>WNFL01186554.1_pt1 | contig 17543 bp, 19 predicted proteins | sample 5400361 | NCBI WGS metagenome assembly WNFL01 (sample SAMN13153351, study PRJNA577476) | soil metagenome | isolation source: 40 cm soil on Douglas fir-dominated hillslope | place: USA:California | collected 2013-09-17 | reverse complement strand
ATTGTTCCCGCCGTACAGGAACACGACCTGACCGGGCGTCTGAACGATCTGCGTCGGCGGGCCCATCCGCGGCACACCCTGCGGCTTGCAGTAGAACGCGGGATCGAGAACGCCCTGCTTGTCCGACAGATCCTTCACCTTCGCGAGCAGTTCCGGTTTGTATTCAGGCTTGTTCGGCGCGGCGGCGCGCCCTTCTACCTGCCAGCGATCGAGACCTTTGAAGACGTCGGTGCCCTCGGGATTCACGCCTTTGAGCGGCAGCAGCCATCGCACCGACTCGCCGCTCTTCGCGGCAGGCGGAAGCGGGGCGACACCCCAGATGCCGTTGAGATCGACGGTACCGATATCGGTACGGGGAGTCGGCGCCGGCGTCGCGGGCGCAGGCGCCTGCGCCGCCACGAAGGCGGTCGCGAGCAACAGGGCGGTTGATGTCGCTGAGATGATCCTGTGCATGGCTGTCCTTCTTTTCTGCACTGGCTACTGCTTCGCCGCGTCGTCGCCGAGCCAGAGCTCGACCGAGTGGCCGTCAGCGAATGTCATCTTCCGCATGAACGCGAAGTTCGAGCCGTCTCTCGCGTGATACCCCATGATCGTCACTGCCTGGCCTTGTCCGAGGGCCGCGCGCGTGACCCCGGCGCGGCGCGCACCGGCAGGGCCGAAGGTCGAGAGCGACCACGGCGTCAGCTTGCCGCTCGCATCCTTCACGTCCAGATAGACGTAGACGTGCGGATTCACCCACTCGATTCTGGTGACCACGCCCTGGAGCATGATTGGCTTGTTGATGTCGAACTCCGCCGCAAACGAATGATGGGCATGCGCCGGCGCCACGGCCAGGACGACGCCCGCAACCGCCAGCGAACTCAACCATTGGAATCGCATCGTTGACCCTCCTGTAGGGCGGGGCTTTCAGCCCCGCCGCGGCGGCCCTGAAAGGGCCGCCCTACACTCGAACATTCTAATTCCGTCCAAGCGACTTCAGAATCTCTGCCTTCGAGTAATTGCGGTCCGGATTCGGCGCGTGCACCGACACGACGGTGTCGAAGTCGAGCTTCAGCTGATCGACGACATTCGCCACGAAGACCTGCGTTCCAACCACCGGCGGATTCGGCACCGGATCGTTGGCGGGGGGCGCGTTGAACATGTCGGCGTACGCCAGGATTTTTTCCTTGGGCAGGTACGCGACGAGCATACCCTCGACGTGCGGCAGCCCGCGCACGTGGTAAATCTCGATGACCCGCGTGCCGTCGGTCAGCACGCGCTTCGCCTGCACGGTCTCGATGACGGGCTTCTTGCCTGACTTCGACATGGAATCGGGCGCGAGCGTCCGCGGCGCCGTCAGCGCCCGCGTCAGGAACGCCTTGTTGTTCTCGTGCGTGATGATCGTGATGCCTTCGGCCACGACGGCGGGCAGGCCGCTCGAGTGATCGAAGTGATGATGCGTCAGGATGGAATAGCGAATCGGCTTGTTCGGAATCACCTTCTTCGCTTCCGCGATGATCGCCTGCGACCTGGTCTCGTTCTGCGGGCCGCCTTCGAACAGCACGATGTGATCCTTCATCTCAATCGCCATCGCGATGTAGCCGCCGCCGATGCGATAGACACCGTCCGCCAGTTTCGTCGACGTCGCGGCGGGCGGCGCAGCCACCGGAGCACCAGGTCCGCCGGGGCCGCCGCCACGTCCAGCGGGCGGAGGCGGTGGCGTTACGAGCGCCGTGATGTTGGCCGGGTTCACGTTCGCGCCGAGAATCTGCAGCTCGAGGACCGGCTGCCCGTTGCCGCGTCGTTGGACGATCGTCGCCGGGTACATGCTCCCGCCGAGCGCCTCGCGGTAGTTGCTGTAGTTGTTCTCGACGAGCATGTCGCCGAAAATCGGATTCTCGAGCCACGTGTCCACGCGCGTGACCAGGTTCTGCGCGTTGACGTAGCCGACAACCTTGTACGACACACCTGACGGCGCCTTCTGCGTCGTCGTCCACGTGAGGACCTTACTGCCGCCCGAGGAGCTGAGGGTCGCGTTGTTCGCCATCGCGCCCTTGACGAAGCCCCACGGCGTCGTCCAGATCTCGAGCTGTTGAATCCAGGCCGTGTTGGTCGGCGTGATGTTCTGCTGGAAGGCGCCCTGCACGGGCGGACCGCCGGTGACCGGCGCTGCAAAGGTGACGGCCGTCGCGCGCGAGGTGGATGTGCTGAAGTCGATCGACCGCTGATAGTCGCTCAGGTTGTTGCGCGGCCGTAGATGGTGATGGAGGTGAGGTTGTCCATCCCCATCGCCTTCGACGCGGCGGCGAGCACGGCCTTCGCATCCTGGGCCGCGGCGCTCGCCGATACCAGCGAAATGAACGCAAGCGCCGCCATCAGTCTCTTCATCATCATGCCTCCGTCAAAGGACGCGGCATTGTAGCGGAGTTTCGAGGGGTTCGAGGGGTTCCAAGTTCGCGGAACGCTGCGAACCTCCAGAACCCTCTGAGAACCTCTCGAACCCCTCGAACCGCTAGAACCTCTCGAACCTCTTTTGTTAGTCGCGGTCTTGGCGCGTTCCGGTCGGCGGTGCGGCGACGTGCTTCACGGAACCGAATCGGTACGAGTAGCTGGCAAGCGCCACCCAGTCGGGGAACGTCGCGTCGCCATTGCTGCTGGTATACGGATCCGGCGCGCGATAGCGATAGACGCCGTGAGGCAGGTTGAACTGAAGGGTCGATCGGCCGGTCGTGAACGTGATGCCAGGCTCGAGGTACATCTCCTGGCCGGGACGCCGGAAGCCGTCGCTGCGGCCGACGAGGTCATACCTCGGGACGCCCTCGACGCGATAGGCGAGAGAGACGCCGATGTTCTTCCACACCGGGACGCCGACGCCGACACGCGCCACATATTGATCCGGCACGGAGTTGAAGTCGCGCTGATACAGGCCGGCGGAGCGGCCCGACGGCGCCTCGTTGATGTCCCTCGGATTCAGCAGGTAGTTCAGCGAGCCGAACACAAACGTGCGTGAAACACGTGCGAAGCCCTGGAATTCGAGCTGGGCTCCCCAGCCGCCGTCGCCCGGCTCGATCGACTGATCAATCGGCTTCGATGTCGGATTGGCGCCGGTGTTGTCGTTGTAGACGTCGTACTGGTTCTGGTTGCCGGTCGGCGCCTTGAAGCCGAGTCCCACCGAGAGATTCCGGCTCGAGTGCTTCGACGGATCGAACACCCAGTAGCGCGCGATCGCGGAGATGTCGCCAAGGCCCTGGCCGTGTTCCGTGGCGCGCGGACCTGGCGGCGTGAGCGGCCGCGGAATGCCCCACGTGGCGACGACGATCGGCACCGCGACGGAGAAGCTGACGCGCTCGTTCACGGCGTGCGAGAGGTTGAAGAGCGTCTGCTGCTGGGTGTTGATGACGTTCGTGCCGAGCTGCTGGCGCTGCACCTGCTCGACGTCGAGCGAGTAATGCCGGTCCGCCGTGGAATTACGGAAGCTGACGTCGAGCTGCCATTCGCCCGGCCGCATGTACGTGCTGGACAGCGATCCGATGACGGGCGCGGACTGGCGAATCAGAATGCACCCTTGCGCCAGAGCGGCCCGGGGTGTGCTCAGAATCGCAAGAGACGCGGCGGTGGCTGCCAGGAGCGCCTGTTTCATGGAGCGACACTCTATCCAAGCGCCGCTCGCCCCTCAATAATCGAGAACAATTAGTTCCGCGCGAGATGCTCGGCCCGATCGACGACCAGAACGTCAACCGGCAGCTTCCGAGCGTCGAGTTTGAGGCCGAGTTGCTCGGCGAGCGCCGTGAACAACGACGTCGCGCCGTCGGCCGCCGGCGCCAGGTCGGTGGCTGACAGCGCAGAGGGTGTCCACTGCAGGTCCCACTCGAAACGCCCTTTGAGGCTTGTGAGATCGACGACAGGGCGGTCGACGAGCGGCGCCAGCGTGTCGACGAAGCGTCCGAACTCCACGCGCCCTGTCAAGCGTCCTGGCTGCGAGTACCACGCGCCGCATGGCAACCGTCGGTTCAGATCCGGAGCGGGCGGGCCGCCTCGAGACGCAGGTCCCACTGCGGCGCAATCGGCATCGGCTGAAACCAGTTTCGGGCCGAACCTTCCGTCGCGGCGCGAGACGACCAGCGCAAACGCCGCCAACTCCCGCTTCTCTCGATGCAGGCTCAACTTGAACCGCTCGCGAAGCAGCGTGGCGAGCATCGGCCGGAACTGCTCGCGGAACGTCGCCGCGGGGTTGTTCACGTTGGCGGTCGCGACCACGTCGAATCGATCCGAGTCGATCCACGGGGGGCCGCCGGCAACCTGACTGTCCTGCACGGAGTAGGCGGTGCGTACGAGACGGCGGAGCGTGACGTTGGTCGCGACATAGCGCCCGCCCGGCATGACCATGCTCGAAGGCTCCTCATCTCGAGACGCGTCGCTGGGCTTGATCGAAGCGACCTCGAATGCCGGGTCGCCCTGGGTTGCGCTGCTCTGTGCGGCCCCGCCCGCCACTAGCAGCACGCCGCCGACCACCCCAAGAAACCCTTGGAACCTGTGGAACCCGTGGAACCTCTGGAACCTAGTCATTCCCGCCAAGAGCGTGCGCCGTCAGCGCGGAATGGTCCGGCGTAGACAACGCCGTCGGCTCCGAGGACCGAGCGCACCCGATCGGCGAGTTGAAGCCCCGCCTCCTCGCCGTCGACGATCCCGTAGACTGCGGGACCCCACGAGCTCTGACCAACCCCGGGGGCGCCCCACTCGGCCATGCGCCGGACTAACTCTTCGGTCTGACCGGAAGCAAAGGTCCCGCCCTGAGCTGGCGCGAACCAGCGACCGGTGATTGTCTGAATGCCGGTCAGCGCGGCGCCGAACGACGCGATGTCGGCATCGACGACCGCCGGAAGCAGGCCCATCAACACCAGATGGGCGACGCGTTCGACGTCACGTTCTGGTGGCGGCGGCAAACCGGCGAACGCGTCCGCTTCGGCGTCGCCGCTGATGCCGCGCGCCGGTTTCGGCACGGCCACCACGCAGCGCCACGACGAAGGAAACGGGACGCGTGCCAGAAGCGGGGCGATGCCCGGCGTGTCGCGCCGATGTCCGCCCTCGAGCACCAGACCACCACCCGCGAATGTCCACGTGCCGATGGCTGAGCGTCGTCCACGTCCCATGGCGCAGGCCAGTTCCGCGGCGCCGGCCTTGACGCCATGAACCTCGGCGATGGCGCGACCGATTGCGAGCGCGAGCTGTGTGCCCGAGCCCAGTCCGGCGTGTTCGGGAAGCGCGCGCTCCACGTGCAGCCGCACGTTCTTCCCGAGCGTGTCGAGCCCGTAGTGCGACAGGAAATGGCGCGCGAAACCAGCGGCTCGCTCGCGGCTTTCACCAGACACCTCCAGTGTGCCGGCGGCGGTTGCAGACAGAGACAGCGTGGGTCCCGGCGCCGCGGCGCCGATGCCGCCAAACCAGCGCCCGAGGGACCGGCGAAGATCGAGCACGCCGAAGTGAAGCCGCGCCGGCGCCTCGACGAAGACGGCAGCGCCGGCCGCCGGACCTGCGCTCACGATCCGGCCGCGACGCGTGGCGTCGTCCGGATGTAGTCGGCCAGGATCGACATCGCCTCGATCTGGTGTGGCCCCGCTGTCTTGTCGACGATCACCTGCAGCCGCGTCATCTCGCTCTCGATCAGCTCGCGCGGCAGGATGTGCAGCCGGGTGACGTAGATGGGAACTCGCGGTGCATGCCCTGATGCACGACGGTCGTTTCGATGCGTGAACGCGGCGGCGCGCTGTCGAGCGATCGCACTCTCAGCTCCCGCCACGAACAGCAATCGGCGAGCACCGCGCCGTCGACGACGATGGCCGGAATCGTGGCGTATTCGGGATTCGTGATCGCCGCACGCGCGAACACTCTGACGTCGTCGGTCAGGTTTACGACGGCCGTGCCGGTTTCGACCACGTTGCGGTACGTCGCCGTTTCCAGAAACGGCTTCAGGACGATCGCATCGTCGCCCCACTCGACGCCCATCGGCGCGCAGTTGACCGTCCTGTCCGATCCGCCGGAGACGGTGGTGACGATGGTTTCAATGATCACAGGGGATCACCGCACCAGTTCGACCGGAGGCGGGACAAAAGGAGGCGTCCCGCGATCGCCGGGCTCGTGTCTGGCGTCTTTGCCGTCGGCGCCCGTTGGCAGCCCGCGTGTGTGCGCGCCCGTGATGAATCGATCGAGGATCCAGTAGCCGTACTCGGTCGCCGCCGACTCGGGATGAAACTGGACGCCGACCACGGGGTGCGTCCGATGCTCGACGGCCATGATCTCGCCGTCATCCCCGGCAAAAGCAATGGCGCGCAATTCCTCCGGCAGCGTGTCGCGTGCGATGACGAGCGAATGGTAGCGCGCGGCCGGGAACGGCGACGGGAGACCGGCGAGCACGCTGGATCCGTCGTGCGTGATAGGTGAGGTCCGGCCGTGCACCGGCCGTCCGGCACGCACGATGTCGCCGCCGTATGCCGCGCCGATGCACTGGTGGCCGAGACAGACGCCGAGGATCGGCACCGTCGCACCGAAATACCGGACGAGGTCGACTGAAATTCCGGACTCCGTCGGCGAACACGGTCCCGGCGACAGGATGATATGGCTCGGCCCGAGCTTCGCGATATCGTCCAGATTCACCTCGTCGTTGCGGCGCACTACCGCATCGCCACCGAGCTCGCGGACGTACCGCGCCAGGTTGTGGACGAAGGAATCGTAGTTGTCGATAAGAAGGATCATGACGCGATGAGGGCGTCAATCATGCCGCGCGCCTTGTCGAGCGTCTCGCGGTACTCCTGCTCGGCATCCGAGTCGGCAACGATCCCGCCGCCTGCGCTCAAGTATACGCGACCGTCTCGCACGATCACCGTGCGGATGGGGATGCTCGTGTCGAGCGCGCCGCTGAGGCTCAGGTAGCCGATCGCACCGCAATAGACACCGCGCGCCGACGGCTCGAGCTCGGCAATTATTTCCATCGCGCGCAGCTTGGGCGCGCCGGTGATCGAGCCGCCGGGAAACGCGGCGCGCAGCAGATCGCCGGCGTCCGCGCCCTCGCGAAGCTCCCCGACGACGGTCGAGACGAGGTGGTGGACCGTGGCGAAGTGCTCGAGGGCGAACAGCTCCTGGACGCGGACGGTGCCTGGCGCGCAGGCGCGTGAGAGATCGTTGCGGATGAGATCCACGATCATCAGGTTCTCCGCGCGATCTTTGGCGCTCTCGGTCAGCGCGCGGCCAAGCGCCGCGTCGTGCTCGGGCCCGACACCGCGTGGCCGCGTGCCCTTGATCGGCCGCGTCTCGACATGGCCGTCCGGATTCACGCGCAGAAAGCGTTCGGGCGAGGCGCTCAGAATGAGCACGTCGTCACACTCGATGTACGCCGCGAACGGCGCGGCGTTCTGCGTGCGCAGGCGACGATAGAGATCCCACGGCTGCTCGACAAGCGGCGCTTCGAAACGCTGCGACAGATTCGCCTGAAAGATGTCGCCGGCGAGGATGTAGTCGCGCACGCGCTTTACGGCATCCAGATAGCCGTCGTGCGTGAAGGACGAACGCAGCCCGACACGCGGGTCGGACCACTGTGCGTCGACGGGATAAGACGGTGGAGCATCGACAAACGAGGACACGCCACGATCGCGGCCCTGAAAGGGCCGCGCTACGTTTCTTGCCTCTTGTAGGGCGGCCCTTTCAGGGCCGCCCGCGATTTCGCGAAGCCGCTCCTGGACCACCGCCGCGCGGTCACTCGCACGCTTTTCCCGCGCTGCCACCGCCGTTTCAGGGAGACCCGTCGAAATCAGCCACGCGCGCGACTCGGCGTGATCCCATGCGAGCACCCAGTCGTAAATGCCGAGCACGACGTCCGGCATCGCCAGATCGTCGAACCGCGGCACCGGCAGACGTTCAAGCTGATTGGCCCAGTCGTAGGCCAGATAGCCGGCCGCTCCGCCTTGAAACGGCGGCACTCCGGGAATGGGCTCCACCCGATGCGGTGCAAGAACCGATTGAACCGTGGCGAGCGCGTCCCCCGTCACGACACGCCGGCTTCCATTCAGCAGATCGAGATGCTCCGTCGTCGCACCTTTACTGCGCACGACGGCCACCGGATCGGCGGTCAGAAACGAGTAGCGCGCAAACGAAGTCCCCTTCAACGCGCTGTCGAGGAAGATTCGGTACGGAAGTCCGGCGAGGAGTTCGCAGCAGCGCACCGGATCGGGCGCCGGAATAAGTTCAGTCGTAATCACGGACGTGTTCGCCGACGCTTGTCCTTCGGGCGCGCGGTCAATCTGACATGCTCGGCGCGCCTGTCGTCGGGCGGGGTCAGGTAGCCCCACGAGAGCGCGCCCTCCTGCCGATACGTCTTCCCCAGCGTGACGGCCAGACTCGCGCGCGCGAGCTCTTTGCCGAGATAGAAAGCGTGCGCCGCATCGTCCACGTCAAGTCCGGCGAAGATCTCCTGGATATCCGTGCCGCGAACGAAGCGCTCGTTGTTCAGCACGGTGATCGCGTCACGATCCGCGAAGATGCGGTAGTTCGGATCTGTGATCTCCGCCTGCAGCGCACGCAGCTCCTCTTCCGTGTACGTGAGCACGTCGGGATCTTTAATCGTGACGAGCCGATCGTCCACGCCCTTCGGGATCGCGCGGCCAGTGACCGCGTAGTGCATGAGCCGACGTGCGACATCGAGCTCGCGCACGGCGCCCCGCGCCCAGGGGATCACTTCCGTGGTCAGGACCAGCCGGACGCCGAGTTCCTGACAGACGGCCATCAGCATGGCGTTGACGCCGGTGGAGTCGGCTGCCGTCAGCTCCGTCAGGTTCCCGATCCCCATCATCATCTCGGCGCCGGGATAGCGCCGCCGTACTTCGGCGTAGCGCTCGAGCGACGCCATGAAGCCGAAACCGATCGGTTCGAGGATCGGATCGATGAGATACCTGACCCGCCGCCGCTCGAGCTCCGCGAGCGTCGGCTCGAGCGTTTCAAGAGGAGCGCCCAAATCCGGAATCGCGACCACGCGCGCTTTGGATCCGGCAAGATCGGCGACGACATCCAGATTGGAGCCGTTGACGCTGAGCACGAGCTCGGCGCCGGCGCCCACTGCCGTGCGGATCTCATTCTGGTCGAACGAATCGACGCTGACGCGGAATCCGGCTGCGACGTGCTCTCGCACGACGTCGCCCAGCGCCGGAAATGGGAAGCCGGGTGTGCATCCGATGTCGACGAGATCGGCGCCCGACGCGCGGAAGTAGTCGGCGGTTGTGCGGACCTCCTCGCGCGAGAGCTTCGGCGCGTTGTTGATCTCGGCGACGATCTCGATGTCCCAGGCGCCGTAGTCGCGCTCCACGGCTGCGCGGCCGAAATGTCGCGGGATTTCCCGCAGGTCCCTGGGCCCCTTCTCCACCTCCACACCGATTTTCTCGCCGATCTCGCGCGGATCGCCTTCGCACAGGCCCGGGATCATCACAAGGTCGGTGCCGGCGGGCACTTCGAGGTGGCTCGCGATCCACTGCGTTGTCATCAGCGCCGCGACGGTGATTTTCAACGCCGCAACCTCGTGCGCGAACGGCAGCGTCATGTCGGCCAGAACCCGGCGCAGTCCGGGCTCGGCGAGCTTGCCGGTGACGAAGAGCACACGGCTCGGAGAATTCATCCTCTCGGGTCGCCGCTCCGCACAAACTTCTCCGGCGTGCCCGTCAGCGCCGCGCCCGCCTGCGGCCGGTACAGCGCCACTTCTTCGATCTTGCGGGCGAGCTCGAAGTCCTTGTCGGTGATTCCGCCCGCACTGTGCGTCGACAGCTTCACCGTGACGCGTCCCCATGTCACGGACAGATCCGGATGGTGATAGGCGGCCTCCGCGACGAATCCAATCGCGTTCACCAGCATCAGCGTGGTCGGCCACCCGTCGGTCTTGTACACCCGGCGAATCCACCCCTCTTCAAAGTACCAGCCCGGTAAATCCCGCAGCTTCTCCGCGATCTGCGCCTCTTCGTATGTCGCTTCTTTTGTCGCCATTTCTAACCTCCAACCTCTGACCTACATCACCACCCCGCCGCCGACCATGATCGTCTCTCCCGTCATGAAGCTCGCGCCGGGCGACGCCAGAAACACCACCGCCGCCGCCACGTCCTCGGGCGTGCCCCATCGCTTCAGCGGCGACGACTCCGCGGCCTTACGATGCGCGGCCTGGTCCATGTCCGTCGCGAACGACGTCGCAATCCATCCCGGAGCGATCACGTTCACCCGCACTCGCGGCCCGACGGATCGCGCGAGCGACTTGCTGAACGCCTGCACACCGCCCTTGACCGCGGAGAACATCTGCGGATTGACGCCTTCCATTCCGGTCAACACGTGATCCCAGCTCATGTTGATGATGACGCCGCCGTTCTCCTGCGCGCCGAACATCTCGGCAGCCTGCCAGGACGCCAGAATGGTGCCGCGAAGGTCGACGCTGATGAGCCGATCGAGCTTCTCGACGTGAGACAACGACGGGCCGTCTCCGGTCAGGATGTCCGCGCCGGCGTTGTTGACCTACACGTCGAGCCGGCCGAGCGCGGTCCGCACGGCGGGTCCGAGGTCCGTCACCGACTGACGATTGGCGAGATCGAGCTTCACGACTGCGGCGCGGCGTCCGAGCGCGACGAGCTCGCGTTCGACTCCTCGCGCGCCGCTCTCGTTCTTCCGGTAGGTAATCGCCACGTCGGCGCCCGCTCGAGCGGCCGCGACTGCGATGGCTCGACCGATCCCACTCGAGGCGCCGGTCACCAGCACGCCGAGTCCGGCCAGTGCGCTACCCACAAAAGCTCATGAATTTGGTCATCTGATCATTTGGTTAGCTGGCCATTTACTTACTTATGTGAGTCGCGCCGTGTCAGCGATGACGACATAACCTAATGATCAAATTGCCAGATTCACCAAAACGTGAATGATACAGTAGCGGCCAATGCGACTGCTGGTGAGTGTGACCGATGCGGCCGAGGCGACAGCTGCGCTTGGCGGCGGCGCCGACGTCATCGACGCGAAAGACCCGCACGAGGGCTCGCTTGGCGCGGTCCCGGTGCGCGCGCTCCGCGAGATCCGCACGACCGTCGGAGAGGCTCGACCCGTGACGGCGGCTATCGGTGATGCGTCGGACGAGATCGCCATCGAGCGAACCGCCCACGAGTTCGCCGCCGCCGGCGCCACGCTCCTCAAAGTCGGCTTCGCGGGCATCGACAGCGGCTCTCGTGTGTCCGCGCTGCTCTCGGCCGCCATGCGCGGCGCGGCCAGCGCCACCGAAGGCCTGGCCGGCGTTGTCGCGGTCGGCTATGCCGATGCCGACCCCGAGGCGAGCGTCCCGTTTCCCAGGCTCGTCGAGATCGCCGCCTCCACCAGAGCATGGGGCGTGCTGCTCGACACCGTCGACAAGTCGGGACCGGGGCTGTCTCAGCTCGTGCGGGTTTCGGAGGTCACGCGATGGGTAGACGCTGCGCACCACGCCGGCATGGTGGTGGCGCTCGCCGGCAGGCTCACGGCCGACGATCTGCAGTTTGTGCGGGACACCGGGGCCGACATTGCCGGCGTGCGCGGCGCCGCGTGCGACAACGGACGCACGGGCTCCGTTTCACTCGACAAAGTACGCTCGCTGAGCATCAGGTGTGCGCAGACCGTCCGGTCGGACCTCGCGACCTTGTTCCGCAGCGTCAGCCGCGGAGGGCCGACTCGAGAACCGCGGTGATCCGTTCCGATGCCCGGCCGTCCCACAAAGCAGGAATCCGAACGGGCCCGCGATCGTCCAGCGCCGCGCGATAGCCGGCGACAATCTTTGCCGGATCGGCGCCCACCACGCGGTTCGTGCCGGACGTGACCGTGATCGGACGCTCGGTGTTCTCACGCAGCGTCAGGCACGGCACTCCAAGAGCAGTCGATTCCTCCTGCAGACCTCCCGAGTCGGTGAGGATCACGCGAGCGTGGGACGTGAGGCTGAGGAAATCGATGTAGCCGAGCGGATCGGTCAGCATCAGCGGCCGGACAGCGTCGCTCAACCCCATCTCGGCGATGCGATGACGCGTCCTCGGATGAACGGGAAACACGACCGGCATATCCTTCGCCACGACGTTCACCGCCTCGAGAATTCCCCGGAAGGTCTCCACCCGATCGACATTCGACGGACGATGCAGGGTCAGCACGGCGTACTGCCGCTCGTTCACCGCTACGCGATCGCGAACGCGTTCGAGCGTCGCGGCCGGCAGATGCCGGCGCAGCGTGTCGATCATCACGTTGCCGACGAGATGAATGCGCTTCTCCGGCGTCCCTTCGCGGCGCAGATTCTCGTTCGCGTCTTCCGACGGCGTCAGCAGGATGTCGGCGACACGATCCGTGACGATGCGGTTGATTTCCTCGGGCATGGTCCGGTCGAAGCTGCGAAGGCCCGCTTCGACGTGCGCGACGGGAATCAGGAGCTTCGCGCCCACCAGCGCGGCGGCCATGGTCGAATTCACATCGCCGACGACGACAATCATGTCGGGGCGTTCTTGTTCGCACACGGCCTCGAAGCGAATCATGATGTTCGCCGTCTGCGTGCCGTGCGACGCCGAGCCGACTTCGAGATCGCGGTCCGGCACCGGGAGCCGCAGCTCGCGGATGAAGCTTTTGGCCATCGCCTCGTCGTAGTGCTGGCCGGTATTGACGAGAACCTGGCGCAGGCCCGCCACCGCGCGCAGCGCCTCCATGAGCGGCGCGATCTTCATGTAGTTGGGACGCGCGCCCACGACGTGGACGATGGTCTTGTTCACAGCGGTGTGCTGATTATCGGCCTGAGTCGATGCTATCTTCACTGTTGATGAAGGCGAGTCCACACACCATCGACGCCTATCTTGCCCGCCTGAGCGCCGAGCAGCGATCGGCGCTGCAGAGGCTTCGCAGGGCCATTCACGCGGCGGCGCCGGCAGCCGACGAGTGCATCAGCTACCAGATCCCGGCGTTCCGCCTGGGCGGGCGAATGCTCGTGTGGTTCGGCGCGGCGACGAAGCACTGCTCGTTCTTTCCAGGCGCTCGTCCGATCGTCGTCCACAAACGCGAGCTTGCGTCTTACAAGATCAGCAAAGGGACGATTCGGTTTCAGCCCGACAAGCCCCTGCCGGTCGCGCTCGTCAGGAAGCTGGTGAAGACCCGGATCGCCGAGAACGCTGCGCGATCGAAAAACGCACGCGTCAAGGTGTGACGGACAGCAGTTCGTCCAGTTGACCGGCCGCCACGACCCGAGGCTCAACCCCCGCGGAAAGCGCTCGAGAGAAGTACGGATCCACGATCTCGCTGCCGGCGGCGCCGGCCGGCTTCACGAGGACGAGCCTTTGCGCACCGACCGCACCGGCCACCCACGCGGCGATGCTGTCGCTCGTGACGTCCCACGAGTGCGGCAGCGGATCGACGTCGCGCAGCCAGCGCGAAGGGGCAAGCACCGGGACGCGTCCGGCGTCGACCGCCGCTGTGACCTCCCGGATGCCGGTGACGAGCGCGCCACATTCGAGCCGCTCCGCAATCAGATGCGCGTACTGATCCATCGCCAGCACCGCCATCCAATGCGCGGCATCGTCGGACAGATGCAGCAGATCGTCGACGCGGCGGACAGTATCGGCAAATGGTCCACCGCCGGGCACGACGAGCAGCCGGGATGCTCGAGCCGCCCTCGCGATGACGGCCAGCACGGCGTCGAGACAATCCGGCTGTGCGAGCAGGCTGCCGCCAATCTTTACGACCACATCGACGGCTCGGGGCTCGGGGCTCGGGACTCGGGGCTCGGGGCTCGGGGCTCGGGGTGCGCACGTAAGCAATGCGACGGCGGCGGCGGGTGCGAATCGTGCCGCGGCGTCGCCGAGCCTGCTCGCGAGCGGCACGACCTTGAGGCCGGCCGCGTGGGCCGACGCGTCGGCGAGAAACGCGCCAAGCCCGGTAATGACTGCCGTATCGAGTGATGGATGCCGAGCGATCACTCGACGAATCGCCGACGCGATGCGGGCCACCTGTGCCGCCGCCAGCGCGTCAGCGATCGCCGAGATACTTTCTTCGTCGAGCATCTCGCGATCCGCGCAGATGACGCGCGCCAGCCGCTCGCCCGCAAACTCCTTCGTCGCAGGACGTCCGTCGGGAGCCGGCACGGTGTAGTCCGCTTGAGCCAGGTCGCCGCGCCACATGTGAGCGTCGCCGGCAAGCGCGAAGCCCTCAGCCGACACGCCGACCATTTCTCCCCGCACCAGGATCTCGCTCGCGATCGCTTCGGCCGGTGTGCGAAGCGCACCGGTGTAGACCAGCTCGCCTGATGCGAGCCGCTCCGGATCAGTGCGGCCTCGAGCCACAACGCGACCGCCGGCGATGGGGATGATGTCGGTTGTCGTCGTGCCAATGTCGATGAGCAGCGCGTCGGGGTGATCGAGCGCCACCAGATGCGCGGTCGCCGACCAGTTGGCCGCAGCTACAGCCAGCGGCTCGGCTTGCGCCTCGGCCACCGACAGGAACCGCCCGTCGACGGCGAAGACGCGTATGTCGGAGGCTGGGAAGGCAGTGCGGAGCGCGTTGAGCACGAACGAAACGCCGTCCCGCTTGGTGCGGAACATCTGCGACAGCTCGGCGGTCATCGTCACGGCGTGGACGACATCGCGGGAATCCGCGGAGCACCCGACCTCAGATGCGAGGTCGCGCAGCAGTTGGACGAGCGTGTCGGGCGCGCGTTGAAGCTCGAACGGACGGCCGCAGACGGACACAATCGTCCCGCCTTCGACGTACGCGGCTTTGGTGTTGACGCCGCCGACGTCCCAGCCGACGACGCGCACTACCTGGCCTTTGTCGGGTGCTTGTCGAAGAAGTCGAAGATCTGCGTGACGATCTCGGGTTGTGCCCAGGCGTCGGTGTGCTTCCCACCGGCGACCGGCAGCCACGTCGCGTCGACGCCCCTGGCCTTCGCGTGATCGACCATCGTCTTGCTGGCGTCGAACACCATCGTCGTATCCATGTCGCCGTGCACCACGAGCACGGGCACGGTCTTGAGCTTCTCGTACGGGAACGTCGCGTCATCCAGCGGAGCCGCACTGGGCGAGATCGCCGTCCAGCGCTGTGGAAATTTCACGCCGATGTTCCAGACGGCGCTTCCGCCCGAGGAATTGCCCATCAGGTAGACGCGATTCGGATCGGCGTTGTACTCCTTCGCCATCAGGTCGGCGACGTACAGCACGTCCATCTCGGCGCGCGCAAAGTCCTCAGTCGTTGGAGGAGCCGGAGCTGCGCCGCCGCCACGCCGGCCTCCACCGCCGCCCGCTGGGCCCTGACGCGGCACCTGCACCATCGGATACGAAACGTTCCATCCGCCGACGCCGGTGGCGTTCGCGTGATAGCCCGTCACCGCGGCCACAAGGTAGCCGCGTGCTTCGGCGGTCTTTGCCAGCGTCGGATTGTCCATCGGCCGCTGGAACGGCGCCGTCGGCGGCTGATTCGCTCCGTGGGTCACAACCACCAGCGGCAGCTTCGTGTTCGCACTCCACTTCATCGGGACGTAGATGTGGTACGCGATGCTCTCGCCGGTACCTGGAAAGATATATGTCCGATCCTGCTCGCCCTTCGACTGATACTGCGCGCTCTTTGAATCTGGAACAGGCGCGGGAGCCTGCGCGAAGGCTGCGCCGAGCGATGCGAGCGACAGGAGTGCGGCCAGCGGGGCGGTGATTGTCAGGTTTCGCATACGATCCACCTTGTGATGTTGGCGGTCTGGGAGCATAGCACGACAAACATGACGGTCCGGGCGTGCGCGTAATCGGAGTCATCGACCTCCGCGACGGCCGGGCCGTGCACGCGTACGCTGGGCGGCGTGATCAATATGAGCCGATCGGCGACGCGGTGGATGTGGCGCGAATGTATGTGGACCGATACGGCCTTCGCGATCTGTACGTCGCCGATCTGGATGCCATCGAGGGCCGCGAATCGCGTGACGAAGGCGGGCCTGAATCCCTGCATGTCGTGCGGCAGATCGCCGACCTCGGCGTGCCGTTGTGGCTCGACGCCGGCGTGTCGTCGGTTGACCGCGCCCGCCGCGCCCTCGCCCTCGGCGCCGCTCACGTCATCGTCGGACTCGAAACCCTTACATCCTTCCGTGCCCTCGACGAAATCTGCGTCGCCGTCGGAGGCGGGCGCGTCGCGTTCAGTCTCGATCTGCGAAACGGCGAGCCGGTCGCGCAAAGCGGCATTCCGCACGAAGCGGTGGACCTGCTCGCTGTCCGCGCCGCCACCGCCGGCGTTGGCACCGTCATCGTCCTCGATCTGGCGCGCGTCGGCACGGGCACCGGCCTCGACATCGCGCTGATCGAACAGATACGCAAGGCTGTGCCGGGCCTGACGCTGATCGCTGGCGGCGGTGTTCGAGGACCAGATGATCTCGCGCGGCTCGCCGATGCCGGCTGTGACGGCGCGCTCGTGGCCACGGCGCTTTCCGTCTGTGTGTAGTGTCCGCCTACGTACTACGCCGAAGGCTGCCCGACAAGCTCGTGCAGATGGAAGTGGTGCTTCCCGAGCTTCCCGCCGTAATTACCGGCAGTGATCTCGACGACGCCAGGGCGGCACGCCGCCTCGATGCCAGCGCGTAGGGCGTTCTCGATCGCTGGACGATCCAGGCCGTCCACGACGATCTCGAGCACCGAGTTCACCCCGTCGGGCAATTCGCTCGTGACGCCGGATCGTCCGCGCAGCGTGGGACAGTACGCGTCGTTGGTCGATGCGATCATCTTCTTGTAGCTCTTCGCGCCTACCTTGCTGCCGGCGCGCACGACGCCCCCCGGGAACGGCAGCACGACGCCGCGGACCTTGCGCATGGCATCGACCGCCGCTTCCGCAGCTGCGAGAGCGGCGTCTTGATCCGTGGCCAGGATGAGAAAGTTGCCGCCGCCGATGGCCCTCTGAACACCGAACTCCGCCAATAGCGCTGACCGTCCAGGAACTTGCTCGACTGATACTTGTCGCCGAAATGGCGCAGCGGCCCGCCGACGACGACGCGGTCGGGTGCCTCGGGCAGGCCGTCGAAACACGCCGTGGTCGGGCACGTGAGTACAGTCTGGCCCACGCGATCGACCAGTCGACTGCCGAGTCCCTCGGCATCGAAGGCAAAGACGAGGACGCTCACGCCCGGGCGCCCGTCGGGCGTCTCCTGCGGGAGGAGCTCAGCCTCGATGCCTGCTTCGACTTTGCACCCGATGACGGAGGTGGCGAAGCCGGTCATCGACTGAGCGGCCGTCCGCGCCCAGGCCGAAGAGCGCGCCGTGATTAATACCCGCGCCGCACGCATGCCGAAGGCCTCGGCGAACGTATCGACGATCTTCACTCCGCGCCGAACAATCTCCACCCAGCCGCCTCCCTTGGTCGAAGGCGTAGCGTAGCACGGCGATCAACCTGCTACGATCGTCCCCTGGAGCCCCTGGAGAATGAATCTGACCGTAGTCCCGAACGCGACGTGTACGTATTGCGGATGCCTGTGTGATGACATCGAACTGCATGCCGACCATGAACGCATCGTCGAGGCCCGGCGCGCGTGCACGCTTGGCCGT
>WNFL01320925.1_pt1 | contig 17551 bp, 18 predicted proteins | sample 5400361 | NCBI WGS metagenome assembly WNFL01 (sample SAMN13153351, study PRJNA577476) | soil metagenome | isolation source: 40 cm soil on Douglas fir-dominated hillslope | place: USA:California | collected 2013-09-17 | reverse complement strand
CCATCGCCACGCGCTACGACAAACTCGCTCGAAATTTCCTCGCCGCTGTCCAGTTGGTCGCAGCTATCATCCTGCTCAACTGAGGACAGGCCCTAGATCTGTGTTGAAGGTCCAGCGACTCCGCAAAGACAACTTTGTGAGTGCAAATATTAAGCTGCTAGTTGAAAGTGCCGGACGTCCTCAACGGGACGCGGCCTCCGACGCTTCCCGCGCCGGTAAGCCCGCATGTAGACGGGCATCCACGCTTTCTTGTCGAAGGCCATGGTCCAGTTCAAACATGAGATCGCCGATCAATAACGTAGGCGTAAGACGCGGCGTCATCCACCCGCGCGCTTTCGACAGTCCCTTCACACACTTCACGATGGGAAGGTTTTGCGCCGAAACATGGCAGAAAGCATTGCGACACTGGCAAAACGCTTGAACATGCATCGTGTTTTTTCGGCCGCGAGATCGAGCATGCGAGACCCCTTCTCTTTAAAGGCCTTTTTCCCTTCTCGTTAGGCGCACACGACAGTGGCGAAGAGGCCGACATATTTGCGAAACAGTTGCCCGCGAGGAGGCGGCGCAGCGGTGGGCCGTGATGCAGCGGGCGGCATACGTCCCGCATCTTCATTCAATCACCTCGTCGGCGCGGACAAGCATGATTCGCGGCACGGCAAGGCCCAACATACTGGCGACGCGCCGGTTGATGACAAGCTCGATTTTCCCGGGCGACTGCACTGGAAGGTCGGCCGGCCTCGTACCATTGAGGATGCGATGAACATAGGACGGCACCCGCCGATACAAATCGAGCACATCGATCCCATAAGATATCAAGCCGCCGGCGTCGGTGAAGGAACGAAACGGATAAATCGCGGGCACCCGATGCCGGGCAGCCGACTCGACGATGGACTCGCGGTACGCGGAAGTGAATTGGTTCGGCAGGACGACGATGCCGCTGCTCGGGTTGCGTGCCGCCAGGACACCTTCGATATCCGTCGGCTCACGCACGAGCGCCACATCGAGGCCGAGTGACATCGAAGCGGCTGCGGCTTGCAATGGCGGCAAGAAATAGGTGCCGCCGGCGGGAGCCGAATCGGGATTGCACACGGCCGTGAAATGCGTTGTGCCAGGCGCGATCTCCTGGAGCAGTTCTAACCATTTGCCACAGAACGAGGAAAGATTGCCGGTGAATCCGGTGGCGTTGCCGTTCGGCTGCGCCAAGCTGGCAACGAAACCATCGCCGATGGGATCGGACGCCGTCACGAACACGACAGGAATTGTACGGGTTTCCCGCAACAAGGTGCTGGCGACGACACTGCTGGAGGCGACGATGACATCGGGCTGCGAAGCGACGAGTTCGTTGCCAAGCATGCGGAGCCGGTCGGCCTCGATTGCTGAACGATAATGGATGCGAATGTTATGGCCCTCGATCCAGCCGAGATCCCGGAAGGCCTGGCGGAATATTGCAACGCGGCGCGGAATCTCGGGGTCGGTTTCCGCCAGTCCCATCAGCACGCCGATATTGCGAAGCCGCCCGACGGATTGCCCGAGAGCGATCGGAGGCCAAAGCGCCGTGGCGCCGACCAACAAAGCAAGTACCTCGCGGCGTCTCATGCGATCACCTCGCTGTGGTGACGAAGTTAAACGCGAGCACCCCTGTTTGATCGCAAGGGCTTCGAGTTTGCCGAAAGATAATCCTGCCTGCGGCGGACGGCGTTGCAAATCACCCTGAGGTCTTGGCCAGCGACCCTAAAGGCCGTGCGCGTCGTTGTGCAAAACTTAAATGGCATCAATAAGTTCTTCGAGTTCTGAGGGATGCAGCCGGCTCTCCCGGGCTGCCGTCCCTCCTGGGACTAAAGTACTGGCCGCCTTGGCGCTGACATGTTCTTCCAGCTCGTCACGAGCCGAGTACGTCCGGCGCTTTCCACCGCAGCAGTGTGTCCGAGATGTGATCGACCAGCGAGCGGTCCGGCACGATGACAAGCACATCGATGGCATTGAGCGCGATCGCGTCGGCGCCGCGGGCGATCACCACGCGATCCGGCGCGAGCGCAGTTGGGCCGGACGCCAGCCACGCCCACGCGGCTAGTCCCACGGCTATCGCCTTTGCTAGCAATTTCATTGTGTCCGCGCCTACGCGTATCAAACGACATTATCGCAAATCCCGGCATAAGGGCACCTGTTGCGGTTTGCGGCAAGCGCTGGAACGGTTAAGAAACGAGGTGGTCACGCGAGGCGTCGCGCGAACGGCCGGGGAGGACCAGCGTGAGTACGCAAGCTGCCAATGTAAGCCGCGAGAAGGCGTTGTGCTTCGACTACCTCGACCGCAACGCCAAGGCGATCGCCACGCTCAACGACAGCATCTTCTATTTCGCCGAGCTAGGCATGCAGGAGATCAAAACCGCCGGCCTGATGTGCGAATTATTGGAAGAAGCCGGCTTTAAGGTCGAGCGCGGCATTTCGGGGTTCGCCAGCGGCTTTTGTGCAACCTACGGCTCCGGAGCCCCGGTCATCGCGATCCACACCGAGTACGATGCCAATCCCGACAACTCGCAGGCTTCAGGGGTCGCGGAACAGCGTGCGATCGTCGAAGGAGCGCCCGGCCACTGCGAGGGTCACAACGTCAACGGCGCGGTCCTGGTCGCCTCGGCGCTTGCCGCCAAGGCCGCGATCGACACGTTCGGCCTGACGGGAACCCTCAAGGTATTCGGTGCGCCGGCCGAGGAGCAGTTGATCAGCCGGCCGTATTTCGTGCGCGACGGCTGGTTCGACGATGTCGATGTCGCGTTTGCGAATCATATCAGCTCCGACATGTCGGTCGGCTACGGCCTCATCCAATCCGCGCTGGTGTCGGCAAGCTTCACCTTCCATGGCGAGACTGCGCATGCGGGTGTCGCGCCGTGGAAGGGCCGTGACGCGCTCGACGGCGTCGTGCTGATGGACATGGGGCTCGCGCAGTATCGCGAGCACATGACGCCCAGCATGCGGGCGCAGCGGGTCATCACCAATGGGGGCGATCAGCCAAACGTGATCCCGCGCACTGCCGTCGTATGGTGGATGTTCCGCGACTCCACTGCGGAAGGGGCGCTCAAGTTGTTCGAGCAGGCGAAAAAGATCGCCGAGGGCGCGGCGCTCATGACCAACACGAGTGTTTCGGTCGACGTGATCGGTGCGGTGTGGCCGGTGCGCGGCAACCGCGCGCTCGCTGAGCTTTTCCAGCGGGAGATCGAACTGCTCGGCGTCCCGGACTGGACCAGGGAGGAGGATGACCTCGCCCGTGCCGTGCAGGCCAAGGCGAAGGTCCCGGTCGAAGGGCTCAAGCGCACGATCGACGTATTGAAAGGTCCGGCGGTGCAGCAGCCTGCCGCCAATGATGCCGGCGACATCTCCTGGAAAGTACCGATGGTCAAGTTCTATTTTCCGGCGAGCATCCCGCACATCAACTTCCACCATTGGGCCGCCGGCGTTCCTCTCGCCACCTCGATTGCCCACAAAGGCGCGCTTGCCGGTGCCAAGGTGATGGCGGCTGCGATCGTGGAATGCCTGAAGAATCCCGCGATCGTCGCCGAGGCCAAACGCACCTTCAAGGACGAGATCGGCGGCATCGAATATCGATCGCTGCTGCCGAGCGAGCAGAAGCCGCCGATCGATCTCAATCGCGCCATGATGGACAAGTACCGGCCGCTCATGGAGAAGCACTATCTCGCTGAGAGACCTATGTTCAGGTAGTCGGACGCGAGGTGGAGGATGCATGTTCTTCAGGAGGACGAAGTGACTCGATGTCGATGGCATCCGTAAACCCGCCATTTCGAGGCTGGCATGGGGCGATCATTTTTTGCCCGCGGTCATTCAAATGGATGATGCCCGCGTACCGAGAGATGGCTAAATGCCAACCGATGGTGCTCGTCCACGGTTGAGCTACAGCCGACGCATCTGGCGGTGCCAACACCGGGATTTGGACCGCAACTTCGTCGACCCGTTCGCAACTTCCGATGACCTTGGTGGCCAGCTAACTCTTCGGGAACGCACCGCCAGACTCCACGCCCGCTTTTCGGTCGTTGACGGAGATAGAAAATGAGGTAACATAATCTATGTTAATAAAGGGAGGGAATGATGCCGACTGGAGAGACGCAAGAAAACCTGGATGATATTTTCAGAGCCGCTGCACTAGAGGGGGCAAAGCCAGGGGTACCCGTGATGATACCCTGGCGGATGGAAGCGAACCAAGACCATCCGCACAAAAGCCTTGACGTATGCGGCTGCGGTTTTTGTCCGGATGATGACCAGGAGCCAACGTAGGGCTCGTGCGCAGGGTCCCGTCCCGTTGACAATGCGCCGGTGCACCGGGCCAACCGGACTTGATCATCATCAGATCGCATCTCCATTAACCATACTCAATAAGTTGAAGGAAGTAAACACATGCCAATGTACAGATTGGTCCTCACATGGACACCATACGGGGCGGACCCTCATAATCCTCATTCAGTTTCAGAACGTCGCGACGCCGCTGTTTTGGTTGCCCAGAACAATAACGTTACCGGTCCCAACGGCCAGCCCATAAAACCGCATATAACGCCAGGGCCACATGGGGCCACTTGGATCGTGGAAGGTGCGGATACCGACGTTGATAATATGATAGACATTTGGAAAGGATTCAAAAACGTGACAGTTGAAAAGCACCCTCTCGGGCCCAAGGCTGGGGAGTGAAATGTATCTCAAAATCGTGACTGGTATCTCAATAGTAATAATCGCATCCCGAGGCGCGCTTGCACAGGTTCCCCCGGCTCCTCCGCCTGCGGTCTTTCCCGACCCTTTGGAAGAGCCGCCAGCGAGTATTATGAGGCTTGATTATTTTTATAACTATAGTTGGCGGAGTTTCATTGCGCTCAATTGGCCGGCCAAAATCGGAGCGGCCAGTCGCGGCCTGCCTGATCGTAAACGGGCTTTTGGCGACACAAATGGACCGCGCGTGTGGATGACCTGGAAATCTCGTTATGAAATATTCCAACCGATGGGCAGGTTGCCGAGCCCATGGGCTTCTTACGACGGGAAAAATCCATGCGGCGAAGGTTTTGCCAATGATGTCGAGACGCTAAGCTCTTTCAGCCCATTCCACGACTTCGACCAAGCGGACCTTGGATTCAACTTAGGTAATGCACTCGTGGCGCAGAATCGCACCTATGTCCGCTACGAAGTGCGCGTCAATGAACCGGAATTCGACTCGATCGTAGGAAACAAATGGTACATCGCAACAAACTTGCCCACGTCCGCGACGCCGCCGGTTCCCTTCAACATCGGCTCCACCGCCATCAAAGCCGCTTGGCGTATTCTCAATGAAATGGATACGCCGGCTAATCGTAGCCGCTATTACGTTGTGCGCAATGCGCAAGTCTTCGACGTTGCTTCGGGCGAATGTACCCTACAAGACGCAGCCCTAGTGGGCTTCCATATCGTCACCAAGACAAAAGAGCGGCCTCAGTGGATCTGGTCGACTTTCGAGCACATCGATAATGTCCCTGGAGTCCGCGGAATAAAGACCGCGGAGACGGTACCGTTCTCATTCAACAACCCCTACCAGCCGCAAGAGCTCACCGAAAGGCCGCTGCCTTTAATCTCGCCGAATTACCCACCTTCAGCTGATCTACAGCCGATGCAGGTGGTTCGCGATCCGGACATGCCTATTACACGGGAAGCTATGAGGATGAACACCGCCTACTGGAATCTACCGGAAATCAAGCGTACCGTCTGGCAGAACTACATGCTCGTGATGACCCAATGGCCGGCGGAGCCGAAAAAGCCTGAATTCGAACCGTTTCCTGGGGGAGCTCTTGCTCTAAGCAACAGTATTATGGAAACGTATTTTCAGAAGGGCCCGGGTTGCATGCAATGCCACCAGATATCCAACGATAAAGGACGCGATTTCGTGATGTTTGTCACGATGGACGCCTTCCGGCCAGGTGTTCTAACCCCCGGCGACCAGTTCAGCGCAAAAAACGCAAGAAGTTCCGACGAGTCGGTTAAGGCCGAGAGTGCCCTGAGCAGCGATCCAATGTTAAAGTCACTTAAGCAATTCTTCGAAGCTATTGAGCCGAAATGACGCGTAGCAGACGTCAGCATTCTTTCATGGGGAACTAAATGTCCATCAGTTATACAAACGATATCCGTCCAACGCAGTGACTATCATCAAACCGCGTGTCGTTGAGAGACTGCCTCCCTGAAAGGAGGGCCATATGCCTAGGTTCACGTTTCAGTCCGTCGCAACGCCGACTGTTCAGGTTGCGAGGGACCGTAACGTTACCGGTCCCGGCGACGACGACATAAGAAACCATATAACGGAAGGGCCAAATGGGCCCACTTGGATTGTGGAATGGTTCGGGATAGCGGCATTGATAGTGTGATAAACACTTGGGAAAGACACGGTCGCGTGACTGTTGAGAAGAGGCTTTTAACGCCATAGATAACTCCGCGAATTGCGAATTATCTTAGAAGTGTTTTTGATGAGCCTCTGCTGCCGGATCGCCAGAGAAACCGGCCTGACCCGGCAGACCGTCTACCGGATCAAGGGTGACCCTGCGGGTGCTGAGGCGGCATTGGTTGCTTTGGGGGGCCGAGCGAGCTGGGGCAGCGGCAAATTGGGTCTGTCTTTTCAAAGATGATAGACGCCGACCCTCCGTCTGAGTAGGGCCAGATTTCGGACATCCGCTTACTCGATCACCTCGTCGGCGAGGACGAGTAGATTTCGCGGCACGGTGAGGCCGAGCGCTCGCGCAGTTCGGAGGTTGATGACCAGCTTGAGGCTAGTCGGCTGCTGGACCGGCAGATCGCCCGGCTTCTCGCCCCCGATAATGCGGGCTGAGTATTGGCCGGCGACGTAGTAGCCCCATCTGAGCTCGACGCCATAGCTCATCAGCCCACCCGCATCCACATATTCGCGCCATGAATACAAGACCGGCATCGCGTGGTGTGCCGCGAGCGCGACGATCAGGTCGCGTCGGGTGTTGAAGAACGGATCGGCGGCGATCACGAGCGCGCTCACCTTTTGCTCGGTGATCGCTACGAAGGCTGCCTCGATCTCGCTTTCGGTGCTCGCCCGGAAAAAACGAAGCTGATAGCCCCCGCTCTGCGCAGCGCCCACCATGTACTTGGCGTCGAGGTCTGCAGTAGTGGGCCCCGGGTTCACCAGAACGCCGGTGGTCTGAATTTTAGGTCCCAGCTCATACAGCATCTGCAACTGCTTTGGTAATAGCTCCGTGGTAAATAGGCTCACGCCCGTGGCGTTGCCGCCGGGCCGGTTGAGGTTCGGCACTAGGCCGACCTCCACCGGGTCGAGGCCACTTATGAACACAACCGGAATAGTTGCGGTCGCCTTCATTGCCGCCCTGGCTGAGACAAGGCCGCCCGAGGCCACGATCAGCTTGACTTGACGCCGAACCAGATCGTTCGCCAACGCATCTAACTTGCCGTAATCACCCTCCGCCCAGGCGTAGGTTGTAACTATATTCTGCCCTTCCACATAACCGAGTTCTCTCATGCCCTGGTAGTAGGCTCCGGCGAACGGCGCGAACGCTCGCGGCGAGCCGCTGCTTAGGAACCCGATTGTCGTCCGCTGAGGCGCTTGCGCATGAGCGCCGAGCGGCCACGCCGCCGCGCCGCCGAGGAGCGTAATGAAAGTCCGCCGTTTCATGTTGCCCTCAAGGGTAAGCCTAGCATCGCGAGTGACAGTCTACCACATCGGCCCCTGGCGACATAAGGCAACGCTTCGAGCTGGGGCCTTTTGGCTTCACCCGGCCCGTGACGACGCACCGCCGCAACAGCGGGGCTGCGCCTTCGAAAGCGAAAAACGGTCGGGTGTGCCGAGGCATGTGGGCCGATACACAGGGGCGTTTCACGAACATCTATTGGGGCGTCTTGAGCCGCGAGGGGTTCAGGAAGCCCCAGCGGCCTCGACCTCTGCCCAGTCCATAATCTGCCTTTGGGTGGGTCGATGTGCGTGCACCTCGCTTAACCCCCTGGGGGGCGCCAGCACAGCGGCAACAATGCGATCCGGCGCCCGCTTCAACAGGTTCCAGATGAAGGGACCGCCAATGCAAAAGCCCATCACCATGAACCTATCGATTCCCAAGTGATCCATCAGACCGAGGTGGTCATCGTTGTCTGCGTCCCACGGCCGGTCGACCTCGAGCGAGGACGCCGAAGTTCCTCTAGCGAAATCCTCGGGAAGCAAGCCGCCGTAACAGTGAGGACAGCACACAGCCGTTTTGCCCCACATCCGGTCAAGCTCCTTGGTAGCGCGACGGCGCACAGATGATTTCATGGCTTCATTGGCTATTTCCATTTTGTGACGCGCATCGCGCAGCATTTCCTCGAATTTGCGCGTAAAGAGCACACCCGCCGTTCGGTCGGACTGTAGATCAGCGATCGGTGCTCACAGGTTTTGACCTCGGCATTGCGATCCGTATCCGCCAAGCCCGTAGGACAATTGTACTTGGGGAAACAAATCCTCCGGCATCGGCATCCGCCCAAACCGTCATCGCGGACCCAGCCGAGTGAGAACATCGAAGCCCGCACCAGCTAGCGCCTCGTAGACCCTCTCGGCGGCCTCGCCCATGAGGTCGATCATGTTGGCCTCGACTTGCGGGCTATAAGCCTCGGTGGCCTTCCAATGGTTGAGGCAATGTTGGTGGCGGCTTCTGCGCGACACTGATCTGATCTTGCCCCCTCTCTCAATCGAGGGAGGGGCATCGGGGGCCCTTCCGCAGCGTCAGCGCTGTGGCCTCATCGTAATAAAGATGACCTCGATCGAATAAAGTTTGTCGGTTCCTTGATCGAAGCCATTTTTGGTGCCGACGGACTTTCATGGAAGACCACGCGTCGCTTCCGGCGTATGCTTCGAAGCCGCGCGTTGGCGGCTAACGCCGATGCGCTGAAAAACGTCGACATGACGGATCTGGGAGGAAGCATGTTCTTGCGCCTGCCTGGAAACACCATCGGAGGAGAAACACCATGAAGGCGAGGAAAGGTCCGCTTCTCGCTCTGACATCGGCGGCTACCGCTGCGTCGAGCGCATCGGCATGGGAGAACCCGCTGGAGAACCCTTATGTGGACGAGCCGCTGGAAGTGTGCGACCAGGGCTCATTCTTCGTCGGCGGCGTACCCAAGGTCACGAAATACGCTGCAGGTCCGACCGCCGGTGATCCCCAGCAGATCACGATCGGGCAAGCCTACGTGCAGTTCCAGGTCCCGAAGACGCGCCACCAATGGCCGATCATCTTCGTTCATGGCTCGACGCACACGGGCGCGGCGTTGGATTCGACGCCGGATGGCAAGGAGGGCTGGCATTCCTATGCCGTGCGCCATAATCTGGCGTCGTTCGTCATGGACCAGCCGGGGCGTGGACGTTCGGGCTTCGACCAGTCCGTGCTCCACGAGGCCAAGGCGACCGGCAATTGGGACATGGTCCCTACCTTCGGGCGCATCACCGACAACGGGGCGTGGACCGCGTGGTTCGGCCATATCATAAGCGGCTCGACCATCATGATCGGCAAGATGATCCGCCATGGCGATCCTGGCGATCCCGATCCAGCTGAAAATCCTCAACCATCCCCGGCGCACGGCAATTACTCGCCGAAATTTCCCATCCCACCGGGCTCCGACTCAGCTGATCCAAAGCTTGTCGCACGCAAGGGGGCCATAGGACCGGCGCCCAATGCCGCCAACAACGAGTACCTTGGCCTTGAGTACTACAAGCAGCTGGTGCCGAATGCTGAGGTGACGCTGCCTGGCTCGATCTGCGAGGCGTGCACGCCGCGCGAGGTCGCGCCAAACAACACGTGGCTTCCGATCGCGCTTGCCGACCTTCTTGAGGGCATTGGCGGCGGTATCGTCGCGCCCCACTCGCAGTCCGCACCGTCATCACTGCACCTCGTGCGCGTGTTGAAGGAGCGCGGTAAGCTGCACCTGCTTAAAGGCATCATCACGCCGGAAGGTGGAACCGATCTCGCTGCGGCGGGCCTGGTCGGCTCCGATTTCGATACGATCCCCTTCTTGATGATGAACGGCGACTATCGACCGATGGCTTTCCGCGAAGGAAACTACGCCGCCGTCGCTGCCATGAACGCCAGTCCGACCCGTAAGGTGGGCCCCGCGCTCGTGGTTAGTGCCGAAGACCCGCGCTTCGAAGGTAAATTCGACGGCCACACGCATATGGGCATGCTGGGGTCAACGGCCTTGGCGCAGTTCGACGTCTTCCTCGACTGGGCGGAAAAGAACATTCCCAACCCCATCGTGAAGACTTCATGCACCAAGCGCCCCGCCCGTGGGCCTTGATCCTCATGCCCGGCAATTCTGCCGGCTGGGACCACAAACTCCGAGGTTTCCCATGACAGCGTTATGCTTACGCGGGCGCGCCGTTTCGTGCCGAAAATCGGTGAGGGGATTTGCATCGGCCGCGCCGCGATCGCTCACCCTCATGGCGATGCTGCTGCTTCTCCTGATCGGTGCCATGCCGGCCAATGGCCAGAAGGCCTCACCCGAGCCGCAGCGCGCTCGCGCGCGGATGGAGAATGCAGTGCGCGAAATGGGCGCCGACAAGCGCATGAAAAAGATGTCCGAGGAGCAACAATGGGACATGGTCGAATTCGTGACCGGCAACATGCTGTTTGTCGCGTTTCACGAATTCGGCCACGCGCTCGTCAGCCAGCTACGCCTGCCGGTGCTCGGGCGGGAGGAAGACGCCGCCGACTACTTTGCGACCCTGGCCATGCTGCAGACCGGCACGGAGTTCTCCGTCAATGTGCTGGTCCAAGCGGCGCGTGGCTGGTTCCTCTCCGACCGTCGCGACAAGAAGCAGGGCAACATGCTGACATTCTATGACGAGCACGGCCTCGACCAGCAGCGCGCCTTCGCCATTGTCTGCCTGATGGTCGGTTCGGACGCTGAGCAGTTCAAGGGACTGGCCGATTGGGTTCAGATGCCCGAGGACCGCCAGCGGACCTGCCGCACCGACTACGAGAATGCAAAATACGCCTGGGATCTCGCGCTGAAGCCTTCGTTGCGTTCCCCCGATCAGCCGCGATCGAGCATCGATATCAGTTACGAACCAGGCTCTGGAAGCGTCGATACCTATGCGCGGTCCTTCCGTTCCATCGGCTTTCTGGAAACGCTCGCCGGTTATGCCGGCAATCGCTATGTCCTACCCCGTCCGATCTCGATGGTGATGAAGGGCTGCGGCGACTCCAACGCATTCTGGCACACGCCAACGCTCAGGGAGACCGTCTGCTATGAGCTCGCCGATGATTTCGTCGAGCTGTATCAAAGCTACCGGGAAAAACCCTCGCCGCGAAAGAAAATGACATCGAACCAGCTGATTGCAGAAAACGTCAAACGCATTCGGCTGATGCACAAAATGTCGATGGAAAGCCTTGCGGACGACGCGGGGTTGCCCAGCGCCTGGCTGAACCGCATGGAACGCGGTCTCGAGAACTCCACCGTCGAGCAATTGGAGAAGCTCGCGCGCGCCCTCAAGGTCGAGACGTCGGCGTTCTTTGCGCAACCACAACGCAGAGAAGCGACGCTGGAAACAGGTTTACGTGCGCGAAAGTGAGCTTTTTCGAAAATGACCACCGGCTTGCAGCCTGAGCTGACATTTGGGCACACGGCGCCGCGACCGTTTGACTCAAGCGATTTTCGCCGCTTGCCGACTGTTCGGAGTTTATGTGAACTACGAACAGTTGCCTCGCGGGTAAGGGTGATTTCATTGACAAATTCTGCACTCCATCTGGTCGCCCCAACTGAGATTTTCCGAACAGTTGCTCCGACACGGCGACCGAACGCCGAGCTTCGCACCCGCGAGCACCTGACAGGCGGCGAAGTCGACGCCCTGATCGAGGCCGCCAAGGTCAACCGATATGGCCACCGGGACGCCACCATGATCCTGGTCGCCTTTCGGCACGGGCTCCGGGCGGCGGAGGTTTGCGACCTGCGCTGGGACCAGATCGACTTCAGCGGCGCCGTGCTCCATGTGCGGAGGGTCAACAACGGGACGCCGAGCACACATCCGCTGTTTGGCGATGAGCTGCGAGCGCTGCGGCGGCTTCAACGCGAGAGTCCATCGTCGCCGTTCGTCTTCGTGAGTGAGCGCGGCACGCCGTTCACGACGGCCGGCTTTGCCCGGATGATCGAGCGCGCGGCTCGTCGTGGTCTTGGCCTAGAGCTGAAGGCTCACCCGCACATGCTCCGCCACGCCTGCGGCTACGCGCTGGCCAACAGGGGGCACGATACCCGGGCGATTCAGGGGTGGTTGGGGCACCGATCGATCACGAGCACGGCGGTGTACACGACCTTGGCGCCGAATCGGTTCAAGGATTTCTGGAGAGACTGAACCTCGGATGGATCGTTTCCCTGGGGCGCACGGAACGGACTGCCGAAAGGTTTGGGGTGGAGGACGACGAAAGTCGCTGGCGCCGCTGTTGTTTACGCCCTGGCTGGCGACGAACCAGCCCCCGATCAGTCCCAAAATGAGCCACACGATGAGACACATACCGCCTCTCGCGACGGAAACTCAGCTTGACGCACATCGTTCCGGAAGCTGGAGTCGCAGTTCCCCGAACTGAGGTTGGTCAAGGTAGCCATCGCCAAGGCGCTCGGCATCGGGCGAGCGTCGGTCTACCGCGTGCTGTAACTCCCATTCTGGGGCAGTTGCTCCGGCAAGAACGCCAGCCATGCAAAATGGGCATTCGACGCCGTCCTGACGGGCGAATTTGGCTAATGGACAGCATGAGAAATGCTCGTTTTGACAGCGAGTGCGATGCGGATAAAAGTCCGTCCTGCTGGCACCATCCGGCTGCCATTTGTCTGGATTATCTACTATTATTGGGGAAGTTTATGTCCAAAACTCGCATTATCACGTGTGCTCTCGCCGCCGCCGCGCTCTTCATCGGCGGTCAGGCTGGAGCGCAGGCTCCGAATCAGATTTTCGCCTGCGTCAACAACAACAGCGGATCGGTCAGGATCGTCGCTGAAAAGCCGACCTGCCTGCCCATTGAGCATTTGGTCGTATGGAATGTCATCGGACCACAAGGCCCGGCCGGACCCGCAGATGCGCAAGGACCTGCGGGTGCGCCGGGACCCGCGGGCCCCCAGGGCCCAGCCGGAGCCACTGGCGCGCAGGGTCAAGCGGGACCTCCGGGCCCGACTGGGCCTGCGGGACCTCAAGGGGCGGCAGGACTGGTTCGGGGCATCACCGAGTTCCTGTGCAGCGTGAGTGGCACGCTCAATCCAGGTGACCCACTTCTGTTCATCTCCACGTCCCACGCCGCAGGCTCATTTATCTTGACTAACCAAGAGACGATCAGCTCTTTCGTACTGCAGCCAGGCTTATATCAAATCCATCTGAGCGGCTCTAATTTGACAGCCCCTACGGGGGCTGTCTTGGGCAGTATATTACCCGTTCTGAACCCTAATAACGATTCCGCCCTCCCGTGGACCACTATCCCCAATGGCGGTACGAATTCGGGCAATGGTGCCCCTCTGACTAATATTGAGGGAGGAGACCGGTTCCTTTTCGTAGATACGCCCAATACCACTCTTCAAATCAAGAACGTCGGTTTCGGCCCCATCACGACAGGGGGTTCCCGCTGCGAGCTTATCATAACGCTCATATGAGGATAGCGGCGGCGCTCCTCACCGGAGCGCCGCTCCAGCATTGCGCTCTATAGGGGCGATCCGATAACGCAAAGTCCCACGTCTCGTCGAGACGCCGGACAAGCAAGACGCTATCGAGAAGGCCGCTCAGGAATCAAGACCGAGGCTTGGCGCCTATGCGCGGTACAGCGGCGATAGTCAGGGCCAACGCTGTTGGCCAGAGGGGTCTAAGTCAGCGGTCGAAAGGCCCAAGCAGGCTCGACCTATCAGGCCCATTGATTTCGTTCCCTGTCTGTTCTTAGCTTGTGGGGATGGCCAGGGATGATGCACCGATCTCCCCCATGACGCTCGGCAACGTGCGCCAGAACGGCGTGCGGGGGTTGTGTATTACCTGCCGGGCCTGTGGTCACCACACAGAGGTCAACGTTGACGCGTGGCCTGATGATGTTCCGGTGCCGTCGTTCGGACCACGCATGCGGTGCAGAAAGTGCGGCAATCTCGGCGCGATGGTGCGACCAGACTGGAGCGAGCGGCCGTCGCCCGGCGATGACAACTACACGCCTCAGTTCTGATAGGCGGCGCGAGCGCTCATGATCCACTGCTTACGCCCGTTTCCTGCGGCTATTTGCGGTGCAACCTGCGTTCGCAGTTTCGGATCTAAGGCGGAAACATCGCAGTGACTTTTGGCCCTTCGGTTAGCCACCCGAGGGTTCCCACAAAGCCTTGATACGCGAGCGCATTCTTCCATAGATCACTAGGGCTGTGGTGCACATCAGGAAAGAAGTGAAACAACTCGTGGACCAGAATGGGCGCCTGTAAGGACCCCACTGCGTACCAGTCAGGATAGATCGCGATGTAAATATCCCCGGCAGATACCCCAGATGGCGGAGGCTGCATGGCTTCCGCGTCTGCATTTTTACTTTCCAAAAACCGATGCGCCTTCTCATCCCGGTATCCAGGAGGCACTGGTTTCGGAACCGGGTCAAAGGGTATCTTTTGAATCCATTGCGCCGCCGTATCAATACGGGTTTTCAAAAGATCCAGCTTTTCCAGGCCAGATCCGCGAAAGAAGCGAGTGAAAGCTTTATAAACATCCGGAGGAAGTGGCCCGTTGTTGTCACGGTTTTTGATCGCCTGATTGAGTTTCCGACTGGCAGTAAGCAGAGAATTGCGGACGGCTTCTCTTGCCTGAGCAAGGGGACCGACGCCGGGAAAGATTGGCGGTAGAAAGTTCGGTGTGGACATGTTCAAGCCCTCGTTCTTTGCTGCGCGGCATGGATCGTTCCGTGCCGTCTGTTAGTAGCCGGTCCGCCTGCAGGCGGCTGTGATCTACAGCACAGGCGTGTTCACACTCTCGGCCGCATGGCCGGGCTGGCCGCTATTCTCTAGCGATCTCGGCACGCCGGTCTTGGACTCGCGCGACAATTGAGCAGGACTGGAACGGCTAGTTGACAGGGCTTTCAGTGATGCGCGGCGGTCGGCCGGTAGTCGCGCGCGCTCGGCACCCGCGGGCAGCTGCTTCGGGCGCGAGCGCGCCCAGAATGTCAAGCCGTTGAAGCGGCGTGCCTTTTCTCTCTAATAGGGGATTTTCCCGCAATTGCGACCGGAACGCCCCGCTCCAGCCAGCGTTGGCTAGCTGCGTGAGGCTGTCTGGCTGACGAGCCTCATGCGGGTCCCGGCTCTTCCTTTGCGATCAGGCCAAAAAGGGCCGGGGCTTTTCCTACCTACTTGCCCCCTGCAGTAACTCGGAACACCACCGCCTTAGCCGGCGTTGGCTAGCCAAGTGTGGGGCTGCTCCAGACGGGGCCTCGCGCTGGCCCCGGCTCTTGCTTGGTTGGAGCTTCGGAAGGGCCGGGGCCTTTGTTTGCCCACTTGCCTAATGCCCAGCTGCCACAACTCGGAACGTGCCGCTGCTGTCGGCGTTGGATTGGTGCGTGGGGCTGTTCGCGGCTGACCGGCCTCACGCAGCCCCGGCCTTCCGCGGAAGGCTCCAGAGAGGGCCGGGGCCTAAGCCCGTGATCACGGACCCCCATGCCCAAGCAGCAGTAGCCCAACGGCACGGCCGGCAAGACGCCACCAGCACCTTCGGTCAAGCTCCGTCTGGCCCGGACGCCTCTGGAGCAAAGATCAGGCATCAAGCCAGCAAGCTGATCGCGGTGCTAGCAGCGATGAAATCGGGTCGTTTTTCCCAAGTTGACATGGCAACCGTGAGGGCGCCAGGCCATGCGGGGCCAGCAGAGGCTATGCGGGCTGCCACAGTGGCCGAAGATCATGGGAGGATTCAGTGAGACTTATTTTTTTACCCGCACTTTGTGCCGCCATACTCAGCATCCCCGCACTTGGGCAGGACAAGACCGCATCGGTGCCACCCTACGTTTTGCATCAGGGGACAATCGGCGGTGTGTCTACAACCATCCTAATGGAACAATCCACTGGAACGATGTGGTATTTGGCCCAAGTTGATAAGGAAGGTGGCGTTTGGGTTGTTGCGCCATCCGGGGCAACCGGCGTCAAACCAGCTCGGGCGCCACTCGCATTCTTGAACACCACGCAGAAGCCTGTTCCGCCTCCCCATTGAAGATTTTCAAATTAGGACCCTACCTTGGGGCATGCGAGGTAGACGTGATCCCCACGACGATCCGGCGCCGGCACGGCCGCGGCCACCTGCACCCGCTGTGCCGACACTCGGCGCATTGCTGCATCAGCCATACTGGCTTTGGCTCCGTTGCGATGCCTGTGGTCACCGCGAAGCCGTCGCCCTTGTGCCTTTCGTTATTCGCTGGGGTGCCCGACGCATCGTCGGACGTGCTGCGCATGCATGCACGGTGTACGGTTTGTGGACGGCGTGGGGCCACGTTGCAGCACCCGTCGTGGGCCGATGTGGAAGTTGGGTGGGAGATATTTCCGGTGGCCTAGTACTTGGGCCAGCTGGCGCGCGCCGCCGCGCCATAAGAGCTGCTCGCCAGCAGCCGAGCATCAGGAACTCGCGCACAGAGCGGCTTGCGATCAACCGACCGCTACCATCTCAATTGTGAGAGTGTCTCCCAAAGGCAAATAAATCGTTTTCACACGCGGTAGACCGGTACTGGCATCCTTCGCGGTGCCCGGTGAACTTCAGGCGCGACTTGATGGCTTCCCAGTGATGGGCCAACCTCGGCCACTCCTCGCAAGAGGCGACGATCAGGGCAGTAACTGCGGGACGTTCAATGATTCTGAAACCGTCAGGCGGGCGGGCGATTTGCATCGAGACTCGAAACTGCATTGGTGGCCCAATCCAAGTCTTCGGCCGTGATCTCGCCGGGAATCACGGAAGCTGCTGCCACCGGGATATCGGCGCCCATTTCGATTTCCGCCCACAGTCCGTCATGCGATAGGCTCGAAATCGACGTAGCGGTGTGCTTCGAGCAGATGATCTCGGCAATGTGGTCGATAATTGCGACTTCGTCAGACGTGAAAGCACTAATTGCCGGGCGCGTCCGCGCCATGTACATTGTTTTTGGCCGATCGAAATAATTCTCCGTCGAGACCGCGATTTTGCCCGACTGCTGAAGGTATTCGATCACACGGTTTGCTTGTTTGGGGACTGGCCCGTGCTGCAGCCGCTTGTAGTGCGTGGCGCCGCTGATGGTAGAGCCGAGTGTCCGGTACGCTTCAAGGTCGGAATACCAGCAAATTTTGTATAGCTTCGTTGCTCCCAGCTCCGAGGGGTCGGATCGCCAGATGACGTAGTGCATAAGGTCCGCGAGCCGGTGGTTTTGCATGGCATTGCCCTTCTCGCCAGTTTCCCCTTCTCCTGGGATGTTGCGGGAAATATAGCGATTCTGTGGACCTAGGGCCTGTCCTCAGTTAGGCGACATTTTCACGAGAACGGATCAGAATCAAACGCGGAACGGCGTTCTATAGTTGGCGCGATTCTACGGGAGGGATA
>WNFL01002003.1_pt1 | contig 17552 bp, 18 predicted proteins | sample 5400361 | NCBI WGS metagenome assembly WNFL01 (sample SAMN13153351, study PRJNA577476) | soil metagenome | isolation source: 40 cm soil on Douglas fir-dominated hillslope | place: USA:California | collected 2013-09-17 | reverse complement strand
GCTGTGCTCGAGAGCTAGCCTTCGGCTGCCCCCGCGCTGACTCGGGCTCGATGTAGAAAATCGAGAAATCTGTCGATCCGCTTCGCCACCGTTCGATTACCTGGGGAAGCCGGAGTTACAGTCCGGCATGAGCGGAGAGGTAGTCCAGCGATGAAGTACTTGTTCCTCTTGTACGGCCCGGACGGGCCGCTGCCCGAGCCGGGCACCGAGGAGGCCGTCGCGATGTACAAGCGATGGAGCGCCGCGACAGGGGCGATGGCGCAGGCCGGCGTACTGATCGACTGCGCGCCGGTGCAGCCCGCCTCGGCATCGACGACCCTGCAGGTCAGGAACGGCGAGGTGCTGCTGACCGACGGCCCGGCAGCGGAGATCAAGGAGCAGTTCGGCGGTTTCACGCTGGTGCAGTGCGCAGACCTCGATGAGGCGCTGAAGTGGGCCGCGACGCTGCCGACGGCCACGGACGGATCGATCGAGATCCGCCCGGTCATTGGCGTTAACCCGCCGGGCTGATCGGTCCGATGGACGCTGACCGGGCGGCTCAGGCGGCGGGTGTCGGCGGCGCGGCAGCCGCTGATCAGCTGGCCGCCGTCCTGCGCGATCACTGGTGGGCGGCCGTCGCGAGCATCGCCCGCCGGACGGGCGACCTCGAGGTAGCCGAGGACGCGGTCCAGGAGGCCTGCGCGGCGGCCGTCACGCAGTGGCCGCGAGACGGCATCCCGCCCAGGCGATGACGAACTCGCGCTGATCTTCGCCTGCTGTCACCCGGCGCTTGACCCGGCCGTCCGGGTCGCGCTGACGCTCCGGTCGGTGTGCGGGCTCGCTACCGCCGAAATCGCCGCCGCCTTCGTCGTCCCCGAGCCGACGATGGCCCAGCGGCTGGTCCGCGCCAAGCGCAAAATCCGGCAGGCCGGGATACCGCTGACCGTGCCCGGACGTGACGCGCTCGCCGACCGCCTGAACGCTGTTCTCCGCGTCGTCTACCTGGTGTTCACCCAGGGACATCGCGCCGCCGGAAACGCCGGGCTGATCCGGGCTGACCTATGTGATCAGGCGATCCGGCTGGCCCGGCAGCTGTGCCTGGTGCTACCTGGCGAGCCCGAGATCACTGGGTTGCTCGCGCTGTTGCTGCTGACCGACGCCCGCAGGTCGGCCAGGACAGCCGCTGACGGCTCGCTCGTGCTGCTTGCTGACCAGGACCGCGGGCTCTGGAATGCCAGCCAGATCGCGGAGGGGTGACCGGTTCGTCGAAGCCGCGCTGCGGGCGGGTCGCCCAGGGCCGTACCAGCTGCAGGCGGCGATCGCGGCCTGCCACTCCACCGCCGCGTCGGCCGAGCTGACCGACTGGAGCCAGATCGCCGCGCTCTACCGGGAGCTGGCTCGCTACGAGCAAACGCCGGTCGTGCTGGCGAACCAGGCGGTCGCCGTGGCCATGGCCGACAGCGCCGAAGCGGGGCTCGCGATCCTGGACCGGTTGGCCGGCCAAGGGCGCCTTGACCGGTGGCCGCAGCTGCATATCGCCAGGGCCGAGCTGCTGCGCGGGCTGGGCCGCCCGGACGATGCCGCTGCCGGGTACGAGCTGGCGCTCGCAGCCGCGCTACCGGTTGCCGAGCGTGATTTCATCGCGCGCCGGATGGCGGATCTCACCCCTGGCTGAGCCCTAGGTACAGTCGAACCATGCCTGCCGAACGCGCGGGGCGCGCCGACAGCAGTGACGATGTGCGAATCGTGGTGCTCGGCGCCGGGTTCGCCGGGCTTAACGCGCTCGACGAGCTCGCCAAGCTCGCAAGGGGCAGGCGTACCGAGGCACCCGCACCGCGGCTGCTGCTCACGCTGGTCGATCGCAACTCCTACAGCACGTTCCAGCCGCTGCTCTACCAGGTGGCGACGGCGGGGCTGACCTCGGCCGACGTCGCCTACCCGGCCTGGACAGCGGTCCGTAAGGCGGGATCAGGATTCCGCAAGGGCGAGGTGACCGGTCTTGACACTGACGCGCGGCAGGTGCTGCTCGCCGACGGATCGGTACTCGGCTACGACTACCTGATCCTGGCGACGGGCGTCAGCGCGGCTTTCTTCGGCGTGCCAGGGGCGGCCGAGCATGCCTTGAGCTTGTACACCAGGCGCGACGCCATCGTCCTGCGCGATCACCTGATGGCCGAGCTCGAGCGGCGGAGCCTGACCGGCGAAGCAGGGGACCTTGCGATCACCGTGGTCGGAGGCGGCGCCACCGGGGTCGAGCTGGCCGGAACCCTCGCTGAACTACGGAACATAGCGCTGCCCGCCTCCTTCCCGCAGATGGACCCCGACCGGATGCAGATCAGGCTGATCGAGATGGGTCCGGCACTGCTTGCCCCGTTCGCCGAGCCGTTGCAGGAGTACGCGCGGGCCGAACTGCTCGCCCGGGGCGTGGAGGTCATGCTCCGTACCAAGATCAGTCAGGTGGCTCCACGCGAGGTAGTGATCGACCGAGACGAGAATCATGCGGCGCGTGACGCGCTGGCGAGCGATCTCACTGTCTGGGCCGCCGGGGTAGCGGCGCCCGAGTGGGTCGGCAAGCTCGGTCTGCCGACGGGCCGCGCCGGCCGGATCCGCACCGGTCCTGACCTGCGGGTCGTCGGCCAGGACCGGATCTTCGCTGCCGGAGACATCGCGATCATCGACGGCGACCCGCAGCCACAGCTCGCTCAGCCTGCCATCCAGCACGGGCGGCATGCGGCGATCCAGATCAGGCGCCTGCTGGCCGGGCAGCCCACCCAGCCGTTCCGATACAAGGACAAGGGCATCATGGCCACGATCGGGCACCGATCGGCCGTAGTCGAGCTGCCTGGCCGGGTCCGCGTTAAGGGCACGCTGGCCTGGCTGGCCTGGCTGGGGCTGCACCTGATAGAGCTGCTAGGCGGCAGGAACAGGATCTCGGCCATGGTCAACCTGTCCTGGCGGTACCTGACCTGGAGCCGCGGCGGGGGCGTGATCATCGGCGACGACCCAGTGCGCCGCGCCTGAGCCGCGCTCGGATTAGCCTGTGCGAGCCGGGTAGATCCCCGGGATTGACCCGGGATAGCCGGGTGGATGCCGGGATCGACCCGCTGGCCCGAGGCATCTAAGGTGCGGATATGCCGCAGATGCATACCGCTCGGCGGGACCGGGCCGCCGCCGCTGCCGTGAGCCTCGGGGCCGACGCAGTCCTGATCACCAGTGGTGTCAACGTCCGCTACCTGACCGGCCTGGTTAGTTCCAACGCCGCCTTGCTGCTGCCGGTCCAGGGTCCGGCGGTGCTCGGCACCGATTCCAGGTACGCCGGCACCGCCGAGCGGGAGTGCCAGGACATCGAGCTCGTGATCGAGCGGGAAGTCGAATCCGCGCTCGTCAGGCGGGCACTTGCCGACGGGCTGCGCACCATCGCCTTCGAGGACCAGGCGATGACCGTGCGCAGCTACCGCGAGGTTTCCGGCGGCGAGCCGGGGGTCCGGAGCCAGCGGCGGCCCGAGCTTGTGCCGCTGGGAAGCGCGATAGACGAGTTGCGGATGGTCAAGGATGAGGCCGAGATCGGCTTGATCGCGCGGGCGTGCACGATCACCGCCCAGGCGTTCTCCGCGGCGCTTGACCGGCTATTTCCCGGCGTGACCGAGCGGGAGTACGCACTGGCGCTGGAACGGGCAATGGTCGACCTCGGTGCGGAGGCCCCGGCATTCGACAGCATCGTGGCATCTGGCCCGCACGGGGCGATCCCGCATCATGTTCCAGGCGACCGCGAATTCGCGATCGGGGACCTGGTGACAATTGACTGCGGGGCCAGGTTCGGCGGCTACCACGCGGATATGACCAGGACGGTGGCGCTCGGCAAGCCGGCGGCGTGGCAGCGGGAGATCTACCAGATTGTCGCTGATGCGCAGGCCGCCGGAATCGCGGCAGCATGCGCTGGCGCCGATGTCAAGGAGGTCGATGCCGCTGCGCGTGAACTGATCGCGGCGACCGGACATGGCGAGCATTTCGTGCACGGGCTCGGTCACGGGGTCGGGCTTCTGATCCACGAGGCACCGATCATCTCCTCAGGGCGGGCCGGTACACTACAGGACCGGGTTCCAATCACCATCGAGCCCGGCATTTACCTGGCTGGCTCGGGCGGCGTCCGCATTGAGGACACGCTCGTTGTCCGCGCAGGAGCCGGGGCGGCGGGATCGGCTCAGCCGCTCACCACGATCACCAGGGAACTGCTCGTCCTCTAGGCACGTGCCGCACCGGCCGGATGCCAGGAAGCGGCGGTCCCGCCCGCATGCAGGAGAAGCAACACACGTGGCCACCACGAACGACCTCAAGAACGGCATGACCCTCAGCATCGACGGCCAGCTCTGGAATGTCGTTGAGTTCCAGCACGTCAAGCCAGGCAAAGGCGGCGCGTTCGTCCGGACCAAGCTGAAGAACGTCCTGAGCGGCAAGGTCGTCGACCGGACATTCAACGCCGGGGTCAAGGTCGACGTCGCGAACGTGGACAAACGCGAGATGCAGTACCTGTACCGCGAAGGTGACGAGTTCGTCTTCATGGACACGCAGGATTACGACCAGCCGCGCGTCCCCGCCGAGACCGTCGGCAGCGCTGCCGACTATCTGCTCGAGGGACAGGCTGTAACGGTCGCCTTTAACGAAGGCTCTGCGCTGTATCTCGAGCTGCCGGCCGCGGTGGAGCTGACCGTCAGCCAGACCGATCCTGGCCTGCAGGGAGACAGGTCGACGGGCGGAACGAAGCCGGCGACGCTGGAGACCGGCGCCCAGATCCAGGTGCCGCTGTTCATCACCACTGGCGAGAAGATCAGGGTCGACACCCGCACCGGCGACTATCTCGGCCGGGCGTGAGGATGCCTGAGTTGGCCGGGCCAGCCGCCAGGGCTGAGGGCGCCGGTCGGCCTGCGGCAACCGGGAGCGACAGTGGCAGCGCGCAGTAAGGCACGCAAGCGTGCGCTTGACATCTTGTTCGAGGCTGAGATGAGGGGTGAGTCGCCGCTGACCGTCCTCGAGGCAAGGACCATCCGGGCGGAGCCGCCGGTGAGCGAGTACGCCGCCGAGCTTGTCCGGGGCGTGCAGGCCCACAGGGACGAGATCGACAGGTTGCTGGCCGAGAACTCGCGCGGCTGGTCCCTGGACCGGATGCCGGCCGTGGACAGGAACATCCTGCGGATCGGCGGGTACGAGCTGCTGTGCGGCACCGAGGTGCCTCCGGCGGTTGCGATCAGCGAGGCGGTGCTGCTGGCCGGAGACCTGTCAACCCATGCGTCGCCCGCGTTCGTCAACGGGCTGCTCGCGCGCCTGCTGGAGCTCAAGCCAAAGTTGTCCGAGGCATCAGGAACCGAGGATTCCTGATGTCAGTAGCTGGCGCTACAGTCAGCTAGCAGGGAGGCCAGCTGCGGCTGGAGGGCCAAGTAGCAGCCGCAGGAGACAGTGGATCAGGCAGGCGCGCCGGACGATACGGGCTGTCACATCCTGCACATAGACATGGACGCGTTCTATGCCAGCGTCGAGATCAGGGACCGCCCGGAGATCGTTCGCCAGCCGGTCATCGTGGGGCATACCGGCGGCCGGGGCGTCGTCCTGTCAGCGAACTATGTCGCCCGCGGCTTCGGCGTCCGATCTGCCATGCCGGTCACCAGGGCGCAGCGGCTCTGCCCGCACGCGGTGTTCGTGGCGCCACGGCACGGATTGTACGGCGCGGTCTCACGCGAGGTCATGGCGATCTTCCGGTCGGTGACTCCTGAGGTCGAGCCGCTCTCGCTCGACGAGGCGTTCTTGGACATATCCGGCGCTGTACGCCGACTGGGCGCGCCCGCTGCGATCGGCGGGCTCATCCGGCGTCAGGTGCGCGATGAACTCGGCATCACCTGCTCGGTGGGCATCGCGTCAACCAAGTTCGTAGCGAAACTTGCCTCTGTCCACTGCAAGCCTGATGGCATGCTCGTCATCCAGGCCGACCGCGTGCTCGAGTTCCTGCACCCGCTGCCGGTATCTGCACTGTGGGGAGTAGGCGCGCGCACCGCCAAGGTCCTCGCCAGGCTGGGCCTGCGTACCGTCGCTGACCTAGCCAACGCGCCGGTCTCGACGGTTGAGCGAGAGCTTGGCCCGGCGACAGCGGCGCACCTGTCCGCGCTTGCCTGGGGGAGAGATGAGCGCAAGGTCGTGACCGGCACCCACGACAAGAGCATTGGCGCGGAGGAGACCTTCGGCACCGACATTGGCGATCCAGAACTGATCCGCCGGGAGCTGCTGCGGTTGGCCGGGCGGACAGCCCGCGGACTTCGTTCGTCCGGTTATGTGGCGAGGACGATCTCGGTCAAGCTGCGCCGCGCCGATTTCAGCACGATCACCCGATCCCGCACGCTCTCCGAGCCGACCGACGTGGCGCAGAAGATCTACGCGACCGCCTGCGAGCTGTATGCGGCCTCAGGCGTCGCCGACGGCGTGCTGCTCAGGCTCGTCGGCGTGCGGGCCAGCGGCCTGTCGCCGGCCAGCCAGGCCGGGACGCAGCTGGCCCTCGGCGAGCGAGCCGATACGTGGCGTCAGGCCGAGACCGCGATGGACAGGATCACCCGCAGGTTCGGGTCTGGCGCGCTGCGCCCAGGATCGCTGGTTACTAGAGGGGACGACCCGGATCAGCAGTGGCGGGAGTGAGGAGGAGTTTCTGCTGTGACGTGGCCGGCCGCGAGTTTGCCGATGTCTGGTGCCTGGTCTGCCGTCCCCTTCCACAGAACGCGCTGGCACTCGTATTCTGGGGGGATAGCCAGCGGCCCATAGGATTAGGCAGGCGCGAGCAACTGGGAGGCACCGTGCCGCTTTCTGAGCACGAGCAGCGCCAGCTCGAGCAGATCGAGCAGGCGCTCTATGCCGAGCATCCACGGTTTGCCAAGGCCGTGCGGGCGGCTGACCCGCGAGTGCACTATAAGCGCCGGGTGGTTTATGCCGTCGTCCTGTTCGTAATCGGAGTGGCTCTGCTCCCGGTCGGCGTCTCCACCAACAACATCGCGATCAGCGTCGTCGGCTTCGTGATCATGCTGGCATCGTGCTACTGGGCGGCAATGAGCTACCGGCGGATGAACGGCTTGGCGACAGGCAAGATCCAGCTCAAGGAGCGCCGGGCAGGCCGCAAGGACAAGCTGGGCGGCAAGCGGTCAGCCGGCGGCCTCGGCGAGCGGCTCGAAGAGCGCTGGCGCAGGAGACAGCAGGGCAGGGACCGCTAGCGGCTAGCCCTCGCCTGCGGCTGGCATCCAGCCAGTCAGCAATCCGGCAGCCTGGCGGAACCAGGCTCGCAGCGGCCGGAGCGTGGAGGCCGGGAACAGCCTGGCGCGCCATCGGGCACCCTTACTGGCTCCGCGGGCAAGGCCGTGGCGCACGGCGCTAACATCGGCGCGGATGGCACCAGCGGCGCCCGGCGCGGGAGCATAACGGGCCCGCTCGACGACTGCGGCAACCCGGCCGACGGCCTGCCTGGCCTGCTCATCGAGGCCCGAAACCGAACCTATCCGTCTGGCCACCGCACGCGGCGATTCGCTTACCCGGCATGGCAGGCCATAGTCATCGAGATCAGCACAGAGTTCCTGCCAGGCTGCGGCGGCAAGCGCTGCGTCGCCGGCCGCCGAGCGCCAGCGTCGGCGGCGGGTGACCACACGAGTCCCACCGGGCAAGACGACGGCCAGGACCACCACAGCCAGTATGATCCACCCGGCCGGCGTGCCGCCCCGGGGCAGGCTCCCTGGCAGCGCACTGCCTGACGTGTCCGGCAGGCGCACATGCCGAATATTTTCTGTGGCGGCGGACGAGGGCGCCGAGGATGAGCCGCCTCGACCGCCAGCACCGCCGGTCGAGTTGCCGCCGGCACCGGCGTTATACACGTACGACGGTTCCACCGCGGTCTGCTGGCCGCCTAGCCCACCCGGTGTCGGCTCGAACCGCAGCCAGCCGGCGCCGCTGAAATACAGCTCGGGCCATGCGTGGGCGTCGGCGGTGGTGACCACCCAGGTTCCGTTCGCGTGCTGCTGGCCGGCCGTATAGCCGATGGCGATCCTGGACGGGATGCCGATGAGCCTGGCGAGCACGGCCATGGCGAACGCGAACTGCTGGCAGAAGCCCTGCCGGGTCGTCTTCAGGAAGGACAGCAGGCCAGCTGGGCTGTTAGGGACGCTGGACTGCAGCGAATAGGAGAACCGGTTCGACAAGAACCACTGCTCGAGCGCTACGGCCTTGGCGAAGGCGGTGGTCTTGCCCTTAATGACCCGCAAGGCGATCTCCCTCAGCCGCGGGGTCACGCTGGACTTGAAGCCCAGGTAGGAGCGCCTGATCGAGGTTGGTATCCGCCCGGTGGCCGCTAGCGTCGATGCGGTCGGCTGGACCTGTCCGCTCGTCACGGTGTAGTGCAGGGCCTCGGTGGTGGCGTCAGCCGAGTAGATCATCAGCGTTTCTGGCGACTCGCGCCAAGAGCCGGAAACATGTACGCGGATCGGCCAGTAAGGCGCGGGAAGGAAGTCGATCGGGCCGGAGAAGCCGCCCCCCTGCGGGATGGTGATCGTGCTGGTGACGATGCTCTGCGGCGTGCCGGCCGCCAGCCCCGGCGCCGGGATCAGCGGCCCCGGGCCCACCCGCGCGCCTGCGGTTGGCCGCACGAGATCCCACTTACTAGTCAGGCTGTCATAGTTCAGCACATATACCTGCAGGTAGTTTGCCGGGTCGTCGATGGTCGTCTGGTACGTCAGCACCGGCTTCGGCGATGACGTGGTCAGCAGGCCGTGCAGCTGGGCGACCGGGTCTGGTAGGCCAACGCCGTGGCCGCCCCCGCCGCCCGCGCCGCCGCCCCCGCCGCCGAAGAGCTGGTGCAGAGTCAGGGCCGGCAGCAGCAGCGGCGCTACCAGGGCGGCGCAGACGGCGGCCATGCCGATCCGCCGCCCGGTGGCGGCCAGTGCTCCCATGTCGGCCCCGGCGAGCCTTTCGTCCTCGCCGGCGTAATGCCAGACCGTGACGACCCGGCCCCAGCCGCGCAGGCGGCTGCGGCCGTCAGCCGCGAGCAGCGCCAGGTACCCGATGGCAGCGAGGAGGAACGCGATCGCGGCGGGCAGCCCTCGCACATTCGCTGTCGTCGCGATCGGGGCCATGAAGACCACCAGGAGCGGCAGGCCGGCGATCGCCGGCCGGTGCAGCCGGACAGCGAGGAAGTCAACGGCGATGGCGGCGAGGCCGATGCTGCCAGCCGCGAGCAGGATCACGCCGCTGCTGGCGGGGACCGGCGGCGCGAACCTGCTGGCGGAAGCGCCGACGCTGGCCAGATTCGCCAGGTGGTGTACCGAACCGGGAGTCGGTATGACGGCAAGGAAGGACTGCCTCGCCGCGTGCAGCAGGTTCAGGTAGAGCAGCAGGGCGGCCAGGTACGTCGCCAGGCCAGCCACCGCTCGGAGCGGGCGAAGTCCGGACGCGCTAACTGCGCACAGCAGGATAATGCCGCCACCGGTCGCCTTGAGGAACGGGGACTGGGCGGTGAGCATTGGTACGGCGGCAAACGCCGTGAGAAGCGTCGCGCCGATCGCGGCCGGTCCTGGGCTGATCCTCGTCAGGGTGCCGGCGAGTGCCACGACAATCACCGCGCCGATGGCCTGGACCATCCAGGCCGCTCCGTTTATCAGGCTGAATTCGGAGACCGAAGCAAGTATGACCGCGAGAGCGGCCGCGATCGTCAGCCGGTGATTCATCGCGCTGCCGTCCCGAGTGCTGAATGGCCCGGTGGCTGCAGATTGCTGCCGAGCCTGGGTAGCTGCTGCCACGCGACCGCCAGCGGCGTGGCCGCGTCGACGCTGATCACTCGCCAGCCGGCGGCGCGGAGGATGGCCGCGCTGGCTGCCGTCTCGGTCGACCGCGTCTCGGCCGATCGCTTCTCCGCCGGCCACGTTTCGGTGCGCCGGACTGCTCCGTCCTGCCCGCTGGCCGCGGCCACGAGCTCGGAGGCGCCGCCATTTCCGGATTCGTCGCCGTTCTTGTCGCGGTGCCCGTTGTGCCTGCCGTCGCCGCCACCGGGAACGGTGGCCAGGCCCGGCTGGCTGGCCTCGACCGGCTCGTCGGCCTGACCGTTCCTAGCCGACTGGGTGGCCCATGTTGACACTGCAAGCAGAAGCGCGATTCCCTGCCTGCCGTGGCGCCGCGCGGCAGCTATCTCCCTGGCCGCGTCGGCGGAGAGCCGACCGGCGATTACGACAAGCAGCCCGCCTTCAATGGTGCTAAGCGCGGCAGTCGACCTGGCGAAGTCGTGATTGCGCGAAGTCGACACCACCGACAGCGCGTCCAGCAGGACGTCCTCGAACATGGCCGGCCCGGCCAGCGGGCCGGCATCGGTCAGCAGGTGGCCGTCAAGGCCGGAGCGGGCTAGGTGCACGCCGATCGATGCGGCGGCGCTCACGGCGAACTCGAACGATGAGCTCGGACCGGTTCCGGCATGGGCGCTCCGCCGGGAGTCCAGGATCACCACCGCCCGGTCCTGCCACCGCTGTTCCTCGCGCCGCACCATGAGCTCGCCGTACCTGGCCGTGGACCGCCAGTGCACCCGGCGCAACTCGTCTCCGTCCCGGTAAGCGCGCGGGATCACGTCGTCATCCCCGGCCGCGGCAGTCATCCGGGTCCTGCCGTCGCCGTCGCTCGACCAGCTTCCAGTGGTCGAGGCAGCAGTCAGTGGCACGATCTTCGGCGTGACCGTCAGCGTGCTCTTGCTGGCGAAGTTCGCAGTCAGCTCCACCAGGCCGAACACGTCGGCGATCCTGACCCGCATGGGCCCGATCACGAACTTGCCGCGCAGGTCCGAGCGGAGCTGGTAGCTGACCTCACGGGAACCGCTTCGCTCAATGCCGTTCAGCACGTACCGCGGCCTGGATCCGAGCGAATAGGGGATGGTCTCCTCGGCGAGCAGCAAGCCCGTGGATATCCGGCTCACGTTATCCAGCCTGACCAGCACCGTGGCTGGCTGGCCAGGCGCGACCCGCGGCGGAATGATCTGGCGCTCGCACCGGAGCTGGTAGCGGGCCCGGCGAGCTGCCAGGGCGGAAAGCACGGGCAGGCAGATCAGCAGGACGCCGACGCTGATCATCGGATGACTGCCCAGGATCAGCCCGGCCAGGATTCCGACGATGCCGGCGGCGAGGAACGATGCCCCGCGGACCGTGAACCAGGCGAGAACTGACCGCATCGCCGCCTCCTTCTCGCTGCCCAGTAATCTACGTCGTCTGAATAGCCGCTGCCAGGGCAGCGAGCGCCCGTCGGCCTGCTACCTACCCGGAAGCGGCATCCGCTCGATAATCTTCGCGAGCACCTGCTGGGGCTGCTCGCGGCCGACGACCGCCTCGGCCGTGGGCAGCAGCCGGTGGGCAAGCACAGGCCCGGCGAGCTCCTGCACATCGTCCGGGATCACGAAGCTGCGGTCCTCAAGCGCCGCATAGGCACGGCTTGCCCGCAGCAGGTGCAGCGCAGCTCGCGGCGATGCTCCGAGCCGCAGGGCCGGCGCGGTCCTGGTGGCGGCGATGATCTCGATGATGTACTGGCGAACCTGCTGGGCGACGTGAACCGCGCGCACCGCGGCGATCAGCGCCCGCACGTCGCCCGCGTGGGCGGCGGGCTGTAGATCGTCAAGCGGCGAGCTCGAGCCGTGCGTGGTGAGCATCGCGGCCTCAGCGGCCATATCGGGATAGCCGATCGAGATCCTGGCGGTGAACCGGTCGCGCTGGGCCTCAGGGAGGGGATAAGTGCCTTCCATCTCGACCGGGTTTTGCGTAGCGATCACCATGAAAGGCGGCTCAAGCGGATAGGTCACGCCGTCGACCGTGACCTGGCGCTCTTCCATGCTCTCGAGCAACGCGGACTGCGTCTTCGGAGAGGCCCTGTTAATCTCGTCGCCGAGTACCAGATTGGCAAAGATCGGCCCTGGCTTGAACTCGAACTCGCGCAGTTCCTGATTGAACGCGCTGACCCCGGTGATGTCGCTCGGCAGCAGGTCGGGAGTGAACTGCACCCGCCTTACCGAGCAGTCGATCGACCTGGCCAGCGCCTTCGCGAGCAGCGTCTTGCCAACTCCGGGAACGTCCTCGATCAGCGCATGTCCCTCGGCGAGCAGAACTGTCATGGCGAGCCTGACCGCATCCGGTTTGCCCACGACCACGGTATTAATCGCACCGCTGATCTTGTGGGCGAGAGGAATTAGCTGGTCAAGCGTGCGCTCCGCCTGCTCGATTTCAGCGGACACTCGTCCTCCTTGTCCCGGCTGCGCTGCCGGGCGATGTCCATGGCGGGAGTGCTGCCCGCGACTGGCGTCCATAGCGTTGCGCCTAGACAGTATGTGCAGGCATGACTCGATGAAACAACGGATCGGCCATCACTGCATAACGAGCCTTCCCACTGTTGACGTCTAGCCAACGCCAAGCGGTTGCGGATCGCTTCCGCGTCACTTGCACGTCCATTCTGCCCACCTCGCTCCACCTCCGTGACCTCGGGCTTCGCCGGGACAATGGCTGATTTACCGGCTCCCTATCATTGACGGTGGAGGAATGTGGAGTACAGTGGTGCGCGGTGGGGCGGCGAGGGTCCCGCTGGGTCGCCGTTGTGGGGGGCAGTGGAGGTGAGCGCCGGTGTTTCTTGGCACTCACACGCCCAGGCTGGACGACAAGGGCCGGCTGTTCCTCCCGGCGAAATATCGCGACGAGTTGGCGGAGGGGCTAGTGCTGACAAAGGGCCAGGAACGCTGCCTGTACGTGTTTCCGCAGGCGGAGTTCGGCCGGATCACCGAGGCGCTGCGCACCGCGCCGGTGACCGCGAAGGCAGTCCGCGACTACAGCCGCGTGTTCTTCGCGAGCGCATCGGACGAGGTGCCCGACAAGCAGGGCAGGGTCACCATCCCGCCCGCGCTGCGCGAATACGCCGCGCTGCAGCGCGACTGCGTAGTGATCGGTGCGAACACCCGGCTGGAGATCTGGGACTCGGCCGCCTGGGACGCCTATCTGGAGCAGCAGGAAGACGCATTCTCTGACGCATCGCAGGAGGTGCTGCCAGGGGTCCTGTGAGCGGGCTCCGCCGACGCGGGGTTCCTGGGTCAACCCCAGGGCCAGCATCGCGAAGCCCAGTGCCCGGCGAGGTCTCCACCCGCGCCCGGCGGTGGCCATCCGGCTGACGCCACTTCCCCGGCGTCAGGCGGCACCGGCCCGTCGCGCGGATGGCGACCTGGCCGGGCACGGCGATCAGGCACGGGCAGCGGATCAGCCGGGAGGAGGGGGAGGAACCCGCGATGGACGGGGCAGCATCGCATGTGCCGGTCATGCTTGATCGCGTGCGTGGGCTCTTCGCCCCAGCGCTCAGCGGTGCGGGCGCGGTGCTTGTCGATGCGACCATGGGCCGGGCCGGCCATACCCGCGCGCTGCTCAGCGACCATCCGGGCCTGACCGTCATCGGCATCGACGCCGATCAGACGGCGATCGAGGAGTCCAGGGGATTGCTCGCCGCTGACCTGAACCGGGTTACCCTCGTGCAGGCCGTCTACGACCAGATCCCGGCGATTCTGGCCGACCTGGGCCAGCCGAGCGTACAGGGTGTCCTATTTGACCTCGGCGTCTCATCGCCGCAGCTAGACGACCCAAGTCGCGGCTTCTCCTATGCCCACGACGCGCCGCTCGACATGCGCATGAACCGGTCAGGGCACCTGACGGCCGCCGAGGTGATCAATACGTATCCGGCCGGCCGGCTGGCGCGTGTCTTCAGCGAGTACGGAGAAGAACGGTTCGCACGGCGGATTGCCAATGCGGTGGTGCGCGAGCGATCGCAGGAACCCATAACCTCGACGCTCCGGCTGGCCGAGATCATCAGGAACTCCATCCCGGCACCGGCCCGGCGCAGGGGCGGCAACCCGGCTAAGCGTACTTTCCAGGCGCTCAGGATCGAGGTCAATGATGAGCTCGGCGCGCTCGGGCGCGCGGTACCAGCCGCCCTGGACACGATCGCGGTCGGCGGCCGAGTCGTGGTGCTTTCCTACCACTCGCTCGAAGACCGCATAGTCAAGCGAGCACTGAGCCAGCGTTCAGCCGATACGACCCCGCTCGGCCTGCCGGTACCGCTGGCAGCCAACCGCCCGCAGTTCCGGCTGCTGACCACTGGCGCCGAGCGGCCGGACGAATCAGAACTCGCCGCCAACCCCCGGGCTGCCTCGGCCAGGCTGAGGGCGGCGCAGCGGCTTCTGGAAGCGGCATGACCTCACAGGATGGATGAACGCCGATGCGCACCGACGTCATGACACCAGACAGGCCAGCCCAGCCAGCCAGCCACGGCGGTACCGGCCGGAGCGCCGCAGGCGGTACGCAAGCGGCGCCCGACCCTGGTGCACGGCGCTCCCCGCGGCCCGGGCGCCGTTCGCGCCCGGCGCGGCCCGGCAGCCCGGTGTACCCGGCCAGTCCCGTCCGGCCTGCCAGCCCGATCCGCCCGGCAGGACCCGGCCGTCGTAGCAGGACAGTCAGGACCGTGGGCCCGCCCAGGCAGCTCAGCGCCGACGGGCGAGGCCAGACCAGCCATAGCCGGGTTCGGCCAGCCGGGCACGCCACCGCAGCCGGACCTGTGCGGGCCAGGCAGGTCGGCCGGACGTTCTTCATCATGCTGCTGCTTGGCCTGCTCGGCGGCGGCCTGGTCTGCCTGCTCGTGGTGAACACGACGCTGGCGGCCAACTCGATCCAGATCAACCGGCTGGAGCAGGCCAACGCGGCCCGTACGCAGCGGATCCAGGAGCTGCAGCAGGAGGTGACCGCGAAGCAGTCGGCGGCAGTGATCGCGAAGGAGGCCAGCAACTTCGGGATGCGGCCAGAGCAGGTGCCTGCGTTCCTCGACCTGCGGACGCATTCCCGCACGGTCTCTTCAGGGCCGGCCCGGTGAGTCGGGACGGGGGCAGCGCGGGTTGGCAGCGGCATAATGGCGGTGACCGCCGCCGGCAGGCGGCGGCCGCCAAGCGGCGCCCCGGCGGCTCGCGTCCAGGCGTGCCGCCGCACGCAGCGGGGCCAGGTCATTCACCGCGAAGAGCTCCCGGGGGTCGTCCCCCCGGGCCGGCATCGCGAGGGGCTCAGCGAGGTCGTCCCCCCGGCCTGGCAGGCAGCGATCCGCCGCGGCGCAACGGGCATCCCACGAGCCGAGTGCCCAGGAGCGGCCCCACGAGGAAGCCCGCGCCGCGTCACCGCCCTGCGCGGCGCGGCTGGCCACGAAGGCCGCTGCGCCGCACAAGCTCGGCGCGCCGCCTGAACGTCACACTGTTGTTTGTCGCGTTCGCCATCTCCGTGGTAATGGGCAGACTTGTGCAGCTGCAGGGCGTTGACGCCTCCCGGTACCGGTACCTGGGCCATAGGGAGCGCGTGATAAGGCAGACCACGCCGTCCGTCCGCGGCCAGATCACCAGCAGCGACGGAGCAGTCCTGGCCATGACCGTGCGGACCGACACCGTCTATGCCGACCCGCCGCTAATTAAAAAGTCCACTACCCTCGCAGACGTCGCCGGCAGGCTGGCTGGAGTGCTGCAGATGCAGGAGGGCCAGATTCTCTGGCTGCTGCAGAATCCGAGCTCGCCCGACTACGTGATTCTCAAGCACTCGGTTGTCGCGTCGACCGCAGATGCGATCAGCAAGCTCGGGCTGCCGGGCGTTGCCCTGGCGCCGGCGTACCAGCGCTCCTATCCCGCCGGTGACCTGGCCGCTCCCTTGCTCGGGTTCACCCACACCGATCACCGCAATGGCGTCATGACCGGACAGGCCGGCCTTGAGCTGGCGTACAACTCCTTGCTCACCGGCCGGAGCGGCACCGTGGTGTACGAGAAGGGAACGAACGGCCTGCCCATTCCGGGAACGGAGTCCACGGTCAAGGCCGCAGCTCCGGCGGGTAACCTGCGGCTGACCATCCAGTCCGATATCCAATGGAAGGCTGAGCAGGAGTGCGCGGCTCAGGTAGCAAAGACCCGGGCCAAGAACTGCACGGTCGTGGTCATGCAACCGAGCACCGGCCGGATACTCGCCCTGGCGCAGTATCCGACCTTCAATCCGGTCGCGCCGGCCACTTTGCCAGCGACCAGGGACATCGCGGTCGAGAACGTGTTCGCGCCAGGCAGCACGGCCAAGGTGATCACGGCAGCCGCCGCCTTCCAGTACGCGCGGCTGACGCCTGCCTCAAGCTACGTCGTGCCCGACGCTATGAACTGGCACGGCGCCTGGTATCACGACGCCGAGCCGCACAAGACCCAGCGCTATACGATCGCGGGGATCATCGCGCATTCGCTAAACGATGGCATGATCCAGGTGGCCGACCATGTCACACCGACTGAGCAGGATCGCATGTTCCGCGCGCTCGGCATCGGCTCGGACGCAGGCCTGAACCTGCCTGGCGCGACCAGTGGCCTGCTGGCGCCGCCCAACCAGTGGACCGGCGGTGCCAGCAACACCCGCTACCAAATCTCGTTCGGCCAGAGCGTTAGCGTGACGGCCTTGCAGATGGCGAGCGTCTACGCCACGATCGCCAACGGCGGCGTCCGGGTCGAGCCATCCGTGGTGGTCGGCCATACGACCAGTTCTGGCCGCTACGTGCCTGCGTCGCGCCCGGCTGTCAGGCGGGTGATGTCAGCTCACACCGCAAGCGAGCTGATGCGGATACTCGAGCAAGTGCCGGTCGTCTACAACCGGGCAGGGGAGCCGTGGGGCCTCATTCCCGGATACACCGTGGCGGCTAAGACAGGTACCGCACAGGAGGCGACCCGGCAGCGCAACTTCTACGGATCGAGCTTCATTGGCATTGCCCCGGCGAAGAGCAGCGGGCTCGTGGTCGCCGTGAACCTCCAGGACCCGCGCAACGGCCCCTACTTCGGCATTGACGTCGCCGGGCCGGTCTTCAACGCGGTGATGAAGTTCGCCCTGGCGAGCATGAAGATCCCGCCGGGTGGAGGGCATGTCCCGGCCGTCCCACTCACCGTGCCTTGAGCGGCCGCGCGGCGAGTTCCTCGACGCGGGCGCTCCGGGCACTACTGAAGCGAGGTAACCTCAGCCCGTGCCAGCGGCTCTTCGCCCCAGATATGTCCCGGTGCGCCCGCTCAGCGGGCTTGCCACGCTGCTCGGTCTCAGGCAGCCCGACGTTGACTCGTCCTTTATCCATCACGGACTCCGCGGGGTCAGCGGGATCACCCATGATTCCACCGCCGTCCAGCCCGGTGACCTGTACGCTGCCTTGCCGGGCAGCAGGCACCACGGCGCGGCGTTCTGCGGGCAGGCCGCAACGGCCGGCGCCGTGGCCGTGCTCACCGATCCGGCCGGCCGGGACCGGGCCATCCGCAGCGGACTGCCGGTCTTCGTGGTGGCCGATCCGCGCGCGAGGCTCGGCGAGGTTGCCTCCTGGATCTACGGCGATCCGTCGATCCGGCTGCCGCTGATCGGCGTCACGGGAACCAGCGGGAAGACAACCACGACTTACCTGATCGAGTCTGGGTTGCGGATGGCTGGGCATCTGACCGGCCTGGTCGGCGGCGTCGAGACAAGGATCGGTGCCGC
>WNFL01449943.1_pt1 | contig 17559 bp, 20 predicted proteins | sample 5400361 | NCBI WGS metagenome assembly WNFL01 (sample SAMN13153351, study PRJNA577476) | soil metagenome | isolation source: 40 cm soil on Douglas fir-dominated hillslope | place: USA:California | collected 2013-09-17 | reverse complement strand
TCATGATGCGCCTGCCGCCGTTCACGTACCTCGCGCCGGTGTCGGTGGCCGACGCGGTGAAGCTCATGGCCGATCACGGACCGGAGGCCATGCTGGTGGCCGGGGGCACCGATCTCTACCCGAACATGAAGCGGCGCCAGTTCGAGCCCGCGGTCCTGGTGGGGCTGCGCGGGGTCCGGGATCTGGCCGGCGTGCGGCAGCCGGGCGCGGGCGGGCTCGCCATCGGGGCGGGGACCACGCTCACCGCGGTCGCGCGGCACCCCGAGGTGCGTGCGCGCTACGCGGCGCTGGCCACCGCGGCGGGCGCGGTGTCCACGCCGCAGCTCCGCAACATGGGCACGCTCGGCGGCAACGTGTGCGTGGACACGCGCTGCAACTACTACAACCAGTCCTACCAGTGGCGGAAGGCGGTCAACTTCTGCATGAAGAAGGACGGGGAGATCTGCCTCGTCGCGCCGGGCAGCCCGCGCTGCTGGGCGGTGTCCTCGTCGGACACCGCGCCCGCGCTGTGGAGCCTGGGCGCGAGCGTGCGGCTGGCCGGCCCCGCGGGCGAGCGCACCATTCCGCTCTCGGCTCTCTATCAGGACGACGGCATCCAGTACCTCACCAAGCAACCGGGGGAGATCGTGACCGAGATCGTGCTGCCGCCCGCCGACGGCGCCCGCTCCATCTATCTCAAGCTGCGCCGCCGCGGCTCCTTCGATTTCCCGGTGCTGGGCGTCGCCGCGACGGTGCGCATGGACGGGGAGACCGTGCGCCAGGCCCGCATCGTGCTGGGCGCGGTCGCGTCGCTGCCCCGGGAGGCGCCGGAGGCCGCCCGCCTGCTGGTCGGCGAGCGCCTCACTCCCGAGCTGATCGACCGCGCGGCCGACGCCGCCTACCGTCCCGCCAAGCCGCTCGACAATACCGACCTGACGCACCCCTACCGCAAGAAGATGGTGCGCGTGTACGTGGCGCGCGCGCTGCGGCGGCTGGCCGGCCTGCCGGATGAGGCGGAGGCATGACCGCCCTCGGCCAGCGGATCAAGGCCTTCCGCGCCGAGCGGGCGCTGCAGCAGCGTCAGCTCGCCGAGAAGGCCGGCCTCACCCCGAGCATGCTGTCGCAGATCGAGTCGGGGCGCCTGACCCCGTCGCTCCCCACCCTCGGCAAGCTGGCCGCCGCTCTCGGCGTGTCCATCGGCTCCCTCTTCGAGCCGGCCCCGGCGGGGCGGCTCCTGGTGAGCCGGAAGGCCGACTACCCGGTGGTCTCCTAAGATCCGGGCGGTGATGTCCACGCTCGGGCCGCGGTCGCGGGGCGTGAAGACGGACAAGGTGGTCATCGAGCCGGGGCAGATGAAGCTCTTCTACGTGATCGAGGGCAAGGTGGCCCTGCAGTACAACGGCGACCGCCACGTGCTCGGGGCCGGCGACAGCGCCTACCTCGACGGCGGCACCGCGCACGGCTGGGAGAACGTGGGCTCCAGGATCGCCAAGGTCCTGTGGGTGATCCTCGGATAGAGGGAGAGGGCATGGGCGACGGCGCGCGCGTGATGGTCGACTTCCGGACGGACCCGAGCCGGTACAAGCACTGGAAGCTCTCCTTCGACGGTCCGGTGGCCACGCTCCACATGGACGTCCGGGAGGACGGCGGCCTCGTGCCCGGCTACGAGCTCAAGCTCAACTCCTACGACCTGGGGGTTGACATCGAGCTCTACGACGCCATTCAGCGCCTGCGCTTCGAGCATCCGGAAGTCGGCGCGGTCGTCCTCACCTCCGGCAAGGAGCGGATCTTCTGCGCGGGCGCCAATATCCGGATGCTGAGCCAGTCCTCCCACGGCTGGAAGGTGAACTTCTGCAAGTTCACCAACGAGACGCGCAGCGCGATCGAGGACGCCACCGCGAGCTCGCGCCAGGCCTGGCTCGCCGCGGTCAACGGGCCCTGCGCGGGCGGCGGCTACGAGCTGGCGCTCGCCACCGACTGGATCATCATGTCGGACGACGGGTCCACCACGGTGGCGCTGCCCGAGGTGCCGCTGCTCGCGGTGCTGCCGGGCACCGGCGGCCTCACCCGGCTGGTGGACAAGCGGCGGGTCCGGCGCGATCGCGCCGACTTCTTCTGCACGCTCGAGGAGGGCATCAAGGGCCAGCGCGCGGTGGAGTGGCGCCTGGTGGACGAGGTGGTGCCGCGCTCGCGCCTGGCCGAGGCCACGAAGGCCCGGGCCGCCGGGCTGGCCGCGCGTACCGATCGCCCGGCGGGGGCGCGCGGGATCTCCCTCGCCCCGCTCGAGCGGCGCGTCGAGGGGGATCGCGTCGCGTACACCCACGTCGCCTGCGCGATCGACCGCGGGCGGGGCGTGGCCGAGATCACGGTGGCCGCCCCCACGACGCCGCCCCCGGCCGATCCGGCCGCGATCCACGCGGCGGGCGCGGGCTTCTGGCCCCTCGCGGTCGCGCGGGAGCTCGACGACCTGATCCTGCATCTGCGCGCCAACGAGGAGGAGATCGGCCTCTGGGTGCTGCGGACCAGCGGCGCGGCGGATCTGGTGGAGGCCCACGACCGCGCGCTCGCGCAGCACGAGGCGGACTGGCTCGTGCGCGAGATCCGGCTCTACTGGAAGCGCACCCTCAAGCGCCTGGACGTCTCCTCGCGGTCCATCTTCGCGCTGATCGAGCCCGGCTCCTGCTTCGCGGGCACGCTGCTCGAGCTGGCCCTCGCCGCCGATCGCACCTTCATGCTCGACGGCCGACGGGAGGGCGACGCGCGCCCGCCCGCCGGCCTGCGGCTGACCGGGATGAACTTCGGGCCGTACCCGACGGTGAACGGGCTCACGCGCCTCGCGAGCCGCTTCCTGGACGAGCCGGGGCGCGTGGACGATCTCAAGGGCCGCATCGGCGAGGACCTCGACGCGGCCGCCGCGGCGGAGGCCGGCCTCGTCACCTTCACGCCCGACGACATCGACTGGGAGGACGAGGTGCGCATCGCCATCGAGGAGCGGGCCGCCTTCTCGCCGGACGCGCTGACCGGCATGGAAGCCTCGCTGCGCTTCGGCGGCCCCGAGACGCTCGAGAGCAAGATCTTCGCGCGGCTCTCGGCCTGGCAGAACTGGATCTTCCAGCGGCCCAACGCGGTCGGCCCCAAGGGCGCCCTCAAGGTGTACGGCACCGGTGAGCGGGGCGATTTCGACCGCAGGAGAGTGTGATGGCGCCCATCGACTACAACGAGCGGATTCCCAACAACGTCAGCCTCGCCGACGATCGCCGGCTGCTGCGCGCGCTGGAAGACTGGCAGCCCAAGTTCCTCGAGTGGTGGCACGACATGGGGCCGGAGGGGTTCCAGTCCAAGGACGTCTACCTGCGCACCGCGGTGAGCGTGGACGCCAAGGGCTGGGCGCAGTTCGGCTACGTGAAGATGCCCGAGTACCGCTGGGGGATCTTCCTCGCCGAGCCGGAGGCCGACCGCCGGATCAACTTCGGCGACCATCAGGGCCAGCCCGCCTGGCAGGACGTGCCCGGCGAGCACCGCGGGACGCTGCGCCGGCTCATCGTGACCCAGGGCGACACCGAGCCCGCGTCGGTGGAGCAGCAGCGGCATCTCGGCCGCACGTGCCCGTCGCTCTACGATCTCCGCAACCTCTTCCAGGTGAACGTGGAGGAGGGCCGGCACCTCTGGGCGATGGTCTACCTGCTCGACGCCCACTTCGGCCGCGACGGCCGCGAGGAGTCGGAGGCGCTGCTCCAGCGCCGCTCCGGCGACCACGACAAGCCCCGCATCCTGGGCGCCTTCAACGAGAAGACCCCGGACTGGCTGTCGTTCTTCATGTTCTGCTTCTTCACGGATCGCGACGGCAAGTACCAGCTCGCGAGCCTCGCGGAGAGCGGCTTCGACCCGCTCTCCCGGACCTGCCGCTTCATGCTCACCGAGGAAGCGCACCACATGTTCGTGGGCGAGAGCGGGGTGGGGCGCATCGTGCAGCGGGCCTGCGAGCTGATGCGCGAGCACAAGACCGACGACGCGCGGAAGCACGGCGGGATCGACCTGCCCACCATGCAGAAGTACATCAACTTCCACTGCTCGGTCTCGCTCGACCTCTTCGGCTCCGAGGTCTCGACCAACGCGGCCAACTTCTACACCGCGGGGCTCAAGGGGCGGTTCGAAGAGACCAAGAAGACCGACGATCACCGGCTGAAGGACGGGCTCTACCCGGTGATCGGGCTCGACGGCGACAAGATCGTCGCCCGCCAGGAGGCCGCGCTGGTCTCGCTCAACGAGCGGCTGCGCGACGACTACGTCGCCGACTGCCAGCGCGGGGTGAATCGCTGGAACGAGATCATCAAGAACCACGGCATCGACTTCACCCTCACGCTGCCCCACCGCGCGTTCCGCCGGGCCATCGGGGCCTTCGCGGAGGTCCGGGTCTCGCCCGACGGGCGCGTCGTCGGTCAGGCCGAATGGGACGCCCGCCATCGCGACTGGCTGCCCACCGAGGAGGACGCGGCCTACGTGGGGAGCCTGATGAAGCCGGTGACCGAGCGCGGCAAGATGGCCGGCTGGATCGCCCCGCCCGCGCGCGGGGTCAACAGCCAGGCCGAGGACTTCGAATACGTCCGGTTGAGCTGAGAAGAGGAGGCGCCGCCATGCCCACCGTCGTCAAGCCCAAGCGCTTCGGTCCTCCCCTCGGGATGTACTCCCACGGCATGGTGGCCCCGGGCGGGGAGATCGTGGTGGTGGCGGGGCAGGTCGGGATGGGCGAGGGAGGCGCGGTCGCGGTCGGCGACGTGGGCGCGCAGACGAAGCAGGCGCTCGAGAACGTCCGCGCCATCGTCGAGGCCGCCGGCTGCACGATGGGCCACGTCGTGCGCCTGCAGACCTTCCTGACCCACGCCGAGGACATACCCCGCTTCATGGCCGCGCGCGCCGAGGTCTTCCCGCGCCACTTCCCGAACGGCGTCTACCCGCCCAACACCCTGCTGGTGGTGAGCCGCCTCGTGCAGCCCGAGCTGCTGGTCGAGATCGAGGCGATGGCGGTCAAGCCCGCGTCGGCCGGTCCCGCGAAGCGGCCCGCGTCCCGGGCGCGCAAGAACCCGGCCTCGCGGAAGGCGTCCCGGAAGCGCCGATGATCGAGGTGCCGGTGCGCTTCAACGCGACGACCTTCTTCGTGGACCGGCACGTGGCGGACGGCCGCGGCGCCCAGGTGGCCTTCTTCCATGACGAGGGCTCGATCACCTACGCGGGGCTGCAGGAGCTCGTCAACCGCACCGGCAACGCCCTGCTCGACCTGGGGGTGCGTCCGGAGCAGCGCGTCCTGTGCCTGCTGCTCGACTCGCCCGAGTTCCTGGGGGCCTTCTGGGGGGCCATCAAGATCGGCGCGGTCCCGATCCCGGTGAACACCATGCTGCGCGCCGACGACTACCTCTACTTCCTCGACGACAGCCGCGCGCCGGTCGCGATCGTCTCGGAGGCGCTGCTCGCGGAGGCCGGTCCCGCGCTCGAGAAGGCGCGCTACCTCCGGCACGTGATCGTGGCGGGGCGCGCGTCCGGGACGCAGATCGCCTTCGAGAGCTGGGTGGCCCAGGCGTCCGCGCGGCTCGAGCCCTTCGACAGCTCGAAGGACGATCCCGCGTTCTGGCTCTATTCCTCGGGTTCCACCGGCCGGCCCAAGGGCGCGGTGCACCTGCAGCACGACATGGTGGTGGCCTCGGACACCTACGCGCTCCAGGTGCTCGGCGTGACCGAGGCCGATCGCACCGTGTCGGCCGCGAAGCTCTTCTTCGCCTACGGGCTCGGCAACAACCTGTACTTCCCGCTCCGGGTGGGTGGGCAGGGCGTGCTCTACCCGCACCGCCCGACGCCGGACGCCATGTTCGAGCTGATCCAGCGACACCGGCCGACGCTCTTCTTCGGCATACCGACGCTCTACGCGGCGATGCTGCAGGTCAAGGAGGCGGAGAAGCGGTACGACCTCTCGTGCCTGCGCCTCTGCGTCTCCGCGGGCGAGGCGCTGCCCGAGGAGCTCTACCGGCGCTGGCAAGAGCGCTTCGGGGTGGAGATCCTGGACGGGATCGGGAGCACCGAGATCCTGCACATCTTCCTGTCGAACCGTCCCGGCCAGGCCCGGCCCGGTTCCACCGGGGTCGCGGTGCCCGGCTACGAGGCGATCGTCGCGGACGACGACGGCCGTCCGATGCCCGCCGGAGAAGTCGGCAACCTCCGGGTCAAGGGCGACTCCACCATGGCCTACTACTGGAACCAGCACGAGAAGACGAAGAACACGCTCCAGGGTCACTGGATCCTGACCGGGGACAAGTACTACCAGGACGCGGACGGCTACTTCTGGTACTGCGGGCGCGCCGACGACATGCTGAAGGTGGGCGGCATCTGGGTCTCGCCGGTCGAGGTGGAGAACACCCTGATGGGCCATCCCGCCATCCTGGAGACCGCGGTGGTGGGCCACGCAGATACCGACGAGCTGATCAAGCCGAAGGCCTTCGTGGTGCTGAAGGACGGCTACGCGGCCTCCGCGACCCTCGAGGCCGAGCTCAAGACCTTCGTGAAGGACAAGATCGCACTCTACAAGTATCCGCGCTGGATCGAGTTCGTGCCGGAGCTGCCCAAGACCGCGACGGGCAAGATCCAGCGCTTCAAGCTGCGGCCGTGACGGGCCGCTAGGTCGGCCGTGCGGGGCGCGCGAACGGAGAGGCCTGCTCCAGCACCTGGCGGACCTTGTCGTTCAGAGCCTGCATGCTGAACGGCTTGCTGATGAAGGCCCGCCCGGACGTGGCCACCTCCGACATCGGGTACGCCGACATGAGGAGGATGCGGGTCGACGGGCTGAACGCGAGCAGCTTGGTCGCGAGCTCGGGGCCCTGCATCAGCGGCATCACCACGTCCGAGAGCAGCAGGTGAATCGGCCGCTCGCGGGCGAGGCGAAGCGCGTGCTGCGGGTCGCCGGTTTCCAGGATGTTGTAACCGTCGGACTCCAGCATGTCGCGCACCACGCTGCGCACAACTTCTTCGTCGTCCACCACCAGGATCGTGTGCACGAGGAGCCTCTCCCGCTAGAGTGTACGCCATGAGCGGCGCTTTCCCGGCGTTCCTCGACCGGGGACTCGAGACCCTGGATCCGGACGCGCTGCGCCGCCACCAGTGGGCCCGCGTCCAGACGCTGGCGCGGGCCGCGGTGCCCGCCAATCCTTTCGTCGCCGCCCAGTGGAGGCGGGCCGGGCTGACCGCGCCAGCCGATCTCCGGAGCTGGGAGGATTTCCGCCGGCTGCCCCTCACGCGCAAGAGCGAGCTGGTGGAGGACCAGGCGGCGCGTCCGCCGTTCGGGACCAATCTGAGCTACCCGCTCGACCGCTACGTGCGGGTGCACCAGACCTCGGGGACCACCGGTGCGCCGCTCCGCTGGCTCGACACGCAGGAGTCCTGGGACTGGTGGGCGCGGTGCTGGGGCTTCGTCCTGCGGGGCGCGGGCCTGGGTCCGGGCGATCGCGTGTTCTTCCCGTTCTCCTTCGGGCTCTTCGTCGGCTTCTGGGCCGGATTCGAGGGTACCCGCGCCATCGGGGCCCTCGCGATCCCGGGCGGCGGGCAGGACTCCGCGCAGCGGCTGGCCGCCATGGAGACGCTCGGCGCCACCGCGGTCTGCTGCACCCCGTCCTACGCCCTCCACCTGGCCGAGACCGCGCGCGGGCGCGGGGTGGCGCTCGACCGGCTCGGCATCCGCGCCACCGTGCACGCGGGCGAGCCCGGCGCGGGGATCCCCGCGGTGCGGGCCCGCATCGAGGAGGCCTGGGGCGCCCGCGCCTACGACCACGCGGGCATGACCGAGATGGGCGCCTACGGCTTCGAGTGCGCGGCTCAGGCCGGGCTCCACGTCAACGAGGCCGAGTTCATCGCCGAGGTGATCGATCCCGCCACCGGCGGGCCCGCGGACGAGGGCGAGCTCGTGCTCACGAACCTGGGCCGCCTGGGCTCGCCGCTGCTCCGTTACCGGACCGGCGATCGCGTGCGCATCGACCGGACGCGGTGCGCGTGCGGCCGGACGTTTCTGCGCCTCGAGGGCGGCATCCTGGGGCGCGTGGACGACATGCTCATCGTCCGCGGCGTCAACGTGTTCCCCTCGGCGCTCGAAGGCATCGTGCGCCGCTTCCCGGACGTCGACGAGTTCCTGATCGAGGTCTACCGGCGCGGGCAGCTCGACGAGGTGCGCCTGCTCCTCGAGGTCAACGGGCATCCCAAGGCGGTGGTCGCGGCGGTGCAGGAGGCGATCCGGGTCGACCTGGGCATCCGCGTCGAGGCGGTGCCGGTGCCCGGGCAAAGCCTGCCGCGCTACGAGCTGAAGGCCCGGCGGCTGGTGCGTCGCGCGATCGAGTAGTCAGCTATTCTACGCGCGAGCCCCCCGCGTCGGATCTGTTGACCGGTCCTCCGCGGGCTGCTAGTGATGAGTGGCCATGTCGTCCGCGGGAGCCGGTTCCGAGACCTCGGCGCTCATCGAGCGCATCGCCGCGGGTGATCGCGACGCCTTCAGCCGCTTCTACGATCTCCTCGCCCCCATCGCGTTCGGCCTGATCCGCCGCGTACTGCGCGATCCCGAGGCCGCGGCCGACGTGCTGCAGGAGGTGTTCTGGCAGGTCTGGCGCGAGGCCCCGCAGTACGATGCCCGGCGCGGCAGCCCGGAGGCCTGGCTCGTCATGCGCGCCAAGACTCGAGCAATCGATCGGCTCAGGTCCATACGTAGAAGAGATAGGACCTTCGTGGCCCCGGTGGACGAGTCCGTCGCCCGGAGCAGCGAGGAGCCGGCCGAGAACCCGGCGGTGGTGGCGGAGGATCGGAGCCTGATACAGACCGCGCTGGCCCAGCTGCCGGAGCCGCAGCGGCGGGTCATCGAGCTGGCGTTCTTCGACGGCCTGACCCAGTCCGAGATCGCGGCCCGGCTGGGCGAGCCGCTCGGCACCGTGAAGACGCGCGCGCGCCTCGGCCTCGAGCGGCTGCGCGGGGTCCTGAGAGGAGAGAGGGTGTCGGCGAGATGAACCGCGACGAGATCGGCGAGCTGGCGGCGGCGTACGCGCTCGGGGGCCTCGACGCCGAGGACCGCGGGCGGTTCGAGACGCTGCTGCGCGCGGGCGACCCCGAGGCGGTGGCCGCGCTCCGCGAGTTCGAAGGCACCCTCGCGGACCTGGCCGCCGCGGCCCCCGAGCCGCCCCCGCCCGCCGTGAAGTCTGCGCTCATGGAGCGCATCGCGGCGGCGGAGCCGGCCGTGCGGCCACCGGTCCGATCGCTGTCGCGTCCGCGCCGGGCGATCTGGCCGGTGGTGCTGAGCGGGGCGATGGCGGCCGGGCTCGCCGCGATCGCGGTCGGCTGGTCGGTCTCGTCCACCTACGAGAAGCGCCTCGACGCCCTCGCGCGCGACGCCGAGCATCTCAAGGCGGAGCTGCGGAGCCAGCAGACGGTGATCGCGATCCTGCGCGACCCGGCCACCCAGTTGGTCGCCCTCGTGGGCCAGGCGCCCGCGCCGACCGCACGGGCGCGCATGATGTGGCACGCGACGGCCGGCGGGATCTTCGTCGCGGCCGGGCTGCCCGCGGCGCCCGAGGGCAAGGCCTACCAGCTCTGGGCCATCGCGGGCACCAACGCGCCCGTCTCGGCGGGGGTCTTCAGCGTGGACGCGTCGGGGACGGGGAGTCTCTCGGTACAGCCGCTGCCCGGTGTGGCGACGGTCAACGCATTCGCGGTGACCCTCGAGCCCGCGGGCGGACTGCCCGCGCCGAGCGGGGCGATGTACCTGCTCGGCAAGTCCTGATCGCGGCTTCTGACGGTCTGCTGTCGCGTAATCCGACAGCTTCGCCGGCGCACCCTCCCGGGTTGTCCAATAGTAATGAATACTTGAGCTTCCGGGCCCGGTGGCACGCGGTATGCGACTCGTCAGGCTCCATGAGGCGACTGGCCGTGGCCTGGGGAGTCGGTGCGGGCATCCTGCTCGTCGCGCTGGTCGCCGGACCGGCGAGCGCGCAGTACCGGTACACGGACGACAAGGGCGTCACCCGGACCACGCAGTACAAGGTGGACGTGCCCGCGCCCCGCCGCGACGCCGCGGTCTGGATCGGGCCGACCGGTGTCGGCATCCCGGCCCTGAGCGAGGAGGCGCGGAAGACGAGGCTGCGCGACGACTCCCTCCGGCGCATCGGGAATTCCATCGAGCAGCTCACGGCCGCGGCCGCGGCCGATCAGGCGAGGAAGCAGCAGCTCCGCAAAGAGGCGGCAGAAGCCGTCAGCGCCAGGAAAGAAGGCCGGGGGAACGTTCCGGCCTGGCCCACGCGCTAGCGCCCCCGCTGCCGCGCCGCGCGCAGCACCGCGATGATGGTCATCGCGTCCTTGATCTCCCCGCGCTCCACCATCGCGACCACGTCGGTGAAGGGGAACGCGCGCCGCTCGATGAACTCGGTGGGGTCGGGCGGGCGCGACGCCGGGCGCAGATCCTCCGCCACGTAGAGGTGGGCGACCTCGCGCAGGATGCTCTTGGAGGTGTGGAAGTCACCCAGCTCGACGAGGCGCCCGGCCTCGTGCCCCGCCTCCTCGGCCAGCTCGCGCTGCGCGGCCTCGGTCGGCGTCTCGCCCGCGTGCTGGCCGCCGGTCGGGATCTCCCAGAAGAAGTCGCCCGCCACGTAGCGGTACTGCCCCACCAGGAGGACGGTGTCCCGGTCGAGGAAGGGGAGAACCCCGACGCACTCGCTGCATTCCACGACCCCGTAGACCGTGCTGCGGCCGTTCGGCAGCTCGACCACGTCCTCGCGGACGGAGATCCAGTGGTTGTCGTAGACCGGCCGGGTCGAGGTCCGGCGCCAGGGCGTGCGGGACCATGACGAACCGGCCGCGGGAGTACCAGTGGGCTCGCTCATGATCCGGTTGTATCATGTGGCCGGGAGGAACGTGATGGCCTGGCCGGTCCCCGTCGAAGCGCTGTGGAATGAAATGCAGTCCGTCCGCTCCGAGCTCCTGAAGGAGGCGGAAGGGTTGAGCCAGACCCAGGCGGACTGGCGCCCGGCCGAGCAGGAGTGGTCGGTCGGCGAGATCCTCCATCACCTCACGCTGGCCGAGGTGGGTACCGGTAAGCTCACCTCCAAGCTCTTCAAGGACGGGCCGCAGCCCTCGCCGCCGTTTCCGCCGGATCTGAAGGCCTTCGCGCCGGTCCCGCCCGCGCCGCCCGGGCCGGCCCAGGCGCCGGAAGTGGTCTACCCGGAGCGCGGCCATCCGCTGGAGCGGCTGCTCGCCGACCTGAAGGCGATCCGGGAGCGCAGCCGGCAGTCCATCGAGCGGCTCGCCGCGGTGGATCCGCGCGGGCTCAGATGGCGGCACTTCACGCTGGGCGAGATGGACCTGGCGCAGTGGTGGCTGCTGCACGTGCGCCACGAGAGCGATCACCTGGAGCAGCTGCGCGGCGTGAAGGCCGCCCAGGGGTTCCCCCGCGCGTGAAGGTCATCCTCCGCAATCCGCGCAAGGAGATCGAGGTGGACGGCAAGCGCCGGGTCAAGGAGCTGCTCGTCGAGCTCGACATCCTGCCGAGCACCGTCCTGGTGATCCGCGGCAACGAGCTCCTGACCGGGGACACGGTGGTGGGCGGCGACGACGTGCTCGAGGTGCGCCCGGTCATGTCGGGTGGCAGCGCGGGGACGCCGTGAAGTGCCGCAAGTGCGGGCACGCCGCCGCTCTGGAGCTGCGGCGGCACAACGCGGCCTTCTGCTCGCCGCACTTCCTCGAGTTCTTCCGCAAGCAGGTGGCCGAGGCGGTGCACCGGCACCAGATGTTCACCCGCGAGGAGAAGATCATGGTCGCCGTCTCGGGCGGCAAGGATTCCCTCGCGCTCTGGGACGTGCTGATCGAGGACGGCTACCAGACCGCCGGCCTCTACCTCGATCTCGGCATCTTCGACTACTCGAAGGAGTCCAAGGCCAAGTGCGAGGCGTTCGCGGCCTCCCGCGGCCAGACCCTCCACATCGAGCGGGTGGCGGAAGCGGTGGGCGCGCCGATCCCGGTGGTGCAGCAGGCCACGCGGCGACCGACCTGCTCGGCCTGCGGCCTCTCGAAGCGCTACCTGATGAATCGCGCCGCGCTCCAGCACGGCTACCCGGTGGTGGCCACCGGCCACAACCTCGACGACGAGGCGGCCACGCTCTTCGGCTCGGTCATGCACTGGCAGACCGACGCGCTGCCGCGGCAATCGCCCGCGCTGGCCTCCACGCACCCGAAGCTCGTCCGCCGCGTGAAGCCGCTCTACCGCCTCTCCGAGCTCGAGACCGCGGCCTTCGCCTTCCTGCGTGGCATCGACTACATCGTGGAGGAGTGCCCGTTCGCCAAGGGCGCCACCTCGATCGCCCACAAGCAGGTGCTGGACCGCCTCGAGGAGGCCTCGCCCGGCTCCAAGCACAACTTCCTGTTCGGGTTCCTCGAGAAGGCCCGGCCCGCGTTCGAGAAGATCGAGCACGTCGAGCTCCTCGAGTGCACCTCCTGCGGACAGGTGACCACCGGGGCGATCTGCGCCTTTTGCAAGCTCGCCGACCTGGTCAAGCGCCGGACGACGGGCTGATCGGGCCAAGCTGGCCTGGAACCCTGTAGTTCTTACCGGCTCGTTGTTCGTAGCGAAGCCGTACCCCTTCAGGCTCTTCCGTCGTATGATTCCTGTGCCTTCTGCGGGTTCTCTGGTTGACGCACTCCGGCGTCACGGCTCGTGGCATCTGGCTCCGTCTTCCTGCTGCGAAAGTTCGCCCACGATGGAGTTAGCCCCGGGTTGGACAAGTACCACATTCACATCCGGTGCTTCGCAGCGTGGGAGTTCGAGCGCCGTAGTGCGGACGGCTCCCACCCGTCAGCATGAAGCGCATCCTCGTCGTTGACGATGACGCCCACCTGCGAGAGCTGCTCGCGGCTACTCTAGAGCAGGACGGCCGCACCGTGGACGTGGCCCAGGACGGCGTGGAAGCGCTGGCCCTGCTCAGCGCCAACTCCTATGACGTGGTCCTCAGCGATCTCCGAATGCCCGGCCTGGATGGACCGGCGCTCTACGGCGCGCTGCGGGCCATGCGTCACGCGACCGCGGCTCCCCGCGTGATCTTCATGACCGGCAACGTGGGGGGTGGCGACTACGCCGCCTTTCTACGAGGGAACACCGAGCCGATACTGGAAAAGCCGTTCAGCCTCAACGTGGTCAGGCAAGTGGTGAGCGTCCTGTTGAACGAGTAGCCCCCTAGGGGGCTTCCGTTCACTCCGTCCGCCCGGCCAAGCTGGCCACCGCCAGCACGAGCTCCGCCGGGTCGGCTGGCTTGGCGAGGTGCAGGTTGAAGCCCCCCGCGAGGGTCCGCACGCGGTCCTCCGAGCGCCCGTAGGCCGTGAGGGCCAGGGCGGCCAGACGGCGGCCCTGGAGCATCGCGAGACGGCGCGCACGCTTCAGAAGGCTGAAGCCGTCTTCCTTGGGCATCTCGAGATCCGTGACCAGGACATCCGGCCACCATTCTTCCAGTGCGGTCATCGCGTCGGCCGCGGAGCAGGCCGTGCGCACGTCCGCCCCGGCGTTGACCAGCAATAGCGCGGCTAGTTCTCGTCCATCCAGGTCGTCGTCCACCACCAGGACCCGGAGGTCCCGTAGCGACGCCGGCTTGCGTTTCTCTGGATCCGGCCCAGATTCCGCCGGGTGCCCGGCGGGTGCCGACAGTGCCTGCTGCGCGATGGAGATTGGCAGGTTCACCGAGAACGTGGAGCCCTGGCCGATGCCGGGACTGGTTGCGGCCACCGTACCTCCATGCAGCTCGACGAGATGGCGCACCAGCGCGAGCCCGATTCCGAGACCTGCGTGCTGCCGCGTCGAGCCGGTGTCGAGCTGCCTGAACCGCTCGAACAGGTGTGGCACGTCCTCCGCCGCGATCCCTCGGCCGGTGTCACTGACGCTGATTTCGATCTGCGAGGCGGCGCCCTTCAGGACGAGCTGCACTCGCCCACCTTGCGGCGTGAACTTCACCGCGTTGCTCAGGAGATTCCACGCGACCTGCTGCAGGCGGTCGGGATCCCCGAGGATCGGACCCACCCGAGGGTCGAGGATCGTCTCGAGTCGAATGCCCTTGGCCAGGGCCGCCGGACGGACGGTGTCGAGGGCGGCCTCGAGCACCTCCGACATCACGAGCGGACGCACCGCGAGATGCATCTTGCCGGTGATCACCCGCGAGACGTCGAACAGGTCCTCGATCAGCTGCACCTGGGCTTTTGCGCCGCGCAGGATTCCTTGCGTCGCCCGCGTCGTGGCCTCCGGATCGAGCCGCCCGGTTTCGAGTATGCGGGCCCACCCATAGATCGAATTGAGCGGCGTGCGCAGCTCGTGCGACAGGGTCGCGAGGAATTGATCCTTGCTTCGGTTGAGGGCCTCGGCTTCGGCACGCGCCGCCTTCTCGTGCTCGAAGAGCGTCCGACGTAGCTGATCGAGCGCGCGCCGCTCGGAAATGTCGCGCGCAACCTTGGATGCCCCCACCACGTGGCCGTGGGCGTCCCGAACGGGCGACACGGTCAGAGAGACCTCGACGAGCTGGCCGTCCTTTCTTTGCCGGACGGTCTCGAAATGGCTCAGGCGCTCACCGCGTCGGATCCGGGCGATGACGTCATCCTCTTCGTTGCGCCGCTCCTGCGGGATGATCAGCATGATGTGCTGGCCGACTGCCTCGGCGCCGGTGTAGCCGAACATGCGCTCGGCGGCGGCATTCCAGGACGTGATCACGCCATCGAGCGTCTTGCTGACGATGGCGTCGTCGGAGGATTCGACGATCGCGGCGAGATGCGCCTGGGTAATCTCCGCCTGGCGCCGGCCCGAGAGGTCGCGGGCGACCTTGGATGCCCCGATGATGCGCCCGGACGAATCCCTCATCGGGGATACCGTGATCGACACATCGACGCGTCGGCCGTTCTTCGCCACCCGGACGGTCTCCAAGTGGTCGACGCGCTGTCCGGCCCGAACGCGAGCGAGGACGTCGTCTTCTTCGAGCCATCGCTCCTGCGGAATGATCAGGGCGATGTGCTGGCCAACCGCCTCGCCGCTCGTATAACCGAAGAGACGCTCGGCGGCGGCGTTCCACGAAGTGATGACCCCGGCGAGCGTCTTGCCAATGATCGCGTCGTCCGAAGAATCCACGATCGCCGCGAGACGGAGGGAGGCCTCCTGGTCGGCAGGGAGCGACGGATCGGGCATTGGCGTCGGGCCTCCGTACGCCCGGCCATCCTGGCCAGCAACGCGCACAACTTGATAGCAAGCGACGTGCCCCCCGGCGCGTCCGAGAGGACCGGTGACGAAGTGTGCGTAATTGCTAATATTCCACGATGGTCCCCGCCCATCGGCGGGACCCAGCCGTGCTGCGGAGGGTCGAAGTAACCCGGTAACTTAAGGCGTTTTTCCTACGGCCCGGCTGGTCGGAGGCTCACTCGATCACCTGATCCGCTCGCTGCAAGAGCGACGGCGGGATCGTCAGGCCGAGGGTCTTGGCGGTCTTGAGGTTGATGACCAGCTCGAACTTGATGGGCTGCTCGATGGGGAGGTCGGCGGGCTTGGCTCCCTTCAGGATCCTATCCACATGGGCCGCGGCGCGTCTCACGAGCGTGTCGAGGTCAGGCCCGTAGCTCAGGAAACTGCCCGTGCGTGCCCACGGTCCCCAACCAGTCGCGAGGGGTATTCGCTGCCCGCTGGCAAACTCCACAATGCGGGGGCGATTGAGGTTCATGAATCGCGATGAGACCACCATCAGGGCTTCGGAACGAGCGTGTATGGCGGCCTGGAAGGCCCCGTCGAAGTCCTCGGGGCGTCTGACTTCAAGCGATTGAACGTGGATGCCCAGCCGGCGCGCGGCCGATTCGATGTCGCGATACTCGCCGTCGGGATGGTCGGGGCTCCAGAGCACCGCGACGCGGGTGAGCGCTGGAGCTGCCTCTTTCAAGAACTGGAGCCTCTTGCCCGCGGTCTCCGAAGAAACGAACGCGACGCCAGTCAGGTTGCCGCCGGGCCGGGCGAAGCTGGCGACCACTCCTGCCTCGACTGGGTTTTGACTGGTGAGCATCACGACCGGGAGCGTGCTCGTCGCATCCCTCACGAACGGCACCATGTCACCACCGAGTACCACGATCACATCGGGCTTCAGCGCTGCGAGCTGGAGCGCAAGTTCGCGGACTCGCTCCGGGCGGCCCTCGGCATAGCGATATTCGAGGGCGACGTTCCGGCCCTCGACATAGCCAAGATCGCGCAGGCCCGCGATGAGGGCGGCCAGGTTGGGGTCGGTGGTCGGGGTACTGAAGAGAAGAACGCCGAGGCGGGCCACCTTACCGCCGGGCTGCCCGTGAACGGCGAGCGGCGCGGCGACGAGACCGCCGGCCAGGGTCACCAGGAACGTGCGACGCTTCATCACGAGCGGCTCATCCCCTTCGGGCGAAGCCGGGCGCGGGGGCTACTTCGCCTTCTCCTTCCACTTCTCGTCCGGTTGCATCATGCTGACCCGATTGCCCTCGGTGTCGAAGAATGAAACATAGAGACCGTAGCCTGGAATCTCCATTGGCTCGCCAAGGAGCTTGCCGCCGGCCGTTTCCACGTTCTTCATGGATGTGTTGATGTCATCCACTGCGATAACGACAGATGGATACTGCGCCGGCCAGTCGTCCTTCTTCGGATAGAAGCCGCCGTTGATCATGCCCGGCTTCTTCGGACCGCGTTTCTTGTCCGTCTCGGAAGTGGTGACGAGCACATAGTCTCCCATGTCCGGCCCAAGCGGCTCGGTCTTCCAGCCGAAAGTGGTCTCATAGAACTGCCTCATCCGATCTCGGTCTTCGGCCGGCATTTCAAAATGAACAACGGGGTTCATCGCTTTGGTAGCCATGTCATTCTCCTTTTCGAAGTCCCGTTTGCCCTACCTACTCGTTCTACAAGGAGGTCGAGCGAGGTGCAACAAGATCGACAGGCCGAATTTCTCCCCGCTCGACAAGCGGGCTATCTGGCGGTAATCTATGTCTGTTCGCAGGCCATTTCTTCCCGCCAGGAGGAGCCTCGATGGCAGTCAGTCCCAGGATGTTGGCCCTCATCCAGAAGATCGAAGCCGCCGACCTAGAGCATTTGGCCCGTCTCCGAAAGAGTGCGAAGCAAGAGAAGCTAGCCAAAGCACTCGCGAAGACGCGAGCTGCCGCAAGATCCGCCAGTCACAAGAGCAATTCTTAGGGGCTCGTCTGGGGAACGCCCAGCACGTCTTGGTGCTGGGTGTTCTATGCCGCCTACTGCCCTGAATCATCCCCGAACCGCCTCCGCAGCGCGTTAGGAGAGCCATAGCGCACCCTTCAATGAGCCCCCCACCGTCACCTGCTGCCACTCATGGTGGGGCCGGTTGGCCTTTGAACGAGAGAGTTCCACGCTTGAAGGCACGGACAGTAAAGGCGATATACCCAGCAATCACCACCGCCGCGACAATATAGAAGACCGGCATGTTCGCGGAGACTCTACCAGCGTCGGCGGGCGGGATGGGAGGTGCGGGTGTCCTTACTGTTCCCGATGCAGGGGTGCGAAGTGCGGCGGGAGGCGTT
>WNFL01351549.1_pt1 | contig 17559 bp, 17 predicted proteins | sample 5400361 | NCBI WGS metagenome assembly WNFL01 (sample SAMN13153351, study PRJNA577476) | soil metagenome | isolation source: 40 cm soil on Douglas fir-dominated hillslope | place: USA:California | collected 2013-09-17 | reverse complement strand
GGTCTTGCCGAAGTTGTAGAGCGAAGGGCCGATGGTGCCGAACGCGAGCTCGGCCTTGGTGAGCTCATGGCACGCGTAGCAGTTGCCGCCGGTGGCAGCACCAGCGGTGTCGGTGAACTGCATGCCGACGCCGGACTGCGCGATGCGCTCCCCGTTCTTCCAGTCGCCCACGTATTTGCCATCGGCCGGGTATTTGATGGTGGCGAGCTCTGCCTTCTCGAGGCGATCGGCGACATCCTTGGGAATCTTCCTGTCGCCGTTGTATTCGCTGCAAACCTTCTGGACTTCATCCTGGTCCAGGCGGTCGAGTTTCGCCTGGCCCTGTTCGTGGAACGACGCCTTCATGAGCTCGAGCGCCTTGGCGCCCAGGGCAGCCTCGTCGTTATGCGACATCGAGGCGCACCCGACCGCGACGGCGCTGGCGATCCCGAGGACGACGATCGTGATGTTGTTCTTCATGTCGTCTCCTCAGCGCTTGATGGAGGGGGCTTCGAGCGTGCCGCCGTTGGAGTTCTTAGCCAGGAAAGTCGTGAGGGCGATGGAAGCGGGCGATACGAACGTGAGCTCCGGGAAGCGCTGCTGTCGGAAGCAGTCGTAGAGGCGCCACTGGAACGAGCGCACCTCGCCCTGCGACACGCGGTACGCCGGCCAGGAGGCGTAAGCCTTCTGCGCATCGGATGTCTTTCTGAGGTTCGGAAGATCCTGCAGGCGGATGCGCTGGTTGTCGGCGCCATGACAGGTCGCGCAGGCGAAATCGTGCGGGCCGCCGCGGAAATAGAATATCTTGCGGCCCACCTCGTACGCCTCGACTTCCTTCGGGTGCGTCGTCTGCACGTTCATCTTCATGCCGCGCGACTCGGACGTGATGTAGGCGACGAGCGCATCCATCGGCACCTTCTTGCCAGGGCCGCCGAAGGGATCCTTCTTCGCCTGCTCCGGACTGAAACCCTGCAGGCTCACCATGCACGACACGAGCCGCGACTCGAGGTCCTCGACCCTGTCCGTGTCCTTGAAGTACTTGGGCAGCACCGTGTAGGCGCCCTTCACGACACCGGGCCCGAGGCCGAGGTCGCATTGCTCGAGCGAAGCGTTCTTCGGACCGCGCTTCTCCTTCCACAGCGCTTCGCCACGCGCCTCCCACAGCTCCGCGGGATTGCCGTCGCCCAGGGCGGCGCGGTAACGCTCGATCTCTTCGACGGCGCTGCGCGGCTGCTGCGCAAGCGCCACGCCCGCGGTCGCGAGCAAAGCGGCGATGACGGTCCGGTTGATCCGGCTCACGGTGTTCTCCTTCGAATTGTTGTGACTGCGGGTGCTGCGGTGCGTGGTTACGCGATCGTCGCTTCGTCTGTGCGCTTGTCGCCGTGGTTGTCGGTCCACGTGATGGCGACCTTGTCGCCCGGCTTGCCTCCGGCGAACCGGAACGACAGGAACGGGTTCTTGGCCACCGCGGGGCCCCACTCCGCCGACAGCACGGTCTTGCCGTTGTGCGTGGCGGTTACGTTCTGGATAAACCAGGCGGGAATCACGGCGCCCTTGGAGTCCTTGCGCTGGCCGGTCTCCATCTCGTGGCTCATCAGCACTTTCACTTCCACCTTGTCGCCGGCCATGTTGGCGCGGATCTTCATCGGGTCTGCCATGTCAGCCTCCGCAGCCGCCAAGGGTCACTTTGACTTCCTTGGACGCGTAGTAGAACTTCCCATCGGCCGTCTTCACCAGCGCGATCACGTTGGACGTCTGGCCCATCTTCACGCGCGTGTTGATCCAGGGCTCCGTGCCCTGCGGGATCTGGAAGTTCGCCGCGAGAATGTTGGGATTCTTCTCGACCAGAAGGGCCATCGATTCCGTGTTGGGAACCTTGCTCGCGATTGTGAAGGGCACGACCGCACCGTTTTCCGCGATGTCGGGCGAGGTGATCGCGATGTCCTTGCTCTCGGCAGGCGCACCACCGCCCATCGCCTTCACCGCATCGGCAAGGGACTTCGTGTCGAAAGCCGCCTTGTTCCAGTCCGCCCACGCAGAGCCGGTGCGTAACAGGCCCGCCGCCATCGCGAGGCCGAGCACCGCCGCGCCGCCTGTGCCTTTCAAGATTCTCCTGCGACCGCCATCCATTTTTCTCTCCCGAAAATTCGCAATGCCAACCGCGAATTATAGCCCCAGCACCCAGCGCACCAGCGTGGTCGCGTCCGCCGCGGCAAGGTCCGGATTCGCAGGCATCGGCAGTGGGCCCCACGAGCCGCTGCCGCCTCGGCGCAGTTTTTCCACGAGCTTCGCCTCGACGCCGTCCTGTCCCTTGTAGCGCTTCGCGACGTCGCGGAATGCGGGCCCGACGATCCTGTTGTCGACGCCGTGGCACGAGAGGCATGCTTTGCGGCGCGCGAGCTCCGCCGGCTGCATCGCCGCGGGCCGCGCGGGTTCGGTCTTCACGCGAGCGGGACCTACCTCTCGATTCTGCTGGGCCAGGTCGCCGTGGCTGTCGCGCGCGTGTTCCGGCAGCGCCGATGCGAGCTTCACATCGGTCGCGCAATCCTTCATGCACGCGGTGTTCACGACATCGGGCTTGCCCTTCAAGTCCCAGAGGCCGTGGTTGCGCGTCATGCCGTTGCGATTCGGAAGTCTCGCCTGCGCCTCGGCGATGTTGTGATCCGAGAGGACGAAATCGTCGGGCAGCACATCTGCCAGGTTGAGGAGATATGCGACCACTGCGTAGACCTCGTCCGTCGTGAGCGACTTGGGGGCGTTCCACGGCATCGCGCGGCGCACATAGTCCCAGAGCGTCGATACGGTCGCGAGCTTCATGAGGGTCGTGCGTGCCACGTCCGGCTTCGTGAGCGCCGCTACGCGGCCCGTCCTGACGTCCTCGGCGGTGGTTCCGCCCACGAGCGGCATGAAGACCTCGTTCGATTCGCCGAACGTGCCATGGCATGACGCGCATTTCGCGTCCCAGACCTTCTGTCCCTGCTGCACGCTGCCGGAACCGGGCGGCAATCCCTTGAAGTCGGGCCGCACGTCGATGTCCCACGCGGCGATCTCCGCCGCAGTGGCGGGTCGGCCGACACCTGGGTAGGGCGTTCCAGCGGCCAATGTCATTCCTGCGAAGGCAGGAATCCAGGACACGGCGAATGCCGTCATCAGGCTAATAGGCCTGGACATTGGTCACTTCCCCACTCTCCGCGACCTTCCACGATTGAATCGCGTTGTTGTGGTAGATCGAGCGCGTGCCGCGCACGGCGCGCAGCTGGTTGATCTTCGGCTGCACGTACCCGGTCTCATCCATCGCGCGCGATTGCAGGATGGCGGTCCCGCCATCCCAGATCCAGTCGATGTTGAAGCGCGTGAGGCACTTGGGAAGCACGGGCGACTCGAGCCGGGCCGTGCGCCAGTTGCGTCCGCCGTCGAACGACACGTCGACGCGCTTCACCCTGCCCCGGCCCGACCACGCGAGCCCCGTCACGTTCTGGAAGCCCTTGTCGAGCAGTGTCTGGCCGCCCGAGGGCGTCGTGATGACCGACTTGCCCTCCTGGATCGACGAGTACTGGCGCTGGGTTCCATCGGGCATGAGGTCCACGTAATGCAGGGCCTCGTCCTTCGCGGCCCAGGGTTCGTCGCCCACCTTGATGCGCCTCAACCACTTCACCCATGAAACGCCCTGGATGCCGGGTGCCACGAGTCGCAACGGATACCCGTTCTCGGGACGCAGCATCTCCCCGTTCATCGCCCAGGCGACCATCACGTCGTCGAGCGCACGTTCCATGGCGATCGTGCGCGTGAGGCTCGAGCCGTCCGCCCCTTCGGCCAGGACGAACTTGCCGTTCTTGCGATCGAAGCCGCAGTCATCGAGCAATGTCGAGAGCTTCACGCCGGTGAACTCGCAGCACGAGAGCATCCCATGCGTGTACTGCACCGTCGGCACCGCGACATTGCCCCACTCCATGCCGGTGTTCGCGCCGCACTCGATGAAGTGCATGCGCGAGACGGCCGGCAGGCGCATGAGGTCGTCCATCGAGTACACCTTCGCTTCGCGCACGAGCCCCATCACCATGAGGCGATGCTGCGCGGGATCGATGTCCCACCAGCCCTGGTGATGGCGTTCGAAGTGCAGGCCGTTGGGCGTGATAATCCCGAACAGGCCCTGCAGCGGCGCGAACGAGACCGAGGATCCGCCTACGCGCGTGAGTCCGGGGCTTTCGCGACGCTGCAGGTTCTTCTCGTGCTGCGACGGAATCCCGTAGCCGCGGGCCGCAACCGGCTGGCCAAGCGAGCGGCTGTGCTCGGGGAGGTTCAGGATCGCGGGATCGCCCGCCTCGGCGGCGACCGTGCGGCCGGCGCCCAACGCCGCGGCCGCGACGAAGGCGCCACGCAGGAAATCGCGCCGTCCCGCCTGCACTTCGGTGATCTGGGCGGCGTCGAGGAAGTTTTCGGGGGCGCGCTGCACACGCCCGGGGTCACGCATGGCGCAAGTCTAGGAAGGAGGTATATATTAGTCAAGCCTAATATTGACTCCCGCTGATGCACATGCATAAAGTCGCACCCATGGCCACTCGCCCCGCCCGCAAACGCCCCACAAGGGCCAGGGCTTCCGAGGACATCTTCGACCTCATCGGCCGGACCGAGAGCATCAACCAGGCAAGCGCGGCGATGCAGGCGATCGCCCATCCGCTGCGGCTGAAGATCCTCTGCCTCATCGGAAACACCGAGCTTTCCGTGCTGGAGATCGTGGACGCCGTGGGCACTTCCCAGAGCAATATCTCCCAGCACCTGGCCGTCCTTCGCGACAACAAGATCCTGGCGCCGCGCAAGGAGGCCAACAAGGTCTTCTACCGGATCGGCGACGCCCGCGTGCTGCAGATGATCGCCCTCACCCGCCAGATCTTCTGCAGCTTCTGATTCAGGGCTTGATGTACGCGTAGTGCTCCGCGGCCTGGAGGTGCGCGATGCGCACGACCCCCGACGGCGTGAACGTCGGGCCCATGATGAACTGCTCCTTCTTCAGGTTGCGGTTCTTCAGGGTGATCTCGCAGATCTCGAACTTCACGCCCCGGTTCTCCATGTCCTGCACGAGCGAGGCGAACTCCTGGCCGTTCGGCGTCTTCGCCCCCTCCATCAGGAAGTCCACGCCCTCGGCGTGCGCGACGGCGACGAGCTGCGCCTTCGGATCGGTGTCCAGGTGATTGCGCATATTGCGCAGCCCCTTCACCGCCTGCGAGAGGCCGCCGTCGAAGTGATAGACCACCTTGTCCTGCGCCATGGCGGCGAACGAGGCGAGTGAAAGGACGACGACGGCCAGGATGCTGCGCTTCATTTGGTTTTCTCCGATGGTCCACGCGACCAGCGGCCGGCGGCCGTGTCGTCGCTGTCGCGCGCCTCGACCCAGCGCGCGCCTTGCGGTGTCTCCTCGCGCTTCCAGAACGGGGCGCGGGTCTTCAGGTAATCCATGATGAATTCGCACGCTTCGAAGGCGTCGCCACGGTGCGCGCTCGTCACGCCGACAAGCACGATGCGATCGCCGGGCCGCAGGGCCCCTGTCCGGTGGATGACGAGCGCGTCGATGAGCCGCCAGCGCTGCATCGCCTGCGCGCAGATGTCCTCCAGCGCCTTCTCGGTCATTCCGGGGTAGTGCTCGAGCGACATGCCGCGCACCGTGGAGCCGTCGTTCTCGTCGCGAACGAGGCCCACGAAGCTCGCCAGCGCCCCGACATCGGCGCGCCCTTTCGTGAGCGCGTCGAGCTCGCGTCCCGTGTCGAAATCAGCTTCCTGCACGCGAACGCGCGGCACGGCTAGCCTCCCGTCACCGGCGGAAAGAAGGCGATCTCGTCGCCAGGACGCACCGGGGTCGCCGGAGAAGCCATCTGCTGGTTCACGGCGACCCGCCATTGTCGCCCGGGGGCGAAGGCCTCGGTCCAGCGGCTGTCGCGCGCGCGCAGCTGTTCCACCAATGCGGAAACCGTGGAGTTGCCCGATGGAAGCGCCACTTGCTCGCGGGAGACGCCCACGCGCTCGCGCAGGCTGGCGAAGTAGAGGAGCGTGACCACGTGGACCTCAACGCACCAGTCGAGCGCGGTTCAGCCCCAGCTGCTGGATGATGAATCGCGCCACGTCACCGGCGTCGTCGATGTCCAGCTGCGGAAGCCTCGTGTCCAGCGGCTCGTCGGTGGCGATGGCGATCACGTGCTCGTCTTCCGGATACAGGAGCGGCGTGTGCGACTCGCGGCGATGCGCCTCGATCTTGGGGATCGGCGCGTTCTTGTAGCCCTCGACGATCACGAGGTCGCAGGGCGAAAGTTGCTTCAACTGCTCCTGCAGCGTCGGTTCGGGCGCGCCGCGCAGCTCGTGCATGAGCGCCCAGCGCCGCGACGAGCTCACCAGCACCTCCGCGCAGCCCGCATGGCGATGGCGATACGAGTCCTTGCCGGGTTGGTCTACGTCGAACTCGTGGTGCGCGTGCTTGATGAGCGAGACGCGTAGCCCATCGGCCACGAGCAGCGGGACCACCTTCTCGATGAGGGTGGTCTTGCCGCTGCCGCTGAAACCCGCGATGCCGATGATTTTCATGACCAAATTGTACGGCATCGCAGGCCCCGCCCCGCTGGGGCCTCCTTCAGTGGATCGGGAGCGAGATTCCCGGGACGTTGACCCCCTGGTCGAAGCAGGAAATCTTGCCGCGCGACTGGCCCGGGCCACCGATCTCGCCCGCAGTGCTGGGTGAGTTGTCGCGGCGATTGCCGTCCGAATTGGCTGTGCAGAACCTGGAATTCACCAACACGGGGCTGGTCGGAGTTTCGAGCGGCCCTTCGTTGCGGACCTTCGCCGCGTTGGGCGGGTTGCGATACACCTCGACCACTTTTCCAGTATTCGCGTAGACGTAGATCACCGCCTGGCGCTCGTTCGCATCGACCCAGATGTTGCCCGCCCTGTCGATCACGATTCCATCTGCGCCTTCGAGGAACGGATGCGCGACGTGGACGTGGTCCATGCACAGCGTGTTCGCCGTGTACGTCGTGTCGCATCCGGTCGAGATATTCGGCGTGCTGTTGGAGCTGACCTTTACGCGCCAGAGTGCTCCGCGCGCCGTATCCGCGATGTACAGGTTGCCGCGGTTGTCGAACTGGAGGCCGTTGGCCACGAGCGGCTGCGACCCCAGGGTGTTCGACGCGTTGCGCGAGGTCGGCGTTACCGTGACCGTTGCCGGCGGAGCCGAGCGCACGTCGCGCCCGATTCCTCCTGCCGCCTGGTTCACCTCATTGATCATCGGCGGGATGCGAAACATCTCCTGAACGTTGCCCGTGCGATCGATCATCCATACGCGCCCTGCCCCCGTCGTGCCGTCACCCGTCCAGAGGTTGCCGTTCCAGTCGAAGGCGAGGCCGTTCGTGCCCGGAACGCCGGATGCGAAGAGCGTCGCGGTGGGTGGGCTCGAGTCGCTCGGCGTGAGGCGATAGACCGAATCGGTTTGCGTGACGTAAAGCTGGCCATCAGGGCCGAAGGCAAGGCCGCTGGGCGAGCAACTCGTGGTCGCGCTGGGCGCGGGCACGTTGCCCACCGTGACGAGCTGTGGGTGGTCCACATTGACCTTGTAGACCGGGCACGGCTGCCCCGCCGCGCTCGCACGACCCGGCGCATACAGATTGCCCGAGTCGTCGTTCGTGAGGCCCTCGATCACGAGCGGGGTTGTGATGAGCGTGTGCACCGAAACCTTGTACGGGTTGGTGTCGTCCGCGAAAGCAGGTGCCGCGGCGGCAGCAAGCGCGAGCAATAGCCCGCATGAGCGAAACTGCATGGCCGTACTCCTCCTCGTTGTGGGATTTGCGATGCTGCGGTGATCCTGCGCCGCGGGCAAAACGGATGCAACCACGCGCGGCGATTTCCGCCATGTGGAAACGGCGGCGAGGGGACGATTATTCCGTGTTGTCGCCTGTCGATTGCAGGCGCCGCAAGCCACCCTCGATCGCACGCAGCTCGACGATGTTCGCGTCCTGCGAGGTGGCGCCGAGGTCCCGGAACCGGCGCGCGGAGACCGACAGCCGGCTCTCGAAGGAACCGATCGCCTCGTTGTACGCGCCCGCTGCGCTCTCGAGTGCGCGCCCGAGACGCTCCATCCTGCTCGCGACATCCCCGATGCGCTTGTGCAGCTCCTGGCCCAGCTGGCTGATGGCCCGCGCATTCTCCGCGATGCTCTCCTGGCGCCATCCGAACGCCGCCGCCTTGAGCAGCGCCATCAGCGATGCCGGCGACGCGATGATCACGTTCATGCCGAACGCGTTGTCGAGGAGCTCCGGGTCCGCTTCGAGCGCGGCGCTGCAGAACGCCTCGCCGGGGATGAACATGACGACGCATTCCGGGGTCGAATCGAACTGCTCCCAATAGCTCTTCTTCGAGAGCGCCTGCAGGTGCGTGCGCACGAGCTGCGCATGCTCGCGGATCTTCGCGCGCCGCACTTCGTCGTCGTTGGCTTCGTGCGCATCGAGGTACGCGCTGATCGGAGCCTTGGCATCCACGACGATGGTCCTGCCGCCCGGCAGGCGCACCACCATGTCCGGTCGCAGCATCTTGCCGTCGTCATCGAAGAGCGTTTCCTGCTCCGTGAAGTCGCAATGGTTGAGCATCCCCGCCATTTCGACCACGCGGCGAAGCTGCACTTCGCCCCAACGGCCGCGCACGTGCGGCTGGCGCAGCGCCTTTACGAGGTTGGCCGTTTCCTGGCGCAACTGGGTTTGCGCTTCCGCCATGTGCGTGAACTGCTGTCGGATCTCGCCATAGGCCTGCTCGCGCACGCGCTCCAGGGCATGGATCTTCTGGTCCACCTTTTCCAGGGATTCCTTCACCGGGCCGACGAGCGCGTCGATGGCCTGCTGGCGCTTTTCCAGGTCGCCCTTCGCGACCTGCTGGAATTCGCCGAGCGAGGCCTTGGCGAGGTTCAGGAATGCCGCGTTGTTGTCCTTGAGGGCATCGGCCGACAGGGACTTGAATGCATTCTCGAGGGCCTGCTTCGTATCGCCCATCATGCGCGCGCGTTCCTCGAACGCGGCGCTTCGCTGCGCGAGCTCCAGGAGTTGGGAGCGAAGCGTGGCCGCTTCCCTTTCCAGCTCGGCGGCCTGGACCCCCGCGCGCAACCATTGCTCACGGGCGCTGGTGACCTCGGAACGACTCCATAGATAAGAGAGAACGAATCCCGCGATCGCGCACAGCAGGCAGGCAATGACCCAAGCGATGCTTTCCATGCGGAGAATTGTGGCATGCAGGTAGCTCATTGGGTGAGCTATCGCGGGCCGGTAAGATCGGGACATGCCGGAGCTCCCCGACGTCACGGTCTACTGCGAGGCGCTCGCGTCCCGCGTTGTCGGCCAACGGCTCGAACGCGTGAAGCTCGCCAGCCCCTTCGTCCTGCGTTCCTACGATCCGCCGCTCGATGCGACCTTCGGCCGGACCGTCGCAGGCATCCGGCGCATCGGCAAGCGCATCGTGCTGGACCTGGGCGATGCGCTCTTCATCGTGATCCACCTCATGATCGCCGGCCGCCTGCATTGGCGCGGGCCCGGCGAGAAGAAGAAACCTCAGGGCGTGATCGCGACCTTCGAGTTCGAGCACGGAACGCTCCATTTCACGGAGGCGGGAACGAGGAAGCGTGCGTCCCTCACGGTCGTGCGTGGCGAGGACGCATTGCGCGCTCTGGATCCCGGTGGCATCGAGCCGCTTGAAGCGCCCTTCGAAGCCTTCGACGCGGCGCTGAGGCGTGAGAACCACACCCTCAAGCGCGCCCTCACGGATCCGCACCTCTTCAGCGGGATCGGAAACGCGTACTCCGACGAGATCCTCCACGCGGCGAAGCTCTCGCCGCTCAGGAAGACGAGCCAGCTCTCCGAGGAGGAAGCGCGGCGCCTGTACAAGGCCGTGCGCTCCACGCTGGCTTCATGGACGGACATCCTGCGCGCCGAGGCAGGCGGACATTTTCCGCAGAAAGTGACCGCGTTCCGGGAGGGCATGGCCGTCCACGGGCGCTTCGGCAAGCCGTGCCCGGTTTGTCAGGCGCCGGTGCAGCGGATCGTCTACGCCGAGAACGAGTGCAATTACTGCGCGAGGTGCCAGACGGAAGGCCGGCTCCTCGCCGACCGCTCGCTATCGCGGCTGCTGAAGGACGACTGGCCTCGCTCCATCGACGACTTGTGAGCCACGGCTCTCAGCGCGCTCCCATCTCGCGCACCAGCTCCTTCGCGCCGTAGACCTTGTCGAGGGCCTCGACCACGGCGCGCATGTCCACCGCCATGGAGCGCGCGCGGCGATCGCTGTAGACGAAGCGATTACCCAGCTCTTCCAGGTTGCCGTCGAACAGGACACCGACCAGCTCACCATCGCGATTGACCAGCGGCGACCCGGAGCTGCCGCCGATGATGTCCACGGTCGTGACGAAAACGAGCGGGGTTTCGAGTCGCACCTTGGAAGCGGCGTCCTTCCACCGGGGCGGAAGATCGAAGTACTGGTGTGACTTGAGCGCCGCGTAGCGATCGTACAGCCCGTGGAAAGTCGTCGACCACGGCGTGAGTACACCGTCGCGGTCATAACCCTTCACGGTGCCGAATGCGAATCTCAGGCTGCCCGTCGCATCGGGGGCCTGCGCGGCGCCCCCGAGATGGGCCTTGAGCCGCGCGATCTCGTCGTATCCCTTCTCCTCCTGGCCCTCGATGTCGTCCTGGTCCTCGCGCTTCAAGCCCGACCAGAGAGGGTATAAGTCGCGCACCGCGACGATCAGCGAATCGATCGAGGCATCGACGGCGGCCGCACCGCCCTCAAGCAACTTGCGTCGCTCTGCGACGAGGTCGAGATGCGTTGCTTCGATGAGCCGTTTCGCCGCGATCGGCGGCGGATCCCCCTGCGTGAGTCGCGCGACAAAGGGATGCTGCGGCCCGAGGACACCGGAGGCGCGCTGGATGAAGCTTGCCAGCCGCGCTGTCTCCAGATCCTTGTACCACGGCGACTCGCCAAGGATCTGGCGGCGCAGCCGCGCGGCGCGCGCTTCCCGGTAGTCCTTGAGCCGCTCGCCATCGGCACGCCGGCCCTCGTACGTAAGCGCGACGATGTTGTTGGCCGCGCGAATGAGCGTGCCGAAGGTGTAGTCCGTCGCCTCCAGCTCGTTGGCCTTCGCTGCGTGCAGCGCGACCGCCCGGTCGATGCGCTGCCACGGATCCTCGTCGGTCCAGCGAAAACGCCCGGCCTCGACCTCGGCTCTGGCCTTTGCCCGCAAGCCCTCCTCTTCCGAGCGCTTCGCGGCGACGAGCTCGGGCTGCGCCAGGGCGCGTGTCTCTCCGGTCAGCGCCTTCAGGAAGTTCTCGGTGCCATGAATCGCGCCCAGCGCGCGCCGATCCGACTCCGGCGACTGCTTGGCGTAGGCGTGGAGCGCGTCGCGATACATGCTCGTCGCCGAGAAGCGAAGCGGATACAACCGATCGCGCAGGAGGAGCACCTCCGCGACCGTGAGCTGGCGATCGGTCGTGCCGGGATTGCCGGACGAGAACACCAGGTCGCCCTCGGCGGCGCCGCGCCGCGCGATCTTCAGGTACTCGGGCGTCCGGGCCGGCTGGCCGTTTTCGTAGGCGCGCAGGAGCGCCGCATCGAGCGCGAAGCGCGGATAGACGAAATTGTCGGTGTCGCCTCCGAAGAACGCGATGTCGTTCTCGGGCTGGAAAACGAGTCGCACGTCATTCCAGATCCGATAGCGATAGACCCAGTATTGGGCGCCGCGATAGAGGGTCACGACTTCGCAGCGCAGCCCCGTCTTGTCGCGGCACTCCTGCTCGATCGCGGCGATGCGGCGCCGGCGCTCGCCCGGGTCAGGCGAAGCGACGTCCCTCGTGACGTCGGCGAAGGAGACCAGCTGCCGCACCTCTGTGCCGGGGCATTGGCGCTCCTGGGAGCGGACCGGCGCGACGAAACCGCCTGCGACCAGGTCCTGCTTCGACGACGACAGGTTCTTTACGCAGTCGAGCGCGACGTGGGCGTTCGTGAGGAAAAGGCCATCCGGGGAAATGAAGGATCCCGAGGCACCGATGGACGCGGAGGCCAGCCGGAAGTGGTCGAGCCACTGCGAGGAGGCCTCGAACTGGTATCGCGACTTCAGCAGCTCCGTCGGCGGCTGGTGGTACGTCCACATGCCGTCGTCGGCCACTGCCGAGACAGCGAGAAACGCGGCCACATGGGCCGTCAGGAGATGGAGCTTCATGCGCGTACCCTCCGGAGGGGAACGCGCGGATTCTACGCGGCCTTCTCGTCCCTGGCGGCGCGTTTGCGGTCGTGCTCCGAGAGGAAACGCTTGCGCAGGCGGATGGATTTCGGCGTGACCTCCACCAGCTCGTCGTCCTCGATGAACTCGATCGCCGATTCCAGCGTGAGCTGGATGGGGGGCGTGAGCGTGACGGCTTCGTCCTTGCCGGCGGCGCGCACGTTCGTGAGCTTCTTGCCCTTGATCGGGTTCACGATGAGATCGTTGTCGCGGCTGTGGATGCCGATCACCATGCCCTCGTAGACGCGTTCGCCGGGCGAGACGAACATGCGCCCGCGCTCCTCGAGATTCCACAGCGCGAAGGCAACCGCGTCGCCCTGCTCCGAAGAGACGAGCACTCCGTTGCGCCGCGCCGGCAGCTCGCCCTTCACGGAAGCGTAGGTATCGAAGACGTGGCTCTTGATGCCGGTGCCGCGCGTGAGCGTCATGAATTCCATCTGGAAGCCGATGAGGCCGCGCGACGGGATGTTGTAGTCCAGGCGCACGCGTCCCTTGCCGTCCGGCACCATGTCCTGCAGCTCGCCGCCGCGGCGCCCGAGCTCCTCCATGATCTTTCCCTGGCTCTCGGTCTCGACGTCCACCGTGAGCTGCTCCCACGGCTCCATGCGCACGCCGTCGATCTCCTTCACGACGACGCGCGGCTTTCCGACCGCGACCTCGTAGCCTTCGCGACGCATGTTCTCGATGAGGATCGTGAGGTGCAGCTCGCCGCGGCCCGACACGCGGAAGACGTCCGCATCCTCGGTTTCCTCGACGCGCAGCGCCACATTGGCGAGCAGCTCCCGATCGAGACGTTCGCGGATCTGGCGGCTGGTTACGTACTTCCCTTCCTGCCCCGCGAGCGGCGACTTGTTCACCATGAAGTTCATGGTGAGCGTCGGCTCGTCAACGCCGACCATCGCGAGCGCCTCGGGGTTCACGGGGTCGGCGAAGGTCGTGCCGATGATGAAATCCTCGATGCCGGTGACCGAGACGATCTCACCCGCGGTGGCGCTGTCGGTCTCGACCTTGTCGAGGCCCTGGAATGTGTGGATCACGCCGATCTTCGCGATGCGAGCCGGCTTGTCTCCGGCGAGGATCGCGACCTGCTGCGCCTTGCGGATCGTTCCGCGGCGGATGCGGCCGATGGCGATGCGTCCGAGGAAGCTCGAATAGTCCACCGCCGCGATCTGCAGCTGGAGCGGCTCGTCGGGATTTCCCTTCGGCGCCGGCACGTGCTCGAGCACAGCATCGAAGAGCGGGCGCATGTCCGTGCCAATCTCGCCCGACTTGGTCGTTGCCCAGCCGTTGATCGCCGAGGCGTAGATCACCGGGAAATCGAGTTGCTCTTCCGTGGCGCCCAGCTTGTCCATGAGGTCGAACGTCTGGTCCACGACCCAGTCCGGCCGCGCCGAATCGCGATCGACCTTGTTCACGACGACGATGGGCTTCAGTCCCTGCGCCAGCGCCTTGCGCGTGACGAAGCGCGTCTGCGGCATCGGGCCCTCAACCGCGTCGACGAGCAGCAGCACGCCGTCCACCATCGACAGCACGCGCTCGACTTCGCCGCCGAAATCCGCGTGGCCCGGCGTATCCACGATGTTGATGTGCACGCCGTGGTAATCCACCGCGGTGTTCTTCGCGAGGATCGTGATGCCGCGCTCGCGCTCGATGTCGTTCGAATCCATGACGCGTTCGACGAGGTGCTGGTGCGCGGCGAAGGTGCCCGCCTGCTGCAGCAGCTTGTCGACGAGCGTGGTCTTCCCGTGGTCGACGTGGGCGATGATGGCGATGTTGCGGAGCGGGCGGGACATGGGGTCAAAACTCAAGAAATTTCAACATCTTAGCATGTCATGCTGCGCCGCATCAACCCGGACGGTTGCCCATACAGTCTGCCTGTGAAGAACGCTCCCGCCAGGGCTTCCCTAAGGTCTTGAGGCACCTCGACTTCTTCCATCGCCTGGACCTCGCGTCGCCGCCGAGAACCTGGCAGGGCGTGGGAGAATCCGGTTCCATGAAGCTTGCACTGAAGATCGATGTCGATACGTATCGCGGCACTCGCGAGGGTGTTCCGGCGCTCGTGTCGCTGCTCGCGCGCCACGGCGCAGGTGCCACATTCCTATTCTCCCTCGGACCGGACCATACCGGGCGTGCCATCAAGCGCGCGCTGCGTCCCGGATTCGTGCAGAAAGTTGGCCGCACGTCGGTCGTGTCCCACTACGGCGTGAAGACGCTGCTCTATGGCACGCTGCTGCCGGGGCCGGACATCGGAAAGCGCTGCTCCGGAGTGCTGCGCGGCGTGCGCGAACGCGGCTTCGAGGTCGGCATCCACACCTGGGACCACGTGCGCTGGCAAGACGGCGTCGCGACCGCGGACGAGGATTGGACGCAATGGCAGATGGCGCTTGCCGTGCAGCGTTTCCGCGAGGTCTTCGAGGAGGAGCCGCAGGTCCATGGCGCCGCGGGATGGCAGATGAACTCACACGCGTATCGCAGGACGCAGTCGATGGGCTTCCGGTATTCATCCGACACGCGCGGCACGCATCCCTTCATCCCCGTGATCCGCGCGGAGATCGTGGGATGCCCGCAGTTTCCAACGACGCTTCCGACGCTCGACGAGCTCATCGGAGTCGACGGCACCACGCAGGCGAATGTCGCCGAGAAGGTGCTTTCGATCACCCGGGAGGGACGAGACCATGTCTATACGCTTCACGCGGAGCTCGAGGGAATGAAGCTCGCGCCCGTGTTCGATAAACTCCTCGAGGGTTGGAGGGCGCAGGGTTACGAATTGGTGGCGATGCGCGACCTCGTCGCCACTACGGATCCCGCGGCGATCCCGATGCATTCAGTCATCGATGGCACGGTTCCGGGGCGCTCCGGCACCCTCGCCTGCCAATCGACCGCCTTCCTTCCACAATGACGACGCCTTCCCCGCTAGCCGATTTCGAATTGCCCGCGACAGGCAACCAGCGTTTCCAGCTCTCGGCGTTCAAGGGACATCCGTTCGTGCTGTATTTCTACCCGCGCGACGACACACCGGGATGCACCGACGAAGGCCGGCAGTTCCGCGACCTGCACTCGAAATTCGTGAACGCGCGTGTGCCGGTGTTCGGCGTCTCGCGAGATTCCATCGCGTCTCACGAGAAGTTCAAGAAGAAGATGTCATTCCCGTTCGAGCTTCTTTCGGATGAAGACGAGACGGTGTGCAACATCTTCCGCGTGATGAAGCTGAAGAACATGTACGGCCGGCAGGTGCGCGGCGTCGAGCGCAGCACCTTCGTGATCGATCGCGAAGGACGCATCGTGAAGGAGTGGCGCGGCGTGAGGGTGCCGGGGCATGCGCAGGAAGTCCTGGACTTCCTGCGCTCCGCGCCCCAGTAGGAAGCGAGCTACTTCTGCCGCCATGCGTACGAGGCCGGTGTTGCGTCGACGTTTCCGGCTGCATCGCTCGCCCTCGTCTCGAACCGGTGATTGCCCTTCGCGACGGAGGTGTATGTCAGCGGGCTTGCGCACGTGACGAAGGCCACACCGTCCAGGCTGCACTCGAACGTTCCGCCTTGCTCGCTGGACACGAACGCGAACGTCGCGGTCCCGAGATGTTCGGGATCGTCCTCGGTGGGTCCGCTCGTGATCGTCGTGTCGGGTGGTGTCACGTCGATTCGCCAGGCCCATCCCGCGGGCGAAGCGTCCGGTCCCCACGCGTCCACCGCCTGAACGCGAAAGCGATGATCGCCCTCGGCCAATCCGGCATAGGACATCGGACTCGTGCAAGAGGTGAACGCGGCTGCGTCGAGGCTGCATCGGAATGTCGAAGACGGCTTGCTTGAAACAAACGTGAACGTTGCAGCCGTTGACGCGGCAAGCGCCGGCGGCGACGCGGTGATCGTCGTATCGGGAAGGATTCCGGTGATGACCCGAAACGACGTCTGGAACGAACCGACGGTCAACGATCCCTCGGTCCAACTGCTCTCCGCAGCAGACGATCGAATCCTCATGCAGACGGTCTGGCCGTTGGATATCGTTCCGGCGGCGCTGGTGAAATCGTTCGTGCATCCGATCGAATACTCGCCGTTCATGACGGATATCGTCACGGGAACATTGATTCCAGTGACAGTCGCCGGGGACGAAACGACGAGCTCGTCAATGGGCGCGCCTTGGTAACTCCCGAATTGGAAAGGATCCGGCTCGCTATCTTCGTCGAACCCGCCGAGGAACTGCACGAGCAGAACCTCGTCGGCAGCGGCAGTTGACGAGTAGCCGAGAAGGCGCACGGTGCCGTCGGCCCCGACGCGATTCGGCACCCATTCGGGGCTTTGCACCGCCTGCGTTTGCGCGACACCGCTGATTGCGTATTGCGCGTCGATCGTGCCGTCGGCGCGGATACGCGCCACGAATGGGTAGCCCCCGGGCATGTCACCGCCCGCGAGGACCTTGCCGTTGGCGACGCCGAATGCACCCATGACGTTCGAACCCGCCCCCGCGATCCCGGTGGCGAAACCGGACGATCCGAACGAGTAGTCAGGCGACCCATCAGACGTCACGCGCGCAACGCAACCCGCCGAGTTCTGGCTGAAGTATGAGAAGCAGCTTCCGCCTACCAGGACCTTCCCATCCTCCTGCAGCGCGACCGACGCCGCCACCATGCTGCCGAAATACGGAGTCTGAAACTCCATGAAGCTGTGATCCCGAGATCCGAAAGCGGTGAAACGCACAAGCTGGATTCGGGGCAAATTCGGGTCGCGCGTGTACATGCCACCGGCGATCACGGCACCATCGGGCTGCACCACCATGCCGATCGGTACCGAGGGAGATCCGAGATAAGACGTTGCGACGCCCCCGTTGAACGATCCATCGCTCCAGCCGTTCGCTTGGAGGCGCATGACGGTGACCTGGCCATCGGCGGTGCCGCTGACCACCACCCTGCCGTCATCTTGCGCCGCGATGCCCCCGATTTCCGTTTCGAAGTATCGGGTGGACAGGGAGTCAAAGAAGGACGGGTCCGCGAAGCCATCGCGAGTCCAGCGCGTGACGGACCACCGCCAGGGCTGGAAAGAAAGATCGGTGACGATGCTTGCAAGCAGGATATTTCCGCTTGCATCGACCGCGATGGCGCGGCCCGCTGTCGAATAGCCATTGGCCTGGAAATCGACGTGGCCGCCGCTGCCGAACGCGGTATCCAGTTCCCCTCCGGGAAGGATCCGCATGATGCGGGCGAACTTCCCCAAGCTGCCGACGGTGAGCGTGCTGCCATCCGCGAGCACGACCGCTTTCAGCGCGATGCCCGAAAGGGACTCGATCACCTGGCTCGTCAG
>WNFL01061789.1_pt2 | contig 17561 bp, 13 predicted proteins | sample 5400361 | NCBI WGS metagenome assembly WNFL01 (sample SAMN13153351, study PRJNA577476) | soil metagenome | isolation source: 40 cm soil on Douglas fir-dominated hillslope | place: USA:California | collected 2013-09-17 | reverse complement strand
GACATCGACGTCGACTTCGAGCACCAGCGGCGCGAGGAGGTGATCCAGTACATCTATCGCAAATACGGCCGCGAGCGCGCCGCCATCGCCGCCGTCGTGATCACCTACCAGCCGCGCAGCGCCCTGCGCGACGTGGGCAAGGCGCTCGGCCTTTCGCTCGACCAGGTCGACCTGCTCTCCAAGTCGATGTCGTGGTGGGATAACCGCGAAGCATTGAAGCAGCGCCTCGCCGAAGGCGGCTTCGATCTCGACAACCGCGTCGGCAGCATCCCGGCGGATTCGTGATCGACAACCGCCGCCTCTCGCGCCTGGTGCCGGTCGAGAACGCCACCATGCCCGATCGAACGGTGATCCAGTGGGACAAGGACGACCTCGATGCGCTCGGTCTTCTCAAGGTCGACGTCCTCGGACTGGGAATGCTCTCGTGTATCCGGCGCGCGATCGATTTGGTAAATGACGTCACCCCGGCGAAGGCCGGGGCCCAATTGCTCACCATGTCCCGCATCCCCGCCGAAGACCCCGCCGTCTACGAGATGATCCAGCGCGCCGACACCATCGGCGTCTTCCAGATCGAATCGCGCGCGCAGATGTCGATGCTGCCGCGTTTGAAGCCCGCGTGCTTCTACGACCTGGTGATCGAAGTGGCGATCGTTCGCCCCGGGCCGATCATGGGCGGCATGGTGCATCCCTACCTTCGCCGCCGCGAGGGCAAGGAGCCGGTCACCTACGCGAGCGAGGAGGTGAAGAAGGTTCTCGAGCGGACGATGGGCGTGTCGATCTTCCAGGAGCAGGTGATGCAGCTGGCGGTCGTCGCCGCGGGCTTTACTCCCGGGGAGGCCGACAAGCTGCGGCGCGCGATGGCGTCCTGGAAGCGGCGCGGCGGCATCGGGCCGTTCCGCGACAAGCTGGTGAACGGCATGCTCGAGCGCGGCTACGCGCGCGAGTACGCGGAGCAGATCTACCAGCAGATCCAGGGATTCGGCGAATACGGCTTTCCCGAATCGCACGCGGCGAGCTTCGCGCTCCTGGTCTATGTCTCGTCATGGCTCAAGCACTACGAGCCCGCGGCGTTCACCTGCGCGCTCCTGAATTCGCAGCCGATGGGCTTCTATGCGCCCTCGCAGCTCGTCCAGGATCTGCGCCGGCATGGTGTGCCGGTTTTGTCTCCCGACGTGAGCGTGAGCGAATGGGAATGCACGCTGGAGGAGATGCGCGAAAACGTCGTCCCGGCCGAACGAAGTGAGAGCCGGGACCCAGCGACTTTCGTCGAACGACGCTGGGTCCCCGCTTCCGCGGGGACGACGGCAGGATCGTCTCGGTGTGACGAAGTCCCATCGCAACATTCGTCGCCCGCGCTTCGCCTCGGCCTGTGTCTGGTCAAAGGCCTCTCGCAGGCCGGCGGCGAACGCGTCGCGGCGGCGCGCAGGCAGGCGCCATTCGCGGACGTTGATGATCTCGTCCACCGTGCCGGGCTCAACCAGCGCGACAGCGAAGCGCTTGCCGCGGCAGGCGCGCTGGCACGCCTTTCCGGTCACCGTCGCAGCGCAGTGTGGGACGTGAGCGGAATCGAGCGGCTGCCGGCAGTGCTCGAGCGTTCGGCGATCGTGGAGACGCCCGCGGTGCTGGCGGCGCCCAGCGAGGGCGAGGACATCGTCGCCGATTACGCGAGCCTGGGACTCACACTCGGCCGGCATCCCGTGGCGCTGCTGCGCGAGCGGCTCGCCCGCCAGCGCATGTCGACCGCAGCCGAATTGAAGTCATTGCCGCATGGGCACATCGCGCGCGTCACGGGGCTCGTCACCGGTCGACAGCGTCCGGGCACCGCCAGTGGCGTCACCTTCGTCACGCTCGAGGACGAGACAGGCATGGTCAACGTCATCGTCTGGCACGACCTCGCGGAGCGGCAGCGCAAGGAACTGTTGCGATCGAGTCTGTTGACCGTCTACGGCACGCTCGAGCGCGAAGGCGAGGTCGTGCATCTGATCGCCGGGCGCTTGCGCGACCAGACGGGACTGCTCGGCAACCTCGTGACCCATTCGAGGGATTTCCACTGAGTCGAGTCACGGGACCAGACTTGTGAATCTGCGCGAAGTCGCCGAGAATCGTTGGTAACCCGGTGGTCAGCACGGACTCGCAGCATCCGCGGCTTGGTTCGCGTGGCGGGTCGCCGGTTACCTTGGTCCGTCAGGCCATACCAGCGGATATGCAGCGTCTAGTCGAGATCCGATCCTACAAGCTCAAACCGGGTAGCGGTGCCGCGTTTCATGATCTGGTGGTCAACCAGAGCATACCCCTGGTGCGCGCGTTCGGAATGGACGTCGTTGCGTTCGGTCAATCCGTGCACGATCCGGATGCGTACTTCCTGGTGCGCGTGTATGACAGCCTTGAGCATCGTCGCTCGTCGCAGGAGGCGTTCTATTCAAGTGCTGCGTGGAGAAACGGGCCGCGCCAGTCCATCATCGAGCTCATCGAAGCCGATTGGGATATCACGTTGTGGTTGATGCCTGCCGCAATCGACGCCATGCGCAATTCACGCCTCTAGACCGAAGCGTGAGCACCGATTGAGTCGACTAGACTGAAACAGCGGGTTCGAGTGGCGGCATAAGTCGGCGGCAGGCGGCCATCGGCGTTGACGCTATAATCGAGCTTCTCGCGAGTGGCCTCGACCCCACGAATCCCATGTCCGCCGCAGCGCTCCCCGCCGACGTCGACGCCGTCGTCGCGCTCCTCGAGCAGCACGACTACATCGCCGATCGCCGCCTCGCGACCAGCGTATTTCTCGCGCTCAGGATGGGGCGGCCGCTGTTTCTCGAGGGCGAGGCGGGCGTGGGCAAGACGGAGATCGCCAAGGGGCTCGCGGTCGCGCTTGGACGCGAGCTGGTGCGGCTGCAGTGTTACGAGGGGCTCGACTCCGCTTCGGCGGTGTACGAGTGGAATTACCCGCGGCAGATGATCGAGATCCGCCTCGCGGAGGCCCAGGGCAGCGTCGATCGCGACGCGCTCGCCACCGACATCTTCGCGGAGCGCTTTCTCATCCGGCGGCCGATCCTGCAGGCTCTTAGCTCCAGGGCAGGCGCTGCGCCGGTGCTCCTGATCGACGAGCTCGACCGCACCGACGAACCCTTCGAGGCCTATCTGCTCGAAGTGCTCGCCGAGTACCAGGTGACGATCCCGGAGCTCGGCGCGATCAAGGCGTCGTCGCCGCCGATCGTGGTGATCACATCGAATCGCACCCGTGAGATCCACGATGCGATCAAGAGGCGCTGTCTGTATCACTGGGTCGACTATCCGAACGCCGCACGCGAGCTGGCGATCGTGCGGCGCAAGGTGCCGGGGGCAGGGGCGAGGTTGTCGGGCGAAGTGGTCGCGTTCACGCAACGCCTGCGCGCGATGGACCTGTTCAAGGCGCCGGGCATCGCCGAAACGCTCGATTGGGCCGAGGCACTCGTTGCGCTGGATCGGATTGCGCTCGACCCGGAAGCGGTCGCGAGCACCCTGGGTGCGCTTCTCAAGTATCAGGACGACATCGGGGCGGTGACGCCGGAGGTCGCGGCGCAGCTCATCGCCGAAGCGCGCCTCGAGGCCACCGAGCTGGGCTCGTGACGAGCAGCGCACGCGCGGGTGCGGGGCGCCTCGCGGAAAACATCCTGCATTTTGCGCGCGTCCTGCGCGCCGCCGGCCTTCCGGTCGGCCCGGCCAAGGTGATCGCCGCGCTCGAAGCGGTGCAGGCAGTCGGCGTCGAGCACCGCGAAGACTTCCGCGCCGCGCTGCAATCGGTCTTGATCGAGCGCCACGAGCAGCAAGCGCTGTTCGACCAGGCCTTCGAGCTCTTCTGGCGCAATCCCCGGCTGCTCGAGCGCATGATGCAACTGCTGCTGCCGAAGGTGTATACGCGCGCTTCACGGCCGGACGCCGAAGCGCCGCTCCCGGCACGGCTCGCCGAAGCGCTCGCGACGCCGCGAAGCCCGGAGCGCGAGATGCAGACGCAGGAAGTGAGCGTCGATGCGCTGTTCACGTTCTCGCCGCGCGAAGTGCTCCAGAGTCGGGACTTCGAGACGATGTCCTCCGCGGAGCTCTCCGAAGTGAGGGCGATGATCGCGCGTTTGCGGCTGCCGTTGCCCGAGCATCCCGTGCGACGTACCGTCGCGGCGTTCCGCGGCTCGAAAGTGGATTTGCGGGCATCCCTGCGCGCGATGGCGTCGTCGGGCGGCGCGGTCGTGCCGCTCGCGTGGCGTCAGCGCCGGCGGCGCCGTCCGCCGCTGGTCGTGCTCTGCGACATCTCCGGGTCGATGGACCGCTATTCACGCATGTTGCTTTTTTTCCTGCACGCGATCACCAACGATCGCGACCGGGTGCATACGCTGTTGTTCGGGACGCGGCTGACCAACATCACCCGTCATCTGCGCCGGCGTGATGTCGATGTAGCCGTTGCGCGGGTGGCTTCCGCGGTCTCGGACTGGGCAGGCGGAACGCGCATCGGCGCGTGTCTCGCCGAGTTCAACCGACGCTGGTCACGGCGGCTGCTCGGTCAGGGCGCGGTCGTGCTGTTGATCAGCGACGGCCTGGACAGCGACGTTGGCGAAGGCCTCGCGCTCGAGATGGAGCGGCTGTCCAAATCGTGCCGGCGCTTGATCTGGCTCAACCCGCTGCTGCGCTATGACAAGTTCGAAGCGCGGCCGGCCGGTATCCGGGCCATGCTGCCGTATGTCGACGAGTTCCTGCCGGTGCACAATCTCGAGAGCCTGAAGCAGTTGGCGGCCCGCTTCGCCGAGCGGCCCGCGAGGCGCAGCACGGGGCGCGGGCACGCGGTGGAACGCGGCGCTCGCGCGCACGCGCTGGCGGCCTGAGATCGAGGGACGGTTTCGATGCAACTGACCAGCAGCCGAACCGTGCCGGCATCGGTCGAAGCGACGTGGGCCGCGCTGAACGACCCGGAAACGCTCAAGGCGTGCATCCCCGGTTGCGAGACGATAGAGCGCGTATCCGACACCGAATTCAAGGTCGCGATGACCGCGCGCGTAGGCCCCGTTTCCGCCAAGTTCAGCGGCCGGATCGTTCTTGCCGATCTCGTGCCGCCGACCTCGTACCGGATGAGCTTCGAGGGGCAGGGGGGCGGAGCGGGATTCGCGCGCGGTGAGGCCAAGGTCACGCTCGCCCCGGAGCCGAACGGGACCCGGATCGACTACACCGCGAACGCGCAGGTAGGCGGCAAGCTGGCGCAGATCGGCTCGCGCCTGGTCGACGCGGCGGCAGCCAAGGTCGCCGACGACTTCTTCGCGCGGTTCGTCGAAACGGTCGGGGGTCCGGTCGGAGCCGCGGCGCCGGCGCCCGCCGAGGCCATGTCGGCGCGGCGCACCCTGTGGTGGCGACTTGCCTTGGCGGTCGCCATCCTCGCCGCCGTAGCGATCTACTGGCTGACGCGACGGGCGTAGAATTGGACCGAACAAACGGTTCGCCCGTCTGTCCCACTGTCGTCCCTATTTCACAAGCCAACCATGGATAGCGTCGACCTCGAAGTCCTGCGCAAGAGCGCCGAATGGCTGGATGCCGGCCGGCGCGTGCTCCTGGTCACGGTCGTCAAGACTTGGGGAAGCTCGCCGCGCCCGCCGGGGGCGATGCTCGCGGTGCGCGAGGACGGGCACGTGGTCGGGTCGGTATCCGGCGGCTGCATCGAGGACGACATCGTCGAGCGCTCGCGGCGTGAGGGCGCGTATGTGACCGAGCCCCGGGTCGTGACCTACGGCGTGACCGCCGAGGATGCGCGCCGGTTCGGCTTGCCCTGCGGCGGCACCATCCAGCTCGTGCTCGAGCCGCTGACCGTGAAGAGTCGCATCGCCGAGTTGCTCGGAGAGGTCCGGGCGGGACGGCTCGTCGCGCGCACGCTCGACCTCGACAGCGCGGAGGTGCGCCTTAAGCCCGCGCGTGCCGCCGATGGCTTGAGCTTCGACGGGCAGCTGCTGACGACGGTGCACGGTCCGCGCTATCGGATGCTGGTGATCGGTGCCGGGCAATTGTCGAAGTACCTGGCGCAAATCGCGGTCGGGCTCGACTACCAGGTCACCGTCTGCGACCCGCGCGAGGAATACACGGAGACGTGGGACATTCCCGGCGTGACGCTGGTCAAGACCATGCCCGACGACACGGTGGTCGAGATGAAGCTCGACGAGCGCTGTGCCGTGGTCGCGCTCACGCACGATCCCAAGCTCGACGACCTCGCGCTCATGGAGGCGCTGAAGTCACCTGCGTTCTATGTCGGCGCGCTCGGCTCCCGCGCCAACAACGCCAAGCGGCGGAAGCGTCTCGAAGAGTTCGACCTGACGCCCGAGCAGATCGCGCGGCTGCACGGACCGATCGGGCTTTACATCGGCAGCCGCACGCCGCCGGAGATCGCGATTTCGATCCTGGCTGAAATCACCGCGGCCAAGAACGACGTTGCTCTGCCCGACATCACCCAGGTGGCGATCGCCAAGGAAAAACTGGGTCCGTCGGTCGCTTGCGCCACGACCGGCGCGTAACGGTGGGGGCGTTGCGCCACGTCGCCTGATTTCAGCGCCTCATTAGCGGCCACCCTGTCGCCCGGGGCCGCAACACGTTGAGCGTACTGCCGAAGTCGAGCCTGGCCGGCCGCTCGAAACACAGGTTGGCGCACACCGCCTCGAAACGGCGAAAGAGATCCTCGCGATCGCGGCCGCCGAGGTTTATGGTCGCGTAGCGATAGCTGCCGAGCCATTTCATCTCGCGCGCGCGACTTCCACCCCGCTTGATGAACGTCTGCAGGCCGGCGTCCGGCTGCGCTGCTCGGAGCCAGCGGATTTCCGCTCGGGAAGGCGCGACCTTGATCGCACCGTCGAACTCGCGAAGCACGAAACTGGCCGCGGCGCCGTAGGTGCCCGCCCCCGCCACCCAGCGCGGCTCGCGGCCGACCCCCAGGTCGGCGAGGAGTCGATACGGATTGGTACCGTGGACCTTCTCGTACAGACCGGCGAACTCGGCAGCGAGCCTCGGATTGATCTCGATGATCGAGATCGCGCCGTCGCGCGGGCGCCAGAACAGCTCGACGTTGAACAGCCCATGATCGAACCCGATCGCGTCGAGCGCACGGCAGGCGACGCGTTCGAGCTCGCGCTGCACCGCTTCGGGCAGGCGACTCGGGTACTCGAAACGCTGGAACGCGATCGTTCCCGGATACATCGCGGAATCGACGACCCCGAAGCAACGCGCGGTGCCGCGATGGACGTACCCGTCGACGTTGACCTGTACGCCCTCGAGCGGCTCCTCGCCTATGAGGTGATGTGCGTCGCAGACATCCGCACCGGGCACGAGATCGCGCATCAGATCGTTGAAAGGCTTCACCAGGCGTCGGATGATGTGTTTCTCCCAAGGTCCGAACTGGAGATGGCCGATGAGCTCTGCGGCGCGCTCCATGCGGCGCGCCAGTACCGAGTACGCCGCCTTGACCGGCTTCACGAACAGCGGGTACGGGAGTCGTTCGGCGGCCGCATGATCGATGGTCCACGGAATTGCGACGTAACGCGGCGATGCGTGGGGCAGCGCGGCGCTCGTCAGCTGCCGCGCCAGGATCTTGTGCTGCGCACGCACGATCGCTAGCGGATCGGTGCCGGGAAGGCCGAGCTCGCGAGCGAGCCGCGCCGCGATCAGCGCGCCGTACTGCTCGTTGGTGCTGACCACGCCCGCGATGCCGGCGCGTCGGTACTTGCGCACCAGGCGATCGAGATACGCCCTCGCATCGAGCCAGAGGATTCTGGCGTTCTCGGGAAAACTAGAAAGGTCGAAACCCTCGGTAACGACCTCGAACTCGGCCCGGAGTGCCGCGACGCCGCGCAGAGCGCTGCGGTCCCAGCACTCGGGAAACAGAAAGAGGAGCTTGGGTCTCATCCGGCGGCGGGGCGGCAGCGCGAAGCATAGCAAATCGCGGCCGCCGGCCGCGGGGTCACACGAGGGCGACGCCGAAGATGACGACGACGGTCAGGCCGATCGCGGCGCCGAGGAGGACGCGACGCAACGCGCGCTTGGAGGTTTTGGGCATGGGCATAAGACGTCATGGGACGCATGGCTCGCCATCCCATGTACGGTGATCAGACCCGTTTGGATCGCCGGTAGTTCAGTAAGCCCGAGGGCGAGGCGACGTCGGGCCTCGAGCGGATGCCTCGTTCGGACGATGCTTCCTACGCCCGTCTGCCTCGCAGGTGGTGGACAAGCACCGGCACCAGCGCCAGCAAGCCGAACAGGCTCAGCGCTACCAGCGCTTCCGGCGCCAGCAGTCCGTGGGTCGATTCGATGTTTCCGAAGGCCTGCCCGAGATTGGTGACGATGAGCGTGCTCGGCAGGATGCCGAGGGCGGTCGCCGCCACGTAGGTCCGGACGCGGATCTCGGTGAGCGCGGGCACGAGGTTGACCAGGAAGTAGGGAACGAACGGCGTCAGGCGCAGGAACAGCAACCAGTTGAATCCCTCATGCGTGAACTCCTCGTTGATGCGCTCTCCCACCCGTCCGAGGCGACGGCGAGCCGCTTCGCCGAACAGGTAGCGGACAGAGAGAAACAGGATCGTGGCGCCGAGCGTGGCGGCGGTCACGACCAGCGCGGTCGCGACCCAGCGCCCAAACAGGAAACCGAAGGTCAGCGACAGCACCGTCCCGCTGGGCAGGCTCAGCGAGGCCGCGATCACGTATGTCGCGAAGGCAAGCGCGAGCGCCTCGACGTAGTACGCCTCGGTGAACATGCGCAGCGTTGCGGCGTACCGCTTGGCGCCATCGAGCGTGAGATAGCGCGTCCCGTCGAAGGCGAGATACGCGATGATTCCCCCAACGAAAAACACCAGAAGCGCGATCTTCGCGGCGGGGCGCGCATGGCGCGCCGGCGTCATTGGCGCTCGATCTTCGGATCGAGTGCGTCGCGCAGGCCGTCGCCCAGGAGGTTGAAAGCGAGCACGGTCAGGAAGATCGCGAGACTGGGGAAAAGCGCGACGTGTGGCGAGGTCATCATGTCCGCCCGCGCTTCGTTCAGCATCGCGCCCCATTCGGGGGTCGGCGGCTGCGCGCCCATGCCGATGAAGGACAGGCTCGCGGCGGTGATGATCGAGGTCCCGATCCGCAGCGAGAAGTAGACGACGACCGCGGCGATCGTTCCCGGAAAGACGTGCCGGGTGACGATCGTCCAGTCGGATGCCCCGATGCTCCGTGCCGCTTCGATGAACGTGAGGTGCTTGAGCGCAAGCGTGTTGCCACGAACCAGCCTGGCAAACGTCGGAATGCTGAAGATGGCAACGGCGATGATCACATTGAACATTCCGCCGCCGAGGATGGCGACGATGCCGATCGCCAGAAGAATCCCGGGAAAGGCGAAAAGCACGTCGCAGATACGCATGATGATCCGGTCCCACCAGCCTTCGTAATACCCGGCGATCAATCCCAGGGCGGTGCCGATGAGCGCGCCGACGGCCACCGACACGAAGCCCGCAGTCAGCGAGATTCGCGAGCCCACCAGGATGCGGCTGAAGATGTCGCGCCCGAGCGGATCGACGCCGAACCAGTGCTTGAGCGAGGGCAGCGCGTTCAGGCTGTCGTAGTCGAAGAAGTTTTCCGCGTCGTAAGGTGCGAGCCAGGGCGCGGCCAGCGCCAGCACGACCAGCAGCAGCACGAACACACCCGCGACGACCGCCACCGGCTGGCGCAGGAATTTCCGCCGGAACTCTGACCACGGCGTCCGCACCGCGGTCGCCGCGGGGATGGCCGGAATGTCGGTTTCCGCCGGCTGGAGCTCCACCTGCTCGTCCATGGGATCAGCGATAACGGATCGTCGGATTGATGACGGCGTAAAGGACGTCGACGATCAGGTTGATGAGCACAAATTCCAGCGAGAACAGCAATACCAGTCCCTGAATGACCGGATAGTCGCGCATGTCGACGGCGTCGATGAGGAGCCTGCCCATGCCTGGCCAGTTGAAGACAACCTCGACGACGATCGATCCGCCGAGCAGGAACCCGAACTGCAGACCCATCATGGTGATGACCGGGATCAACGCATTGCGAAGTCCATGCTTGACGACCACGATGGTCTCGGGCAGGCCCTTGGCCCGCGCGGTGCGCACGTAGTCCTCCTGCAGGATGTCGACGAACGACGAGCGCGTGAAGCGCGCCATGATCGCGGCGACAGCGGCGCCGAGCGTCAACGACGGCAGGATGTAGTGGCGCCAGGTATCTGCACCGACGGTGGGCAGCCAGTTGAGCTGCACGGAAAAGATCTCCATGAGGACCATGCCCAGCGCGAACGCGGGGAAGGAGATGCCCGACACGGCGAGCGTCATCCCCAGTCGGTCCGGCCAACGATTGCGCCAGACAGCGGAAAGCGTCCCGATGAGCATGCCGATCGCTACCGACCACGCCATCGCCACCAGCGTGAGCCACAAGGTCGGCATGAAGCGCTCGCCGATTTCGGTGCTTACCGGACGCTTCGTGCGCAACGACCGGCCGAAGTCGCCTCGCAGAACACCTCCGCTGAAGCGCAGGAACTGCTCCGGCAGCGACTTGTCGAGACCGAGGTCGGCTCGGACCAGCGCGACGGTCTCCGGGTTCGCATCCGGTCCGGCGGCGAGGCGGGCCGGGTCACCGGGTAGCAGATGTACGAACAGAAATACCAGCACGCCGACCAGCGCCAGGGTAGGAATTAGGCCGAGCAGGCGTTTGACGGAGTACTGGAGCATGGACGCGTGGTCGCGTGGTCGCGTGGTCGCGTGGATCAGAATCGACGCAAGCCGTCGTTCCCGCTTAGTTTGGTAACTGAGCGGGAACCCAGCGTCGTTCGACACAAGCGACTGGATCCCCGCTTGCGCGGGGATGACGCCCTCTCGTCGTTCCCGCGAACGCGGGAACCCAGTGTCGTTCGTCGCAAGACCCTGGATCCCCGCTTGCGCGGGGATGACACGCCTGTTCCCAATCGCTGCGAGGCTCCGGCCTCTTGCTCTTGGACAGGCGTGTCACTTCAAGTCGATTTCCGTGAAGTTGAACGACGCGTCCGGGATCACGTAGACCCCGCTGAGCTTCTTGTTGTGCGCCGACAGCAGCTTCTCCACGACCAGAGGCGCCCAGGGCGCATCCTTCCAGATCGTTTCCTGCGCGTCCTTGTAGAGCTTGGCTTTTTCCGCACCGTCGGTCGTGAGCTGTGCACCCTTGATATCAGCGTCGACCTTCGGGTTCTTGTAGTACGCCGTATTGAAGAGCTTGGGCGGCCAGGATTCGCCATAAAGCAGAGGACGCAGCGCCCAGTCCGCTTCGCCGGTCGACGTCGACCAGCCGACGTAGTACAGGCGTACGGGGGCGGTCGCCGGATCCTGCCAGCTCTCGACTTTCTCGACCCGCTGACCCGCCTCGAGCAGCGTGATCTTCGTGCGGATACCGATCTGCTGCAGCTGCTGCTGCAGGAACTGCGTGACCTTCTGCGCCGTAGAGTGATTGTAGGCTGACCACAGCTCGGTCTCGAACCCGGTCGGATAACCCGCTTCCTTCATGAGCTCCTTCGCCTTCGCGATATCGTAGGGCCATTCGCCGATCTTGACGGCATATTCGACACCCTGCGGCGCGACCCCTTGGGCAGGCGTTGCGTAGCCGTTGAATGCAACCTTGGCGAGCGCTTCCTTGTTGATCGCATAGGCGATCGCTTGCCGCACCTTGGGGTTATCGAAGGGCTTCTGCTGGGTGTTCATCGACAGGTAGCGGAGCACGATCGACGGCGCCGCGACCACTTCGAGGTCAGGCTTGCCCTTCAGGACCTCGGCCTGCTCGTAGGGAACCGGGAAGGTGAAGTGTGCCTCGCCCGTCTGCATGATGGCCGCACGCGAATTGTTGTCGACGACCGGCTTCCAGGTGATCGTGTCGATCTTGGGGTAACCCTTCTTCCAGTAGCCGTCGAATTTCGCGACCTTGAGGTAGTCGGTCTGCTTCCATTCGACGAACTTGAACGGGCCGGTGCCGACGGGGTGGAAGGCGATGTCCTTGCTGCCGTACTGCTTCAGCGCCGCCGGGCTGATCATCACCGTGGAAGGATGTGCGAGCTGGGCGATGAACGGCGAGAACGGCGTCTTCAGCGTAATGCGCGCGGTGTAATCGTCGACGACCTCGGTCTTGGCAATGTTGTTGTTGTACAGGCCGTAGCGCTTGAGATGATTCTCGGGGTTGGTCACGCGATCGAGGTTCACCTTCACCGCATCCGCCTTGAAGTCGGTGCCGTCGTGGAACTTGATGCCCTTTTTCAGCTTGATGGTATAGGCGAGGCCATCCTTGCTGACCTCATAGCTCTCGGCCAGCACAGGGATCATCTTCATGTCCTTGTCGAACCCGTACAGTCCTTCGTAGAAGGACTTGGCCATGGCCTGCGACAGGGTGTCGTTGGCGTCGTAGGGATCGGTCGTGGTGAATGTCGAGGCGACGGCAAAAACGACGTCCTTGGCGGCGAACGCGGGCGTGCCGGCGAGTGCTCCGAGCGTCAACGCGGCGAGCAATATCGAACGAAGCAGCGGTTTCATGCGGACTCTCCAGGGTGATGAAGCGCGGTGCCCAACGCGGGCGGCCATGCCATGTGACGGTTCAGTACGCTCCGCCGACGCGATGCGCGGCCACAAAGTGTCCCGGCCCCACCTGCTGGAGCGGCGCTACGGTCGGCTCGTCGCCGACGGCGCGGACCGGGCTCGGTATTTCGTCGGATGATAGCGCCCTTTTGCGGCGCCGTCGCGCCGGGTCGGCGACGGGCACGGCGGCCAGGAGCTTCCGGGTATAGGGGGGACTCGGATTCTCGAAGACCGCGCGTCGCGGGCCTATTTCCACGATCTGGCCGAGGTACATGACCGCGACCCGGTGGCTGATGCGCTCGACTACCGCCATATCGTGCGATATGAACAGGTACGACAGCGCGAATTCCGATTGCAGATCGAGCATGAGGTTCACGATCTGGGCCCGGATCGAAACGTCGAGCGCGGACACCGCTTCGTCGGCGACGATGATCTTCGGCTGCAGCGCCAGCGCGCGAGCGATGGCGATGCGCTGACGTTGTCCGCCGGAGAATTCGTGCGGATAGCGCTTGGCGTGTTCGGGCGCGAGTCCGACGTGGGAGAGCAGCCACCCGACGCGCTCCTCGGCCTCCGCGCCGCGGGCGATGCCATGCACGTAGAGCGGCTCGGCGACCGAAAATCCCACCGTGAGCCGTGGGTCGAGCGAGGCATACGGATCCTGGAACACCATCTGGATCTCGCGGCGCACCGGACGAACCTCCGCCGCGGGAAGACGGGCGATGTCTCGGCCGCCGAACTCGATGCTGCCACCGTCGATGTCGACTAGTCGCAGCAGCGATCGTCCCGTGGTCGATTTGCCGCACCCGGATTCGCCCACCAGCGCCAGCGTCTCGCCGGCGTTGAGATCGAAGCTCACCTGCTCGACCGCGTGCACGCGCCGGCGTACGCGGCCGAAAAGGCCCGAGCGAAGGTTGAAGCGCGTCGTGAGCGAACGGACCTTGAGCAGCGGCGTCGTCGCGGCTGGCGCGCGCGCCCCGATCGGTGCCGGTGGCGCTTCCGCGCGGCTCGATGCGAGCAGGGGAAAGCGCGCCGGCTCGTCGCTGCCCTGCATCGACCCCAGTTTCGGCACGGCCGCCAGCAGCGCCCGCGTATACGGATGTCGCGGCGCATGGAAAATGGCGTCGGCCTGGCCTTCCTCCACCTTCTCGCCCTGGTACATGACCAGGACGCGCTCCGCGACCTCGGCGACCACGCCCATGTCGTGGGTGATGAAAATGACCGCCATGTGCATCTCGTCCTGGAGGGTACGAACGAGCTCCAGAATCTGCGCCTGGATCGTCACGTCGAGCGCGGTGGTGGGTTCGTCGGCGATCAGCAGCGCGGGTTTGCAGGACAGCGCCATCGCGATCATCACCCGTTGCCGCATGCCGCCGGAGAGCTGGTGCGGATGCCGGTCGAGGACCTGCGTGGCTTCGGGAATGCGCACCTGCTCCAACATACGCAGCGCCTCGCGCCGTGCCGCGGCTCGATCCTTGCCCTGATGCAGACGGATCGACTCGGCGATCTGCTCGCCGACCGTGTACACGGGGTTGAGCGAGGTCATCGGCTCCTGGAAGATCATCGCGATCTCGGCGCCGCGGATCGCGCGCATCGTCGTCGAGGTCGATTCGCTCCCCGCCGGGCCGCGAAAAATCGAGCCGTCCGGACAGGATGCGCCCCCCGCCGTGCTCGACCAGCCGCATCAGCGACAGCGCGGTCACCGACTTGCCCGATCCGGATTCGCCCACGATGGCGATCGTCTCGCCGCGGCCGACGGTAAACGACACATCGCGCACCGCGGCGACGACGCGCTCGGAGGTCCGGAACTCGACCGACAGCGACGAAACTGCAAGGAGCGCGTCGAGCGCAGTGATGCTCATGATCCGGTGCGGTGGGCGTCAGGTGCGATGCGCGGTGTTCCCTTGCCGGCGCAGCTCGTCAATCGTGGCGTTCATCGTGATCGCCTGCGGATCGACGATGAGGTGCAGCAGGGTCGGCCGGTTCGCGATGAGCGCGCGCTCGAGCGCCGGCGCGAACTCGTCGCTGCGGCGCACGGTCTCGCCGCCGGCGCCGTAGGCGCGAGCAAGCACGGCGAAATCGGGATTGAGGAGCTCTGTCCCATAGACGCGTGCTGGATACTGGCGCTCCTGATGCATGCGAATCGTTCCATACATGCCATTATCGATCACGATGAAGACGATCGCGAGCTGGTACTGAACGGCGGTCGCGACCTCCTGACCGTTCATGAGAAAGCAGCCATCGCCGTTCCACGAGACGACGACGCGGTCCGGATGCACGGCCTTGGCCGCGAGTGCTGCCGGAACGCCGTAGCCCATCGATCCGTTATATGGCGCGAGCTGGGTGCGGAACCGCGGATAGCGATACAGCCGATGCAACCAGGTCGCATAGTTTCCGGCGCCGTTGGTGAGGATCGCGTTCTCGGGTAGCCGGTCGCGCAAGGTCGCGACCACGTTCCAGAGGTCGAGATCGCCCGGCATCGGCCGCGGCGTCTGCCAGGCAGTGTACTCCGCGCGCGCCGCGGCAGGAGTTCCCTCCCACATGGGGGCGACGATCGGCGGCAGCGCCGCGAGCGCGGCGCAGAAAGGCGCGATCGACGCTTCGATCGCAAGCGCCGGCTGGTAGACGCGCCCCAGCTCGTCGGCACCCGGATGCACGTGGATCAGCGCCTGCTTCGGTTGTGGCACCTCGAGGAGCGCATAGCCGCCGGTCACCATCTCCCCCAACCGCTCGCCGATCACCAGCAGCACGTCGGCCTCGTGCACGCGGGCGGCGAGCCTGTGGTTGATGCCGATGCCGACATCGCCGGCATAGTTCGCGTGGCGATTGTCGAAAACGTCCTGATTGCGGAAGGCGCAGGCAACCGGCAGGGCATTCGCTTCGGCGAAGCGCGCGAGATCGGCGCATGCGGCAGCGCTCCAGCCGCTGCCGCCGGCGATTACCATCGGGCGCTTCGCGGCCGCCAGCAACGACCGCAGCTCGCCAAGCTGCGACGGGCTAGGATGCACGGCCGGTGGCGCGACCCGGGTGGTATCTGCGACATCGGCGGTCGCGGTGAGCATGTCTTCGGGCAGGGCGAGTACGACCGGGCCCGGGCGGCCCGATTGCGCGACGCGAAAGGCGCGCGCCACATACTCGGGAACGCGTTCGGCGCGATCGATCTGCGCCACCCATTTGACGATGCTGCCGTACATGCGCCGGTAGTCGATCTCCTGAAATGCCTCGCGATCGGCAAAGTCGCCGCCGACCTGGCCCACGAATACGATCATCGGCGTGGAGTCCTGCGCCGCAGTATGGATGCCGATGGCCGCATTCGAGGCGCCCGGTCCTCGTGTGACGAACACGATGCCGGGGCGACCGGTCAACTTGCCGAAGGCCTCGGCCATGTAGGCGGCACCGCCCTCCTGGCGGCAGACGATCAGCCGCAGCCTCTCGCGCGCGTCGTAGAGCGCATCGAGCACCGGCNNNNTCGACGAGTATTTGACCGCCGGTGCGCATCACGAGTGAAGGATAACCGAGCCGAGCCATTCTAGCGTGATTCGGCAGACTGCTTGGCCGGCCGTATAATCCGCGCTGGCCGGCGCCTCCCGTCGGTCAGGGGGAACGTTGGCCGATGGTTGAGACGATCACGCTGCAGGAAGCGCTCGGGTTCAGCGCCGTGGCCCTGCTTCTGGGGTTGATCACGGCGCGCTTCCGGCCGGAGCTGCGTCGGGCGCAACTGGTCACGATGTTCATCATCGTGCTCGGACTCGGCGCGCTCGCGCTGCTGGCACGCTTCCAGCTGATTCCCGCGCACCTGGCGATCGCGGTCATTCCGCGCGAGATCTGTTTGTTCATCGTCGCGCTGGGCAATTTCCGCATCTGGATTGCCTTCCTAGCCAATGTGGTGCTCGCTCGGCGAGCGGTTCCGCGCATCCTCAGCGAAGTCAGCATGGCCTTCTCGCTGGTCGGCTACGCCTTGTTTCGAATGGACGCGCTGGGCGTGAATCTGACGGCGATTACGTTTTCGGCGACAGCGTTGACCGCGATCATCGGCTTCGCCGCCCAAAGTACGCTAGGCAACCTCATGGGCGGCATCTCGCTGCAGCTCGACAACACCTACCGCATCGGCGACTGGATCGAGGTCGATGGGCTCACCGGTGAAGTCGTGAGCATCCGCTGGCGCTATACCGCGTTGGCGACCGTGACCAACGTGACGATCGTGATCCCGAATGCGGAGCTCATGAAAAGCAAGGTCACACTGCTCGGGCGTCGCGGCGACGAGCGTGTACCGTGGCGGCGGCCGATCGAGTTCGGCGTCGGCTACGAATGGGCTCGCGGACAGGTGCTGGCGGTGGTGAGCGCGGCGCTCGAGCGCCTCGAGATACCGCTCGTGGCGCCAAGGCCGATGGCGCACTGCGTCTGCGCCGAATTCGACTCGAGCGCGATCAAGTACGTCGTCTACTACTGGCTGACCGACCTCAAGGCTTACCTGGAGACCGATTCGAGGGTGAGAGTGCACGTGTACGCCGCGCTGGGGCGGGCGGGCATGGAGATTCCGATCTCGCGCTCGGACCTCTACCTGCATTCGGCGCGCACGATGGCCGCGACCATGGGAATGAACGAGCAGAGATCGCGCGTTGCGCTGCTGCGATCGCTGGAACTGTTCGCCCCGCTCACCGAGGACGAAACATTCGCGCTTGCGACCCAGTTGACGCCGACACCTTTCGCACCGAGCGACATCGCGACCAGGCAGGGCGAACCCTCGAATTCGCTCTACATCCTGGCGCGCGGCGAGGTGGCGATCTTCCGCGATGGCGAGCATCCCAAGCAGGGCCGCAAGCTGCTGGCAAAGCTCGCGGCGCCTGCATTTTTCGGCGAGATGGGCTTGCTTACCGGCCAGGCGCGAACCGCAACGATCATCGCCGAGTCGGAGGCGCTTTGCTATCGCCTCGACAAGCGCGGCTTCGAAGCGATCATCCAGGCGCGCCCCGAGTTGGCGGA
>WNFL01021327.1_pt1 | contig 17563 bp, 12 predicted proteins | sample 5400361 | NCBI WGS metagenome assembly WNFL01 (sample SAMN13153351, study PRJNA577476) | soil metagenome | isolation source: 40 cm soil on Douglas fir-dominated hillslope | place: USA:California | collected 2013-09-17 | reverse complement strand
TTGCGAGGCCGGGATTCCAATGACGGCCGGATGCGTGGGTTTTGCCCGTTCGCTATCCGCTCCGGTCGCTTTACCCAACGTCGACGCGTCGCCGGTCACGTCCAGCAGGTCGTCTTGAATCTGGAAGGCCAGTCCCACGGCCGAAGCAAATCGCGTGAGCGCACCATAGAGATTCGCGTCCAGGGGCGGAGCGCATTCGGCGGCCATCAACACGCTGGCGCGAATCACGGCTCCGGTCTTGCGCGCATGCATGTCTTCTACCTGACCGATATCGAGTCGCATTCCCTGAACGGCCAAGTCGATCGCCTGACCGCCGGCCATGCCGAAGGTGCCGATTGCCTGCGCCAACATATCGATCAAACGCAGACGTATTGCCGGCGAGGCCGGGAGGTTGGGATCGCTGGCGAGCAATTGAAACGCCAGCGGCTGCAGGGCGTCGCCCACCAGCAGTGCCGTGGCCTCATCATATGCCTTGTGACAGGTCGGCCGGCCGCGGCGCAGATCGTCGTCGTCCATCGCCGGCAAATCGTCGTGAACCAGGGAGTACACGTGCACCAACTCGATGGCGCATGCGGCCGCCTCGACTTCATCCTCCGACAGGCCCAAGGTACGCGCAGTGGCGAACAGCAGTGCCGGCCGTATGCGCTTGCCGCCGCCCAATACGCTGTAGCGCATGGCTTCGTGCAGGCGAGCGGGCACTTTATCGGGCTCCGGAAGGCGCGCCGCCAGCGCGTGTTCCATGCGCAGGCGCCAGGCCTCGAGTTGCGCGCCGAATGCATCGCTACCCGCGGACTCATCCTGCGCCCGGATGCGACGATCGGCTGCGTCGTTCACGCGCTAAAGGTCTCGTAAGGGCGAAAGGCTCATACGTTCTCCCGGCTCACGCGTTTGATCTCACTGAGCGGAATCTCGGCGACCGTCGGGTAGCGCGCGCCCGGTGCGTATTTGACGGGCAAGTCGGGCGCCATCGGTCCGGCGACGCGCGGGCCACGCATCCAGACTTTCAAGGCCTTGAGCGGATGGCTGAAGGCGTCGTTGACCGCCGTGCCCTCGAATCCGCAATGCGCCATGCAGTTGTCGCAGCGCGGATTTTTACCGACGCCGTATTTCTCCCATTCCGTGTCATCGATCAGCGATCGGTAGCTCGGCGCGTAGCCCTCATCGGAGAGCAGGTAGCAGGGCCGCTGCCAACCGAACACGTTGTATGTCGGATTGCTCCAAGGCGTGCACTGGTAGGTCTGGTTGCCGGCGAGAAAATCCAAGAACAGCGCGGAATGATTGAACGACCACGAGATGCCCGAGGGCCGCTCGCGTCGGCTGAAGATGCTGCGAAACAGCTGCTTGCTCGCGTTGCGCCCCAGGAACACGTCCTGTTTTGGTGCATGGTGGTAGCTATACCCCGGCGAGACGGTGATCCCTTCGACACCGAGCTTCGTCGCCGTATCGAAGAATTCCGCCACGTCCTCCGGGTCCTCGCCGTTGAATAAAGTACAATTGATGGTGACGCGAAACCCCTTGGCCTTCGCCAATTCGATCGCCGCCACTGCCTTATCGAACACCCCCTCCTGGCATACCGACTCGTCGTGACGTTGCCGATTGCCGTCCAGGTGAATCGAGAACGTGAGGTAGGGCGAAGGCTGATATTCGTCGATGTGCTTGGAGAGCAGAATCGCGTTGGTGCAGAGATAGACGAACTTCTTGCGCGCGACGATGCCGGCGACGATTTGCGGCATTTCCTTGTGAATGAGCGGTTCTCCGCCGGGAATGGAGACGATGGGCGCGCCGCATTCGTCGACCGCGCGCATCGCGTCTTCGACGCTCACCCGCTTTTGCAGGATTTCCTTCGGATAATCGATTTTCCCGCACCCGGAGCACGCGAGATTGCACTGGAACAGAGGTTCCAGCATGAGCACGAGCGGATAGCGCTTATCGCCCCGCAGCTTGCGGCCGGCGATATAACGCGCGACCTTGTACATTTGAAGTAGTGGAATGGCCATGAGCTATCTTACCGCGACGAGGGCTAAGAGCCCAATTGAGACTGCAAATCGAGCATTTGAGCGCGGTGATCCCGCCAAATCCGATTCCATTCGAGCGTAAACCACGGGGTAAAGTTCCCCGAACCGTCCGTCATTTCCCGTTGCAGCGCTTCGGGGCTGACCCAACGCCAGGAGAGAATTTCGCGACGGTCGATCTTCACGGAGCCCGTGCTGCGTCCGATGAACACCGAACAAAGCTCATTTTCCGCGCCCGTCTCGTCGAATTGCGCCTGATATTGAAACTTGAACAGGAATCGCAGCGGGCAGCGCAATCCCAGCTCCTCGTACAGGCGGCGGTGGACCGCCGCCTCCATGGTTTCGGCCCTGCGCGGATGGCTGCAGCAGCTGTTCGACCAGTATAATGGCCACAGCCGCTTGGACGCCGAGCGCTGCTGCAGCAACAATTCGCCGCTGCCATTAAATATGAGTAATGAAAATGCCCGGTGCAGGATGCCGCGGCCCTGGTGGCACAGCACCTTGCTCAAGTGCCCGACCCTGCGGTCGGCTTCGTCCACCAAAATGAGGGTATCGGTTTCCGCGATCACCCTTGCGGCAGCCGCGCTGTCGTCGTGAAATTCATCCATGAAAGGATGATAGCCGCTTGCAAAGGATCCGCGCCAGCGTTGGAATAAAGGTCGATCGAAGCATCCGCGCCAGCGTTGGAGTGAAGGCCGATCGAAGCATCTGCGCCAGCGTTGGAATGAAGGTCGATCGAGAGGTTTAGTCGATGAGCGTAGCCGCGCCGATGATTCAAGTAGGTTCCCAAGAACACCGGCGGATCTTGGCGCGGTTCTTCCTGGACTCTCACGTCGACTTCGTACCCGAATCGATCGTCTGGCCGCAACTCGCCGACTCGACTCGGGAGCGGCTCACCGGCCTGCCGTTTTGGCAGGAAGCGGTGGCCACCGAAAACATCACCTCCAACACGGTTGCCGCCGCGGCTCGGCTCGAGCCGGATCCGGAGATTCGCAAAGCCATCGAGATGCAGGGGTTCGAGGAGAATCGCCACGCGCGTCTGCTGGTCGCGCTCACATCGCACTATCGGATCAAGGTGGACATGCCGCCGCGTTTCGAACCGAAGTCGCTGGAAAACGATTTTCTGTTTGCCGGATTCGGCGAATGCTTCGATTCTTTTTTCGCCTTCGGCCTGTTCGCGCTCGCGCAGAAGTCGGGCTACTTCGGACCCGAATTGATCGCGATCTTCGAACCCGTCGTGCAAGAAGAGGCGCGTCATATATTGTTCTTCGTCAATTGGGTGAAGTACCGCCGGTCGCAGCTCTCGTGGTGGAAGCGGCCGGCCTTCCGGTTGCGCTGCGCCTGGATCATCCTGAGACAGGTGGCGAGCCGCATCAAGACGGCGCGCAGCATGGGCGGCGCGCCCGATTCCAGCGATAACTTTACGCTGAGCGCGCATCAAGAAGTGGGTGAATCCGTCACTCTCCACTCGCTGCTGGAACTGTGTCTTCGCGAGAACGACCGGCGTATGGATCTCTACGACGCGCGCTTGCGGCGCCCGCGGCTGGTGCCGGTTCTTGCAAGATTTGCCTATCGAGTGCTGCCCGCCGGCATTTGATCGCTGTCAGGATAGAAGGCCGCGTTCGCGAAACCATCGCAGCGCATCCTCGAACGCCTCGAGCGGCGGCCGCCAGCGGTATCCCAGTTCGCTGACCGCCTTGGCGCTCGAGAAGAACATGCGTTTGCGCGACATGCGCACGCCTTCGAGGGTCACTCGGCCGCTGCGGCCGGAGAGTTTGGCGAAGCCTTCCGCCAGATATGCAACGGGCAACACCGCGGCGTACGGCAAGCGGACGCGCGGCGGCGATCGCCCGACGAGCCGCGCAATCTGCGCCAGAATCGTCTGCAGGGTCATATCCTCTCCGCCCAGAACATAACGCTCACCCGCTTTGCCGCGTTCAAACGCCAGCAGATGCCCGGCGGCGACATCGTCCACATGCACGATGTTGAGCCCGGTATCCACATACGCGGGCATTCGGCCGGACGCGGCATCGAGCACGAGCTGACCGGTCGGCGTCGGCCTTATGTCGCCGGGACCGACCGGGGTCGATGGATTGACGATGACCACCGACATACCCATTGTTCGAGCCGCATCCCTTGCCACCTCCTCCGCGAGGTACTTCGAACGTTTGTAATGACCGATCATGTGGCTCAAGTCCACGGGAGTCCGCTCCTCTCCCGGCGAGCCGTCCGGCGGAATGCCGATGGTCGCCACGCTGCTCGTGTAGACGATGCGGGGAACTCCCGCCTTGCGAGCGGCATTCAAGATGTTGCGGGTTCCGTCGACATTGGTGCGATAGAGCTGCGCAGGATCGCGCGCTCCCAACCGGTAGTCCGCCGCGACGTGAAACAATCCCGCGCAACCGTCGAGCGCCCGTTCGAGCGAGCTCGAGTCCGCGAGATCGCCCTCCGCAATCTCCACCGCGAGCGGCTGGAGATTGCTGCGGTCCGAGCCGCTGCGCACCAGGACTCGCACCTGCCAACCGGCGCGCTCCAATGCCCTTGCAACGGCCGCGCCGACGAAACCGGTGGCGCCGGTGACCAGCGCCTTCATGCGACGCGGGCGTCGGCGACCGCCGCCAACGAACGGGTGGCTGCCCGATATCGGTGCGCGAGACGAATCAAGGCGGCGAGACCCAGAGGCGCCGCGGCGAGGCCGCCGATGAGATGCCGGATGTTTATTTGACCCCCGAGGCTCGCCGCGAGGACCGCCGGCGGCAGCACATCCGCCGCCGTGTCTACGATCACGCGAACGGCGACAAACGGCAGGCCGTGAGCGGCGGAGACTTCCGCTACACCTAAACTTTCCATGTCGACCGCCGCGGCGCCGGTCTCGCGAAAAGCCGCGGCCTTGTCCGCAACCGCGCCGATCGGCTGCGCGCAGGTGAGCAGGATGCCCGCGGCCACCGGCCTCCGCTTCGCGATCGCATGGCTCAACTGCTCGCGCCAGTCCGCAGACGTCAAGAATCGCGCGCCATCTCGCGAAATGACTGCGCTCGGCAGGACTACCGTGCCGACAGTCAAGGTGGGATCGAGCCCGCCGGCGAGCCCGAAGCTCATCAGGGCCGCGGCTCCGGCATCGACCAGCCTACGGGCCGCGATCGCGGCCCGTTCGCCGCCCATGCCGCTGACGGCCAGTAAGGCTCCATCGCCGAGGGATGACAAACCGTCGCGCCGCCGCACCACCGGCCCCAGGGTGCGCGCCTCCGCTTCGAGCGCCGCGACGACGCCCACCCCATTCAATGAGCGAGTCCGCGATGCGTCAGTGTGCGGTACGCCGCCAGCGCCCAGAAGGGGAAATACGCGGAATAACCGTGATACCTCAAATAGAACACCCGCGGAAAGCCGGGCGCCGTGAAACTGGGGTCGCTCCACAGCCCATCGGCCTGCTGCGTGCGCATCAAGAACTCGGCGCCGCGCCGCGCGGCGTCCGATTGGGCCTCGCCGGCGGCGAATAGGCCCAGAAGCGCCCAAGCGGTCTGGAAGGCGGTGCTCGGGAAATGCCCGGCGTCGCCGGACGCTTGGCGGTAGGTATCGTTGCTCTCGCCCCAACCGCCGTCCGCGTTCTGCTTGAGCTCGAGCCATCGAACGGCGCGCCGCACCGCGGGATCGTTGACCCCGATGTGCGCCTGCGCGAGCGCCGTCAGCACCGACCAAGTGCCGTAAATGTAGTTGGTACCCCAGCGGCCGAACCACGACCCGTCGGATTCTTGCTCCTTGCGCAGGTAGGCGATTGCCCGATCCAAGGCCGTTTTGTCCTCGGGGCGGCCAATGCGCGCCAACACGGTGACCACCCGCGCCGTGACATCGCTCGTGGGGGGATCGAGGAGCGCGCCATGGTCGGCGAAGGGAATCTTGTTGAGGTAGTAGCTGGTGTTGTCGGCGTCGAAGGCGGCAAAGCCGCCGTTCTTGCTTTGCATTCCGACCAACCAATCGAGCGCGCGGCGAACGCTCTCGGCATAGCGTGCCGAATCGCGCGCCTGATGCATGGCCCACACGACCACGGCCGTGTCATCGAGATCCGGGTAGTAGCCATTCGCAAACTGAAACGCCCAGCCGCCGCCGGCGAGTCCGGGGCGATTCACCTGCCAATCTCCGGGGTGGTCGAGAAGCTGGCGTGCCTGCAGCCAGTCGAGAGCTCGGATCGACGCATCGGCCGACGTGGGATCGCCCGCCTCTTGCATCGCCAGACTCGCGAGCGCGGTGTCCCAAATCGGCGAGACGCAGGGCTGGCAGTACGCGCTCGATGCACCCACCACAGTGAGCTTTTGCAGCGCGCGCTTCGCCGTGACGCGCCGGGGGTCGTCTTCGGGATAGCCCAGGATCACCATCACTTCCAGGGCGTTGACCATGGCGGGAAAGATGGCTCCCAGACCGTCTTCGCCGTTGAGCCGCTCCAGCATCCAATTTTCAGCCAGCCGGGTGGCGCGCTCGCGCATGCGGGCCGGAATGAAGGGATCGATCATGCGCCCCAGTCGATCGGCCGCCAGGAACACCTTGGCCACGAATCCGGAGCGCCGGAAATAATCCCGCTCCTTCTCGGGCGGGACCGTGAACAACTCGCGAATGTGGACGTTGCGCGGATTCTTGGCGACCGGCTTGCGGGTGCACAGAATGAACAACGGAACCATGACGGTGCGCGACCAGTAGGCGACCTTGTCGAGATGAAACGGAAACCATCGCGGCAGCAGCATGATTTCGACGGGAATGTAGGGCACGCCGCGCCACGGCAGCTGCCCGAACAGCGCGAGCGCGATGCGCGTGAACACATTGACCGCAGCCGCGCCCCCGCGCTGCAATATTGCTGCGCGCGCCCGTACCATGTGCGGCGCGTCGGGGTTGTCTCCCGCGAGCTTCAACGCATAGTAGGCCTTGACCGAACAGCTAATATTGAATTCGCCGCCATGATAGAGCGGCCAACCCCCGTGCTCGGCTTGCGCGGAGCGCAGGTAGCGGCAGAACTTCGCCTCGAGCGCTGCGTCGATCTCGTCCAGGAAGTGCATCATCATGACGTACTCGGCCGGAATCGTGCAGTCCGCTTCGAGCTCGAACAGCCAATACCCTGCGGCGTCCTGCCGCGCCACGAGTGCGTCGCGGGCATCCACGATTGCACGGTCCAGGGGCGAGTCCGTCACCCGCCGCAGCGTGTGCGACACGATGTCGCCGCGCGCGTCCGATGCCGGTGCCGGGTGAGAACCCGGCTTGGGCTGGATGCGGCTCACGATCCTGAGTTCCCGTAAGAGCGCCGCGAAGTGAATTCGGGTTCGCCGGCCGCCGCGTCCTGAAGGCCAATCGGCACCGCGCGCGGCCGGCACAGATCGGGCAGACGCGCGAGCGGCAGGCCGCGTGCAGCCTGCGCGAACAGGGTTCGCAGCATCCAGTCGCTGCGCCCTGCGACATCCGTCAATAGACGAATCATGGCGACCGCGGATCGCGTCACCTTCACCTGGGCGCCGGCCGTAAAGCGCGGATTGCGCTCGATCTTGCGCAGCGTCAGGACGGCCAGCCCGATCGCCCACAAACAGAAGCGGCGTATGCCCGTCTCCTTGCTGGGAATCATCAATGTGTAGTTGAGCGCGTTGCGCAGATGCGCATGCGCCGCGCCGATCAGTTCGCGAAAGGCGGCGCCAAAGCGCGGATCAAAGGGTTGGCTCGACACTTCAGCGAGATCGACGCCATGACGGGTGAAGACCTCCTGCGGCAACCAGCAGGCGCCGCGGCTGCGATCTTCCCACACGTCCTTGAGGATATTCGTCATCTGAAGCCCCTGAGCAAAGGACGCGGAGATGGCGTAGAGCGCGGAGCGGTGACGGGCGATTTCCGGCGAATAATCGCAAAACAGATCGGTGAGCATTTCGCCGACGACACCGGCCACGTAGTAGCAATAATCATCCAGATCGGTCGACCGGGCAAGGCCCTTCAGGCTTGCGCTGAATTGGAAGCGAGGCATGCCCTCGCACATGAGATCGACGCAACGCTGGATCGCCGTGCGCTGCGGCTCATTGAGACGCGCCATGACGCCGAGGACGCGTTCCATGTTGCCGACGAGGTCGCGCTCCGCGGGCAGGGTCCGGTCCGACAGCCGCCGCTCGATTTCCCGGGCCAGGAGCGTCGGGTCCCCCTGGCCGACCAATACTCCCCTGAAGCGTTGTAAAAATGCCAATGTCTCGGAAGCCGACAGCGCCGGTTCATCCTCGATGGTATCGGCGATTCGGCACAGCAAATAGGCACAGGTCACCGCGGTGCGAAGACCCAGGGGTAATTGCGGGATCGTCAGCGCAAAGGTGCGCGAGACATGGGGAAGGATATGGTCTTGATAGACTACATCTGAACTGACGGAATCCATGGGAGTATCTCGGAAACCGGGAATAATAGCATCATGGCAGCGGGCCGGGTTTGGTGCAAATTTGCAACAAACCGGTGCGGTCGTTGCCACTAGGGCTGCGCGGCAGTATAAACTGCTGCTGATGAGCGCTCCGTCCGACATCTATCCGCTGCTTGAATCCATCGGCTCACCGGCCGATCTGCGCCGCCTTCCGTCTGTCAAGTTGGGGGACCTGGCTCGCGAACTGCGTGAGTTTCTGATCCACAGTGTCAGCACCCGGGGAGGTCATTTTGCCGCGGGTTTGGGTACCGTCGAACTCACGATTGCCCTGCATTACGTGTTCAATACCCCGTACGACCGACTCGTCTGGGACGTGGGCCACCAGGCCTATCCTCACAAGGTGCTGACTGGGCGGCGCGACCGGCTGCACACCATCAAGCAGCACCAGGGTCTTGCCCCATTTCCGACTCGCACCGAAAGCGAATACGACACTTTCGGCGTCGGACACTCCAGCACTTCGATCAGCGCGGCATTGGGCATGGCCGTCGCAGCAGCACAACGCGGGGAGGATCGCCGGGCCGTGGCCATCATCGGCGACGGCGCTCTCACCGCCGGCATGGCCTTCGAGGCGCTCAACCACGCCGGTTCACTGCCGACGGACCTCTTGATCATCCTCAACGACAACGACATGTCGATTTCCGAGAACGTCGGCGCCCTCTCCAACTATCTGGCCCGCGCCTTGTCGGGACGCATGTACTCGCACCTGCGCGAAAGCGGCAAGAAGGTCTTGCGCCAAATGCCCACGGTATGGGAACTCGCGCGCCGCTCGGAGGAACACATCAAGGGCATGGTTCTCCCGGGAACACTGTTCGAGGAAATGGGATTCAACTACATCGGTCCGATCGACGGGCATGATGTCAAAGCGCTGGTCAGCACCTTGCGCAACCTGCAAAAGCTGCGCGGCCCGCAGTTCCTGCACGTCGTCACGCGCAAGGGCAAGGGCTATGCGCCCGCGGAGGCGGACCCCATCAAGTGGCATGGTCCGGGGCCGTTCGATCCGGCGAGCGGAATGATCTTCAAGGAAGCGAGCACCGGACCGACCTATTCGCAGATCTTCGGCAAATGGCTCTGCGACATGGCGGAGCTCGACCCCGGCGTCGTCGGAATCACCCCGGCGATGCGCGAAGGCTCCGGCCTGGTTGAATTCTCGAAGCGATTTCCCGAACGCTACTACGACGTCGCGATCGCCGAGCAACACGCGGTCACGTTCGCGGCGGGACTTGCGGCCGAGGGCCTCAAACCCGTGGTCGCGATCTATTCGACCTTCCTGCAGCGCGCCTACGATCAGCTCATTCACGACGTCGCTCTGCAGAATCTACCGGTGATATTCGCGCTCGACAGAGCCGGGCTCGTCGGCAGCGACGGCGCGACCCATCAGGGCAGCTACGACCTGACTTTTTTGCGCTGTATTCCCAACATGGTGATCATGGCGCCGGCGGACGAGAACGAGTGCCGCCAGATGCTGTACACGGCGACCACGCTGTCTTCACCATCCGCGATACGCTACCCGCGCGGCACGGGAGCAGGAGTGGCGGTCGCCGCGGAGATGACCGCGCTTCCCGTGGGGCGCGCTCAAGTGAGGCGCGAAGGCCGTGGCGGGTTGGCGATATTGGTATTCGGCACGCTGATCGAATCAGCGCGCACTGTCGCCGAGCGCCTGGACGCGACGTTGGTCAACATGCGCTTCGTCAAACCGCTCGACGAGAAACTCGTGATGGCGCTCGCAGCCCGGCATCGGGCCATCATCACGATCGAAGAGAACGCCATCATGGGCGGTGCGGGTTCAGGAGTAGGCGAGCTGCTCGCGTCCCAGGGCGTGCAGTTGCCGCTGCACCATGTCGGCATACCCGACCGCTTCATCGAACATGGTTCACGGGACACCTGTCTGGCGTCGGCGGGCCTCGACCCCGCCGGGCTCGCCGCGAATATCGAGGACTGGTGGGCGCTGCATACTCAGGAGCGGATTCGTTCGGTGCGCGGCGCCTGATATCGGCGATCCTTCGTCGCTATTCCTTAAACGCATCCTTGATCTGCTCAGCGGCGAAAGACTGCGCACTCTTCGCCGCCGGCAGGACCGCGGCGGCACCGAAGAAATCATGCGTCACACCCTCGTACTCCTTGCGCGTGACCTTGATCTTCGCCTGTTTTAAAGCCTCCTCCAGCATTGCCCCATCGCTCCTCAGAGGGTCGATCTGGGCGTTGATGATGGTGACCGGCGGTAGGAGTGAGAGCTTCGCATGAATGACGTCCAGCCTAGGATCCGTCTTGTCCGCAGGCGTGCTCAGCGTTTTATCGAGAGACCAGGCGATCATTGCCTTGTTCAACGGCTTCGCATTGACGCTGTCGACGTAGGATTCCGTCGCCGCGCCGGTTTGGGTCACTGGATAAATGGCAATGACGGCCTTGGGCCTGGTGACACCGGCGGCAACGGCTGATAGCGCCGTCGAAATGGCAAGATTACCGCCCGCACCTTCGCCGGCCAGCGCCAATCGCCGGGGATCACCCCGCCACCTGCCCACGTTCGTGGCTGTCCATTTGTAGGCCGCCAGCGCATCGTCCCAGGCCGTCGGGAATTTGTTCTCCGGTGCCAGCCGATAGCCGACGGAAATCACCACGACTTCCGCCCCTTTCGCGAGAGCTCGTTCGCTGGCGTCATTGCGATTCGCGAGCACCCATCCACCGCCGTGGAAATACACCAGGGCAGGAAAGGGACCTGGTCCGGGCGGCGTATACAGTGTCGCAGTCAACTGCGTCCCATCCTGGGCAGGAATCGTGGCATCGACGATCGTGACATCCGGTGCCGATTTGGCTGGATCGCTATCCTCTCCTCTTTTTTTCAACAATGCGTTGACCGCGTCCGCCATCGTGGGCTGCAAGCGGGCCTCCGTGGGAGTCAGCGTCTCGATCGGCTTTCCTCCCAGCGCCGCCCAGGCCATGAGAAGCTCTCTCATCTCAGGCTCAGCTTTGTATTTCGTGCCGGTGACGGAATCGATGATATATTTTTCCTTCGCAGCCGCCGGCGGCGAAACAGCGGCAAGGACGGAAAGCAGCAGTGATCCGACACCGAGGACCTTGGCAATTCGACGGAGCGTAGTGGCGCGCGGGTGGAACGTGAGCATGGCCTTCTCCCTCTGTTGTGCTGCTTAAAGGGTGCGCGTGTTCCCGCTGACTCGGTACGGTTACGGTTGGGATAAAGGCGTAGGAGCAACCCGATTGGTTGTGCCAGTAAAGGGCGCGCACATTCTTGCGTTCGGATAAAGCCGTAGGAATGGCCCTACGCAGTGCTGCCAAGGACGCCGTGTCGGGAACTCAGTACATCAACGTGATCCGGGTTGGTCCCGAATTTGCCGCTCAGGCCCTCAAGGTCTTGCGGGAAGCGGCGGCTTGGACGATCAGCCGCGGCGTGGAAGTGTGGGCCGACACGGAGCTGCGCGAGCAGGATTTCGTGACGGCCGCCGGTTTGGGACAGCTGGTCATGGGCTTTTGCGGCGATCGCCCGGCCGCGACCATGCTGCTTCAGCCGTCGGACCCGGTCTATTGGCCGAACGCAGCTCCTCACTCGGCTCTGTATCTGCATAAGATCGCCGTACTGCGCGAATTCGCCGGCCGGGGATGGTTGACGCGGCTCGTCGACTTTGCGGCAAACGACGCCCGGGATCGCGGCATTCCCTGCCTGCGCCTAGACACCCTGTGCAAATCGCCACTGCAGGATCTCTATGCACGGCATGGGTTCGCGGTCGTCGACGAAGCACCGCTCGTCATTCACGGCCGTCTCATGATCCGCATGGAGCGCGTGCTGGCGATCTAGGTCGTCCAAATGGGCCATAGCTGTTTGCCGCCCCCGGATCGAAAACGCCTGGATCAACCAGCGTGTATGATTCTCCCAAACCATGATCGCGGCCGACTATGATTGAATTGAAAAGCGATTTCTTGCGCACGCTGACCGAGCGCGGATACATCCATCAGCAAACCGACGCCGCAGGGCTCGACCGGCGCGCGCTGTCGGACGTCGTCACGGCATACATCGGTTTTGATGCCACGGCCGACAGCCTGCACGTCGGCAGCCTGGTGCAAATCATGCTGCTGCGCCGCCTGCAGCAGACGGGTCACCGCCCCATCGTGCTGATGGGCGGCGGAACCACGAAGGTCGGGGATCCTTCGGGACGGGACGAAACGCGGCAGCTCCTCACCGATCATCAGATCAACTCGAACATCGCCGGCATTCGGGAGATATTCGGCCATTTTTTGCGCTTCGACGATTCCCCGACCGGCGCGGTGATGGTCAACAACGACGACTGGCTGTCGAGCCTGCAATACATCCCGTTCCTGCGCGACATCGGGCGGCATTTTTCGATCAATCGAATGCTCACCATGGACAGCGTGAAGCTGCGGCTCGAGCGCGAGCAGCCGCTCACGTTTCTTGAATTCAATTACATGATCTTGCAGGGCTACGACTTCGTGGAGCTGAACAAACGCTACAGCTGCATATTGCAGATGGGCGGCTCGGATCAGTGGGGCAATATCCTGCAGGGGGTTGAGCTCGGACGCCGCGTGCGGGAGCAGGAATTGTTCGGACTCACATCGCCGCTCATCACCACGTCCGCCGGCGCCAAGATGGGCAAGACCGCGAGCGGCGCCGTGTGGCTGAGCGATAAGCGCCTGTCGGCTTACGACTATTGGCAGTATTGGCGCAATACCGAAGACGACGATGTCGGGCGCTTTCTGCGCATGTTCACCGATCTGCCGCTGGCGGAGATCCGCCGTCTCGAGGACCTCGAGGGCGCGGAGATCAATGAGGCCAAGAAGATCCTCGCCACCGAGGCCACGCGTCTGTGCCACGGCGACGCCGCGGCGCGGGAGGCGGGCGACACCGCGGCGAAGGCCTTCACCGGCAATGCGACCGACGGCCTTCCGACCATTACCCTCGGATCAGGGATGCAGATGCCGGTCGTGGACGCGGTGGTAACGCTGCGCATGGCGGCTTCGAAAGGCGAGGCGCGGCGGCTGATCGAGCAGGGCGGCGTGAAGTTGAACGACCAGCCGGTGCAATCGGTGACTGCCGCCATTTCCGGCGCGGATCTGGATGAGCGCGGCACGGCGCGCCTGGCGGTCGGCAAAAAGCGCCACGGGTTGATCAAGCGCGGGTAGCTGCTTCGCCGCCATGCGTCGGTATTTTGCGCCGGGTCGGCCGGCCAAATGCAAGAACACCGTCGTCGATCCTGCCGAAGCGCAGCGTGAGCGCATCCAGGAAATAGTTCTGGTACACCTTCCAAGGACGATCGGCACCCTGTTTAGGAAGAATCTTGAGGGCTCGAACTACATAACCGGAAGTGAAGTCCAGAAACGGCTCTTCGCCGAGCGCCGGATCCCGCCGCGGGGTGGCGATGGCGTAGCCATGCGACTCCATGTGCCGGATCAAGCGGCAAACATAGTTGGCGGTGAGGTCAGCCTTGAGCGTCCAGGATGCATTGGTGTATCCGAAGGTGAACGCCATATTCGGCATGCCGCTGAGCATCGCTCCCTTGTAGGCCATGGCCCGTGACATATCCATTTGAACGCCGTCTACCATGAACCCGATTCCCCCCAGCAAATTTAATTTCAGGCCCGTCGCCGCCACGACGATGTCTGCCGGCAGTTCCGCCCCGGACTTGAGCCGGATTCCGCCGGCGGTGAAGGCGTCAATCTCGTCCGTGACGACGGAGACCGCGCCGCTGCCGATCGCCTTGAAAAGGTCGCCGTCGGTGACGACGCACACGCGCTGGTCCCATGGGTTGTAACGCGGCGTGAAATGCCGTTGAACATCGAAATCGGGCGGCAGACGGTTCTGAACCATTCGCAGCAGCCTCTTCTTGGCCAGTTCAGGCCGTCTGCGGGCCAATTGAAAGAACGCCATGCCGATGAGCACGTTCTTCATCCGCACCAGGGGGTAGGCCACGCGGGCCGGCAGCCATCGCCGCAGCCACTGCGCGATCGAATCCACGGTGGGCAGGCTGAATACATAGGAGGGCGACCGCTGCAGCATGGTCACGTGCGCAGCGCGCTTCGCCATTTCCGGGATCAAGGTCACGGCGGTAGCGCCACTGCCGACGACGACGACTCGCTTGCCGGTGTAGTCGAAGTGCTCGGGCCAAAATTGCGGATGGACGATCGTGCCGCCATACCGCTCCTCAAGCGGAAAACTGGGACGGTATGCCGACTCGTAACTGAAGTAGCCGCCGCAGACGTAGAGGAACCGGCAACATAGACGCACGGGGGCAGCGGCGCCGCACAGCGCCTCAATCGTCCAAAGCGCGGTGTCGCTCGACCATGAGGCTCGCGTCACTTTGTGGCCAAAACGGATGTGCCCATCGATGCCCGCTTCCCGCGCCGTATCCGAGATGTAACGCCGGATCGTGTATCCATCGGCAATCGCCTTGGTTTCCGCCCACGGCCGAAAGGAGTATCCGAGGGGGTACATGTCGGAGTCGGACCGCACGCCCGGAAAACGAAACAGATCCCAGGTGCCGCCGATGACGCCGCGAGCCTCGAGGATTGCGAAGCTCTTGGAGGGACAGCGGCGCTGCAAGTGGACCGCGGCGCCTATACCCGACAGTCCGGCGCCGACGATCAGAACATCGACCGACTCGGTTGGCGGCACTACCCCCTCCTCGCGCATGGCCGGCGTGGATGATTATCTTAAACCATACGAAAAAACCCCCACCGACTTTCGTCGGTGGGGGTTTCGTTTTCATCAAATTAAGAGCCTGGCAGTGACCTACTTTCACATCGACAAAGTCGACACTAGCATCGGCGCAGAGCGTTTTCACTTCCGAGTTCGAAAAGGGATCGGGTGGTTCCCACTCGCTATGGCCGCCAGGCAAACCGGATGTAGAGGGGCCGAGTCATGGCTCAGCCCCACCACGAATTCGCGCAATTTGTTTCGATGCTCGTCGCATTCAAGTCATCAATTGATTACCCACACACGATTCGACGTTAGGCAAATCGCTTGGGTGTTATATGGTCAAGCCTCACGGGCAATTAGTACTGGTTAGCTAAACGCATTACTGCGCGTACACACCCAGCCTATCAACGTCGTAGTCTTCGACGGCCCTTTAGAGACCTTAAAGGTCTAGGGAGATCTAATCTTGGGGGGGGCTTCCCGCTTAGATGCTTTCAGCGGTTATCCCGTCCGTATATAGCTACCCGGCAGTGCCACTGGCGTGACAACCGGAACACCAGAGATACGTTCACTCCGGTCCTCTCGTACTAGGAGCAACTCACCCTCAAATCTCCAACGGCTACGGAAGATAGGGACCGAACTGTCTCACGACGTTCTGAACCCAGCTCGCGTACCACTTTAAATGGCGAACAGCCATACCCTTGGGACCTGCTACAGCCCCAGGATGTGATGAGCCGANATCGAGGTGCCAAACTCCTCCGTCGATGTGGACTCTTGGGAGGAATAAGCCTGTTATCCCCGGAGTACCTTTTATCCGTTGAGCGATGGCCCTTCCATACAGAACCACCGGATCACTATCACCTACTTTCGTACCTGTTCGACATGTCCGTCTCACAGTTAAGCACCCTTATGCGATTGCACTCTATGCGCGATGACCGACCGCGCTGAGGGTACCTTTGCACTCCTCCGTTACTCTTTGGGAGGAGACCGCCCCAGTCAAACTACCCACCATACACTGTCCCCAACCCGGATTACGGGCCAAGGTTAGAACTGCGAAGTTGTCAGGCTGGTATTTCAAGGTTGCCTCCATGAAGACTAGCGTCCCCACTTCGTAGGCTCCCAGCTATCCTACACAAACAAATTCAAAGTTCAGTGTAAAGCTATAGTAAAGGTTCACGGGGTCTTTCCGTCTTTCCGCAGCTACGCCGCATCTTCACAGCGATTTCAAGTTCACTGAGTCTCGGGTCGAGACAGTGGGGCCAGCGTTACGCCATTCGTGCAGGTCGGAACTTCATGATTTCCACGATTACTCGCGGCATAGACTATACGTTCATCTGATCGCACCGAGTTGAGCAGCTCGATGCCGAAGTACTTTCGCTTGCCCGATGGATTCATCTCCATCGCTAACCTCACGATCGTTTCAAAACCTTCAACCTCGCGATGTTTACCCTCGCTCATCAACTCACAAACTCTTGCGAATTTAGTGAAGTCGTTTTGCTTGGAGGACATCAGTGGATTTGCTCGGAAGTGCGCTATCACCGTTGACACCAATTCACCGAGATTTCTCACTTCGAATTTGATCGTTTTGTCAGATCGATCTGGCCGTATGGATCCGCAATTCCACTTTTCCTTGATTACGTGGAGAAGCTGAGCTCGATCGGCGTTCTGGCTGACCGAGAAACTCGGCCGAACCTCCCAGCCCAAGCAATGACGATTGCTCGGTTGGAATGAAACGCAGAAGCAGCCTTCGCCGTCTACGAAACCTGAAATGTAGGAATCGAGATGCATAGACAATTATCAGAGCCGGCGTGTTATGGACTAGCTGTCTAGACCATCTGAGGTTCTCACACCTCAAGTCGTTACGGGGAAACGAGCTGTCTCGAATCTTACCCTCGGTATTGCCCTCGACGCACCTGTACAAGCGTCGTTAGGGTTCCACCGATTTGAGCCGGTCATCTGAGTAGTGTCACCACTACCCTGGGCAATGTTACTTACCCGACAAGGAATTTCGCTGATTCATGTTATTGATTTGCTTAGTGTTTTTATTCAAACCAACGATGAGGCTTTCCTTAAGACCTCACCCTGCATGTCGCCATGCAGATCGGACTATATCTTCACCGATAAAGATCGGCGTCTGGCGTGTAGTCTCTGGGGATTCTGGTATTCGCATACCAGCCTTTCCTGCTGATTTTCCGCACCTCTAGGATTTTCACTGTCGCAATCTTGGCGACGAGTACCCAAAGGATTCACCGGGTTTTCCAGCATATGGCCAAATTTTACTAAGGCAACGATTCCCGAAACCTTAGGACCGTTCTGGTCGTTACACAACACGCAAAATCAACGTGTTTGTGGAGTTTTGCATTGCGCATTACTCCTGCATGTCGCCATGCAGTTCGGACTTTATCATCTCCTCGAACAAGGAGCCTGGCGTAAAGTCTCTGAGGATTCCGGTGGAGACCGGTCTTTCCT
>WNFL01262596.1_pt2 | contig 17565 bp, 17 predicted proteins | sample 5400361 | NCBI WGS metagenome assembly WNFL01 (sample SAMN13153351, study PRJNA577476) | soil metagenome | isolation source: 40 cm soil on Douglas fir-dominated hillslope | place: USA:California | collected 2013-09-17 | reverse complement strand
ACCGTCGTGGTCATCGACGGCGGCCGGAAATGGACGCGCGGCGCGGCGATGTCGCGCATCCTCCGCGAGCTTCGCGGATGGGCGCTCCTCGGGCAGGCGCTGCGCCTGCCCGGCGTGGCGTGGATCGCCGACCGCGGCTACGATCGCTTCGCCCGCCACCGGCACCGCATCTCGGCCGCCCTGGGACTCACCTCTTGTCCCGCGCCGCGCGACCCACCCGCAGGCACCTAGCCCCACCCTTTTTCACGCAGCGGATTCTGGCCACGCGGAAGAGGTCTGCTACGCTCGCTCGCGGGGGACGTCTTTGGCCGAGCGCGCGCAGAACACCGGAGTTTCCGCGCCCGGCGGCGATTCGCAGGCACCGGCACCGAGCGCTCCTTCTCCGGGTCCGCCACCCGCCTCTGTACCCGTCCAGCCAACACCTCCGGCGGCGGCGGAGGGCCCGGGGCAACCCCCGAGCGCTCCAGGCGAGGTGGTGAAGCTCGCCGCGGCGAAGATCGAGCCGTTCCTCGCCCGTTGCGATCTGTTCAAGGGAGCCGACAAGTCGATCGTCGCGCGCGCGGCGGCGCTGCTCACCGGCGTGGAGGTTCCCGCCGGCGCCGCGGTGGTGACGGCCTGGGCATCGTCTTCTCGGGCGCGCTGAGCGTCCGCCTTCCCGACGGAAGCGAAATCGAGACGCTAGGTCCGGGCGATCACTTCGGCGATGCCGCGTTGGTCGCGGGCGGCCCCAGCCCCACCACGCTGGTGGCCGCGGAGCCGACCCGGGTGCTGTGGATGCAGAAGGACCCCGCGGCGGGGCTCATCCGCAAGGTACAGCCGGTCGCGGAGGCCGTGCTGCGCAACCTGGCAGGGCAGCTCGCCCGGGTCTGCGCGATGGAGCGCATGCAGCTCGCCCTGACCGAGCTGGTGCCCGAACAGGAGCCGGCCGCCTCGCCCGCGGAGGCCCAGCGGGGCTTCCCCGGGAGCATCCCGTTCGTGGAGGTGAGCGACTTCGACCTGCAGCCTTCGGTGGTGGCGATGATCCCCGCCAAGCTGATCCGGCAGCACCGCATCCTCCCGCTGCGCCTCTCAGGGTCGCACTTGACCGTCGGCATGGTCTCTCCGCGGAATACCGGAGCGCTGGCCGAGCTGCGCCGGACGCTGCCCACGGTGGAGCCAGAAGTGGTGGCCATCTCCGCGGACGATTTCGCCCAGGCGGTGGTGCGGCTGCGGGTGGACGCGACCGCCGCCCGGCCGGCGAAGGTGAGCGGCCCATCGGTGAATCCGGACACCCTGGTCTTCGAGGCGGCGGCAGAGGCCGATCGCGAGGCGACACCTCCGCGGGCAATGGGCGACGAGGTGATCCGATTCGTCAACCGCCTCATCGTCGGCGCGCTCGACCGCGAGGCTTCCGACGTGCACATCGAGCCGACCGCAGGCGCGCCGCGCATCCGGCTCCGCGTGCACGGCGTGCTGCAGGAGTACCCCGAGGCGGTCCCGCCGGCCGTGACCCTGAAGGCGCTCGCCGCGCGCATCAAGGTGCTGGCCGGCCTCGACATCACCGAGCGCCGCATGCCGCAGGACGGCCGCATCGGGCTCGCCGCCGGCAAGCGCGAGGTCGACCTGCGCGTCTCCACCCTGCCGGCGAACCGCGGCGAGAAGATCGCGCTGCGCATCCTGGAGGCGTCCGGCTCGACACGCCAGCTGGAGCAGATCTTCTTCGAGCCGAACACCGTGCAGGCGGTGCGCCGCGCCCTCAACCGGCCCTACGGCGGCATCCTGGTCTGCGGACCCACCGGCTCGGGCAAGACCTCGACGCTCTACTCGCTCCTCAACGAGCGCAAGATCACGCGGCCCGACACCAACATCATGATGGTCGAGGATCCCATCGAGTACCGGCTGCCCGGCGTGACCCAGGTGCAGGTGAACGCCGCGGCGGGGCTGGGATTCGCGCAGGCCCTCCGGTCGCTGCTCCGCCAGGATCCGGACGTCATCGTGGTGGGCGAGACGCGCGACGCGGACACGGCGGTCCTCGCGCTCGAGGCGGCGATGACCGGCCACCTGCTCTTCACCTCGCTCCATGCCAACGACGCCATGGCGGCGTTCCAGCGGCTGGAGAACCTGGGCTGCTCGCGCGCGCTGGTCGCGCAGTCGATCGCGCTGGTGCTGGTCCAGCGGCTGGTGCGCAAGCTGTGCACCGCGTGCCGCACGCTGGAGCCGCACCCTCCCGCGCTGGTCGAGGCGCTCATCGCGCGCAAGGTGATGGACCCCGCGCAGGCCTCGGCTCCCCTGCCGCGCGCGGTCGGTTGCGACGCCTGCAACCGCACGGGGTACGTGGGCCGCGCCGTGGTGGTGGAGGCGTTCCAGGTCACCGACGAGGCCCGCGCGGCGCTGGCATCCGGCAAGCCGCTCGCCCAGATCGCGCCGTTCGCGATCACCTCGCGCGCCCTGCTGCCGTTCGCCTCCTATGCGGCGACCTTGCTGCAGAAGCAGGTGATCAGCGCGACCGAAGTGCTGGCGGCCCTGGTCGAGTAACCGGCGCGCCCTCCTGACCTGGACCTTCCCCTCGACCTCAGGGCTGGTGGTGCGCCAGTTGGCGCATCGCGTCCCGGATCGACGGGAGTTGCGGAACGGAGGCCATCTCCAGGTTGTCGGCAAGCCCGACTCCCGGGACGAACGCGCCCGCCAGCAGGCGCGGCGGCGCGGTCAGCTCGTAGAACAGCTCCTCCACCGTCCGCCGCAACAGGTGCTCGCCGAAGTTGCTGATCTCGGTGTCCTCGTTCACGAACAGCGCGCGTCCGGTCCGCTTCACCGACTCGTGGATGCGCGGCCAGTCGTACGGGTGCAGGGACCGCAGGTCGATCACTTCCGCCTCGATCCCTTCGTGCGACAGCTCGTCCGCCGCCTTCTTGCACAAGGGCAGCGTGCGGCCGTAGCTGACCACCGTCAGATCGCGGCCGCGCCGCACCGTGCGGCCCTCGCCGAAAGGGATGAAGATGTCCGGCGTCCCGGGCCACTGCGGCTGCCACTTCGCGCGGTCGCCCAGGGGGGCGTCGATCATCTTGCTCAGCGCGCGATCGTCGCCGGGCTCGCCGGGGATCTCCTCCCCCGGCAGGCTGCGCACCCGCATCAGCGCCTTGGGGACGAGGAAGAAGCACGGGTTGGGATCGACGATGCAGGAGAGCAGGAGCCCGTAGGCGTCCCTCGGCGTCGAAGGGATGGCGATCTTGAAACCGGGGATGTGCGTCGCCGTCGCGTCGAACGAGTGCGAATGGTAGATGCTGCCGCGAATGCCCGCCCCGACCGGCGTCATGATGGTCATCGGGACGTTCCAGTCGCCGTTGGTCGACCAGGTCTGCAGGCCTGCCAGCTTGAGCAGGTCGATGGTGTTGTACGCGTAGTCGCAGAACTGGATCTCGCCCACGTTGCGGCAGCCGGCGAGCCCCAGGCCGATGGAGGCGCCAACGATACCGCGCTCGTCCAGCGGCGTGTTCCACGCGCACTTGATTCCCTGCGTGGCCGTGAAAGCCCCGCCCAGCGGCGGCCCCACGTCCTCGCCGAACACGTCGGTCAGGTCGTGGCGCTCCTCCGCGACGTGCAGCGCCATCCGGATGGCCTGGACCATGGTCGACACGGCTAGTTCCCCTCCCTCACCTTGTCCCGGTCCATGAAGACGTTCTGGTAGATGGTGTCGCCCTTGGGCTGCGGCTCCTGGCGCACCTTGCGGTGCGCCTCCTGCAGCTCCTGCGCATACTTCTGGCGCAGCTCCTCCATCTGCTGCCGGGTGAGCAGCTTGCGCTCCTCCAGCTTCTTCTCGAATCCCTTCAGGCAGTCCGCCTCGTCCGCGACGGTGTTGGCCCCCGACGCGCTGGAGTGGCCGAACAGGCGGGAGACCATCGCCTCGAGCAAGAACGGCTTGCGCTCGGTGCGGACGTACTCCATGGCGGCGGCGATCTCGCGGTACGCGACCTCGGGGTCGTTGCCGTCGATGGTTTTCGACTCGATCCCGAAGCCCTTGCCGCGGTCGGAGATTCGCTTCTCGCCGTGCTGACCCGCCCACGGCGTCGAGATGCCCCACTTGTTGTTGGTGACGACGATCAGCATCGGCAGCGGGTTCGCCGGCCGCGAGGACCAGATGAGGCAGCTGGCGAAGTCGCCCTCCGCGGTCCCCGCGTCGCCGCCGGTGACCACCGTGATTCCGCGCCCGCCCGCGCGCTTCTGCGCCAGCGCGGTCCCGACGGCGATCAGGTGCTGCGGCTCGATGGTCGAGGTGACCGGCACCACGTTCCACTCGAAAATGGAGTAGTGGTTGCAGAAGTTCCGCCCGCCCGAGTACGGGTCGGTGGCGGTGTTCTTCATCTGCCGCATCGCGTTCACCGGGTCGGCGCCCATGGCCAGAAGCGTCGCGCTGTTCCGGTAATGGAAATGGCAGTAGTCGAATTGCGGCCCCCGCCCCTTGTGGATGAGCAGGCCCAGCGGGACGTTGAAGGCCTCCTCGCCCGGCCCGCCGATCCAGAAGTACCCGTCGCCTTGCTTGTACATGGCGATGAGGCGCTCCTCGAGGACGCGCGACTTCACCATCAGGTCATGGATGCGGAGCAGGAGCTCGGGCGAAAGGTCCGCATCGGGCGCCCGTGGCACTGGGCGTAGGCTGGTGCTCAAGGGTGGCCTCCTTCGTCGCGCGGCCTTGTACAATAGAATCCGCGCCCCCGCAGCAGAACGCCAGGGAACGTCCGCGACGCCGTGCGTTGTGCGGCGTTCGCCCCGGCAGCGCCACCTTTTCGAGGCCCGGCGATGGGGCTTTTGTCAGGGGCTCTGCGCCGTCCCGGCTTCGGTCGGCGGGACCCCCGCGCCGGCGCCCGCGGACCCCTGCGTGGCGGGCTGCTTGTCGGCCGGCTTCTCGACGGGCGGCGGCGGCTGGGAGCGCGGCGCCGCCAGGTCCATGTACCGCACGAGCTGCGTCCAGGCGAGGAACCGGTCCGTCTCCGCGCTCATCATCTCCGCGCTGCCGGGCTGTGTCGGCTGATCCGCCCACGCCTCGGCGTACGCATCGAACAGCTGGCGGGCGAACTCGACCGCGAGGCGCGCTTCCTCGAGCACCTCGCGGTCCGAGCGCCACGGGCCGGGTGCACGCCTGGGGGCCGCGGCGCGCCGCACAGTCGCCACCGTGCGCCGGTACGTGACGATGGCCTTGCCGAGCTGCGGCCCCGCGGCGAGCAACCGCGAGCGCAGCTCGAGGCGCCGCGAAGGAGGCTCGGCCGGCGCGCCGCCGTTCCCCGGCTGGGGGTGCTGCGCGGGAGGAGGCGTCGGCACCGGCGCGGGGGCGGCGGTCGCGTCGCTCGGCGGCGGCGCTTCCGGCGTCGCGGTCGCCTCCCCGGCGGGCGTAGCCTCCGCGGTCGAGGTCACTTCCGGCGGCGAAGTCATCTCCGGCGGCGAAGTCGCCTCCGGGGTGGCGGCGCCCTCGGGCGTGGCCGCGGCGGCAGCGGACGACTGGACAGCCGGGGCTGCTTCCGCGCCGCCGGTGGTCTCCGCCGTGGGTCCACCCTCCCCCTCGCCGGCGATGGCAGGCGACTGCGCTGGAGCGGATGGTTGCGGCGGGCCCTTCCGCGCCGCCTCGGCCGCGGCGAGCTGCGCGAGCGCAAGCGGCAGATCGCGCAGGAACCGCGTCAGGTCGAACTGGTCCTTGCCTTCGAACAGCCGGGCAAGCGAGGTCGCCACGCGCTCGAGAGCGCCGCTGCGCAGCTGCTCCATCACGCGCGGGAAATCGGCGAACAGGCGCCGCTGCGCCTCGAGCCGGTCGTGGAGCGCCGCGGCGAAGGCGAGCGCCGAGCTGGCCTGCTCGATGTCCCGGCGCACCGAGTCGCGCAGCGGGGCCCAGCTCGCGCCCCCGCCGCCCTGAGGCCGGGGCGGCTGGGAGTGCTGCTGCGGCCCGGGCCCACCCGGCGTCCTGACTTGTCCCCTCGGCTTTCGCGCCATCCGGCCGCTTCTTCAACCGGATCGCGGTCCCGGATGCAAGCGAAAGGTGCCGGAGACTGTCGGATGCGGGGCGTCTTGCCGCTCGCCGGCGGCTGCGTTAGAGCGCTCGCCATGCCGAGCCTGAGGCCCTACGCGGAGAAGGACTGGCCGCAGTTCCTGGAACTCGACCTGGAAACGGCGATCGATGCGCTGGGCGAGTCCACCGAGGACGAGCGCCGCGATCTGCGCGAGAGGTGGCCAAAGCGGCTCGCCGCCCGGGGGTTCACGCCGCAGCGCTTCGCCGTCCCCTCGGCGCAGCTGCTGGTCCTGGAGGCCGAACAGGGAGGATACCTGGGGCATCTCTGGCTGACCGAGGCGACCGACGCGAGCGGCAAGCGGATCCTCGAGGTGACCACCATGGGGATCGTCCGCGAGGCCCGCGGGCAGAAGCTCGGGCGCCTGCTCATGCAGCGCGCCGAGGCGGAAGCGCGCGAGCGCGGTATCGAGGACATCGAGCTGTCGGTGGCAGGCAACAACCGCCGCGCCCGCGACCTGTACCGCGACCTCGGCTACGAGACGGTGCGCAGGACCATGCGCAAGCGGCTGCGGTAGGCCGCGTCGCGCCCCAGGTTCCGGGTATGACGATGGCGCGGGAAATCTCCGTCGACGATCTTTCGCGCAGGCTCGCCCGCGGCGAACGGCCGCTGCTCGTCGACGTGCGGCAGCCCTGGGAGAACGAGCTGGCGCGGCTTCCGGACAGCCTGCTCCTCCCGGTCGGCGAATTGCCTTCGCGCGTTGCGGAGGTACGGCCCGCGCCGGGGCAGCTCGTCGTCTGCTATTGCCACCACGGCGTGCGCAGCCTCCACGCCGCCGAGGTGCTGTCCGCCGCCGGGCTCCGGGAAGTGCTCTCCCTGGCGGGAGGCATCGACGCCTGGTCGGAGCAGATCGATCCGTCCGTGCCGCGATACTGAATCTACTCTACTGGATACCGAAGAGCCGGACCGCGTTGCCGGAGAGGATCCGCGCCTCGTCGGCGGGGGGCAGCTCCAACCCCCGCACCACTTGCAGCTCGCGATCCCAGCCGTACGGCAGGTTGGGGAAATCGGTTCCGTACAGGATCCGATCCGGCCTCCGCCGCAACATCCCCAGGTCCGGGGGGTCGGGGAAGTAGCCGGTGATGGCCATGGTGGTGTCCAGGTACAGGTTGGGGAACTCGTCGAGCAGCGCCTCGAACGCGGCCGGCTCGTCCATTCCCAGATGGGGCACGATGCAGATCGCGTCCGGGTGCCGCGCGAGCGCGCGCCGCAGGCGCGCTGCTCCGGACAGCGCCCGCAGGAGGCAGGCTCGCGGCCGCAGTGGATCACCACGGGCTTGCGGTGCCGCGCCGAGGCGCGCCAGACGGGGTCGAGGCGCGGATCGTCGGGCGCCACCCGCATCACGTGGCTGTGGATCTTCACGCCGTGAAAGCCCTGTTCCCCGAACGCGGCATCGAGGAGCCGCTCGATGCCGTCCTCGCCCGGAAACGCCGTGCAGCAGGGCACCACCTCGGGATATTCGCGCGCGAGCTGCAGGGTGAAGTCGTTCAGGGCGGCCGCCATCCCGGGCTTGTGCGCGTAGGGGAGCACCACGCAGCGATCGATCCCGCCCTCCCGCAGCGTGCGCACCGCCTCGCCGACGCCGATGCGGTAGCGGATGTCCCAGGCGTGCTCGCTGAACCACTTGCGGATGGCCTCGGCGAGCCGGTCCGGAAACAGATGCACGTGCGCATCGACGATCATTCCGGACGTCTATCCGAACCCAGCCGGAGCGCAAGCCCCAAGGATCAACGCGGAGACGCGGAGATTTTCTTCATCTCCAATCTCCGCGCCTCAGCGTCTTCGCGTTGAGTTCGTGGGCTTCAGCCAGTGGCGCGGCCGCCGAAGCCGAACATGGCCCCGATGCGGGAGAGGAGGTTCGTCTCCTCCTCCTCCTGGGAGGCCCCCACCTCGGCCCGGACCGCATCCAGGTCCCTGCGGCGGCGCGCGATGACGCCCGCCAGCTCCTCGGCGACATGGACGTTCTGCGCGAAGACCCGCGAGAAGGCCTCGCGATCGACGGCGAGCAGCGCCGCCTCGGTGAGCGCGACCACGGTGGCGGTACGCGGCTCGCCGGTGAGGAGGGACATCTCGCCGAAGAAGGCGCCGCGGCCGAGGCGGGCCACCTCCTTTTCGCCGCCCTCCACCCGGACCCGCACGGCCAGCTCGCCGCGGGCGACCAGGTAGAGCGTGTCCCCCGGCTCGCCCTGCCGCACCACCGCCTCGCGCGCGCCGTATTCGAGGAACCGGGCGCGCTCGGCCACGATCTTGCGATCGGCGGTGCGCAGCGTGGCGAGGAAGTCGATGCGCGAGAGCAGATCCTCGGCGTCCGCGAGGTGCTCGCGGCGCCTGCGCTCCTCGGCGTCGGCCGCGCGCTCGCGGAACGAGAGCATCGTCTGCGGGTATGGGAGGTCGACGCCAGCCCGGCGCAGCGCGTACCAGATGGCTTCGTTCACCTCGTCGATGGCCTCGCGCTCCAGCGCGTAGCTCTCGGTGAAGAAGCGGACGCGGTAGACGGCCCCGTTCGGCTCGAACGAGGCGAGCTGGATCATGGGGGCGGGTTCCTTCAGCGCCCGCGCGCAGGAGGACACCGCCTCGAGCAAGGCCGCCTTGGCGCGCGCCGGGGCGACCTCCAGGTCCACGGTCACCGACAGCTCGACGCAATCCTGCGTGGAGGGCCGCGAGTGGTTGACGACGACCTCGCGGCTGATGAGCCCGTTGGGCACCAGGAGCTCGTCGTGGTCGAGCGTGATCAGGCGCGTGGAGCGCCAACCCACGTCGAGCACCTTCCCGCGCCACTTCCCGAAGCTCACCCATTCGCCCTGGTCGAAGGGCTGCTCGGCATGGAGCGTGAGCCCGCTGAACAGGTTCCCGAGCGTCTCCTGCAGCGCGAAGCCGAGCACCACCGAGAGCAGGGCGGAGGTGGCCAAGAGCGAGGACAGGTTCAGCCGGTACTCGAGGCGCAGCACGACGGCGGCCACGACGAAGGTGCCCGCCCAAGCGAGCAGGCTGCGTAACAGGCGCGGGATGCCCTCTCCGCCGCGCAGCCGCAGCACAGCGAAGAGCAGGGCCTCGCCCAGGCGGAGGACGCCGACGGCGCCGGCGATGTACGCCGCGGTCGCGCTCGCGTGCCGCAGGGTCCCGTCGACGCCGTCGAGCGCGAACGCCGCCGCGCGTCCGAGCAGGTACAGCGCGAGCAGTAGCTGGGGCGGCCGCAGCTCCATCCCGAAGGTGCGGGCAGCGTCGGACCGCGCGCCGCGCAAGAGCACGCGGCGCAGCGCGGAGACGCCGAGCCAGAGCGCCGCTGCGAGCAGGAACCGGGTCATGCCTTCCTGGAGGAGCACGGGTCCATCGTCGCCTCGCGCCGGGCACCAGGGCAACTCTTGTGCGGGAGCGCTTTTCGAGCCCCAGACCCTCGTGCGTAACCTCGCGTCCGCAGGCGGTGAGGCGCGGACTCCCGATATGGGACGGTGTGCCGGCAGGTGCGGCGAGGCGCCCTACGCGATGGGCCGCCGGATGCAGCGCGCCGCCGCACGCGCGTCCGGCCAAGCGCTCGGCACCCCGGCTTCAGTCGCATGGCGCGCGACCCAACCCCGGAGATTACACTGCTCGCGCATGCGTCGAGACTCCGCCTTCCTGCTCCTTGCCTTTGCGGCGGTCGCGGCGGCGTTCTTCGGCTCGACGGTGATCTCCCAGCGGTCCAGCCACGAAGTCGGCGACCTCGCCGCCTTCATCGCGCGGGATGCGGCCCCCGGGCTCTCGGCGATCGGGAACGTGCGCGGCGAGGTGCGGCGCCTGCAGGCGCTGGTGACCCGCCAGGCGGCGCTCGGACCTGCCCCAGGCGACAAGGACGCGATCGACGAGACGCGCCGGAGCCTCGACACCCACCTCGCGCGGTTCCGGGCACTTCCCGCCTCGCAGCAAGAGCACGAGATGCTCAACGACCTGCAGACCGACATCCGCGCGTTCGACGAGGCGATCGAGCGGGTCATCGTCCAGCTCGACTCGGGCAAGCCGCCGGAGGCGGTGGCGACGCTCTCGGGCGAAGTCCGCCGGCTCGCCGACCAGGCGGTGGCCGCGGCGACCGACCTGGTGGAGGTCAACACCCGCGACGCCGAGGCGGCGGCGCTGCGCATCGAGCAGGTGCATGCGCGCGCTCTCCGGATGGCCCTGCAGATGGACGCCCTCTGCGTCGTCCTGGCCGCGCTCGCGGCGTGGCTCGTGTTGCGCGCGGTGGCGAAGGGGCGAAGGCTCGAGGAGCAACACCGCCAGATCGTCGAGCGCCGGGCCGAGGAGCTGGAGCAGTTCGCCGGCCGGGTCGCTCACGACGTGCTGAGCCCGCTTGCCTCCGTCGGCCTGGCGCTCTCGGTCGCGCAGCGGACCGGGTCGCAGGCGCAACAGTCCGCCGCGCAACGCGGCAGCGCCAGCCTCCAGCGCGTGCGCGGCATCGTGGACGCGCTGCTCGATTTCGCGCGAGCCGGCGCGCGACCCGAGCCAGGCGCTTCCGCCGACGTCCCGGAGGTCGTCGCCGGGCTTGTCGAGGAGCTGAGGCCGCAGGCGCAGGCGGCGGCCGCCGACCTGCGCGTGGAGCCCATCCCGAGCTGTGCGGCGGCCTGCAGCCCCGGAGTGCTGGTGATCGTCCTCAGCAACCTGGTCCGGAACGCGATCAAGTATCTGGGCGACGCTTCCCAGCGGGTGGTGACCCTCCGCGTGCGCCCCCGCCGGTCGAGAGTCCTGATCGAGGTGGAAGACAGCGGTCCGGGGATTCCGGCCGAGTTGGGGAACCGGATCTTCGATCCGTACATTCGCGGGCGGCGGGCCTCGGCGACACGGCCCGGCATCGGCCTGGGCCTGGCTACCGTGAAGCGCCTGGTCACCGCACATGGGGGGACCCTGGGCCACCGCCGGGGCGCGCTCGGCGGAGCGCTGTTCTGGTTCGAGCTACCCGACGCCGAGGCGCACGAAGGTCCGGCCACACCCGAAGACTCCGTTGTGGAATCATGACACAGCGCGCTATAGTGGGCCGATGACCGGAACCGTGACGCAGATCCCGAGGACCGACCTCCGCCCCGTAGTCGCACTGGTGGCGCACGACCGCCGCAAGGACGAGATGGTGGAATGGGCGCTCTTCAACCGCGGCACCCTTTCCCGGTGCTCGCTGTATGCGACGCGCACCACCGGCGCCACGCTGCGCGAGGCGATACAGGCGGACGTCCACCTGCTCCTCTCCGGGCCGCTCGGGGGCGATGCCCAGCTCGGCTCGCTGGTCGCGGAAGGCCGGATCGACGCCGTGTTCTTCTTCTGGGATCCGTTGACGCCGCAGCCGCACGACGTGGACGTGAAGGCGCTTCTCCGGCTGGCGGTCCTGTACGACGTGCCGATCGCCTGCAACCGCAGCTCCGCCGACCACATCATCTCCTCACCCTTGTTCAGTTCTCCGGAGCAATACCGGAAGGACCGCGGCCAGAGCGGGCCGGATTACGCGCCCTGGTCGCGCTGACGGCGCGAAGCTTTTGAACTCCCCGGCGTTTCGCGGACTTGACGGGTCCGCGGGCAGCCGGTAGGGTGCGCGCCCTTCCGGGCAGTCCCGCCCGGAGGGTCGCTCGCTCGTCCTCCCGCCTGGCCGGCGGAGGAACGGGGAGAAGAACGGAGCAGTGATGAGCACAGGGCCGTTGCACTACGAAACGAAAAAGCAGGGAGTGGTCGAAAAGTTCCGCACCCACGAGCGCGACACCGGCTCGCCGGAGGTGCAGGTCGCGCTGCTCACCGAGCGCATCCAGTACCTGACGGAGCATTTCAAGACGCACAAGAAAGACCACCATTCGCGCCGGGGCCTGCTCAAGCTCGTGGGCCAGCGCAGGCGGCTCCTCGACTACCTGAAGTCGAAGGACGCCGCCCGGTATCGCAAGCTGATCGAAGGGCTGGGCATCCGCAAGTAGGTTTCCGGGGGGTGTTCCGAATGCGGGACGCCCCCCGGCGCGTTAAAGGACATAGCGGCGCGGTCCGGAGGCGTCGGTCGGTCCCTCATCAGAGCAGCGAAGCTCGTTTCGCTGCTGTGACCAGGCTCCGAACGGTCCCCCGGACGGCCCGCGGCGGCTCGAAGGAAGCCGCGCGCAAATCCGGGGTCGCGTACAGACCCCACCATTCCCGAACGAGAACACGCGGCCACGGGGCCGCGAAAGGACGTTGCACATGGAAGCGAAGTCAGTGACCGCGCAGGTCGGCAATCAGAACATCGCGATCGAAACGGGCAAGATGGCCAAGCAGGCCGACGGGTCGGTGGTGTTGCGGGCCGGGGACAGCGTGGTGCTGGTGACCGCGGTCTCGGCGAAGGACCGGAAGGAGGGACTCGACTTCTTCCCCCTGACCGTCGATTACCAGGAGCGCCTTTCCGCCGCAGGCCGCATCCCGGGCAGCTTCTTCCGCCGCGAGGGCCGCCTGACCGAGCGGGAGACGCTGATCTCCCGCCTCATCGATCGCAGCTGCCGGCCGCTGTTCCCGGAGGGCTACCAGAACGAGACGCAGATCATCGCGACCGTCTTCTCCGCCGACAACCAGTACGACACCGACGTCCTGGCGCTGACCGGCGCCTCGTTCGCGCTGGCCATGTCGGACATCCCCTTCCCGTTCGCCTTCGCCGGCGTCCGCGTGGGCCGCGTCGGCGGAAAGTTCATCGCCAACCCCAGCGAGCAGGAACGCGAGCAGGGGGACGTGGACGTCATCATGGCCGCCTCGCGGGACGCCATCTTCATGGTGGAGGGCGGCGCCAAAGAGATCGACGAGAACACCATGGTGGAGGCGCTGCTCTTCGGACAGCGCGCCATCGAGCAGCTGCTCGACAGGCAGGAGGAGCTGCGGCGCACGGTGGGGAAGGCGAAGCGGACTTTCGAGAAGACGCCGCTCGCGGGCGGCGTCTCGGAAAAGGTGCGCGCGGCCGTCCTCGAGAAGGTGCGGGACGCGTACGCGCACGACCAGAAGCACGAGCGCTACGGGCTCCTCTCGCAGATCAAGAAGGACGTGGTCGCGCAGCTCTGCGCCGAGGGCGCCGAGTTCGCCGGCAAGGAAAAGGACGTCAAGACGGCGCTGGAGGACCTCAAGTACGACTACATGCGCCGGATGATCACGCACGAGGGCCGCCGCATCGGCGGCCGCAAGACCGACCAGGTACGGTCCATCTCCTGCGAGGTGGGGCTGCTTCCCAGGGCCCACGGTTCCGCCCTGTTCACCCGTGGCGAGACGCAGGGCCTGGTCACCACCACCCTGGGCACCAGCGACGACGAGCAGCGGATGGAGAGCCTCAAGGGGCAGTCCTTCCGCAAGTTCATGCTGCACTACAACTTCCCGCCCTACTCGGTCGGCGAAGTGAAGCCGCTCCGCGGGGCGGGCCGGCGCGAGATCGGCCACGGAATCCTGGCCGAGCGCGCGCTGCGCGCGGTCCTCCCCACGGATGACAAGTTCCCGTACACCCTCCGCATCGTGAGCGACATCCTGGAGTCGAACGGCTCCAGCTCGATGGCCACGGTGTGCGCCGGCTGCCTCTCCCTGATGGACGCGGGAGTGCCGATCAGCTCGCCGGTCGCCGGCATCGCGATGGGCCTCATCAAGGAGGAGGGCCGCATCGCCATCCTCTCCGACATCCTGGGCGACGAGGACCACCTGGGCGACATGGACTTCAAGGTGTGCGGCACCGCGAAGGGCATCACCTCCATCCAGATGGACATCAAGATCACCGGCGTGGACAAGCAGATCCTCACCGACGCGCTCAACCAGGCGCGCGCGGGCCGGCTGCACATCCTCTCCGAGATGGCCAAGGCGATCGAGAAGCCGCGCGCCGACATCTCGAAGTACGCGCCGAAGATCACCACCATCCGCATCCCGGTCAGCCGCATCAAGGACGTCATCGGGCCCGGCGGCAAGGTGATCAAGGACATCATCGCCCGCACCGGCGCCAGCATCGACATCGAGGACGATGGCTCGGTAGCCATCGCCTCGGCGAGCAGCGAGAGCGTCGACCAGGCGATCAAGATGATCCGCGCGCTCACCCAGGAGGCGGAGGTCGGCAAGATCTACCTGGGCACCGTGCGGCGCATCATGGAGTTCGGCGCCTTCGTGGAGATCTTCCCCGGGACCGACGGCCTGGTGCACATCTCGGACCTCGCCAACTCGCGCGTGAAGAAGGTCGAGGACGTGCTCAAGGAAGGCGACGAGGTGCTCGTCAAGGTCGTCTCCGTCGACCGGAGTGGGAAGATCCGGCTGTCGCGCAAGGAGGCGCTGGCCGAACAAGCCGCGCAGGGCGACGGCAAGGGACAGCAGGCCGTCCCGGCGGCGAAGGCCTAGCCGCCGCCGTATTCGGCGGCGCTACGCTTTTCATGGCGCGGACATCGTGGGATGCGCTCCGGCCGCCGGGGTCGCCAGCTCCGCGATCAGCTCGACGAGCTGGAGGCCAACCTCGAGCGCACGGCCCTGCGGGTCCACCGCGGGGTCGTACGAGGCGAGGCTGGCCGAGCAGATCGGCACCGCGGCAGCGATGGCGCGCACCGCGTCCTGCACCTCTCGCGGGGTCAGTCCGTCGGGCGGCGCGAACTCGTTCGCCGGCGCCAGCGCGGGATCGTGCACGTCGAGATCCACGTGCAGATGGATGCGCCGGGCGCGCAGCCTTCCGAGCGGGGGCGCCAGCGCCGCGGCGGCGCCCAGCTCACGCACCGCCGCCACCCTCACCCAGCCCGCCGCGGAACCGTCGAGGGCGGTCCGTTCGGCCGGATCGAGATCGCGCGCGCCGACCAGGAACGCGTCGCGCTCCGCGACGGGAACGAACCCCGGCACCGAGAGTGCCAGGGGGCGGAAGCACCGACCCGTCGTGATGGCGAGCGCCATTCCGTCCAGGAAGCCGCTCATCGTCGTCTCGGGAGTATTGAAGTCTCCGTGCCCGTCGAACCAGGCGATGGCGGTACCCGCGCCGGCGGCCGCCACCGCCCCGATGGCTCCGCTGCAATTCCCGGAGAGGACCAGCGGAAAGGCGCCCTCCCCCAGCGCGCCGCGCACCTCCGCCGCCACCGCCCGGTGCAGCGCGAAGGTGGTGCCGATCTCGGTGCGCAGGCCCGGCGGAGGCTCCACGAGCGCGTCGCTCACCTCGACGCCTCGCGCGCGCAGCCGATCTCCGGCAGCGGCGAGCTTCTCGGGCCCGGCCCCCATTCGCAGGCCGCGATTTCCAGCGTCGTAAGGCACTCGGATCAGGTGCAGGCGCACGGGCGCATCCTACTTCCGCTCCCGCGCGCAGCACATCTGCGCATTGCGGCCCCGTCGTTCCGCCTGCCAGGATCGCAGGATGGGCCGCATCCTCGTCCTGGTGCTGGGTCTCGCCGCGCTAGCCTTCACGGCAAAGCACATGCTCGCCGGCACTGCGGGGCGCGACCCGGCCGGAGCGACGCAGCCGAAGCGGCAGCTCGACGACGTCCGCGCCCGCGCCAGGCAGCTCGAGCGCGAGCAGCAGAAGGCCGTGAACGACATCGCGCGGAAGACCGACGGGCAGGAGTAGCCCGGCGCGCTCAGTTCAGGGTCGCGGCTGGAACCGGGCCGTCGAGGTCCAGCCCCCGCTGCCGCGGAGGTTGGGTCGGATCGGCCGGCAGGTCGACGACGAAGGTGGTCCCGTGCTGCGCGGTCGAGCGCACGCGCAGCTCGCCGCCGTGGCGCCGCACGATGTTGCGGCAGAGAAAGAGGCCCAGCCCGGTGCCCTGACCCGCCGGCTTGGTGGTGAAGAACGGCTCGAAGACGCGGTTCAGCATGGCCGGAGGGATTCCCGGCCCGTTGTCGGAAACCTCGGCGAGCACCCGCGCGCCCTCGCGGCGGACCACGACCACGATCCGGCCGTCGCGCGCCCGCTCGGTCCCGATCGCCTGCACGGCGTTGACCAACAGATTCACGAACACCTGCGACAGGCGGCCGATGCTGCCGATGACCTGGGTTTCGCCGTCGAGGCGCAGGCTCACCGTGGCGCGCCCGCGCAGCTCCGCTTCGGCCATGCGGAGCGAGGCGCGGACCGCCTCCTTCAGATCGAAGGGGAGCTGGGTGCTCTCGTCGGCGCTGGCCAGGGCGCCGATGTCGCGGATGATGTCGCGCATGCGATTGGCGCCGTCGACGGCGTCGGATGCCGCGCGCCGCATCTGGGTGAAGGTGACGGTCTCGCGCGTGGGTTGCACCGATTCCGGCGGCGCGAACCGCGGCAGGTGCTCCGCGATGTAGCCCGCGTTCTCCAGCACGTAAGTGAGCGGGGTGCGAATCTCGTGGGCAATGCTCGCCGCGAGCTGCCCGAGCGCGACCAGGCGATCGGACGAAGCGACGTGCTGCAGGAGACGCTCGTTCTCGAGCGCGACCCTCGCCTGGGCCGCGAGCACCGAGGCGCGCTCCAGATCGGCCGGGCCGAAGGGGGGACGCTCGCGCTGCGCGGTGAGGATGGCGATCAGCCTCCCCTCCGCGGTGAGCGGATGCACCAGTCCGGGGCCACGCGCCGCTCGCTGCGGCGGCTGGTCGCCGGAAAGAGCGGACACGAGGGCGGGCTCCTCTTCCGTGCGCAGCCACTCGTGCACCCAGGCTGGCGCGTGGGCGCCCTGCCCGTCCCCGCCCCACAGATAGGCCACGGTCAGCCGCCCGTCCTCGGGCGCGGGCACCAGCAGGCACGCGCTCTGGGCGGAGAGCGCCTCGGCGAACGCGCTCACGATGGCCTCGGGGAGTTTCTCGCGGGCCTCCACCACGCTGCGAAGGGCGAGCAACTGCGCCTCCGAGTCGCGCAGCGACTTGCGCTCGAGCGCGCGCTCGACCAGGGCGTCCAGCTCACCTCCTTCGCACGGACGCCGGACCGAGGCGAAAGCACCTTCGTGGAGGCACCGGATGGACGCGGCCCGCTCGCCCGGCAGGGCGAGCACGATGACCTCCGTGCGCGGGCAGGCCTTCTGGACGGCGCGGAGCAGGGCGAGATCAGGCGGGAGCAAGGCGACGTCCCAGCCTTCCGGATCGGCCAGCCATTGCGGAACGGCGCGGGCGTCCACCACGTGCGCGAGGCAGTGACCACGGCGCTCCAGCTCCGCGCCTTCGCGCGCGCAGCCGACGATCAGGATCCGGCTCGCCATGGACCTCCCCAACAGACTCCATTCCTATGACGAGCAACAGACGTGCCGCTTGGAGTGGCCCATTCGTACCCGGCCGGGGACGCGGTTGTGCGCGGGACAAGTGTGCGAAACCAACGCTCGGGGTGCGCCCTACCTGCTCGATTCGAGCACCGGCGCGCGCAAAAAGAGCACCGAGTTGCGCAACAGCCGAGCCACGATTCCGTAACCTCGCCCGCGCGCCGCAAAAACCGCTTGGCCCACCCCTTGCTCCATCTGGCCGGCGGGGGACCGTGAGGTCCACTCAGGACGGGTGGGTGAAGGTATGACCAGGTGCGCTAGCTACAGCCGGATCGCCGCAGCGGTGCTCGCGCTGACCGCGGCGTGCGGAAGTGGGCAGCCCGCGCCAGCGTCCAGGTTCAGCGGCATCCGCATGCAGAATCCCGCCGAGCTGGACA
>WNFL01428764.1_pt1 | contig 17575 bp, 21 predicted proteins | sample 5400361 | NCBI WGS metagenome assembly WNFL01 (sample SAMN13153351, study PRJNA577476) | soil metagenome | isolation source: 40 cm soil on Douglas fir-dominated hillslope | place: USA:California | collected 2013-09-17 | reverse complement strand
TTTTCCGGATGGCCGGGTCGTTCCGCGGCGCCGGGGAGGCCGTCGAATCTCGGCGGGCGATTCACCGCTCGGCTGCTAGAGTTTCCGCATGCGGTCAACCGCCGGATCGCGCGACGTGGCGTCGAAGCGAATGCTCAGGAGATATCTGACGACCGGTAAAGTAGGTGAAATGCTTGAGGTTTCCCCGGCCGCCATCAAGAAGTGGATCCAGCAGGGGAAGCTCGCCGCGTTCCGGACTCCCGGCGGGCACTTCCGGATCCTCGCGGATGAGTTCGAGCGCTTCCAGAAGACCCACGGTTTCGGGGCGGGCGCCGGCGAGCCGCCGCGGGTGCTCGTGGTCGACGATCAGAGCGAGGTGGCCGAGGCGCTGGTGGCGTCGCTGTGCGCCTACGACCCCCGAGCCCGGATGGAGACCGCGGCGAACGGCTTCGAAGGTCTCCTCAAGGTCGGCACCTTCCGTCCCGACGTCCTGCTGCTCGACCTCGGCATGCCGGGTATGGACGGGTTCGAGGTCTGCCGCCAGATCAAGCGCGATCCGCTCATCCGCGACACCCGGGTCGTGATCATGACCGCGCGCTCGCTCGACGCGGAGCCGCGCGCGATGGAGGCGGGCGCCGACGGGATCCTGCTCAAGCCCCTCGAGACCGCCGCGGTCCACCGGCTCCTGATCCGTCTGCTCGGCGCGCGGCGCTGAGCGCGCCCCTCCCGCGCCGCGCGCCGCGCTCAATTGCGGGTCCGCTCGACCGCGTGTCATAATCCCGGCCATGAGCGACCTCGAGCACGAGCTGCGTCGCCGCGTCGAAGGCGACGTTCGCTTCGACCACTACTCCCGCCTGCTCTACTCGACGGACGCCTCGATGTACCAGATGGAGCCGATGGGCGTCGTGATCCCGCGTCACGCCGACGACGTGCAGGCCGCGATCGAGGTCGCGAACAAGCTCGGCGCGCCGCTCCTGCCCCGCGGCGGCGGCACCTCGCTGACCGGGCAGACCGTCAATCACGCGGTGGTGCTCGACTTCTCGCGCCACATGGGGGACGTGCTCGAGGTCAACCGCGAGGAGCTGTGGGCGCGGGTGCAGCCCGGGCTCGTGCAGGATGAGCTGAATCACCACGTGCGGTCCATGGGTCTGCTCTTCGGGCCCGACACCTCCACCTCGAACCGCGCCACCATCGGCGGCATGCTCGGCAACAACTCGGGGGGCTCCCACTCCATCGCCTACGGACTCACCGTCGAGCACGTCATCGAGATGACCACGATCCTCGCCGACGGCAGCCGCGCGGTATTCGGGGAGGTGACGCCCGCGCAGTTCGCGGCCAAGACGCGCCTGCCCGGGCTGGAGGGGCAGATCTACCGGGAGATCGACCGGATCCGGACGCGGTACGACGCGGAGATCCGCACGAAGTACCCGCGGCACTGGCGCCGCGTCTGCGGCTACAACCTGGACGAGCTGGTGAAGGACCGGCCGCTCAACATGGCGCGGCTCATCGTGGGCTCGGAGGGCACCTTCCTCACGGTGGTCGAGGCGAAGATGCGCCTGGTCAAGAAGCCGAAGGCCACCGCGGTGGACGTGATCCACTACCACGACATGCAGGAGGCGCTCGAGTCCTCCCAGGCCATCCTCGAGACGGGGCCGTACGCGGTCGAGCTCACCGACAAGATGATCCTCGACCTCGCCCGGATGAACATCGAGCAGGCCGCCCGCATGGGCTTCGTGCAGGGCGACCCCGCCGCGATCCTGATGGTGGAGTACGCGGGGGAGACCGAGCAGGAGGTGAAGGCCAAGGTCGCGGACCTGGAGGCGCGGCGGACGCGCGGGCGCTTCGGCTACGCCTCTCACATCGCGACCGACTCGGCCGAGCAGCAATCCATCTGGAAGCTGCGCAAGGCGGGTCTCGGCCTGCTCCTCGGCACGCGCGGCGAGTCCAAGCCGATCGCGTTCATCGAGGACACCGCGGTGGACCCGAAGCACCTGCCCGAGTTCGTGCCGCGTTTCACCGAGATCATGGCCAAGCACGGGGCGGACGCCGCCTACTACGGCCACTGCTCGGTGGGGTGCCTGCACATCCGCCCGCTGATCAATCTCAAGACCGAGCGCGGCCTCGAGCAGGTCCGGGTCATGGCCGAGGAGATCTTCGACCTGGTGCTCTCCTTCGGCGGGGCGATCTCGAGCGAGCACGGCGACGGGCGGGCCCGCAGCCCGTTCCTCGAGCGCGTGTTCGGGCCGACCATGTTCCAGGCTTTCAAGGAGACCAAGGCCGCCTTCGATCCGCGCGGGCTCATGAACCCGGGCAACATCGTGGGCAGTCCGGGCGTCACCGAGCATCTCCGCTACGGGGCCAAGTACAAGACGTGGGAGCCCAAGACCCTGCTCGATTTCTCGGCCCAGGGCGGCTTCGCGGCCGCGGTGGAGATGTGCAACGGGGTCGGGGTCTGCCGCAAGAAGCTCGAGGGCACGATGTGCCCGTCGTACATGGCCACTCGCGACGAGGAGCACACCACCCGCGGGCGCGCCAACGCGCTGCGCGCGGTGCTGTCGGGCCAGGTGCCCGCGGCCGACTTCGCGGGGAAGCGGCTCTACGAGGTGATGGACCTCTGCCTCGAGTGCAAGGGCTGCAAGGCGGAGTGCCCGTCCAACGTGGACATGGCCAAGATGAAGTACGAGTTCCTGCACCACTACCACGCGGTCAACGGCCTGCCCTTGCGCAACCGCCTGTTCGGGCACATCGCGCGCCTGTCCTGGCTCGGCTCGCGGCTGGCCCCGATCTCCAACTGGATCGCGCGCTCGTGGCCGAACCGCCTCCTGATGGAATGGGTCGCGGGCATCGACCGGCGGCGGCCGCTGCCCGACTTCGCGCGCGAGACCTTCACCGACTGGTTCGATCGGCGGCGCGCCCCCGCGGAGGCGCCGCGCGGCGACGTGGTGCTCTTCCACGACACCTTCATCACTTACAACGCGCCGGAGATCGGGCGCGCCGCGGTGGAGCTGCTGGAGGCGGCCGGCTACCGCGTCCAGCTCGTGGACAAGAAGTGTTGCGGCCGGCCGCTCATCTCGAAGGGAATGCTGGACCAGGCCAAGGCGCACGCGGAGTGGAACGTGGCGCGGCTGCTGCCCTGGGTGGACCGGGGCGCCGCGATCGTGGGGCTCGAGCCCTCGTGCCTGCTCACGCTGCGGGACGAGACCGTCGAGCTGGTGCGCACCGACGAGGCGCGGCGGGTTGCGGCCTCCGCCTTTCTGCTGGAGGAATTCCTGCTTCGGGAGCGGGCGCGGGGCCTCACGCTGCCCTTCGCCCCCAACGGCCACGTGCGCAAGCAGGCGCTGCTCCACGGCCATTGCCACCAGAAGGCCATGGTGGGCACCGCGCCCACGGTAGCCGTGCTGCGGTGGGCCGGCTACGAGGTCGCGGAGGTGGACTCGGGCTGCTGCGGCATGGCCGGCTCCTTCGGCTTCGAGCGCGAGCACTACGACGTCTCGGTGACCCTGGGCAACCGGCGCCTCGCCCCCGCGGTGAAGTCGGCGGCGGCCGAGACCGAGATCGTGGCGCCCGGCGTCTCCTGCCGCCAGCAGATCGAGCACCTGGCGGGCCGCCGGGCCAAGCACCCCGCCCAGATCCTGCGCGAAGCGCTCCGCTCCTGAGCTCGGCGTCCCGCCGACGCCGGCCGCTCCCGCGATGGACAACCTGACGCTCAAGCTCGTGGTGACGCCCGCGCTCATCGGGGCGGCCACGCTCGCGGGGCGGCGCTGGGGCCAGTCGGTCGGCGGCTGGCTGGTGGGCCTGCCGCTGACCACCGGTCCGGTCGCGTTCTTCATCGCGCTCGACCACGGCGAGTCCTTCGCGGCGGCCGCGGTGGTGGGCTCGCTGGCCGGCGCGGTGGCGGAAGTGGCGTTCAGCCTCGCGTACGGCTGGAGCGCGCTCCGGCGCTCGTGGCCGTCGGCTCTCCTGACCGGGACCGCGGCCTACGCGGCGGTCGCGGCGCTCGTGCAGGGCTTGGCGCTCGGAGCCGTCACGCTGTTCGCGCTGGTGATCGTCACGCTCGTGCTCTCGCTCCGGCTGATGCCGCGGGGCGTCCCCGGGGCCGCCCCGGTGGCCGCTCCGCGCTGGGACTTGCCGGCGCGCATGGTCCTCGCGACCACGGTGGTGCTCGTGCTCACCGCGCTCGCGCCGCGGCTGGGGGCCCGGTGGAGTGGGCTGCTCGCGACCTATCCGCTCTTCGCGGCCATCCTGACCGCGTTCGGACACCGGCTCCAGGGGGCCGGCGCGGCGATCGGCGTGCTGCGCGGCCTGCTCTTCGGCCTGTTCTCGTTCGCCGGCTTCTGCCTGGTGCTGGCCCTGGGCCTGGTCCCGCTCGGGATCGCGGGCGCGTTCGCGGCGGCGATCGCGGTCGCCCTGCTCGCGCAGGGGATCTCGCTGTGGCGGCTCCGGGCGCCGCGTGGTCCCGGCCCCTCTTGACTCCGGCCGGCCGCCGCCCCTAGATAGTCCCGGCGTCACCCGCCCGGCACCCCGACCAAGGAGACTCGCATGAGAGCGTCCGTCTACGAAGGCTCCCGCACCTTCCGCACCGCGCCCGCCACGCGTCCCACCCGCGCCCAGGACCAGGCGCTGCTCCGCGTGCTGCGCGCGGGCATCTGCGGCACCGACCTGCACATCTTCCAGGGGCACCTCGACCACCGCATCCCGAAGGGCGGCATCATCGGGCACGAGACCTTCGCGGAGGTCGTCGAGGCGCCCGCGGGCAGCGGCTTCGGGCCGGGCGATCGCGTCGTGGTGGAGCCGATCCACGCCTGCGGCGAGTGTCGCGCGTGCCGGATGGGCGGGTACTACCTCTGCTACAAGTTGAAGATCTACGGGGTGGAGCTGCCGGGCGGCATGCAGGACTACTGGACGGTCGAGGCCAAGCGGATGCTCCACGTGCCCGCCTCGCTCGGCGACGACCAGGCCGCCATGATCGAGCCGCTCGCGGTGGCCACGCACGACGTGCGGCGCGCGGCGGTCAAGTCGGGCGACTCGGTGCTGGTGCTGGGCGGCGGCCCCATCGGGGCCCTCATCGCGATGGTGTCACGCCACCGCGGCGCGCGCGTGATCGTGAGCGAGGTCAACCCGTACCGCATCGAGCTGCTGCGCGGGCTGGGCCTCGAGGTGATCGGGATGGACGCCGATCCGGTGCGCTTCGTCAACGAGTGGACCGAGGGGCAGGGGGTGGACGTGGCCTTCGAGGTCACCGGGCACCCGGCCGCCGCGCGCGTGATGACCGAGGCCGTGCGCGTGTGGGGCACGGTGAGCATCGTGGCGATTCATTCGGAGCCCACGCCGGTGAACCTCTACCCGATGTTCGCGCGCGAGGTCACCATGCACGGCAGCCGTCTCTACAACCGGGAGGACTGGGAAGAAGCGATCCGCCTGGCCGCCTCCGGCGCGGTCCCGCTCTCGCCGCTGGTGAGCCGCAAGATCCCGCTCGAGGGCCTGCAGGAAGGGATGGAAGAGGCGCTGCGCGGCGGCCCGGTGATGAAGGTGCTGGTGGACCTGACCGCCTGAGATAGTCCCTCACCCTACCCTCTCCGTAGTGGGGAGAGGGTAGGGTGAGGGGGCAGTCGAAGGGCTACTTGTCCTTGATGGCGGCCTGCACCTTGGCCGCCATGTCGGGCGGGATCGCGGCGAGCCCGTGATCCTTCTTCGCGTGCTCGACCCCCTTGGCCATCACCTCGGCCACGTCCTTGCCTTCCAGGACCGCGCTGCAGCCCGGCATCAGATCACCACACCGAAGAACCTTGGCCATGAGCATATTCCTCCCGGGCGTTCGGTGAACGCGTTAAGGTCGACGACGCCTCCACGCTACGCCGATCGTGCTCGCTCCGCCACCGAACGGTGGCGAGCCGTTGGCCGAGGCAGCCTACCGCCCGGGAGAGACGACCAGGTTGCTCGGCTTGCCCTGGAGATAGCTCTCGATGTTGGCCACCGCGGCGAGCAGCCCGTCGCGGATGACCTCGGGCGTCTGGCCCGCGTTGTGGGGCGAGACCACCACGTTGGGGAGCGTCAGGATCGGGTCGTCGGCGGCCAGCGGCTCCTGGTGGAAGACGTCGAGGCCGGCGCCCATGATGCGGCGCTCCTGCAGCGCGGCCAGCAGCGCCTCGCGGTCCACCAGCGCGCCCCGGCCCGTGTTCACCAGGATGGCGCTGGGCTTCATCATGGCGAGCTCCTTGCGGCCGAGGAAGTTGCGCGTCTCCGGGGTCAGCCGCACGTGCAGGCTCACCACGTCCGCGGTCGAGAGGATCTCCTCCTTGGAGGCGGGCTTGGCGCCGGTCTTGCGGATGCGCGCCTCCTCGCCGAGCGCGCTCCAGCCCAGCACGTTCATGCCGATGCCCCGCGCGATGGTGGCGAGGCGGCCGCCGATGGCCCCCATGCCGAAGACCCCCAGGGTCTTGCCCAGGAGCTGGGTCAGCATCTCGCGCGGCCAGCGGCCCTGGCGCATCTCCGCGTCGAGGGTGAGGATCCGGCGTCCCACCGCCAGCATCAGGGTGAGCGCGTGCTCGGCGACCGCGAACGCGTTGATGCCCGGGGTGTTGCAGACGGTGATGCCGCGCATGCCGGCCGCGTTCAGGTCGATGTTGTCGGTGCCGGTGCCCCACACCGAGACGATCTTGAGGCGGGGGCAGGCCTGGAACACGCCGTCGCTGAAGCGGGCGTGGGCCCGGATGTTGAGGGCGGCCTGGGCGTCGCCGATGCGGCGGATCAGCTCCACTTCCTGGTCGGCGCCGCGCTCGGTGTACACGCGCACGTTGCCCAGGCGCTTCGCCCGCTGATGCGCCTCGCTGCCGTCGAAGACCGAGGGGAAGTCGTCCGGAGCGACGATCACGCGGACGGCCCCGAGAACACGGCCTGGGCGGCGGACACCCCGGCGCCGGCCTCGCTCCGGTAGCCGAGGTCGCGCAGGGTCATCTCGATCGCGGAGAGCGTGGGCAGCACGTACATCGGGCTCGAGGTGATGCCCATGTGCCCGACCCGCAGCGTGCTCGTCCGGATCTTGTCGAGCCCGGTTCCGATCAGGATGCCGTAGCGGTCGCGCATGTGGGTGACCACCGCGGCCGGATCGATCCCGTCCGGGGTCCTGAAGCACGACACCGTGTTGGACATGAGCGACGCGTCCGGGAACATCTGCAGGCGCATGGCCTCGACGCCGGCCCGGAACGCGCGGCCCGCGGCCGCGTGACGGCGGAAGCGGTGGGCGAGGCCCTCTTCCAGGATGAGACGAGCCGCGGTTCCCAGGGCCTGGGTGAGGTGGGTCGGGATCGAGACCGGCTGCCGGCGGGGGGTGCCGTCGGGGATGTGGCCACCGCGGGAGGTGGGAATCCAGTTCTCCTTCCAGCGCAGGAGATCGTAGGCCCACGAGCTGGCCTTGTGCTTGCGATGCTCCATCGCCTCCCACGCGGCGGGGCTCACCGACACGATCGCCATCCCGAGCGGCGCGGCGAGGCACTTCTGCGACCCGGTCATGTTGAAGTCCACGCCCCACTCGTCGGTGCGCACGTCGAGGCCGGCGAGGGAGGAGACGGTGTCGAGCATGAAGAGCGCCCCGTGGCGCTTCACGATGCGGCCCACCTCGGCGGCGGGATAGGTCGTGCCGGTGGACGTCTCGTTGTGGACCATCGAGACGACCTTGGGCTTCACGCGCTCGACGTCCTTCTCGAGCCGCGCCAGGTCGAGCGGGCGACCCCACTCCACCGTGTGCTCGGTGACCTCGGCGCCCGCGCGCGTCATGATCTCGCGCATGAGGGTGCCGAACACGCCCGCGACCACCACGAGGGCCCGGTCGCCGGGCTCGAGCACCGAGATCGCGGACGCCTCGAGCGAGGTGCGGCCCGAGCCGGGCATCGCGATGACCTCGCCGCGGCTCGTCTGGAAGATGTCCCGCAGCGCGAGGGTCACCGGCTCCAGCACCTTGACGTCGAAGTTCATGTCGTACTGGATGGTGGCGGGCTGGTTCATGGCCTGCACGACGGCGAACGGCAGCTCCGTCGGGCCCGGGATCATCAGGATCGGATGAGACTGGGTCACTCCCCAGCGAAGGGCGGAATCCATGACAGCTCCTTTGCCGGCCGGAGCCGGGCTACGCGCTGGCCTGGGCCAGGCCGCTCTGCTTGCGACGGATCAGGTAGAGGTTGCGCAGGTACACGAACAGGCCGGCCCCCTGACCGAGGATGAAGACGGGGTCCAGGCGGTAGATGGCGTAGATCAGCAGGGTGAGGCCGCCGCCGATCGAGAAGAACCAGAACGAGACGGGAATCACGCTCTCTTTCTTGCGCTCGGAGGCGATCCACTGGACCACGAAGCGGGCCGAGAAGAACGCCTGACCGAGGAATCCCACCGTCAACCAGAAATGCTCCGAGGTCATCATGCTCCACTCTCCACGCTTGCTCAGCCCTCCGTGCTAGAATTCAGCCACTCACGTTACCGGACACCCCCGGGGGGCCGCAAGGAGTTTCGTCGACCGTGCGAGGCATCGATCAGACGCTGGTGGACGAAGTCTGGCGCGAGACCACGTCGTATCCGCCCGGACGGATCGCCGAGGAAGCGACCGACTTCCTGACGCGGCAACCGCACGTGGCCGCCTTCGCCCACTCGATCACCCACGAGCAGGATGCCTCGGTGCAGCGCGCCGCGCTCGGCCTCTGCTTCCTCCTCTTCAAGATCCTCGAGCGGAGTCTCGGCCATCCGTTCCCGCCGCTCTCCGAGTCGCGCATCCAGGACGCGCACCACGCGGTGACGACGTGGCTCGACACCCTGGACGGCGAGGAGTCCGACCGCGTGCTCGAGACGGTCAGCGCCCCGGGCCACCCGACGCTGCCCGCCTACATCATCGCGGTGTTCTACGGGGAGAGCGCCGAGGGTTGTGACGAGCGGGTCCGCGCCGGCTTCGCGCTGATGCTCCGCACGCTCACCGACGCGCTCGACGTGGGCCACGTGGAGGCCTGATGCCCAGGGCCCGTACTCGCTTCCGGGTGACCGGGAGGGGGAGGTCGCGGGGGGCCGGGGGGGGGGCCGGGTGACCCGTTCCCGCCAACGTAAGACAGGAACCTCTCTCTCACAGATTGGGAACTGCTACCCGCACAAGGACGAGTAACCCGCCGCGCCCGCCCGGCGCCCGCGACGAATGCTAGACGGATTCGGTCGGGCCGGAAGTGATTGCGATGACGAGTGCGCCGGCGGGGCTAGTCACGGTGTGCACGCAGCCGGGTGGGCGCCGCGCGTAGTTGCCGGCGGTGCACACGCCGGTGTCGTCCGCCACGCTGCCCTCGAGCACCCAGATCTGCTCATCGCCGATATGGCGGTGGCGGGGGACGGTAGCACCCGGTTCGTAGCGCATCAGGATGGCCTTGTGCGCGCCTTCTTCCCACAGCGTTTTCCAGAAGACGCCGGGCCGTCGCTCGACCCAGGGGACGGTGCTGGTCGTCACGAAGTGGCTGACCGGCGGAGTGGTCACGGGCGCTCTCCTTCCGGCCGATCTCAGCGGCCGGCGTCGCGCAGGGCCTGCCTGACGGCGTCGCGGAACTCCTCGAGGGGCAGGGCGCCCTCGATCTTCCGCTGGTTGATGAAGAAGGTGGGGGTCGCGCGCACCCCCGCCTCGCGGCCCTCGCGCTGCTCGGCCAGGACCGCGTCCCGGTAGCGCCCGCTGTCGAGACATTCGGTGAACGCGGAGGCGTCGAGGCCGAGCCGTCGCGCGTAGCCGACCAGATGATCGCGAGCGAGGTCGGGCTGACCCACGAAGAGCAGGTCGTGATATTCCCAGTAGCGGCCCTGGGCGCCCGCGCAGCGGGCCGCGCGCGCGGCGGGGAGCGCGTTGGGGTGGGAGCGCAGGGGAAAGTCCTTGAACACGAACCGTACCGTGTCGGGGAACTCGCCCTGCAACCGCTGGAGGACGTCCTGCGCCCGCTGGCAGAAGGGGCACTCGTAGTCGCTCCACTCGAAGATCGTGACCGGGGCGGCCGCGGGGCCCTTGGTCATCATGGGGTCCGCGATGAAGCGCGGCGCGTCCTGCCCGCCCGCCGGCGCGGCCCCCGCGGCGAGAAGGAGGAGCAGGCCGGCCGCCACGCGGAGGGTGTAGACTCGGACGCGGGCCATGGGATTCATTCTCCGGATCGTGGTGTACACGCTGGGGCTCTTGGTGGCCGCGCACGTGGTGCCGGGCATCCGGCTCGACGGGCTCGCCTCCGCGGTGGTGGCGGGATTGCTGCTGGGACTCGTCAACGCGATCGTGCGGCCGGTCCTGGTCGTGCTGACGTTTCCGATCACGCTGCTGACCCTGGGCCTCTTCCTGCTCGTGCTCAACGCCTTCTGCCTGTGGCTTGTCTCCGTGTTCGTCTCCGGCTTCCACGTGGCCGGCTTCTGGCCCGCGTTCTGGGGCGCGCTGCTCGTGAGCATCGTGAGCTGGATCCTCACCGCGCTCATCAGCGACAGCGGTCGGGTGAGGTCCATCAACCGCCGGGATTAGGCCAGGCTAGGCCGCGCGGTCGGACTCGACCGACGTGATGATGTAGGTTCCGCTCTTGGCGTCCCGCTCCAGGGTCACGATCTTCTGCTTGGCCGCCTCCTCCAGCAGCTTGGAGAAGGTCGAGTAGCCGTAGTAGGACTCGTTGAACGCGGGGTTCTTCCGGATCATGGTCTGCTTGACCATGGAGCCCCACAGGGTGTCCTTGTTTTCGCGCTGCAGAGCCTGGATCGCCTCGATGAGCTGGGCGAACGCCTCCGCCTTCTTCTCGGGCAGCCCGCGCAGCGCGGTCGTCTTCTTGGACTCGCGGATGAGGTCCTCGTAGAAGATGAACTCGTCGCAGTTGCCCACCAGCAGCTCGGAGGAGGACGACTTGACGCCGAGCCCGATCACGTAGCGGTCGTTCTCCCGGAGCTTGGACACGAGCGGGGAGAAGTCCGAATCACCCGAGACCAGCGCGAAGCTGTCCACGTGCTGCTTGGCGTAGGCCAGGTCCATCGCGTCCACCACCATCCGGATGTCCGCCGAGTTCTTGCCGCTGTAGCGGCTCTGGGGAACGTCGATCAGCTCGATCGCGTGCTCGTGGAAGGGCCGCTTGTACTCCGCGTAGCGGTTCCAGTCCGCGTAGGCCCGCTTGACCATGATCTTGCCCTTCTCGACCAGCCGCTCCAGCACCAGCTTGATCTCGAACTGCTTGTACTGCGCTTCCTTGACGCCGCGGACGATGTTCTCGAAATCCATGAACATCGCCAGCTTCCGGTCGTCACTCATGCCGTCCTTCCCTCCCGCTTCCACCACAGGGCGTTCCGGCGCCGGTGCTCCAGGGCGGGCCCATGCCCACCCCCTCGCCGAGCTTCATTATAGGGCCACATTTGACAGCGGCGTGACATCGGCCGGGCCGCCGCCGGGGTAGACTGGGGGCGTGATGAAACGGATCCGAGCGCTTGCACTGACCGTGGGCATGCTGCTGGCGGCGGCGGGGCCCGGCGAGGCCGCCCGCATCGAGGTGAAGGTGGGTCAGGCCGCGCCCGAGATCACCGGCGGACCCTGGATCAACAGCGAGCCGCTCTCGCTCGCCGGGCTCCGCGGGCGGGTGGTGGTCGTGGAGTTCTGGACCTACGGCTGATACAACTGCAAGAACGTGATCCCGCAGTTGCGGGACTGGCACGACAAGTACGCGGGGCAGGGGCTGACCATCGTCGGGGTGCACACGCCCGAGTTCTCCTGGGAGAAGCCGATCGAGAAGGTGACCGCGGCCACGAAGGAGCTGGGGGTGAAGTACCCGGTGGTGCAGGACAACGACCTCGCGATCTGGCGCCGCTACCGCAACTGGGCGTGGCCGGCCGCGGTCATCGTGGACAAGAAGGGCATCATTCGCTTCACCCACATCGGCGAGGGGGCCTATTCCGAGATGGAGCAGCTGATTCGGCGCCTCCTCCTCGAGCCCTAGGTGGGGGCGCGGCCCGCCCCGCTCCTGATCTTCGGCGCGGTCTTCGCCGCCGCCTTCGTCCTGGCCGCGCTCGGCTACTTCTCGCTCCGCCGCTGGGAGGTCGCGGCCGAGCGGGAGCTCCGCGGGCAGGCGCGCGACACCGCGGCGATGGCCGCCGAGAAGGTGGAGATGGCGGTGGTGCGGGCCGAGCAGGATGCGATCGCGTCGCTGCAGGTCGCCGCGCTCGCGCCGGACTTCGGCGCCACCGCGGTGGAAGCCTGGAAGGCCCGCCACGCGCTCTTCGACGCGGTCTACGTGCTCGATCGCCAGGGGCGGGTGCTCTATCCGGTGGGCTGGACGCGCGACGAGGCGGAGCTGATCGCTGCGCTGCGCGCCGAGATCTCGCAGGGCTTCTGGGACCGGGGCGGCCGGCGCCACGTGGAGGTGGGCGGCCACGTGATCCTGGCCGCGGTGATCCCCGGCTCCTCCCGGGGCCCGTTGCTGGTCGGGCTCCGGCGCGACGACCAGGCGCTCCACCGCGAGGTCCTCGAGAAGACGCTGGGCGGGACGGAGAGCCCGGGATCGCTGGCGATCCTGGACGGCAACGGCCGGACCGTCTTCGGCTCCCCGGCGGTCGATCGCGCCGAGCCGGTGCTCACCGTGCCCTTCGGGGAGGCGCTGCCCGCGTGGCGGGTGGCGCTCTACCAGCCGGCCGGCCTCTCCCCGCGCGAGATGGTCCGCCGCCAGGCGATGATCTTCATGGCCGCGCTGGCCCTGCTGCTGTTGGTGATCGCGGGCGGGCTCGTGGCGACCTACCGCCTGGTGCGCCGCGAGTCGGAGATCGCCCGGCTCAAGTCGGACTTCGTGGCGAACGTCTCGCACGATCTCAAGACGCCGCTCGCCCTGATCCGGATGTTCGCGGAGACGCTCGAGATGGACCGGGTGCCCGACGAGCGCCGCCGCCGCGAGTACTACGGCGTGCTCACCCGGGAGAGCGAGCGGCTGAGCCGCCTGATCGACAACGTGCTCGACTTCTCCCGGATCGAGAGCGGCCGCCAGCGCTACGAGATCGCCCCGGGCCCGGTGGAGCCGATCGTCCACGAGGTCGTCGAGAGCTTCCGTCATCCGCTCCACCAGCAGGGGTTCACGGCGGACGTGACGGTCGAGCCCGACCTGCCGGACATACCGCTCGACGGGGACGCCATGAAGCAGGCGCTGGCCAACCTGGTGGACAATGCCATGAAGTACTCGGGCGACCGGCGCCACATCCGGGTGGCGGCCCGCCGGGACGGAGCCGGGGTCGCGGTCGAGGTGGCCGACGACGGCATCGGCGTCCCGATCTCCGAGCGGGAGCGAATCTTCGAGAAGTTCTATCGCGTCGGACGGAGCGAGACGCAGGGGCGGCGGGGCAGCGGGGTCGGCCTGGCCCTGGTCAAGCACATCGTGGAGGCTCACGGGGGCCGCGTCACGGTGGACGGGCGCCCGGGCGAGGGCAGCCGCTTCACCCTCCACCTCCCCGGCCTCCCTCTCCCCTCGGGGGAGAGGGTAGGGTGAGGGGTGATCGAGACAGACGTGACATGCCGCGCATCCTGATCGTGGACGACGAGCCCGAGATGCTGCGCGGGCTGGAGGACAACCTCCAGTTCGAGGGCTACCAGACCGTCACCGCGGGCGACGGCAAGAAGGGGCTGGCCCTCGCGCTCTCGGAGGCGCCGGACCTGATCGTGCTCGACGTCATGATGCCGGGCATGAGCGGCTGGGACCTCTGCCGCGAGCTGCGCGGGCGGGGCCTCGACGTGCCGGTGATCATGCTGACCGCGCGGGGCGAGGAGGTGGACCGCGTGCTGGGGCTCGAGCTGGGGGCGGACGACTACGTCACCAAGCCCTTCAGCCTGCGCGAGCTGATGGCGCGCATCCGCGCGGTGCTCCGCCGTCCCGGCCCGCGGCAGAAGTTCGAGGAGTTCGCGTTCGGCTCGGTGCGCGTGCACCTGCGGGCGCGGCAGGCCTTCAAGGGGGGCCACGAGGTGCGGCTCACCCGGAAGGAGTTCGACCTGCTGCGGTACCTGGTGGAGCATCCGGGCGAGGTGATCACCCGCGACCGGCTGCTGGACGAGGTGTGGGGCTACGAGCGGTTTCCGACCACCCGGACGGTTGACACGCATATCCTGAGGTTGCGGCAGAAGTTCGAGGACGACCCGGAGCGGCCCGCGCACATCCTGACCGCGCACGGTCAGGGCTACCGGTTCGTCGCGGAGAGGAGCGCGACATGAGCGGCATCGCCGACGAGCTGGCCCGGCGCACCCCGCCCGGCCAGGTGCTGACGAAGAAGTGGCCGGTGCTCACCTACGGCCTCACCCCGCGCTTCGATCCCCGGAAGTGGTCGTTCCGGTGCTGGGGCCTCGTGGAGGAAGAGGTGAGCTTCACGTGGGAGGAGTTCCAGGCGCTCCCGCGCGCCCAGGTGACCTGCGACATCCACTGCGTGACGCACTGGTCCCGCCTGGACAATCGCTTCGAGGGCGTGTCCATCCGGGAGATCATGCGCCGCGTGCGGGTGAAGCCCGAGGCCCGCTACGTCCTGATCCACGCCGATCCCGACTACACCACGAACCTGCCCCTCGCGGACCTGGTCGCCGACGACGTGCTCCTGGCCCTCCGGCACGACGGCCAGGATCTCACCCCGGATCACGGCGGCCCCCTGCGGCTGGTGGTGCCCCGGCTCTACTTCTGGAAGAGCGCCAAGTGGCTCCGCGGCTTCGAGTTCCTCGACGTCAACCCGCCCGGATTCTGGGAGATCAACGGCTACCACATGCACGCCGATCCGTGGGCCGAGGAGCGCTACTCCGACCAGGAGACCCACGCGATGCAGAAGATGCGGGCCGAGGCCGCCCGCAAGCTCCGCGCCCGCTAGCCCTCAGGCGGCGAGGAAGGCGCGCACGTGCCCGACGAAGTCGTCGGGCCGGTCGGCGGGCACGGTGTGGCCCGCGCCGGGAATCTCGACCAGGCGCCCGTCGGGCAGGCGCTCGGTCATCGTCTTGGCCACCTCGGGGGAGAGGATGTCGCTCTCCGCGCCGCGCACGACCAGCGTCGGGCAGGGGATGCGCCCCAGCGGCTCCCACAGATCCACCACGTCGCGCTGGCCCGCGCGCATCATGTCGCGGAGCCCCTTGGCGTACTTCCAGGTGAGCCCGCCGTCGGGCAGGCGCTTGAGCCCATGGTGGACACGCTGGCGCAGCATCTCCACGTCCTGGATCGGGTTGGCGCGACGGAGGTACTCGACCGCCCACTCCTCGCTCTCGATCCGCTCGGGCGACTGCGACATCATGTCGCGGACCCGCTGGAGGCCCGCGAGCGCGATGTCGGGGCCGATGTCCACGATGATCAGGCGCTCGAGGCGCGCCGCGTGGGCGGCCGCGTACTGGATCGCGATTCGCCCGCCCATGGAGTGCCCGAGCAGCGCGAAGCGGTCGAGTCCGAGGCTCCCCGCGAAGGCGGCCACGTCGTCGGCCATGGTGCCCACCCGGTAGTCGTCGTCGGGCGCGGCGTCGCTGTCGCCGTGGCCCCGCTGATCGAGCGCGAGCACGCGACGGCCCGGCACGAGGCGCTCGGCCAGGTAGTCCCAGACGCGCGCGTGGCCGGTGATGCCGTGGAGCAGGACGACGGGCGGGGCGTCGGCGGGCCCCCAGTCGAGATAGTGCAGCGTGACGCCGTTGACCCGGACGGTGCGCTCGAGGAAGGACATGTCCCGGGCAGTCTAGTCCCCGCGCCGCCCTCCGGTCAATCTCGCGCGGCTTGCCTACGCGGGAGCGCTGACGGTAGAGTGGGAGCCCCCTCACCCTGCCCTCTGTCCCCGAGGGGAGAAGGCAAGCGCAGGGGGGAGAAGAGAGCCCAGACATGGCGACCTACCCGATCACGGACGTGGCGATCGTGCTGAAGCCCGAGGACGACGTGGCCATCGCCAAGAAGGAGCTCCCGACGGGCACCGTCCTCGAGGACGCGGGCGCCCGCATCGAGGTGCGGCAGGACATCAAGCCCGGCCACAAGGTGGCGCGGCGGGCGCGCCGGACCGGTGAGGCGGTGCGACGCTACGGCCAGCCCATCGGCTTCGCCACCGCCGACATCGAAGTCGGCGATCACGTGCACACCCAGAACGTCGCGGTGGGCGACCGGCACCAGGAGTACGAGGTCGGCACCGACGTGCAGCCGGTGGCCTTCTACCCGCCCGCCGAGATGCGCTACTTCGACGGCTATCTCCGGGACGACGGCCGGGTCGGTACGCGCAACTACGTGGCGGTGATCTCCGGGGTCAACTGCTCGGCGAGCGTGAGCCAGTTCGTCAAGGACCGGTTCCGCGACGTGCAGAAGGACTACCCGAACATCGACGGGGTGCTGGCCATCACCCACAAGTCGGGGTGCGGCACCAAGCTCTTCGGCGAGGACCACATGGCGCTGCAGCGGGTGCTGGCCGGCTACGCCAAGCACCCCAACATCGCCGCCTACATCCTGATCGGGCTCGGCTGCGAGGTGAACCAGGCCGCGGTCATGGTGGACCGGCAGCGCATGGCGGCGCCCGGGCATCCCGAGCGCAAGCCCTTCGTGGTCAACATCCAGGAGGCGGGCGGCATCCGCAAGACGGTCGAGACCGCGGTGCGCGAGGTGGCCAAGCTGCTTCCGCTCGCCAACGCGATGAAGCGGAGCAAGCAGCCGGTGTCGGAGCTCACGCTCGCCACCAACTGCGGCGGCTCCGACGGCGCCTCCGGCATCACCGCCAACCCCGCGCTCGGCTGGGCGGTGGACGAGCTGGTGCGCTACGGCGGCACCGGGGTGCTCGCGGAGACGCCGGAGATCTACGGGGCCGAGCACCTGCTGATCCGCCGCGCGATCAACGAGGGCGTGGCCAAGAAGCTGGGATCGAGGCGATGGACAACAATCCCGCCCCCGGCAACAAGGCGGGCGGCATCACCACCGTCTACGAGAAGTCGCTGGGCGGCGTCACCAAGGGCGGGACGACCCCGATGATGGACGTCTTCCAGTACGGCGAGCCGATCACCACGCGCGGCTTCGTCTTCATGGACACCCCGGGGCACGATCCGGTCTCCATCACCGGGCTCGTGGCGGGCGGCTGCAACATGATCTGCTTCACCACCGGCCGCGGGTCGGTGTTCGGCTGCAAGCCGGTGCCCTCGATCAAGCTCGCCACCAACAGCCTCATGTACCGGCACATGTCGGAGGACATGGACATCAACTGCGGGGTGATCCTCGAGGGCACCCCGCTGCCCGAGGTGGGCCGGCAGATCTTCGAGGAGATCGTGGCGGTGGCGTCGGGCAAGCGCAGCAAGAGCGAGCTGTCGGGAGTCGGCGAGGAAGAGTTCGCGCCCTGGATCATCGGGCCGGTCATGTAGGGTGAGGTGAAGCCAAAGGCGAGCCGAACGAATGGATGATGTTTCGAGGAAGTAGCAGGGCGAGGTGAAGCCGAAGGCGAGCCGAGCGAATACATAGTGTCTTAAGGCAGTAAACGGTACGGGGAGAGAGCCGATGCCAAACCCGGGCATGTACCGTGGCGACCGTCGCCGCAAGGAAGACCAGCGCAAGGCCAAGCTGGAGGCCAAGAAGGCGCGCAAGGCCGAGCGCCGCGAGACCGGGACGAGTGGGCCCGAGATCGCCGACCA
>WNFL01008319.1_pt3 | contig 17576 bp, 26 predicted proteins | sample 5400361 | NCBI WGS metagenome assembly WNFL01 (sample SAMN13153351, study PRJNA577476) | soil metagenome | isolation source: 40 cm soil on Douglas fir-dominated hillslope | place: USA:California | collected 2013-09-17 | reverse complement strand
GAGCGGGAGCGGCGGCCGAAGGGCTTGAATTCCTCGGAGGTCGGTTGGACCTCGAGGAGGTAGGCGACCTTGGCGACCATGCCGCGGATGTCGGGCGTGTCCTGGAGGACGCGCTCGCGGCCCACCTTGGTGAGGCCCAGGCCGCGCACGGTGGCGCGGTGGTCCTCGGGGTGGCCGCTCAGGCCGCGGACGAGCTTCACTCGGAGTGCCGCCATCTCTACGCTCCCTGCTGGGGACGGATCTCCTCCAGCTCCTTGCCGCGCACGCGCGCCATCTGCTCCGGGCTGCGCAGCCGGCGCAGGCCGTCCAGCGCCGCCTTGACCACGTTGTGCGGGTTCCGCGAGCCCTGCGACTTGGTGAGGATGTTGCGGATCCCCACCGCCTCGAGCACCGCGCGCACCGAGCCGCCCGCGATCACGCCGGTGCCCTCGCCTGCCGGCTTGAGCAGGACGCGGCCCGCGCCGAAGTGTCCCATCACCTCGTGAGGGATGGTGTTCCCGGCCAGCGGCACCTTGAACAGGTTCTTCTTCGCCTGCTCGCCGCCCTTGCGGATGGCCTCGGGGACCTCGTTCGCCTTGCCCAGGCCGGCGCCGACGTGCCCCTGCCCGTCGCCCACCACCACCAGCGCGGAGAAGCTGAACCGCCGGCCGCCCTTGACCACCTTGGCCACGCGGTTGATGTTGACCACCCGGTCGTTCAGCTCGGGCAGATCGTTCGGATTGATCGGTGCTGCCATTGAAATCTCCTTAGAACTTCAGGCCGCCCTCGCGGGCGCCCTCGGCGACCGCAGCGATGCGGCCGTGGTAGTTGAAGCCGTTGCGGTCGAACACCACCGCGGCGATCTGCGCGGCCTGGCACTTCTTGGCCACCAGCTTGCCCACTTCCTTGGCCAGCTCTCGCTTCTTGCCCTTGCCGTCCTTGAGCTCCGGCGAGAGCGTCGAGGCGGCCGCCAGCGTCTTGCCGGTCGCGTCGTCGATCACCTGCGCGTAGATGTGGTTCAGGCTCCGGTACACGGAGAGGCGCGGCCGCTCCGTGCTGCCCGACACCTTGAACCGGATGCGCACCTTGCGCCGCTCGCGCAGGTCCCGCTTCTTCTGGATGGTGGAGTCGCTCATGGCTTTTAAGTCGCCCCCGTCTTGCCCTGCTTGCGGCGGATGGTTTCCTCGGCGTACTTGATGCCCTTGCCCTTGTACGGCTCGGGCGGCCGCACCTTGCGGATCTGCGCGGCGGTGAGCCCCACCAGGTGCTTGTCGGCCCCCTTCACCGTGATCCGGTTCGCCTTCGCGTCGTACTCGGCGCTGATGCCTTCGGGCAGCGGGAAGCGCACCGGGTGCGAGAAGCCGACGATGAGCTGGATCTCCTTGCCCTTCAGCTCGGCCTTGTAGCCGACGCCGGAGATGTCCAGCGAGCGCTGGAATCCCTGCGTGACCCCCTGGACCATGTTGAAGACCAGCGTGCGCGACAAGCCGTGCAGCTGGCGCGAGCGGCGCGAGTCGTTGGGGCGGTCCACCTTCACCTGCCCGTTCTCGACGGTCACCTTCATCTCGCGGTCGAGCTTTTGCGCCACCTTGCCCTTGGGGCCTTCGACCTGCACCAGGCCTGGCTGCGCGTTGACCTTCACCTTGTCGGGAATCTTGATGGGAAGCCTTCCGATGCGGGACATGTCGCCCTCCTACCAGACCGTGGCGAGCAGCTCGCCGCCCAGGTGTTGCTTGCGCGCCTCGCGGTCGACCATCACGCCGTGCGAGGTGGAGAGGACCGCGATGCCCAGGCCGTTCATCACCGGCGGGATGTCGCGGTACGAGACGTAGCGGCGCTGATCGCCGGACGCTTGTCGGTGTCGTACTTCAAGACCACGGTCAGGACGCCCTGCTCGCCGTCCTCCTTGGCGGTTACCTCGCGGACGAAGCCCTCGTCGCGCAGCACCTCGCAGATGCGCTGCTTGATCTTGCTGGCCGGCAGCTCGATCTGCTCGAGGCCGGCGCGCTGGGCGTTGCGGATCCGGGTCAAGAGGTCCGCGATGGGATCGGTCAGGCTCATCTTCACATCCTCCGGCTGGCCGTTCCTTCCGGCGTGCCAGCTCGCTTGCGTTCGACTACCACGACGACTTGATCACTCCGGTCACCTCGCCCTTCAGGGCGCGGTTGCGGAAGCAGATGCGGCACATCTGGAACTTGTTCAGGAAGGCGCGGCTCCGCCCGCAGAGGGGGCAGCGGTGGTACGCCCGCACCTTGAACTTGGGCTTCAGCGCGAGCCGTTTCGCCTGGGCGATCTTGGACAGCTTGGCCATTGAAGTTTCCTTTACGTGGTCCGGAAGGGCATGCCCATGTGGCGCAGGAGCGCGCGGCCTTCCTCGTCGTTCTTGGCGGTGGTCACGATGGTGATGTTCATGCCTTTGATCTTCTCGATCTTGTCGTAGTTGATCTCGGGGAAGATGATCTGCTCGCGGATGCCGAGCGTGTAGTTGCCCTTCCCGTCGAACGACTTCGAGGAGACGCCCTTGAAGTCGCGCACGCGCGGCAGCGCGATGCTCACCAGGCGGTCGAAGAACTCGTACATGCGGTCCTTGCGCAGCGTGACCATGCAGCCGATGGCCTGGTTCTCGCGCAGCTTGAAGTTGGCGATGCTTTTGCGCGAGCGGGTCACCACGGCTTTCTGGCCGCTGATCGCCATCATCTGCTCCTCGGCTTGCTCGATCAGCTTGTTGTTGGTGATCGCCTCGCCGAGGCCCATGTTGACGACGATCTTCTCCAGCTTCGGGACCTGCATGGGGTTCTTGTACCCGAAGTCCTTCATCAGCTGCGGGACCACGTTGGCCTTGTAGGCGTCGGCGAGGCGCGCTGGGTGGTCGCCCTTGGCGCGCGCCTTCCCCTGAGCGGCCTGGATGGTCGCGGGGGCCTTCTCCTTCCTGCCGCCCTTCTTGGCCTTCTTCTCGCCCTCGGGCTTCGCCGCGGGCGGCGGACCTTCGCCCTTGGCGTGCTTCTTCTCGGGCTTCTCTTCCTTGCTCTTCTTGTCGTCTGCCATGTGCGATCCTTACTGGTCGATCTGGGCGCCGCTCCGCTTGGCGACGCGCACCCGCTTGCCGTTCTCCAGGAGCTTGGTGCCGATCCGCGTCGGCTTCTTCGATTCCGGGTCGATGAGCGAGAGGTTGGAGAGGTGGATGGACCCGTTCTTCTCCACGATGCCGCCCTCGGGCTGCGCCGGGTTCCGGCCCCGCTTGTAGTGGCGCTTGAAGACCATCAGCTTCTCCACCACCGCCCTCTCCTTGTCGTGGTCGATGTCCAACACCTTGCCGGTCTTGCCCTTCTCCCGGCCGGTGAGGACGTAGACCACGTCGCCCTTCTTGATCCGCGTCGAGCGCTGCATGGCTAGAGCACCTCCGGCGCGAGCGAGATGATCTTCATGAACTTGCGGGCGCGGAGCTCACGCGCCACCGGCCCGAAGATGCGGGTGCCGATCGGCTCGCCCTCCTTGCTCACCATCACCGCGCTGTTGTTGTCGAACTTGATGTAGCTGCCGTCGGGCCGCTTCACCTCGCGCTTGGTGCGGACGATCACGGCGCGGGCGACGTCGCCCTTCTTCACCTTGCTGTTCACCAGCGCCTCCTTGACGGAGACGACCACCACGTCGCCGATGGTGGCGTAGCGGCGCTTGGTCCCGCCCAGCACCTTGATGCACGCCACCCGCTTGGCGCCGCTGTTGTCCGCCACGTCGAGGACGGTCTGCATCTGGATCACGGGACTAGCTCCTCTCCGCCGGCGCGCTCTCGATCACCTCGGCGCGGGTCACGATCTCGGAGACCCGCCAGCGCTTGTCCTTGGACAAGGGCCGGGTCTCGGTGATGCGCACGATGTCGCCGACCTTGCAGGCCTGCTCCTCGTCGTGCGCCTTGTACTTCTTCTTCTCGGTCATGTACTTGCCGTAGCGGCCGTGCTTCATGCGGCGCTCGACCTGCACCACCACCGTCTTGGTCATCTTGTTGGAGGTGACGGTGCCGACGCGCATCTTGGGGCGCCCGCGGGCCGCTTCCGGCTGCTGCTTCTGGACGTTCTCGGACATGGCTTTAGCCCTTCTTTTCCGACGGCTGCGCCGGCTGTGTCCCGGCGGCCTTCTTCTTCTGGTTGAGGATGGTCAACACGCGCGCCAGGTCCCGGCGCTGCTTGCCCAGGTCGGCGCTCGAGTCGAGCGTGCCGGCGGCGTGCCGGATCCTCAGGTTGAAGACGTTCTCCCGCAGCTCGGCTGCCTTGCGGCTCAGCTCGTCGACGGGCAGGTCCCTCAGCTCGGCGGCCTTCATCGCTTACGCTCCCAGCTCGGCCGAACGGCGGACGAGCTTCGTCACCAGGGGCAGCTTGTGGGAGGCAAGCGACATCGCCTTCTTGGCGATCTCGTCGGTCACGCCTTCCATCTCGTAGAGGATGCGGCCCATCTTCACCACCGCGACCCACTCCTCCACGTTGCCCTTGCCGTGGCCCATGCGGGTCTCGGCCGGCTTCTTGGTGACCGGCTTGTCCGGGAACACGCGGATCCAGACCTTGCCGCCGCGCTTGATGAAGCGGGTCATGGCGATGCGGCCGGCTTCGATCTGCCGGGCGGTGAGCCGCCCCGACTCGAGCACCTTGAGGCCGTAGTCGCCGAAGGCGAGATCGCCCCCGCGGTAGGCCTTGCCCTTGTGGCGGCCCTTCATCTGCTTGCGGAACTTGGTGCGCGCTGGTTGAAGCATCTCGTCTCTCCCTACTGCACCGGCGTCGGCGTCGCGGCCGAGGACCGTGTCGGGGTGGGGCGGGCGGCGCGCGGGCTGGCCTTCTCGGCGGCGGCGCCCTCGGGGAGCACCTCGCCGCGGAAGATCCACACCTTGCAGCCGATCTTCCCGTAGGTCGTCCGCGCCTCGGCGAAGCCGTAGTCGATGTCCGCGCGCAGCGTGTGCAGCGGCACGCGCCCCTCGCGGTACCACTCGTAGCGGGCCATCTCGGCGCCGCCCAGGCGGCCCGAGCAGGCCACGCGGATGCCCTTGGCGCCGAACTTCTGCGCCGTCTGGATGGCCTTCTTCATCGCGCGGCGGAAGGCGATGCGCCGCTCGAGCTGGGTGGTGATGTTCTCGGCGACGAGCTGCGCGTCGGTCTCCGCCTTGCGCACCTCGACGATGTTCAGGAACACCTCGTTCTGGGTGAACTGCTGCAGCTCCTTCTTGATCTGCTCGATGCCGGCGCCGCGCTTGCCGATGACGATCCCGGGCCGCGCGGTGTGCACGTTGACCTTCACCTTGTTGGCGGCGCGCTCGATCTCCACCTTGCTGATGCCGGCCTGGCCCAGCTTCTTCTTCACGTACTCGCGCAGCTTGATGTCCTCGTGCAGCCACTTGGCGTAGTTCTTCTCCTCGTACCACTTGGAGTCCCAGGAGCGGATGACGCCCAGGCGGAAGCCGATCGGATTGACTTTCTGACCCATGTGCCCTCCTAAGCCTTCGCCTGCGGCCTGTTCGCCTGGCGCCGGGCCGTCCTGTTCTTCTTCTTCGCCGGAACCTCGTCCCCGACCACGATGGAGATGTGGCTGGTCTTCTTCAGCACCTTGAAGGCGCGGCCCATCGCGCGCGGCATGAAGCGCCGGAGCGAGGGGCCCTGCCCGACCTGCAGCTCCTTCACGTAGAGCTGGTCCACGTCGACCTGGCCCTTCGAGGCCTGATCGGCGTTGGCGACCGCGCTGCGGAGGAGCTTGGCGACCGGCAGCGCCGCGCGCTTCTCGACGTAGGCGAGCTGCGCGAGCGCGGCGCCCACCTTCTTGCCGCGGATGAGGTCCGCCACCACGCGCACCTTGCGCGGGGTGATGCGGAGGTACTTCAAGTTGGCTCTCGCTTCCATCTCGTTCCTCACTTGGCCGCGGGCGCGGCGGGGCTCGCCGGAGCAGGCGCGCCGGGCGCCGCGCCGGGAGCGCCGGGGCCACCGGGCTTGACGGCCTTCTTGTCGCCGGTGTGCCCGTGGAAGGTGCGGGTGGGGGCGAATTCGCCCAGCTTGTGCCCCACCATGTTCTCGGTGACGAACACCGGGATGAACTTGCGCCCGTTGTGCACCGCGAAGGTGTGTCCGACCAGCTCGGGGACGATGGTCGATCGCCGCGACCAGGTCTTCACCACCTTCTTCGCGTTGGTCCGGTTCATCTCCTCGACCTTCTTGATCACGTGCCGGTCGATGAACGGGCCCTTCTTGATGCTGCGTGCCATTACCGGACTCCCTTGTCGCGGCGCTTCACGATGAACTTCGTGGTGCGCTTGTTCACGCGCGTCTTGTAGCCCTTGGTCGGCTTGCCCCAGGGCGAGACCGGGTGCGGGTTGCCCTGGCCGCTCTTGCCCTCGCCGCCGCCGTGCGGGTGGTCGACCGGGTTCATCGCCAGGCCGCGCACGGTGGGGCGCCAGCCCTTCCAGCGGTTCCGGCCGGCCTTGCCGATGCGGACGATCTCGTGCTCGGTGTTGCCCAGCTGCCCGACGGTGGCGCGGCACTCGAGCAGGACCTCGCGCACCTCGGTGGAGGGCATGCGGACCTGGGCGTACAGGCCCTCCTTGGCCATCAGCTGCCCGAACGATCCGGCGCTGCGGATGAGCTGCGCGCCGCGGCCCTTCTTCAGCTCGATGTTGTGGATCACGGTGCCCAGCGGGATGGCGTGCAGGGGTAGTGAATTCCCCGGGCGGATGTCGACCGTCTCACCTGACATCAGTATATCGCCCACGTTCACGCCGACCGGCCAGAGGATGTAGCGCTTCTCCCCGTCGGTGTAGTGGAGCAGCGCCAGCCGCGCGGAGCGGTTCGGGTCGTACTCGACGGCCGCCACCTTGGCCGGCACGCCGTCCTTGTCGCGCTTCCAGTCGACGATGCGGATCCGCTGCTTGTGCCCGCCGCCGCGGTGCCGCGTGGTCATGCGGCCGTAGACGTTGCGGCCGCCGGTCGAGTTGAGCGGCAGCGTCAGCTTCTTCTCCGGGCGGGACTTGGTGATCTCGCTGAAATCGGGCGAGGTCATCAGGCGCCGGCCGGGGCTGGTGGGCTTGTAGCTCTTGAGCGGCATCGCTTACTTCCCCTCGAAGATGGAGATGGCGTCGCCCTCTTTGAGGGTGACGATCGCCTTCTTCCAGTTGGGCCGCATCCCTTCGGAGCGGCCGATGCGGCGGTGCTTGCCGCGCACGATCGCGGTCTTCACCCCGGTCACCTTCACCTTGAAGAGCGCCTCGACCGCCTGCTTCACCTCGGTCTTGCTGGCGCGCATGTCGATCTCGAACGCGAACTTGTTCTCGCGGTCGCGCATGCGGTCGAGCTTCTCGGTGTCCAGCGGACGCTTGATCACGTCGAAGCGGTTCACGAGAGCGCCCCCTCGAGCGCCTTGGCGCCCGCCTGCGTCAGCACCAGGGTGTGGTGCCGGAGGATGTCGTAGACGTTCGCGCCCTCGGCGGGCAGGAACTTGTACTTCCTCACGTTGCGGATCGACTTGAAGAGCGTCTCGTTCCGGGTGTCGATGACCAGGGCATTCTCGATCCCGAGCCGTGCGAACGCCTCGACCGCCCCCTTGGTGGACGGCTTTTCCGGCGTCCACTTGTCGAGGATGAAGAGCGCCTTGTCGGCGTTGCGCTTGGAGATCGCCGCGCGGATGGCCGCCCTGCGCACCTTCTTGGGCACGTGGTACTCGTAATCGCGCGGCTTGGGGCCCATCGCCTTGCCGCCGCCCACCCATTGCGAGGCGCGGATGGAGCCCTGGCGGGCGCGGCCGGTGCCCTTCTGGCGCCACGGCTTCTTGCCGCCGCCGGACACCAGCGAGCGGTTCTTCACCGCTTGCGTCCCGGCCCGGCGCGAGGCGAGCTGCGCCTTGACCGTCTCGTAGAAGAGCGCGTCGGCGTTGTCCAGCGAGGCGTTGACCAGCGCGTCGGCCAGCTCGATGGTGCCGACCTTCTGCTTGTCGAGGTTGAAGACGTCCAGGGTGGCCATGGCTAGCTCTTGATCTCCACGTCGACGCCGGCGCTCAGGTCGAGCTTCATCAGAGCGTCGAGCGTCTGCTGCGTGGGCTCGAGGATGTCCAGGAGGCGCTTGTGCGTCCGGATCTCGAACTGCTCGCGCGACTTCTTGTCCACGTGCGGCGAGCGCAGCACGGTGAACTTGTTGATCCGCGTCGGCAGCGGGATCGGGCCCACCACCTTCGCGCCGGTGCGCTTCGCCGTCTCGACGATCTCCCCGGCCGACTGGTCGAGGAGCTTGTAGTCGTAGGCCTTCAACCGGATCCGGATCTTCTGGGTCGCCATCAAAACCTCTTCTCAAAGAGCGAAGCGCGCGCGGCGGGTTTCCCCCCGCCGCGCGCGTTGGAGCTTTTCCTTACTCGATCACCTGCGTCACCACGCCCGCGCCCACCGTCCGGCCGCCTTCGCGGATGGCGAAGCGCAGCTCGCGGTCCATGGCGATGGGCATCATCAGCTCGACTTCCATCTCGATGTTGTCGCCCGGCATCACCATCTCGGTGCCGGCGGGCAGCTTCACGGTGCCCGTCACGTCGGTGGTGCGGAAGTAGAACTGCGGGCGGTAGCCGTTCAAGAACGGCGTGTGGCGGCCGCCCTCGTCCTTGGTGAGCACGTACACGTTGCACTTGAACTTGGTGTGCGGCGTGACCGAGCCGGGCTTGGCGAGCACCTGGCCGCGCTCGATCTCCTCGCGCTTGGTGCCGCGGAGCAGGCAGCCCACGTTGTCGCCCGCCACGCCCTCGTCGAGCAGCTTGCGGAACGACTCCACCCCGGTCACCACCGTCTTGGTGGTGGGGCGCAGGCCGACGATCTCCACTTCCTCTCCCACCTTGATCTTGCCCCGCTCGATGCGGCCGGTGGCCACCGTTCCGCGGCCGGCGATGGAGAACACGTCCTCCACCGGCATCAGGAACGGCTTGTCGGTCTCGCGCACCGGCTCGGGGATGTAGGTATCCATGGCGTCGAGGAGCTTCAGGATCGCGACCTGGCCCTGCTCGCCCTGGTCGCCCTGCAGCGCCTTGAACGCCGCCCCGCGGATGATCGGCGTCTCGTCGCCGGGGAACTTGTACTGCTTGAGCAGGTCCCTGATCTCCATCTCCACCAGGTCGAGCAGCTCGGCGTCGTCGACCAGGTCGACCTTGTTCAGGAAGACCACGATCTTCTGCACGTTGACCTGGCTGGCGAGCAGCACGTGCTCGCGGGTCTGCGGCATCGGCCCGTCCACCGCCGAGACCACCAGGATGGCGCCGTCCATCTGCGCCGCGCCGGTGATCATGTTCTTCACGTAGTCGGCGTGGCCGGGGCAGTCGACGTGCGCGTAGTGGCGCTTGGACGATTCGTATTCGACGTGCGAGGTGGCGATGGTGAGGATCTTGGTCGCGTCGCGGCGGCCCTGGGCAGCCGAGGCCTTGGCCACCTCGTCGTACGGCACGAACTTGGACCAGCCCTTGTCCGCCGACACCTTGGTGAGCGCCGCGGTCAAAGTCGTCTTGCCGTGGTCCACGTGCCCGATCGTGCCGACGTTCACGTGCGGCTTCTTTCGCTCGAACTTCGCCTTCGCCATGGTCGTGCTCCTCGCTGGGTACTGCTTCCTTGAGTTCTTGCCGGAGGGCCGGGCGTTTTACGCCAGCCCTTACCTCTTTGCAATCAATTGCTCGGCGATGTGCCCCGGCACCGCCGCGTAGTGGTGGAACTGCATGGTGTAGATGGCGCGGCCCTCGGTCGCCGAGCGCAGCGACGTGGAGTAGCCGAACATCTCCGCCAGCGGAACGTGCGCTGAGACCACCTGCATTCCCGCCCGCCTCTCCATCCCCAGGATCTTTCCGCGCCGGGCGGAGAGGTCGCCGATCACGTTCCCCATGAACTGCTCGGGGACGATCGCTTCGGTGGCCATCATCGGCTCCAGCAGGATGGGACCGGCCCTGGCGGCCCCCTCCTTGAAGCCGATCGAGCCGGCGATCTTGAACGCCATCTCGTTCGAGTCCACCTCGTGGTAGCTGCCGTCGACCAGCTCGGCCTCCACGTCGACCAGGGGGTAGCCCGCCAGCACGCCCCCCTCCATCGCCTCGCGGATCCCCTTCTCGACCGGGCCGACGTATTCGCGCGGGATGGCGCCGCCAACCACCGAATTCTTGAAGCTGAACCCCTTGCCGGGATTGGGGCGCACCTTGAGCCACACGTGGCCGTACTGCCCGCGGCCTCCCGTCTGGCGGATGTATTTCCCCTCGGACTTCACTTCCTTGGTGATGGTCTCGCGGTAGGCGACCTGCGGCTTGCCGACGTTGGCGTCGACCTTGTACTCGCGCTTCATGCGGTCGACGATGATCTCGAGGTGCAGCTCGCCCATCCCGGAGATGATGGTCTGCCCGGTCTCGTCGTCGGTGCGCATGCGGAAGGAGGGGTCTTCCACCGCCAGCCGCTGCAAGGCGACGATCATCTTCTCCTGGTCGGCCTTGGTCTTGGGCTCCACCGCGATGTGGATCACCGGGTCCGGGAAGTCCATCGACTCGAGGATGATCGGGTGCTGCATGTCGCAGAGCGTGTCGCCGGTGGTGGCTCCCTTGAGGCCCACCACCGCGGCGATGTCGCCCGCGAGCAGCTCGTCGATCTCCTCCCGCTTGTTGGCGTGCATGCGCAAGAGGCGCCCGATGCGCTCCCGCTTGCCCTTGGTGGAGTTCAGCACCGCCGAGCCGGCCTTGAGCGTGCCCGAGTAGCAGCGCACGAAGGTGAGCTGACCCACGAACGGATCGGCCATGATCTTGAATGCCAGACCGGCGAACGGGGCGTCGTCGCGGGTCTCGCGGGTCTCTTCCTTTCCGTCCGGCGTCTTGCCCGTGACCGGCGGGACGTCCGCCGGGCTGGGCAGGTAGTCGACGATCGCGTCGAGCAGCTTCTGCACGCCCTTGTTCTTGAAGGCGCTCCCGCAGATGACCGGGAAGCACTTCATCGAGATGGTGCCCTTGCGGATGGCGCGCTGGAGGGCGTCCGTCTTGACCTCGTGGGCCTCGAGGTACTGGTGCAGGCACTCGTCGTCGTACTCGGCGACGGCCTCCAGCAGCTTGTGCCGGTACTCGTCGGCCTGCGCCTTCAGCTCGGCCGGAATCGGGCCCTTGACGACGCGCTCGCCCTTCTCGCCCTCGAAGCGCAGCGCCTGCATCTCGACCAGGTCGATGACGCCCTCGAACTTTTCTTCGGCGCCGAGAGGAAGCTGGATGCAGACCGGGTTCGCCGCGAGGCGGTCGACGATGGTTTTCACCGACTGGAAGAAGTCGGCGCCCACCCGGTCCATCTTGTTGATGAAGCAGATGCGCGGGACCTTGTATCGGTCGGCCTGGTGCCAGACGGTCTCGCTCTGCGGCTCGACCCCGTTCACCCCGTCGAAGACGGCGCAGGCGCCGTCGAGCACGCGCAGGGAGCGCTCGACTTCGATGGTGAAGTCGACGTGCCCGGGCGTGTCGATGATGTTGATCTGATTGGTCTGGCGACCGTCGCCGGGCAAGCCGGGCGGGGGCCAGAAGCAGGTGGTGGCGGCGGCCGTGATGGTGATGCCGCGCTCCTGCTCTTGCTCCATCCAGTCCATCACCGCGGTGCCTTCGTGCACCTCGCCCATCTTGTACGAGACGCCCGTATAGAACAGGATGCGCTCGGTCGTGGTGGTCTTCCCCGCATCGATGTGCGCCATGATTCCGATGTTCCGGATGCGCTCGAGGGGGACCTGGCGGGGCACGGCGAAACTCCAGCAAGCAAGTGTGCGCCCGCTCGCGCGGGCGTGTGGGAGGACGGGATGAAGGACGGCCTGAGAAAGATCTGACTTCTCAGAGGGCGAAAGCGCGGTTTTGTACTCGCTCTGGAGCGCTGTGTCAAGTGAACCGCCACCCGGGCCTTGACGGGCGCGAAGAGCGGCCTAAAAGGGGATTCACCTGAACCCTGTCTCGGAGGTAAACCCCATGGAGACACGGGATTTCTACCGCATCCTGGCGGTGGGACCGAACGTGCCCTCGGACGCTTTGCGCGCCGCCTACAGGCACCGCGCCCTGGGCCTGCCTGGCGGTCCCGGCCGCGCGCCCGAGACCGCCCCGCTCACGGACCTGGTCGAGGCCTACCGGGTGCTCTCCGACCCGGAGCGCCGGGCCTCGTATGACCAGGCCCGCGGCATCCCGCCGGCGGAGCCGCGCGTGGCCGGCACGCCTGCCCAGCCAGAGCCCCTGATCCGGGAGCAGCTTTCGCTGACCCGCGACTTCGACGCGCGCGATCCGGCGCTCGACGAGGTGCTCGATCGGGTGCTGCGCAACTTCACCGGCCGCAACGTGCCCAAGTCCGAGCGACTCGAGGCGCTCGACCTGACCCTCGGAGTCTCGCCCGAGCTGGCCGCGGTCGGAGGGGTGCTGGAGCTCGGCGTGCCGGTGTTCTACCCCTGCCCGGAGTGCCACGGCGAGGGCCACGACGGACTGTATGCCTGCTTCGCCTGCGGGCAGACCGGCATGATCGAGGACACCGAACCGGTGCACCTGCGCGTCCCACCGATGACGCCGGACGACGCCACCTTCCCGGTGCCGCTGCACGGCCTCGGGATCGAAAACCTGTACCTGCGCGTGCATCTCCGGATCGGCGGGTAGTCGGCGACGGCCGCGGACCGGGACGGTCCAGCGAGACTGCGGAACGCGCTCGCGTCCGCGAGCGCGTTTGTTACCAGCGGTAGTGAGCGAAGGCCTTGTTGGCCTCGGCCATCTTGTGCGTGTCCTCGCGCTTCTTGACCGCGTTGCCGCGGTTGTTGGAAGCGTCGATCAGCTCGGCGGCGAGCTTCTGGTCCATCGTCTTTTCGCCGCGCTCCTTGGCGTAGTCGATGATCCAGCGCATGGCGAGCGCAGTGCGGCGGTCCTGGCGCACCTCGACCGGGACCTGGTAGGTCGCGCCGCCCACGCGCCGGCTCTTCACCTCGAGCACCGGCTTCACGTTGTCGAGCGCCTTCTTGAAGGCCTTGAGCGGATCGTCGTTGGTCCGCTGCTGGACCAGGTCCATGGCGCGATAGCAGACGCGCTCGGCGACCGCCTTCTCGCCCTTGCGCATCATGTCGTTGATGAACTTGGCGAGGAGGCGATCCTGGAACTTCGGATCGGGGAGGATCTTGCGCTTGGCAACTTCGCGGCGGCGGGGCATGTGGTGGTTTCCTTTAAGTCGGGCGCTTGGCGCCGTACTTGCTGCGGCCCTGCTTGCGGCCGGCGACGCCGACGGAGTCGAGCGTGCCGCGGATGATGTGGTAGCGCACGCCCGGCAGGTCCTTCACGCGGCCGCCGCGGATCATCACCACCGAGTGCTCCTGCAGGTTGTGGCCCACTCCCGGGATGTAGCTGGTGACCTCCATCCCGTTGGTGAGCCGCACGCGCGCCACCTTGCGCAGCGCCGAGTTCGGCTTCTTGGGGGTGGTGGTGTAGACGCGGGTGCACACGCCGCGCTTCTGCGGGCAGCGGGTCATCGCGGGCGCCTTGCCCTTGTAGACCACTTTCTCGCGCCCCTTGCGGATGAGCTGGCTGATCGTCGGCATCAGTGCCTTTCAACAAACACGCCGCCCCGGGAAATGCCCGCGGCGGCCAGGAAAACGGATGAGCTCTTCGCCCCATGCGGGGCGGAAAAGGCGCGCCATGATAGCGGCGAGTCGCGCTGTGTCAAGCCGCGATGAAGTCCCGAGCGGCGACGCGTTGCGTTCCGTGGCGCCTGCCCGCTATCCTGCCGCGCCTACCCTCGGGTGGTGGCCTCGGAGGAGCCGCGCGCGTGAAGACCCGGCTCACCCTGGTCGACTGCCTGGGCATCGGCGTCAACGGAATCATCGGGAGCGGCATCTTCCTCTTGCCCGCGCGCGTCTTCGCGGCCGCGGGCGGGCTCGCCTGGGCCTCCTGGTTTGCCGTCGGGGGCGTGTGCCTCCTGGTGGGGCTCTGCTTCGGCGAGGTCGCCTCCGGCACCGATCGCAGCGGCGGTCCCTACGCCTACGCGCGCGCCGCCTTCGGCGATTGGGTCGGATTCGCGGTCGGCTGGATGGCGTTCGCCTCGGTGGTGCTCTCGTACGGCGCAGTGGCGCGCGCGCTGGGCAGGAACCTGTCGTACATCGTGCCCAGCCTCTCCGCTCCGCTCGCCCAGGGGATGCTGGCGGCCGCCGTGGTGGCCGCGCTCGCGCTGCTCAACTGGCGCGGGGTGAAGCCCGGGGCGGTGGCGAGCGACCTCTTCAGCGGCGCGAAGCTCCTGCCCCTGCTCGGGTTCGTCGCGGTCGGCCTGTTCTTCGTCGAGCCCCATCGCCTGAGCATGCCGCCGCCGCACGGGAGGTCCGCCTTGACCGCGCTCCGCCTGGGAGGGCTGGCCGGTCTCTTCGCCTGCACCGGCTTCGAGTACGTGCCGGTGCCCGCCGGAGAGACGGACAATCCGCGCCGGAACGTGCCTCTCGCGCTGCTCGGCGCGCTCCTCGGCGCCATGCTGCTCTACGCCCTGGTCGAGATCGTCTTCATGGGCACCCATCCGGACCCGGCCCACGCGGACAAGCCGCTGGCCGAAGCCGCGGCGGCGTTCGCCGGACCGTGGGCCGCGCGCCTGCTCACGGTCGGCGCCGCGGTGTCGTCCTTCGGGTTCTGCACCGGCGTGGCCCTGGTCGGCCCGCGGTACATCTCCGCGCTGGCCGACGACGGGTTGCTCCCTCCCGCGCTCGGGCGCCGGCATCCGAGATTCGCCACTCCGGGCGTCGCCATCGTGGTGACCGCCGCGGTCACCATCGGGCTGGTCCTGTGGGCGGACTTCGATCGCCTCTCCGACCTCGGCAACGTAGCCGTGTTCGCCCAGTACCTCTCCACCTGTCTCGCGGTTCCCGTCCTCCGCTGGCAGCAGCCGGACATGCCGCGGCGCTTCCGGCTGCCGCTCGGCCCGGTGATTCCCATCGCAGGCACCGCGGGATGCTTGCTGTTCCTCAAGGACATGAAGAGCGACGATCTGCGCTTCGCCCTGGTGACGTTGGCCGGCGGCCTGGCCCTGTTCGCCGTCCTGCGCTGGGCCCGCCGCACCGTGCCCGGCCAGGCCGGCTGACCCCTGCCGTTTCCTCGACGGATCGGCCCGGGCAGGTATCCTGCCCGCGGAGGAGGGATGCATCTTCGCGCGGCCGGCGCGCTGCTCGTTTCATGCATGGCGCTGCCGGCGGCCGCACAGGCGCCCGAAGTGGACCTGTCGCTGTTCCGTCCGGCCAGCGGCGGAGACGGGACCATCGGCGTCGAAGGAGCGAGGCCGCTTCCGGAGGGCGTGGAGCCGATCGAGCTGCAGGTGCTGCTCGATTTCGCCCTCCATCCGCTCCGGCCTCCGCCGCCCCGCATCGACCGGCGCCTCGGCGCATGGATCTCGATGGAGGGTCGGGTGGACCCGCGCATCTCGCTGACGGTCCAGATCCCGGTGACCTTGCGAGAGGACGGCGACCTGGGCGGCCCCGGTGGGACGCGCCCGGGCGCGGGCGTGGGTGACGTGCTCGTCGGGGTTCGCGGAGCGCTCCTCTCTACGCCCGCGCTTGCGCTCGCGGCGCAGGCCACCCTGCAGCTCGCCACCTCCCAGCCGCAGGCGCTGACCGGGGACGGGCGTCTCGGCGTCGAGGCCCTCCTGTCCGGCGCGCGCCGCCTCTCGGAGCGGGTCGAGCTGCTCGGCAACGCGCTGGTGCGGTTCCGGCCGCCCCGCGACCTGGGTACCGCGAAGCTGGGCAATCAGATCGGGCTGCGCGCGGCCGGCATCTACTCGATCGCGCCGGCGTGGCGCGCCTACCTCGAGCTGGAAGCACAGACTTCGCTGCGCGACGTGTCGGTACTCACCACGCCGGCGGAGTGGCGGCTCGGCATCCGCGCCTGCGCCCTGGGGCAGCTCGCATTCGAGGGAGCGGCCGGGACGCGCCTCACCGATGGGCTCGGGGCGCCGGACCTGCGGCTCCTGGTCTCTGTCCGCTACACGCCTGCCGCCTGCGCGCCGGCTGCCGCGTCCAAGCCAACGGTCGACGCGCTGCTCGAGCAGCTCGCAGCGGCCCGGGCGATGCGCGATGCGCTGGGGTCGGCCGAGGAAGAAGCGGCGGCCGATGCCTCCCGCGCCGCCCTCCGGGACGCCATCAAGGACTCGGAAGGGCAAGCCGCAGCCCGGGGACGCGCGCTGCGAGCGGCCGAGGAGCGGGACAGCGACGACGACGGCATCCCCGACATCCTGGACAACTGCCCGCTCGAGAAGGGGCCGGTCATCAACCGCGGCTGCCCGATGTCCCGCCGCCAGAAGGTGGCGATGCGGGAGGACCGCATCGACATCCTGGAGAAGGTCCAGTTCGCGCCGGGGAGCGCGCGGATCCGCCCGCGCTCGTTCACCTTGCTCGACCAGGTGGTCAGCGTGCTCGAGACGCACCCCGACGTGGTGCGCGTCCAGGTGGAAGGGCACACCGACTCGACCGGCAGCGCCCGGACCAACACCGCGCTGTCGCAAGCCCGGGCTGAATCGGTGGTCGCCTACCTGGTCTCTCATGGCATCGACCGCGCGCGCCTCGACGCCCGGGGATTCGGTCCCTCGCGGCCGCTGGCGACCAACGTGACCCGCACCGGACGCGAGGCAAATCGCCGCGTCGAGTTCCGGGTCCTGGAACGCCGCCCGATCCTGGAGCTGCCTGAGACGACCCCCGCTGAACGCTAGGCGGCGGAGCACAGCCTTTAGTCGGATGGCACCCTCACCCGCCCACCGAGCGTAGTGCTGGCCGGACGCCTGCTCCGCGTCCGTCCGACCGATTTCCCACCTCGATGGAGGTCACCGCCATGCCCACCCCAAGCGGTTCCGTTTGTTTCCGCGCGGCCGCCGCCGCGCTGCTCCTCTCGACCGCCGCAGCGGCCGATTCCGCGCGCGATCGCGCGCACGACGACGCGCTGGTCGCCGCCCGCTCGAAGTTCTTCGGAACCGAGAATGTCGACCAGCGCACCGGACAGGTCAATCGCGAGCTGGTCATCTTCTCCTGGATCACCAACGCCTCCTTCGCCGCCTCGGTGAAGGGCCGGGTCGTCCTGCTCGACACCTTCGTCACCCGCCTGGAGGTCATGCCGGGCCGAACGCCGTTCGTGATCCAGGACCTGGTGGACCTGCGTCCCGAGGCTCTCTTCCTCGGCCACGGGCACTTCGATCACGCGGACAACGCGGCGTACCTCTCGAAGAAGACCGGCGCGACCATCTACGCCTCGCCGGAGACTTGCGACAACATGCAGCTCGACGCGGTCAAGATCTTCGGAGCCGGGTCGTCGGTCCCGTGCATCGGCTTGACCTCGCGGGGCTCCCTCCCGGGTTCCGAGCTCGTCACCATCCGTCAGCTCGAGCCCGTCGCGACCATCGTCGCCTTCAAGCACCTGCACTCCACCAGCGTGGAGCAGGACACGACTTTCCCGCCGGTGGTGATCAACCTTCCCGATCGGACCACGGGCAAGTGCAACGCGCCCTGCAACATCGCGGATGCCCGGGACGCCAGCATGTTCCCCGCCGGCATCCCTCTCTCGACCGTCCTCAACATCTCCACGGCGCGCGCTGGCCAGGGCGGTCCGATCAGCATCTACTATCAATTCAA
>WNFL01102962.1_pt2 | contig 17577 bp, 19 predicted proteins | sample 5400361 | NCBI WGS metagenome assembly WNFL01 (sample SAMN13153351, study PRJNA577476) | soil metagenome | isolation source: 40 cm soil on Douglas fir-dominated hillslope | place: USA:California | collected 2013-09-17 | reverse complement strand
GTGCATCGCGTCGCCGAAGCCCGCCTGCCGACGGAAAGCGGGGCCTGGCGGGTCGTGGGCTACCGCAACGACGTCGATCAGCACGAGCATATCGCGCTGGTTTTGGGGGACGTCGGACCGGACTCCAGTGTGCTGGTGAGAATGCACTCGAAATGTCTGACTGGCGATGTCTTCCATTCCCTCCGCTGCGATTGCGGATGGCAGCTCGAGACCGCGATGAAAATGATCGCCAAAGAGGGAAAGGGTGTGATCGTGTACCTCGATCAGGAGGGTCGCGGAATCGGCCTCCTCAACAAGCTCAAAGCCTACGAGCTCCAGGATCAGGGAGTCGACACCGTCGAAGCGAACGAGCGGCTCGGGTTCGCTCCCGATCTCCGCAACTACGGCATCGGCGCGCAGATCCTCCTCGATCTCGGGCTCAAGACCATCCGTCCCATCACGAATAATCCGCGCAAACTGGTCGGCCTTGAAGGTTACGGCCTGACGATCGATGAGCGAGTGCCGATCATCTCGATCGCGCACGACGAAAACTCAAGCTACCTCGAAGCCAAACGGGCGAAGCTCGGACACCTTTTCGCTTCCTAAATGCCCGAGTTTCACGGACTGCCGAGCGGCGTTGGACGGCGCGTGGTCGTCCTTGCCAGCCGGTTCAATGAGCCGATCGTAAAAAAACTCGTCGATGGCGCCATGCAGGCACTCGTCAAGTACGGTGTCGCATTCGAGGACATCGATGTCGTGTGGGTCCCGGGGGCCTGGGAGCTTCCAATTGCCGCCCGCTGGCTCCTCGCCAGTGAACGCTATGACGGCGTCGTTGCGGTTGGAGCGGTAATTCGGGGAGAGACGGCGCACTTCGACTACATCGCCGGCGAAGCATCACGAGGACTTGCGGACGCGAGCGCCGACTCGGAGACGCCGGTGGGATTTGGCGTCCTCACCTGCGATACCGACGAACAGGCCGAGGCCCGCGCTGGTGGCGCGCACGGCAACAAGGGCTGGGACGCCGCCGTCGCCACCCTCGAGATGATCGATCTGCTCAATCGTCTGGACCCCGACGATGCGGATTGAATCCCGCGCCCGTGCGCGGGCCCTTCAGGCGCTGTATGCGTGCGACATGCGGGGCGGAAAGAATCTTGATCGAGTGGCGACGCAGGTGTGGGACGATCTGGCTGTTGCGCCCGAAGAGCGCCGATTGGCTGGTCTGCTGGTTCGGGAAGTCGAAAGCGGGGGCAGCGAGCTCGACTCGCGTCTCGCCGACCTCACGACCAACTGGCGTCTCGAACGACTGGGTGCGATCGAGCGATCCGTCCTTCGCCTCGGCGCCGCTGAACTGATGAAGGGAGATACACCTCCGCGCGTTGCAATTCAGGAGGCGGTCAGATTAGCGGAGAGATTCGGTACCTCCGCCAGCGCCAAATTCGTCAACGGCGTACTCGACGCTTTTGCCCGACAGGCCGGCATGATCTAGTGCGGATACTTGTCCTTAACTGGCAGGATTACAAGAATCCGCAGGCCGGTGGTGCCGAGCTTCACCTCCGGGAGATTTTCAGCCGCATCGTCGCCCGCGGTCATGCCGTTGATCTGTTGTGCAGCTCGTGGACGAATGCGCCTCCGCGCGCGAATCTGGATGGGATCGACGTTCACCGTATCGGCACCCGGCATACTTATCCCTTTCTCGCCCGGGGATACTACGCAGAGAATCTCGCCCGCAACGATTACGATGTCGTCATCGAGGATCTGAACAAGGTTCCCCTCTACACGCCGCTCTGGGGCGTGAGGAAGCTCGTTGCGCTGGTACACCATTTATTCGGCGCGACAGTGTTTCGCGAAGCCCCGGCACCCCTTGCCGCGGCGGTGTGGCTCTCAGAACGCCCACTCGGACTGCTCTATCGGCGGGTGCCTTTCGAAGCGGTCAGCATGAGCACGGCCGACGACCTAGTGGCGCGGGGCATTCCACGTGGATCGATTCGTGTGATCTATAACGGCGTCGACTCAACGCGCCTGACCCCCGACTCGAGCGAGCGGTCCGAGCTGCCGCTCTTCATCTATCTCGGGCGCCTCAAGAAGTACAAGCGGGTGGATATTGTCATCCGGGCTTTCGCTGACCTGAACGTCCCGGAGGCGACGTTGCAGATTGCCGGAACCGGCGACTATCGCGCTCAGCTCGAACGTCTGGTAAAATCACTCGATCTGAGCAGCAGGGTAAAGTTTCTCGGCTTCATTCCGGAGGAGCAGAAAGTTCATCTTCTTCGTCGCGCATGGGCCTCGACATTGGCGTCGCCAAAGGAAGGGTGGGGAATCAGCAACCTGGAAGCGGCGGCGTGTGGAACCCCGGTCATTGCGGCGAACTCTCCCGGCATACGTGAATCGGTGATCGATGGCGAAACGGGATTCCTCGTTCCACCGAACGACGCGCAGGCTATGACAGCGGCGATGAGGGGCCTCTTGCAGTCACCGGATCTTCTCGATGTGCTCGGAGGCGCGGCTCGCCGCTTCGCCGAAACCTTTACCTGGGATCGCGCTGCGAACGATACGCTTGCGCACCTGGAGGCAGTCGTCGCGAAATGACGCACGTAGGCGGCAGGACAACGGAGCAGGGATGCCAAATCCCAAGGTAACGGTCGGGCTGCTTCTCGACCGGCTGCGCGCATCGCTGCAGCTCGAGGAGATCGAGCCCGGATCCGGACTCGACCGCATCGTCGGCAACCCCGAGGTATCGAGCCCCGGACTGGTTCTGGCTGGATACGTCAAGCGATTCTCGGCGGAGCGGCTGCAGGTGCTCGGCGAAACGGAGATAACCTATCTGCAGTCGCTGAGCTCCGCGGATCGAAAGAGGATTCTCGAGTTGTTTTTTTCCTTTCCCATTCCCGCCGTGTTCGTGACGAAAGGTCAGCGACTGCCCGCGGGCCTCAAGGAACTCGCCAATGCCGCGGGAGTTCCGCTCATTCGCACCAAGTTGAAAACGGCGGAGTTCTACCGCCGGATCAAGCCGGTGCTGGAGATGGAATTCGCTCCCACGGCATCACTCCACGGCTCACTCGCCGATGTGTTCGGGGTCGGGCTTTTCTTCACGGGGGCGAGCGGCATCGGCAAATCGGAATGCGTGCTCGATCTCGTGGAGCGTGGCCACCGACTCGTGGCGGATGACCTCGTCATCACCAGCAAGCGCGGGAACGACGTCCTGATTGGGCGCGGTCACGAGCTGCAACGGCATTATATGGAAATACGTGGCGTGGGGCTGATCGATATCCCGGCGATCTTCGGGATTCGCGCCGTTCGGCAACAGAAGCGTATCGAGGTCGTGGTCGAGCTCGAGGAGTGGGATCAGCACGCAACGGTCGAGCGAACCGGCCTCGATGTGCAGACCACGACCATCCTCGGCGTGGAGCTGCCGAGAATAAGGGTATTCCTTAACCCGGGTAAGAATATCACAGTGATAGCCGAGGTCATCGCGCTGAACCACCTGCTGCGCTATTCGGGCATCAACGCCGCGGAGGCATTCAACGAGCGGCTGGTCGGCCGCATGAAGACCGCGGCGGCGAACAACATCCAGGCTTATTTACAGGAAGATCATGAATGACAAGGCGGGCGGCGGCCCCGAACAACCGCGAGCGATAGTCGTCGGACACGGCGAATTCGCGGGAGGATTGGTGTCCGCGGTCGGACAAATCTGCGGCCTGGCCAACGAGCTCGTCGTGCTGTCGATGATGGGAATGACGCCGGCGGACATCGAAAGCGCCATTCGCGAAGAGCTGGCCCGCACCGGCGCGAAGGTGATATTCACCGACCTGCCCGCCGGAAGCGCGACTATCGCCGCGCGCCGCATTGTGAAGGACCAACCGGGAGTCGTCCTCGTGAGCGGAGTGAACCTCGCGACCTTGCTCGATTTCGTCTTCAACACTTCCGTGCCGCCAACCGAAGCCGCGCGGGCGGCCGCCGAACGAGGGAAGGCATCTCTGATCGTGGTCGGGCCCTGATGGCAATCCACCTCTACCGGATCGACGACCGTCTCATTCACGGACAGGTCGTGGTCGGGTGGGGCCAGCCACTCAATGTCCGCTTTCTGGTTCTCGTCGACGACCTGGTCGCGTCGAGCGACTGGGAGAAAGAGCTCTACCGCATGGCCATCCCGCCCGAGATGGAGATCTACTTCGCCGACGTTGGCAGCGCGATCCGCGATCATCCTCGGTATGCTGGCGATCCGCGTCCCGGACTTCTCGTCACCGGCGACATTGGCAGCATGCACCGTCTCGTCAGGGGCGTGAAAGCGATCGGCAGCGTGAATCTGGGAGGCATCCACCACCGCGCCGGCCGCGCCGAGAAGCTTCGTTACATCTTTCTTACACCCGACGAAGAGCGGCAGCTCCGGGATCTCGAATCCGCGGGCGTCGAGGTCACGGCACAGGACGTCCCATCCGCGCGTGCGGTTCCGTTGCCCGAAGTGCTCGAGGGAGCGTCGCCGTGAGCCTGCTCGAGGCGCTTCCAATTGCGATGCTCGGCGCGCTGCTGGGACTCGATGTTGTGAGCTTCCCACAGGTGATGGTATCGCGGCCAATCGTGGCGGCGACAGTGGCCGGGGCCTTTATCGGTCACCCACCAGCTGGCCTCCTCATCGGAGTTGTGCTCGAGATGATCGCGCTCGACACTCTTCCATTCGGAGCTTCGCGCTACCCGGAGTGGGGATCAGCGGGCGTCGTTGGGGGTGCGCTGTTCGCCGCGGAAGCGCCAGGAATGCCACGTGCACTTCCCGCATCGCTGCTTGCCGCGCTGCTGACTGCGAGTATCAGCGCCTGGAGCATGGTTGTGCTCCGGCGGCTGATTGCGGCGCAGCTCGAACGAACGCGTGACCGGATCGAGGCAGGATCGCGCGATGCGCTTCTCTCCCTCCACCTGTCGGGCATGTCGATGGATCTGTTGCGAGGCGGTCTGGTGACGATTACCGCCATGATGATCTTCGCTCCGCTGGTTCGCGCGATAGTAGCCGTGTGGGGCAGCGATTCGGCGCCATCGCGTGCTGTCGTCGTGGTCATTGCGGCCATCGTCGCCGGCGGGGCGCTGTGGAAAGTCTTCCATTCGGTTCGACACGTGCTCTGGTTCTTGTTCGCCGGGCTTCTTCTTTGGGCCGCAGTGCTCGTGACGAGATGACCGCCGCGACGACTCGGGCAGTGGACCTGCCAATGCGCGTCAAGCTCGCCATGTACTTCCGGATGCTTGCTCTGCAAGGCTCGTGGAATTACGAGACATTGAATGGAACCGGGGTCGGCTTCGCCATGGAGCCAGCGCTCAGGTATTTGCCCGGCGGGATTGACGGGCCTGAGTATCGCGCCGCGCTGGCCCGCGAATCGCGCTATTTCAACGCGCATCCCTATCTGGCCGCGGTCGCCGTTGGTGCGCTGGTACGCGCTGAGCTCGATGGGGTCGACCCGGCGAAAATAGAACGCTTTCGAACGGCGCTGGCGGGGCCCCTCGGGAGCGTTGGTGACCGCCTCGTGTGGGCTAGCTGGCTTCCGTTCTGCTCGCTCGTCGGGATCGGCGTTTATGGAGCTGGAGGCTCCCCATTAGGAGTCGTTGGTACATTTCTGCTGTTGTACAACGCGGGACATTTTCTTCTCAGGGCATGGGGACTTCGGATCGGACTCTCGCGCGGTTTGAACGTCGCCTCGGCTCTGGGGAATCCGGTGCTTCGGCATGGTCCCCAATACATCGGATCTGCCGCCGCGCTGGTAGCCGGCGTGGCGCTGCCACTCGCGCTTCAACGTGTCGCTGGTCCCGACCGCGCCCTGGTGGGTGGAATCATCGGGGCGGCGTTGATTGGAATACTGCTTCTGGCGCGGCTTCGGGAGCGCGCGGAAGGCTGGCGTATCGCTCTTGGAGTTCTCGCGATTTTCGTTCTCTACTCGGTCCTGACCTGATGCCTGAGCGCGAAGTAAAGATCGTCAACAAGCTGGGGATACATGCTCGCCCTGCCGCCGAGATCGTGAAGACGGCCGGGAAATTCAAGAGCAATGTCATCATCGTGCGCGATGATCTCGAGGTAAATGCCAAGAGCATCATGGGCGTGATGATGCTGGCGGCGGAAAACGGCGCCACGATCGTTCTGCGTGCCACCGGTGATGACGCGGAAGCGGCGCTCGACGCGCTGACGACCGTGATCGCGAACAAGTTCGGAGAGAGCTGATGGCCAAGGGAATTGCGGGCGTGCCGGCTTCTCCCGGGATCGTGGACGGACAAGTCCACCTTCTCAAGTGGGAGGTTCCGGACGTACGGCACCGCATCATTCCCGACGAAGCCATACGCGGCGAGATCAAGCGCTTCCATGATTCGCTGCAGCAGGCGAAGGAGCGACTGCGCCACGTGCGAGCGCGGGCCGAGAAGCACGCCGGTCCGGAGGAGGCCGCGATCTTCGATGTCCAGCTCTCGATCCTCGAGGACGGCGAGCTTGTGCGACAGGTCGAGGAGCTGATACAGCAGAACATCGGCGCCGAGAAGGCGTTCGACCTCGTTTTGTTCGAGTGGCGCCAGCAATTCGCCAGTCACGCGCGACCGCTGTTGCGCGAAAGAGTCGGAGACATGATCGATGTGCATATCAGGGTGCTCTCGATCCTGCTCGGCCTCCCGGATCACGATCCAGTCGATTTGCCGAAAGGATCCAACAGGATTCTCGTCACACACGACCTTACACCGAGTCTCACCGTGCAGCTGGATCGCGAGGCGATCATCGGCATTGCGACGGATGCGGGTACACGCACATCGCACGTGGCGATTCTCGCGCGATCGCTCGGGTTGCCCGCGGTCGTCGGACTTCGTGAGGCGACCGAGCTGCTGACCGGGGACGAGCACGTGATTCTGGACGGAACGACCGGGGTTCTGGTGATCAATCCTACGCCGGGACAAATCAGGATCTACCGGGAGCGCCGGGCCGTCGAGGCTCTGGAGGACAAGGAACTGAAGGCACTGGCGGTTGCCGATTCCGTCACGCTCGACGGCCATTGGGTGACACTGCGCGCCAACGTCGATCTTCCGGAGGAGGCGGAATACGCCGCGCACAGTGGTGCCGAAGGTGTAGGTCTGATGCGCACCGAGTTTCTCGTCGTCGGACGGGCGACGATGCCGGACGAAGAAGAACAGTATCGCGCCTATCGACATGTGGTCGAGGCATTCGGTGGCCGGCCCGTAGTGATTCGCACCTTCGACGTCGGCGGCGACAAGCTTCCGATTGGCAGCTACCCAACGGATCCCAACCCGTTCCTCGGCTGGCGCGCCATCAGAATGTGCCTCGACGAGCCCGAACTGTTCAAAACACAGCTCCGGGCCCTTCTGCGCGCGGCGATGCACGGCGACGTCAGAATCATGTTTCCACTAATCATCACGCTCGATGAGGTGAAGCAGGCGAAGCACCTGCTGAACGAAGCAGCGGGGGAGCTCGACGCCAGAGGCGTGCCGTATCGGCACGATCTTCCTCTCGGCGTGATGGTCGAAACACCAGCCGCCGCGTTGTCGGTGCACACCCTCGTCGATGACGTGTCGTTCCTCAGCATCGGCACCAATGATCTCGTCCAGTACACGCTGGCGGTTGATCGCGGTAGCGCCAATCTCGCTTCGCGCTTTACTCCCCTGCATCCGGCAGTGCTGACGCTTATCAAGCGCATCGTCGATGTCGGCGTCGCGCATCGTCTGGAGGTTGCCGTCTGCGGCGAGATGGCATCTCAGCCGCTGATGGCGTTCGCCCTGATCGGGCTCGGCGTCAGGTGTCTGAGCGTCGCCGGCAGGGCAGTCCCGTTGGTCAAGCGAATTGTCCGGGGCGTGAGCGTCAGTGTCGCGGCCGAAGGCGCGAACGCCGCGCTCGAATCCAGAACCGCGCGCGAGGCCGAAGGCGAATTGCGTCGTCGTCTGCTGACGGCCTTTGGTGACGCGCCGTTTTTGCGGGATGGGTTGCCCAGCTTCGACGATGGAAATATCTTCGAGGGCTCCGGTGGGGCCAAAACTTCCTCGGCGCACGAATAGTACGGCGTGCGACCGTTGCCACCGATCATCCTCATATTCCCCAGAGGAATTTCGTGCTCGATCGACATCTGTTCACATCCGAATCCGTCACCGAAGGTCATCCTGACAAGGTCGCGGACGCGATCTCGGACGCAATTCTAGACGCAATACTGAAAGACGATCCCATGGCGCGAGTCGCCTGCGAGACGCTCGTTACGACCGGACTCGCCTGCGTCGCCGGGGAGATCACCACCAAGACATACGTCAACGTCCCCGAGATCGTGCGTTCCACGATCGACCGGATCGGATACAACGACGCCGGCATGGGATTCGATTCCAAGACCTGCGCCGTCATCAGCACCATCGACAAGCAATCACCGGACATCGCCCAGGGCGTGGATCATGGAGGAGCGGGCGACCAGGGAATGATGTTCGGCTACGCCAGCGACGAGACGGAAGAATTGATGCCCATGCCGATTCAGCTGGCGCACCGCCTCACTGAACGGCTCGCTGCATTCCGTAGGTCCAAGGAAGGAAGCTGGGTCCGCCCTGACGGTAAAGCGCAAGTCACGGTTCTCTATGAGGAAAACATTCCGATTGGTGTCGAAACCGTCGTCGTCTCGACGCAGCATTCAGAGGACATCTCGACCAAGAAGCTCCGCGAAGCGATCATCATCGAGGTCATCGAGCCGGTGATCCCGAAAGAGCTCCGCGACAAGAACATCAAGTTCCACATCAATCCCACCGGTCGCTTCGTCATCGGAGGCCCCCAGGGCGACGCCGGCCTTACGGGACGCAAGATCATCGTCGACACCTACGGCGGCATGGGGCGTCACGGCGGCGGCGCTTTCAGCGGCAAGGATCCCTCTAAGGTCGATCGCTCCGCCTGCTACGCGGCGCGCTGGGTCGCCAAGAACATCGTCGGAGCGAGGCTGGCCCGGCGCTGCGAGGTCCAGGTGGCATACGCGATCGGCGTCGCCGAGCCCGTCTCAGTCAACATCGATACATTCGGCACGAACACCGTTCCTGAGACCGCGATCCTGAATGCAGTGCGCAAGGTGTTCGACTTGACGCCCAAGGGAATCATCGCGGCGCTCGATCTCAGAAAGCCGATATACAGCGCGACCTCTTCGTACGGGCATTTCGGCCGCGCCCCCAAGAAGAACGGCAAGGGAACGCTCTTTACATGGGAGCGCCTGGATCGCGTGTCCGATCTAAAGAAGGCGACGGAAGGAAAGTAGGCAGCGTTCGACGGCCGACGGTGTAAGAAGAGCTGGCCGCTCCAGGTGGCCAGCTTTTCCACTTTATGGCCATAACGTTAACTTGATTTGATGCAACTCGTCGAAGTCGAAGTGATGCGGCTCGGTCTCGATCGCTCCACCAACTCCTACGTTGTGATTCTGCAGGAGAAGGGCGGGTCGCGGCTGCTCCCGATCTGGATCGGACAACCGGAAGCGGAATCGATCGTGATCGAGATGAACAAGCTCAAGCGTGAACGGCCACTCACCCATGACTTGTGCAAGAATCTCATCATCGGCATGGGTGGCACTCTTCGCCGCGTCAACATCACCAAAGTCGAGAACCGCACTTTTTACGCAGAGCTTCACATCGCGCGGGACTCAGGTGCGGTGCACATCGACGCGCGTCCTTCCGACAGCATCGCGATTGCGCTCCGATTCGAAGCGCCGATCTTCGCGCAGGAGACTCTTCTCACTGCGCTTCTGCTCGAGGAAGGGCAGACCCCACCGGAAACTTTGGCCGAGCCTTCGGACGAGATGTCGGCCGACCAGTTGAAGGAATACCTCGAGAATCTGCGACCCGAAGATTTTGGGAAGTTCAATATGTAAGCTGGCGGTCCTGCTGCTCCTGCAGGCCACCGCCCTTCCATCGGTTCCGCAGCTGGTGTCCGGACGAATCGTGCGCCCCGGTGGTGAACGCGTGGTCCCGGTGGGTGGAGCGTGGGTGGTCCTGCACCGCGTTGGACCGGACAGCGCGGGCCCGCTCGACTCCGTTCGGTCGGATTCTCGCGGACGCTATTCCTTCAAATACCTGCGGACCGGAAGTGCCGATGCGATCTATTTCGTCTCGGCCTCGCACGACGGCATCGCCTATTTCACTCAGCCTCTCGCTGAAGGAAGAGTGAGCGGCGATGATGGCGAGATAACGGTGTTCGATACGACGTCGGGACACGTCCCGATGAGTGTGCGCGGACACCACGTGGTGGTGTCGGCCGCTGACGCCAATGCGCGCCGATCGATCGTGGAGGTCTACGATCTTTCCAACGACAGCTCGGTCACGCGAGTCGCGGCCGCCGACAATCCCGCGAGCACAACTTGGGAAACTCACATCGTCCCCGGCGCCGCCGACTTCAAGGTTAGCCAGGGGGACTTCTCAGCCGCGGCAGTCACCTACGCGAGTGGAGTCGTCAGCGTCTTCGCGCCCCTCGCGCCCGGGATCAAGCAGCTGTCTTTCTCCTACTCGCTGCCCGCAAAAGCATTTCCGCTCAAGCTTCCGCTCGAAACCGAGACGGGGATCTACGAGATCCTGATCGAGGAAAAAGCCGGCAACGTCACCGGTCCGCACTTGAAGGAAGTCGATCCGGTTACCGTCGACGAGCGCAACTTCCGCCGTTTCCTGGCGTCGGACATGCCCGAGAAATCGGTGGCGGTCATAGATCTTCCGCCGCCGCCACCAGCGACACGGTCGATCGATCCGCGCTATCTCGTGGCGCTTACGCTCCTGATCGGAGGCGCGATGGTCCTGGCGCTTGCGCAGGCGCTTCGACGTAGATAGCTTCGCCCAATAATTGATCGCGGACGGGAGCCACGGAAACCGGTTTGAAGCCGGTGCGGCCCCGCCACTGTAACGGGCAATAACGCTGACTCGTAGCGCCACTGACTGCAGGAGCAGTCGGGAAGGTGAGTCCAGCGGCCCGGAGCCAGGAGACGACTCTCGTCCGCGCCACGTTCACAGTACCTCGGGGGAGGTCCTGGTGGCGGTCAGGCGTCTTTTGGCGCGTGTTCGTTACGGGCATTCCTCGGAGAGGAGTGTCCGTTTTTGTTTTTTCGCGCTCGATCATCACTGACATGTCTCGTCTTCACGCTCGCGATCAACGCCTGTGAGAAGTCGAGCCGCGACGCAGCTGGTGTGCACGATGATTTCGGGGATCCGGTTCGGGTCGGTGCCGTGCCGACGCGAATCGTTTCTCTCAACCCCGCGACGACCGAGATCGTTTTCACACTGGGCGCCGGCACCAGGCTCGTCGGGCGCACGAAGTACGATCTCTGGCCCGATTCGGCGAAGCTGATCCCCGCTCTGACAGACGGGATGCGTCCCAACATCGAAGTAGTGCTGGGCGCCCATCCGGACCTCGTGATCCTCTATGCGAGCCAGGACAACAGGCCAGCCGCCGAACGGTTTCGCGCCGCGGGCGTTAACACTCTGTCTCTCAGAGTTGACCACATCTCCGACTTTCGGCGCACGGTTTCTCTCCTCGGCGCGATTCTTCATGATTCTGCACGCGCCCGGATAGTGATCGACTCGGTCCAGAACACGCTCGATCGCGTCCAGGCCGCGACGAAGGGGAGCGCACGAGCAACGGTGTTCTGGCACATCTGGGACGCTCCGCTCATCACCATTGGCGCCGGCAGCTTCATGAACGAGCTCGTCGACATTGCCGGAGCGAAAAATGTCTACGCTGACATCAAGAGTCCGTCCGCGGAAATATCCCTCGAGGACGTCTCGCGACGTGATCCTGATTTCATTCTGGCGGGACCCGTAGGAGCGAGGCAGATCGAATCCGACCCTCGGTGGCGCATCGTCCGCGCGGCGCGGGAAAAGAAAATCCTGATAGTGGACACCCTTCTCGTAGCGCGACCGTCGGTTCGCCTCGGTGAGGCTGCTGTCTCGCTCGCGAGACTGTTCCACCCTGGCACGGTTCGGTGAAGCAGTTTCGCGGCTGGTATTGGCTCGGGCTCATCGTGGCGTTACTCGCGATAGCGATGATCGCCGTCGCGCGGGGTGCTGTGTCGGTGTCGCTCGCCGCCGTGATTGATGCGCTGCGCGGTCGAGGGGATCCGACCGCCATCGCCATCGTGCGCAACCTGAGGCTGCCTCGCGTGGTACTCGGCGCGCTCGTTGGAGCGGGACTCGGCGCCAGTGGGGCCGCCCTACAGGGCGCTCTCCGCAATCCGCTGGCTGAGCCGTACTTGCTCGGCGTTTCCGGGGGCGCCGCGGTTGGCGCCGTCATTGCGTACGCGCTCGGCGTCTCGAGCGACGCCGCGATTACGCTTGCGGCGTTCGCCGGCGGAATTGGCGCTGTGTTCGTCGCGCTTGCCGTCGCCCGGGTCGGTGGGCGAAGCACCCGAGCTGATGTGCGAACACTGCTCATCGCCGGCGTGATCGTTGGAGCATTCGCGAATGCGGCGATCATGGTAGCGCTCGCGCGAGCGGAGCCCAATACAGTCCGCGGGGCTCTCTGGTGGATGATGGGTTCCGCGGCAGATGCGACATGGCGACGTGTCACGTGGCTGGCGGTCAGCATACTCGTGGCCGGGGGAGCGCTGGTCTACTGGGCGCGAGAGATCGACGTGCTCTCGCTCGGAGAGGATACGGCTGCGTCACTTGGTGTCGATGCCGAGCGATCCGGACGGCGAGCCTTTCTGCTCGCGGCACTACTCGCTGCCGCGACCGTCTCCGCCGCCGGCCTCATCGGATTCGTGGGTCTGGTCGTCCCCCACATTGCGAGGAGAATGGGGTTGCGTGCTCACCGCCCGCTCGTGCTTGCAGCCGGATTGATTGGTGCGACGCTCGTCGTCGCCGCGGATCTCGCGGCGCGCACGGTCGCTGCGCCGACCGAGCTGCCCCTGGGCGCGATCACCGCGCTGCTCGGCGTTCCGTTCTTTCTGGTGCAGCTGCGGCGTACATCGTGATCGAATTCAGAGACCTCGTCGTTTCGTATTCCGGCGCGCGATCGAACGCAGTCGACGGTGTCAGCTTCATCGGCGCGCGCGGCAAGCTCACTGCGCTCGCGGGACCCAACGGTTCCGGCAAGAGCTCTATCGTAAAAGCGCTGCTTCGACGGGCGGACATTCCGCGCGGATCCGCCACGATCGACGGTCGTGACGTGCGGTCGCTCTCCTACGCCGAGCTGGCGCGAAACGTCGCGGTCGTTCCGCAGCGGGAAGAGGCAGCGTTTCCGATCCAGGTGCGCGAGTACGTTTTTCTTGGGCGTTATCCGCACCTGGGGCTCTGGCGTGCGCCATCGAAAGAGGACGAGCTCGCGGTGGATGAGGCTCTGGCCCAGGCCGGGGTGGAAGATCTCGCCGACCGTGACACCGACGCGCTTTCCGGCGGCGAGTGGCAGCGCGTCCGCATCGCGCGCGCTCTCGCGCAGAAGTCTCCCGCCCTCGTCCTCGACGAGCCGACGACGTTCCTCGATGTCGCGCACGAGATGGCGATCTTCGAGCTGATGTCATCGCTTGCCCGCTCGGGGCTGGCGGTGCTCCTCGTGAGCCACCAGCTAAACCTCGTCGCCCGCTTCGCCGACACGATCGTTCTGCTCGACCGCGGAAAAGTGGCGACGAGCGGATCGCCCACCGAAGTCATGCGAGCCGACCGGCTCGAAGCGATCTACGGGTGGCCAGTCGTGATCACGCGTGATCCCGCGGTAGGAGCGCCGGCACTCGTTCCACTTCGACGTCCACTTCAACTCTGAAACCTTGAGCCAACGACTCCTCACCTCCGGACAAACATGAATCGCAAATCACTATTCATCGCCGCGGCCTCCGCGTTTCCCTTGTTAGCGAGCCCCACGGCCGGCGCACAGGCTAGAGACACGGTACAGCTCGGAACGGTCGTTGTGTCTGCTACCAAAGTCCCGAGGCCCGCCGCCACTCTTTCGCAGGCAGTGACCGTTCTCCTGGGCGACGACCTGCGCGCGCGCGGAGTTACCCGCGTGACGGACGCTCTTCGCGAAGTCCCGGGTGCATCGATCGTTCAAACGGGCTCGTTCGGTGGCATCACCTCGCTTTTTCTCCGCGGCGGAGAAAGTCGCTATACCAAAGTTCTCATTGACGGAGTGCCGGTGAATGCACCCGGTGGGTCTTTCGATTTCAGCCACCTCACCACGGACAACATTGACCGTATAGAGATCGTGAGAGGCCCCGCCAGCGTGCTGTACGGCGCCGACGCGGTAACTGGCATCGTGCAGATCTTCACGCGCAGGGGCTCGGATCCGGGTCGCCTATCGCTTGGAGCGCGGGGTGGCACTTATCACTCCCTCGACTTCGATGGCGACGCGGTTGGCTCGAGCCCGATGGGCGGATTCTCGGTTGGTGCTGCGCATCATTCTACGCACGGCATCATCCCCTTCAACAATGAATATCGAAACGGAACGCTGAGCTCCGCGATTACTCTCGCGCACGGTACGGCGGGAGACGCCAGTGTAGACGCCAGGTACACGACCGCCGAGTTCCACTTTCCCACGGATTTTACCGGCCAACCCGTAGACAGCAATTCGTACAGGGTGCAACACCGCCTGACCGTTGGCCTCGATGCCGACCGCAATCTTACGCCGAACATTCAAGCGCGATTGCTGGCCGGCAACAACGATGTCTGGGATCTCAGCGAGGACATTGCCGTTCCGTTCGGAGGGACGGCGCCGCAACACTCAGCGTTCAGATCTCGTGGCTATCGCCGGAATGTTGAAGGGAGAGTCGCATTCTTCCTGCCTTCCGAGGCCACGGTGACTGTGGGCGGGACCTACGAGAAGGAACACGAGAACAGCTCCAACGCTTCCGGCAACGTCGGCGCGCCGACGACGGAAACGGATTCTTTCGACGCATCGCGTCACAACATCGCTTACTACTCCGAGCTGCTTGGAAGTCTCACCGATCGCCTTTCCTACACTGTTGCTGGCCGCGTCGACGACAATTCCGACTACCGGCGCTTTGCCACCTACAGACTCGGGGTGAATGCAGCCGTCGTTCCCGCGCTGAAGGTTCGCGCCTCGCTCAGCACGGCGTTCAACGCGCCCGCGTTCAACCAGCTCCGCCCGACACTCTTTACTGTAGGCAGCCCCGATCTCCGCCCCGAGCGAAGCAGGTCAGCCGAGATCGGATTGATGACAGATTTTCGTCCGGATATCATTCGTCTCAGCGCAAGCTACTTCAATCAGCGGTTCTCCGACCTGATCCAATTCGTGAATGGTGGACCGCCGAATTTTCTGGGCAGCTTTGCCAACCTCACGGCGGCCAGCTCCAACGGATACGAGGCAGAGGTGCAGCTGACGCCCGTGACAAACTGGCGGGGGACCGCGAGCTACACGATCGTGAATCCACGCGTCACGCAGGTCGCTCCCGCGTATCAAGGCAGTGATCGGGTGGGCGATGAGCTGATTCGCCGCCCAACGCATTCGGGAAGCCTCGTAGTGTCATATTCCCGCCCTTGGGGAATGAGTCTGGGCACTGCCGTGAGCTACGTCGGGAAGAGGCCGGATACCGACTTCTCCCAATTCCCGTCGCCACGAGTAACTCTCTCTGCATACACAAAGGTGGATTTGTCGGCCGAGTATCCGCTGACGGGTCTCAAACACGGCGGGCTCACGCTCAATGCGCGAGTGGACAACGTGTTCGACAAGCGCTACGAGGACGTTTTCCACTTCGCGTCACCGAGACGAACCATTCTCGTTGGGGGTCGAGCTTCGGCGCTCTTCTAGCGCGCTGCCGGTCGCAGACCGCGTGTTACATTCTCTTAATGCCGCTTCTCGCTACGGAAGCAATCGTCCTCCACGCCTTCGATTACCTCGAGAGCTCGCGCATCATCCGCCTGCTGACGAGAGAGGCCGGTGTGCAGTCGGCGTTGGCGAGGGGCGCGCGGAAATCGCGCGGGCGATACGGCACCGCGCTCGATCTCTTCGCCGAAGGCTCGGCGCAGCTTTATGTCAAACCCAATCGCGAGCTCCATAACCTCGCCAGCTTCGAGATCTCACGCTCGCGCGGGGAGCTGGCGGAAGACATCGGCCGTTTCACCGCCGCTTCAGCGATCGCCGAGCTTGCGCTTCGCTTCGCGGGAGAGGCGGACAATCCCCAACTATACGACACTGTAGCAGACGTCCTCGACCGAATCGCTCGCTCGGTCCCCGAGCGGACCATCGAAGACGGACTCGCCGGGTGCTGGCGCGTCGTCTCCGTGCTTGGTTTTACTCCGGAGTTGTCCAGTTGCGCGCTGTGTCACACTCCGCTCCGCGATGCCGACGACACCACGTTCTCGCATTCGTCGGGGGGAATCGTCTGTCCTGCGTGCACCAAGCTGGCGCCGGGCGGACGGAGAATTCCATCCGCGGCCCGTGCTGCGATCCGGCAATGGCTCGAGGGTGACGATTCTGCCCATCTCACCGACGCCGAAGCCCGCTCGCATCAAAGACTCCTCCGCGAATTCCTCGGCGCCCATCTCGCCGACGACAGGCCCCTTCGCGCCTTCGCCGTCTGGGAGCACGAGCGCTGGAGCGCGGCGTGATCATCGGCACCGCTGGCCACATCGATCATGGCAAGACGGCGCTGGTCAAGGCGCTAACTGGTGTCGACGCCGACCGCCTGCCTGAAGAGAAGCGCCGTGGAATCACCATCGACCTCGGCTTTGCTCCACTTTTGCTCGAAGGCGTCGGCACCGTCGGAGTTATCGACGTTCCGGGTCACGAGGATTTCGTGCGTAGCATGCTCGTTGGCGCCAGCGGAATCGACCTCGGCTTGTTGGTCGTAGCGGCCGACGAAGGAGTGATGCCGCAAACTCGCGAGCACCTCCTGATTCTTGAGCTGTTGAGAATTCCACAGGTCGTTGTCGCCGTCACCAAAAGCGATCTCGTTGACGGCGAATGGCTGGAGTTAGTACGAGCTGATGTCCTCGCGCTTTTCAATGATTCCCCGCTGGCGACGCCGCCCGTCGTAAGCTGCTCCAGCCGCACCGGTGCCGGCCTTGACGAGCTGCGAAGCGTACTGGCCAACTGCCTTGTGAACGCCAAGCCGCGCGCCAGCGACGACTTGTTCCGGATGCCGGTCGATCGCGCATTCAGCGTAAAAGGAACGGGCACCGTCGTGACCGGAACAGTATGGAGTGGGGAGCTGCCCGTAGAGGCGAGCCTTATCGTCTTGCCTTCCGGAAAGACCGCGAGAGCGAGGAGAATCGAGCAACACGGAAACTCGGCGGACATGGCTCGCGCGGGAGGTCGCGCCGCCATCGCTCTCGCTGGACTCGACGTCAGCGATGTACCACGCGGCTCGGTCCTCGTCTCCGACGATCACTGGCAGCCGACCTCACTCTTTGAGGCGGTGGTGACGCTCGAGGCCGCCACGGAGGCAAGCTTGACGCCTCGCACTCGACTCCGGCTGCACGCGGGCGCCTCAGAAGTCGGGGCGCGCGTGGTGTCGGCTGCTGGTGCGACCCTTTCCAGCGCCCCGGCGCTCGTGCGCGTCACGACCGATGCGCCTCTTGTCCTTCGTGGGGGCGACCGATTTGTCCTCCGACTTCCCGCTCCGTTGCGCACGATCGGGGGCGGGGTCGTGGTCGACCCGTACGCGCGGCGCAGGTCATTGCCGCGGC
>WNFL01418638.1_pt1 | contig 17579 bp, 19 predicted proteins | sample 5400361 | NCBI WGS metagenome assembly WNFL01 (sample SAMN13153351, study PRJNA577476) | soil metagenome | isolation source: 40 cm soil on Douglas fir-dominated hillslope | place: USA:California | collected 2013-09-17 | reverse complement strand
ATGATGAGAGTGGGGCTGTTACTAAGGGGAAGTATGCTTCTCTTGCCGAAGGCGAGTGTGCAATTTGCGCCGAGGACGCGGCGACACTCCTGCCCACTCAGCACACTTCGACGTCAAGCCACGTCCATCCATTAAACACACCATACGTGACATCGTGCGGCCACACGTACTGTTACACGTGCGTTGCGGACCGAATGCTCCGGGCGGGCGACGAGGGGGATGAGTACTGGGAGTGCTTGCGGTGCGATGGGTGCGTCAAGTACATCGACCGGCTGGAGGAGAGAACGGGTACGGGTACGGGCACGAGCGAGGGTAGTGGATACGACTTGGACGAGATGAGTTTGAACAGTGAGGATACGTTTGGGACTTTTTCGAGTGAGGATGGGTTGAGCGAGTGAGAGCAGCGACCGTGGGATGTAACATATATTCAGGGATATTTTAGCTAATTTGCTGTGCGATGCTGGCGATGGCGGACACGGTGCGGAGGAGAATGGAAGGACAGTTGGACCCTGACGCTGCCGCAGCCGCATTCGTTCGTAGGCATCCATCCATAATTTGTGTGGGGAGATAGAGACCAAGACCGAGCCCGACGACGACTGTGAACCAACGACGACGCCATCTACGAGGGCAGCCGTCGAGTAGGTCGACGACGACAGCGACGACGACAACAACGACGACAAGCTTTACGACGACAACGACGACAACGCGGATGCTCTCAGCTGCTTTCCTACTCGCCGCCCTTTCCCTTGCGCCTCCTCCCTCGCATGCAGCTATCTCCACCACAGGGCCAGTTCCACCACTCCAAGTAGGTCCCCGTTCTCCCGAACATTTTTCTCCGCTCACAGCTGCTTCCTTGCGTCGTCTGGTTGGGTTTCGGGTTGTGCTCTGTAGTGGCTCAAGATCTCGGCCACAGGGACAGGCCCGCCGCCGCTGATGTACTCGACAATGGGCTATGACCCAGCCCAGCGGCAGCTCGTCATCTTCGGTGGCGAGAGCAGCGCCGGACAACCGTACGGCGACACCCACATACTCAATTTCGACACCATGGCCTGGTCGAAACCTTTGCCGCCCACAACTTTTCAGACTACACCCCCGGCAAGGAGCCGTGCCATGTACTCGATGGATTTGCCCGTTTCCTAGTGCGTCATAGCGGGATTCTTCCACCCCGCCCATCGACCAACCACCGAGCCTGCTGATCTGATCGTTTTCTTTTCCTCGAATAGTCGTCGGGGATTTCTCGTCTACGGTGGGAAAGGTGCCACGGGGGGGGCGCTGTCTGATGTTTGGGTGCGTGCTCGCCGATTGCATCCATCGTCCGTCTCTCTCTGCCTGCCTGCCGTCCCCCTTCCTCGCTCGCTCGGTGGAATGGCAGCCAACCTCCTCTATCAATCCTCCCAGCCTTCTTTGCGTTACCCGAAAGGCCTTGGGAATCGGGGCTTTTTCTCCGCTGCCCAAGGCAGTGTTGTTGTCCCTTTTTCCCAAATAGAGAATTCCTGTCTTCTTATCCGAGCCGTACCCTCACACCACTTCACAATGGGTTCTCCGTAACCATCCTTGAATCGTCCCCGAGCCCGCAGCCGACGTCAAACCTAACCTTGCTCCCGTCCGGCAGGAATTTGATTTCACCGGTCAGTTCTGGTGGAACATCGAAGTCAATGCGACAATGGGCAGCCCCGCACCCCGCTGGGGCGCAATATCCGGTGGCGACCCTCCCTCTCAGGCAAACACGCAGATCCAAACCATCTCGTGGCTCGCAGGCGGGCAGGACGCCTCGCAGTTGTTTGGCTGGGACGAGCTCTGGCAGCTGCAGATCGACGGCACTATCGCGCAAAACATCCAAAACGCCATAGCCACCTGGACGAAGACCACCGCACAAGTGCCGGCCGGCTTTAAGACGAAGACGGGCGCGGCAGGGGCCGTCCTGCGCCCGCTCACGAACCCTCAGTACTCCTTGCTGAGCTTCGGCGGGTGCGATGCCACCATGGCGGGGAATGCGACGTGCGCCGGTGGGGATTCGCATGCAGTAATTGCAAGTACGGCGGGTAATGGTTGGAACATCATCCCGCAATGTCCTAGTGCACGGTACGGTGCTGTGGTTGCGCAGAACCACAACGACATGTTCTCCCAGCAGGTATTCATGCTCTTTGGCCTCTCGGATCCTAACCAGTACGACGACGGAAATCTGACCAACCATGGAGAAATCGGCGTGCTCCACGTTGACCAGGGCGTGTGGTCCCGTGTGCTGCCCAGTTGCGATCCTGGCGGCGCCGCCGGGGTGCCCGAATGTCCTGTCCCTCGCGAGGGCGCTACGGTCATCTCGAGTCGGACCAATCTGATTACTGGAGCACTTGATGCGTCGGATATTATTGTCTTTGGTGGGCGGGACAAGGACGGGAATTTTCTGAATGATGTGTGGATGCTCCGCGCTACTAATGCGACGATCAATGTCTCTAACCAGACTGATTGGGGAACTGAATATGGGGATGGCGTCCTCCAGAGTGGGAGGTTCCAGAATGGACGTGGGGTGACGGTCCAGGTGCGTGGAGCAGTTCGTGAGGCCTTATGTAGCACTGAATGTTCCATGGCGCAGTTCTTGGACCAGTGTACTGTAAAGAAGAACATCACCACTCCCACCTCCAGCGGCAGCCCAAACGACCCCACAAACACGAACGGTGGTGGCTCGTCCAGTAATTTCATCGCATCTCAATACGATACCTCTGTCGTGCATAAATCGTTGGCTGGTGCATCTGTAGTAGCCATCCTTCCCGCTCTCGTTCTCTTCCGTGCCAGCTCGCCCAATGCCCTCGCCCAAGGCCCGTCAACACACCCCATCCTGCTCCTCAGCTCTGGAATTATCCTCGTTGCGGCATGGCTGGTCGGCGTAGTAGGTTTTGTTATCTCCATCGTCACCCTCTCCTTCACACCCTCTACCAACACCATCACCTCGGGCCTATCCCGTATTCGCAAACGCGCCGAGGAAGTGAAAGGTCACTTCCACACCCCACACGGAATCGGTGGTCTGATCATCTTCACCCTCATGTACGTTGTTCTCCCCCTCTGCGTCGCCATAGTCTTCGCGCTGGAATACCGCGAGCAATACGACCGGCGTCACTCGCGCGTCTCAAATTCTTCAAGTGCAGACGCCGAGTACAAGGACGATCCGAATTCGCCGCCTGTGCGCGCGCGGCAGTCGAGCAGCGCGGACAAGCTCTTCCCGTTGCGCCGGTCGATGGCGACTACGCCGGACCGGTCGAATTCGCCGCCCGAAGCGCACGACGACGCCGACGGGGACCCCATAGGCGCCGGAGAGCGCGTCCGCCTCCGCCAGGGTCGATTTGCGCCGAGCGCACTATTCAAGGAGAGACTGTGGCCAAGCGTGTGGAGCCGCCCACAGTCACGGTCTGTGCCACAGTCTAACCCGAATCCTCGCGGCGTGGGACTGTCCCCGGAGCTCAAGGACGATAACGCCTCGCGGCACTCCTTTCAGAATCATTCGGCGTCACCGTCTACCGCGACTGCTGGCCCACCAGCGAATGAGACGGGGTTCGTAGTCCTCAACCGCAACAAGAATGCGCTCGTGCAGCAGGCGCAGCACCAACCTGACGGTGCGCGGGGGCTCGCCGAAGACCGAGAAAATTCAGCATGGCTCTATCTGCGAAGGAACTTGAACTACATGGGCGATGTAGACTATATGATTTCCAAGCTCCGCGGGACAGCCGGGAGCGGTACAGGCACCGGGGTGGTGGTGGTAGCAAAAAGCAACAGTAATGCGCGCAAGGTCGCGCTGCGGTATCCGAGTCTTGGCGTCGTTGTGGGGCGCATACTCGCGCAGGTGGTCATCCTTGCTCTGGTGGTGTTCTGCGGGATGAGTATTGCGCTGCGTGGTGGCGACGGTGTGGTGGGGAACATCCTTTTCGCGTTGTTCGTGTTCTGGGCCGTTGTGTGCTATACGGCAATGTACTGGCTCGCGTGGAACGGCCGTCCGCGAGGAAGCGTGCTCGTCGTTGCGATCAGCCGCCTGAGAGGGCAGCAGCACGAAGAACACGACGAGCCGACGGAGATGGAAGAACATGGGGCGTTTTCTGATGTTGCTAGTCATCAAGCTGCTAGCACGCTCGGTGGAGCCACGTATGCCAGTCGGAGTCGGGCAGTGTACCGCCGTGTGCATGATAGTGGCTCGGGTGCGCATGTTGATGATGATGATGACGACAATCAGCGGCTCGAAGAGGAAATCGGACGAAGAGATGTACGTGCAACTTGTTTTCCGCTTGAAATCTTCACTGATTTTTTTTCTGTTAAAAACAAAATTGGACAGGTCTCAATCGTCACTGTACCCAAACGACCACTGTTCGTCACTAATGCAGGCCCGACATAACCGCAAGGACAATTTACCACGAATCCTTGGCGTTATGGTCTCTGGTTTTCTCTCGTCCCCGCTTGATTATCGCGTTGGTCGCCTAACTCCCCGCTTTGGACTCAGTTCTCTCCAAGTTTGGTACTTCGACTTTTATGGACGTGTGTGATTACGGATCCCTGTCCCCAATCTCTGTCCTCTATGTCGACATTTCTATCAAACTCATCGCCGTGCACTATACCTCGCAATTCAAAATTCATCGCAGCACAGCATACTCATACCCTCACAACACGCCTTGTCTGCCCTCTCTCGACGATACCTTATTAACCACTCTGTCGTCGTTGCCTTTGTTCTCCACACTCCACCATCCCCATATGTGGGAAACTCCCCATCGTATTTCGGAACCACCCCTTCAGCGAGGCGAGGCAGGCAGACAATCTCTAGACACCTTCGCCCTAGTTGTTGCTTTGCTGTGTTTCGGCGTACATGTATCCATTCATTCATTTCCAGTACTACCACTCTCTTTCGCAGGCGATGGACTATTTTTCACATGATGATATCGCGTTTAGCCAAAGCGTATTATTTCATATTCCCCATCCGAGGGAGTTAATTTGTTGATTATCGTAGTTTCGATTGGATTGCCTGATACTGATGTGCAATATTGGTAGAGTTAGGAATACAAGTATTGAGGTTGATCGACCTTGCATTCTTTTCTCTAGTTGCCGAGACTTCGATTCATGAACCGTCTCTTCGTGAAGCAAGTCCACCACTTGCTCGGCTTGCCCGTCCCATCTGCGTATAGTTTCTCCACAAGCCGGGCTGCTACCTCTTGACGCGCTTGGACCAGGTACTGTCGCAGTGAATCTAACGTTGGGGCACAGGAACGGGCGAGGATCAGCTGCTGCGGCGACAGCAGAAATGGAACCAATCAAAAAACTCACCAGCTTCAAACCTATTTGCAGGAGCAGAATAATGCGCATTCAAAGGAAAGTTTGCGTCCCCCGGTAACGCAAAGTTATCCACTGCGAGTGTGTTGAGCGATTTGGTGGCTTCGAGCTGGTTTGGCGGTACACGAGACGAAGCGATCTTCGAGAGGCAGTCGGATATGAAGAGAATGAATATGATGAGTAACCTATCCGCTGGACCTTTGATTTCAAAGTTGCGGAAGAGCGAATTAGCGCGGAATAGATCGAGTGATTCGTCGATGATGTCCAACGCGTTGGGATCCGCTACTTTGGGAGTTAAGTTTAAAAAGTTATTTCTAGTGAGCTGTTCATGTACTCTCTTATTTGACCATAAATATGACCAACCTGTTGGCGCTGGCCCCCGTAATTTCGACTTGATCGGCAGTATCGCTACGTTGCCTACAATCCGGACATCTGTCTCCTCATTAAAAGATGAATGGTAGGCCTAAAAGGTACTTGAGAATTCGTAGCGTTTCAGTTGAGACGCTGGTCCTTACTGGCATAACCGTTGGCAGTGGGGATGTTCAATCCGTTCGGAGGTTTGTCTCCATCTGCCTCCCTCCCATTTTGCCGCAGGGTGTGGGAGTTCTAACGCAGCACAAAGCTGAGAAACAGCTCGATAGTCAAGTGTTGAAGTCGGTGTGGCGTGTTTTGCAGCGGTTCGGCAACAGCCTAATTAGAAAGACAGTGCGCCAGGTGCGTCATAAAGTGTGCATCAAAGCTAGGCCTTTGAGGACGAGGATTTCCATTCAACAATTACTAATCACATTTACTGGTGAGCAAGGAGAATCATTCCAATCATACACTTATTCAGTAACAAAAGCAGGTGAAACACTATTCGTTCTGGAGTCCCATTGACGACGTGCTAGAGCTTCTTGACTCCCTCATCTACACTGGCTGATAGTATGCGTGATGCAGATCGAGAATGAGGCGACACGCAATGATCACAGTTAAATAAGGAATCATGGAGGTGGGCTATGAGAAGATGAGAGTAGTCAAAGGCACCCCATGATAAGCTTACAGATGTGGCAATAATATTCTAAGTCAAATGGAGTAAATGTAGGCGCTATGCGCATAGTTCGCACTTACCTCACGATATGCGAATAGGCAAATTATTGCAGTACCAAAGCCAATCATAGCAAAATAATATTGGAAGGACCCACTGGAATGATGAGCTGTTGTCGATATACATAGCCTAGATATCGCTACCAGTGGCTTACCGTATCACAATATCCCGCAGTTGCGAATGGCTCCCTCGTAGCATCTCCAGTCGATAGGCCATTATCACTTTCATAATAACCAGAATCCCCAGTAGTACATTATAAACTATATGGGTGGTCAACTCTGAGGGTGGTGCATTGAAAGCATGAAATAAACCTAAATAGGTCAACCTGCTCTTGTAAGCAAATGATGAAACGTGTGAAATATTGGCTTACCACACACTGTTAAGTTATGCGTATCATCAGAAAAGAACTCAGGCAGGTGAATAGAGTGGCCTACTTCCATACCATAAATCTAAACCTGCGAAGCGCACTTGGATTACAGAGAGGGATATTCAGGACGGTTTCGTACGACACTGGATCAAGTGTCAGAAAGTACGGTGGTGAATTGGCTGAGCATACCATTGGAGTACGCTGGTGAACCCAAGGCAAGTAGAATGACACAGGTTGTGATACAACCAACCCATGCTGTGGCAACAATCGAGAGTATCCATCTAGAACTGGTAGAAAGGGAATGTCAAAGAACGATCAAAGTAGATAAATAGACCAACTTCTCCCAAACCACAACCACCCGAGCTGCCAGGATATCTGAGAATATTGGTCAATGATGATCAGACCAAATATGTAAATTTAAAATCATGGCGATAGCACAAAATGAGTAGAAGGTAAGCGTTTGTCAATGGGTTGAAGTACACACATTCGGCAAGGGAAAGAACGACCAGCGCTGTGGTTAATGAGTAGAGGTCCACGCCCCAGTCTACGTTGGACTCACGTGGCCATATCCGCATGTACGTGGCAACTAAGCCTTGATCAGCAAAGTCAGCATTAAGTGATCATGTACAAAGTCATGTGGTGCGGCGTACACCTTGAGAGGGGATCAGTAATATATTGCTCGAAAGTTGTGTGAATGTCAAGCTGACATTTTCTCAGTTCTGGGGACCCCTTCATCATTCAATGATCAACATGATTGAAGCCTTCATATCCAAATACTTACCGAATACAAAGACGTCCATTGTAGAGAAGACCAGGCCTGTGTATCGCAGCTAGACAAAATCTTCAATCCCTGGTGATGACGAAATGCTGGGACGCACAAGTAGATAAATTTTCTAGAAAATGGACTTAGCTACCGATTTGCTCAGGGAAAAATAAGAATTATCACATTAATGAACTTTTTCCGACCCCTCTTTACAACAAGATAAGGTTTCATTCGAAAAGAGTGGCAATTACACGCACCCAAATATATTCCACCTAGTCTTGTATTGAATATCAAGTTGTTCGTGATATAGATAGATGGGACTTACTTCTTGGTCAAATGATATCACTGAGCCGATGGTAAGGCATTGATTCATTTGAATATACGCGATGTAAGCTCACTGTAATCCCACATGGGTAGTAGCCACAAAGACAGCCTGATATAACTGTGGAGACGAAAATCTTCCATTTCCGGGATGGGGGGACGAAGTGACGTGAAGGAGTGGCAGAGTTCTCGGAGGTAGGGAGAAAAGCAGGGCTTTTCATGGTTCAACCCAGAAGAGCATATTCCCGTCCGTCTCCCGGATCATTCTAGCGCTATGTCACTATTCTCGTCAAATATCCATCTCCCAACGCCCGATGTCCAATGGTTGACCGCGATAGCACACAGTTTGGGCTTCTGTGACAGTTCAACAGGAGAATGACACGTCAGGTGTTGCTCAAGGTTTAGTCTATGATTGGCTCGTGCCCTTGTCTTGTTGACATGGGGGTTGAGACTTGAGCCCAATGACCCCACCCTCCGGGGTGGGGGGTTGACAGATTGGACAGGCCCGTTGACAGGTTTGACAGGCACCGTGTGATGATTCGTAGCATTCCAATTGAGAAGCTGGTCAGCCTTACTGGCATAACCGTCGGGAGTGGTACTGTTCAATCCGTTGGAATGTTTGTTTGTTTCCATCTCCATCTCCCAATCCCCGCCGTGTAATAGGAGGATGTTGGACCTCTGACGTAGCACAAAGCTGAGAAGCGGCTCGATAGTCAAGCATTGAGGTCGGTGCAGCTCATGAAAGTGTGCATCAAAAAAGCCAGGCCTTTAAGGACGAGGATTTCCATTCAACAATTACTAATCACGTATCACATTCACTGGCGAGTGAGGAGAATCATTCCAATCATACACTTATTCAGTAACAAAAACAGGTGAAACACTATTCGTTCTGGAGTCCCATTGACGACATGCTAGAGCTCCTTGACTCCCTCATCTACACTGGCTGATAGTATGCGTGATGCAGATTAAGAACGAGGCGACATGCAAGCATCGCGGTTATATACGGAATCACGGAGGTGGGCTATGAGAGAATGAGAGTAGTCAAAGGCACCCCACGATAAGCTTACAGATATGAGTAAATCATCCTAAGTCAAATGGAGTGAATGTAGGCACTATATGCGTGGTTCGGACTCACCTCACGATCTACTAATAGGAAAAACATGGCAATACCAGAGCCAATCATCGCAAAATAATATTGAAAGGACCCGCTGGAATGATGGGATTTTGTTGATATACACCGCCTAAATATCGCTACCAGTGGCTTACCGTATCACAATATCCCGCAGTTGCGAATGGCTCCCCTGGAGCATCTCCAGTCGATAGGACATTATCCCTTTCATAGTAACCAGAGTACCCAGCAGCACATTATAAACTGCATGGGTCGTCAACTCTGAGGTGTGGTGCCACGAAGCATGAAATAAACCTAAATAGGTCAACCTGCTCTTATAAGCAAATGATGAAACATGTGAAATACTGGCTTACCACACCCTGTTATGTTATCCATATTATCAGAAAAGAACTCAGGCAGGTGAATAGAGTGGCCCACATCCATATTATCATACTAAACTCGGCAGGCGCACTTGCACTACATATAGGGACACTCAAGACGTATTCGTACCACGCTGGATCAAGTGTCAGAAAGAATGGTGGTGAATTGGCTGAGCATACCATTGAAGTACGTTGGTAAACCCAAGGCAAGTAGAATGACATAGGTTGCGATACTACCAACCCATGCTGCGGCAACAATCGAGAGTATCCATCTAGAACTGGTAGAAAGGGATAGTGTCAAAGAATGATCAAAGTAGATGAGTAGACCAACTTCTCCCAAAGCACAACCACCCGAGCCGCCAGGATATCTGAGAATATTGGTAAGTTATGAGTGGACCAAATATGTAAATTCAACATAATGGCCCATAGCGCAAAATGAGTAGAAGGTAAGCGTTTGTCAATGGGTTGAATGTGTGAAGTACAGACATTCGGCAAGGGAAAGAACGACCAGCCCTGTGGTCAATGAGTAGAGGTCCACGCCCCAGTCAATGCAATGTTGGGCTCACCTGGCCATGTCCGCATGCGCATGGCAATTGAGCCTTGATTAGCAAGGTCAGCATTAAGTGATCATGTACGAAATCATGAGGTGCGGCGTACACCTGGAGAGGGAATCAGTCTTGCTCGAAAGTTGTGTGAATGTCAAGCTGACATTTTCTTAGTTTTGGGTTCCCCTTCGTCATTCAAAGATCAACATGATTGAAGCCTTCATATTCAAATACTTACCGAACATAAAGTAGTCCATTGTAGAGAAGACCAGGGTTGTGTATCGCAGCTAGACAAAAGCCTCAACCCTTGGTGATGACGAGATGCTGGGACGCACAAGTAGATAAATTTTCTAGAAAATGGTATTAGCTACCGATTTGCTCAGGGAAAGGTAAGAATTATCACATTGATGAACTTTTTCCGGCCCCTCTTAACAACAAGATAAGGTTTCATTCGAAAAGAGTGGCAGTTACACGCACCCAAATATATTCCACCTAATATAATATTGAATATCAAGTGTTTCGTCTACCGGGACTGATATATGGGACTTACTTCTTGGTCGAATGATATCGCTGGACCGATGGTAAGGCATTGATTCATGCAGTTGATTATACAGGATGTGAGCTTACCGTAATCCCATATGAGTAGAAGCCACAAAGACTGGCTGGTATAACGGCCCTTACGAATGGCTTCTAATATTGCGATGGGGTCCATGAAGAAGTGGCAGAGTGCTTGGGGGTAAAGAGAATGACATGCCCTTTTATGGTCCAACCCAGAAGAGCATATTTCCTGTCCGTCTCCCGGATTTTTCCAGCATTATGCATATATGTCACCATTCTTGTCAAATATCCCACACCCAGCGTCAATCATATGTCCAGTGTCCAGTGCGCCAGCGCACAGTCTGGATTTCTTTGACAGTTCGACAGGAGAATAACACATCGAGTGTGTTCGATTTTAGTTGCTCAGGGTTGAATGATTGACTCGTGCTCTTGTCTTGTTGACACGTGGGTTGACATTCCTCTCGCTTATGTAGATAAACATTGTGCCTTATCCTTGATTCGTCCATCTAGTACCACGCTTCTGACGATCCACGTTAGGTTGTGGATTCCCCACAGCTTTTATCGTGCGCGTGCCTCCCTGTGATATGCCCCACTGCGCGCCCCTCGCAGCAATCGACGCATCAGTTCGTGATTACGAATTATATCCTGTGCTATTTATTACCCAACCCACACCGTTCTTGTCGAGTAACTATCTACAACTCCAAATCACCCTCGCATTTTGTAGAGAAACGAGACTCAGTTTGGGGTACAAAACTGAGTCGGAAGTAATACAAGAGTCGAGGTCTTATATACTACGAAGGCATTGGCATAAAGGGGTAATATGGGCTTGGGTGTAAGCGGGGAGCATAGATCCTGAGACAGCAATCTAAACACATTTGGCTAGCACGATCACGTCTCAGATTTAGGACCTGCCTTGTGGCCATTGATTCTAGAACTTACACGATTTTTGATGAATTTACTCTCTGACTTTCACGCCGGTCTCCCTATAACTCATTCCTAGGCGCCCTACAATCATATCAAGTATCGACCACTGGCAAATTGAGCCCCGTCAAGCGTGTGATCAACTTAGGAGGGACCTTTTTCAGAGCCTTCAAAGAATACTTTTGCGATGACTGGCTATTACATCTATTGGTGAGTGAGGAGAATCATTCCAATCATACACTTTTGCAGTAACAAACACAGTAAAGCACTATTTGTTCTGGAGTCCTATTAACAACATGCTAGAGCTCCTTGACTCTCCCATCTACACTGGCTGATAGTATGCGTGATGCAGATTAAGAATGAGACGACACGCAAGGATCACAGTTATATACGGAGTCATGGAGGTGGCCTATGAGAAAATGAGAGTAGTCAAAGGCACTCCACGATAAGCTTACAGATATAAGTAAATCATCCTAAGTCAAGCCAAGTGAGTGTAGGGGCTATATGCATAGTTTGCACTCACCTCACGTAATAGGCAAATTATTGCAATATTAATGCCAATCATAGCAAAATAATATTGTAAGGATCCGCTGGAATGATGAGTTGTTGTTGATATAAACAGCCTAGATATCACTACCAGTGGCCTTACCGGATCACAATTTCCCGCAGTTGTGAAGGACTCCCCTGTAGGATTTCCAGTCGATACGTCATTATCCCTTTTATAGTAGCCAAGATACCCAGTAGTACATTGTAAACTGCATGGGTGGTCAACTCTGGGAGGTGGTGCTGTAAAGCATGAAATAAACCTAAATAGGTCAACCTGCTCTTTTAAGCAAATAATAAAACATGTGAAATATTGGCTTACCACACCCTGTAATGTTATACGAATTGTCAGAAAGGACTCAGGCAGGTGAATAGAGTGGCCTACTTCCATATCATAAAACGAAAACTGCGAGGTGCACTCGGACTACAGATAGGGACATTCAGGGCAGTTTCGTACATCACTGGATCAAATATTAGAAAGCGCGGTGGTGAATTGGCTGGGCATACCATTAATGGAGTACGCTGCTGAGCCCAAGGCCAATAGAGTGACATAGGTTGCGATACTACCAACCCATGCTATGGCAACAATCGAGAGTATCCATTTAGAACTGGTAGAAAAGGAATGCGTCAAAGAACGATCACAGTAGATGGGTAGACCAACTTCTCCCAAACCACAACCACGCGAGCCGCCAGGACATCTGAGAATATTGATCAGCGATGAGCAAACCAAACACGTAAATTTAGCATAGTTCCCCATAACACAAAATGAGTAGAAGGGAGACTATTTATCAAATGGGTTGAAGTACACACATTCAGCAAGGGAAAGAATGACCAACGCTGTGGTCAATGAGTATAGATCCATGCCCCAGTCAATGCTGGACTCACGTGGCCATACTTGCATGTACATGGCAACTACGCCTTGATCAGCAAGTTCAGCATTAAGTGATCATGTACAAGGTTATGTGATGCAGCGTACACCTGGACAGGGAATCAGTATTGTTCGAAAGTTGTATGAATGTCAGGCTGACATTTCCTCAGTTTTGGGCACCCCTTCATCATTCAACGATCAACATGATTGAAGCCTTCATATTCAAAAACCTACCGAATATAAAGTAGTCCATTGTAGCGAGGACCAGGCTTGTGTATCGCAGCTAGACAAAGGCTTCAATCCCAGGCGATGGACGAGATGGCAGGACGCACAAGAAGATAAATTTTCTAGAAGATGGGATTAGCTACCGATTTGCTCAGGGAAACGCAAGACTCATCACATTAATGAACTTTTTCCGGCCCCTCTTTACAACAGGATAAGTTTCGTTCGAAAAGAGTGCTAGTGGCAGTTCCACGCACCCAAATATATTCCACCTAGTCTTGTATTGAATATCAAGTTTTTCGTGATATAGATAAATGGGACTCACTTCTTGGTCGAATGATATCACTGAACCGATGGTAAGGCATTGATTCATTTGAATATACGGGATGTGAGCTCACTGTAATCCCACATGGGTAGTAGCCACAATGACAGCCTGACATAACTGTCGTTATGAAAGGCTTCTATGGGGGGACGAGGTGACATATATGAAGGAGTGGCAGAGTGCCCTGGAGGTAAGGAGAAGAGCATGGCCTTTTATGGTTCCACTCTTTTGGATCTTTCTAGCATAATGTTACCATTCTCGTCAAATATCCCACACGCAATGTCAATGTCCAATGTCCAATGGTCCAGCGCACAGTCTGGATTTCTTTGACAGTTCGACAGGAGCATGACACGTTAAGTGTGTTCGATTTTAATTGCTCAGGGTTGAATGATTGACTCGTGCGCATGCTCTTGTCTTGTTGACATGTGGGTTGACATTCCTCTCGCTTCGACATTGTACCTTATCCTTGATTCGTCCGTCAAGTACCACGCTTCTGACGATCCACGTTAGGACAACTCTGGTTGGGGATTCCCCACATTTAATTTTTTTAATTGGACCTCGCTACGATATGCCAAAATCGCGCCCTCGCGACAATCGACGCACCATTTCGTGATTAGGATTATATACTGTGCTATCTATTGCCCAACCCACGTCGTTCTTATTAAGTCACTGCCTACAATCTCGCTCTCCCTCACGTTTGGCTAGCACGATCACGTCTCAGAATCATTATTTTTTATTGGGGGGAAGGAAGGAGATGCGTCGTTCACCGCAGCGCCAGAAGGCGCCGCGTGTGGGACTCCAGCATGGCTTGCCAGTGGGCCTACATCGCCCGCTGAACAGTTTGCCATCTGCCATCTGACTTACCCACTAAAACCCCCTACGTCGGTGAGCCCGGCCACATCCCGTTGAGATAATTCGAGGGTCGGACCTGTTTAAGATCGAATTCGGCAAACCGCTTATCCGCCCAGACGGAGCACAGTTTGCACTGTCGATTCAACCTCCTACCACCTTCCATGAAACGCGTCGCATTCCAGCTTTTCCCCACTAGGTCTGTAAGGAGGCCTTTCAGAACCTCTCTCGTCTCGTTCGGTGCTACGTCCCGATTGTTAATTGAGTTCTTTGTTTCTAGATTTCCATATTGCCCATACTGTCATAGAAATCAGGATACGTAGGTAGTCGTTTTCGAGCGGTAGGGCGGCTGCGCCCTTGTTAGGCCCGTCGTGATATCGGGCCGGTTTCTGGTAGTAGTCTGTCTTGTTCCATACGCTTTTGGCCATTTCCCATGCCATGGCTTGTTCGTTGCTTTCACAATCCAGCCACATGTGTTGTTCGCCTTCCAGTACCTCAATATCATGCGTTCTTTTGCAGAATGAGCAGAATGCCCGCGCCCTCTCGCAGAAGCCGGGGATGTCATTCCAGTAAGTATATCCTTACGCTTGAGTTGTGTTCTCTCCCAGCGTTTGCCAGGGTACGTCTCAGATTTAAAATCCAGCATGGCTCTATCTACAAAGGAACTTGAACCAAATGGGCGATGTGGACTATATGACCTCCGATCTCCAAGCTCCTCGGGACGGCCGGGCGCGGGTGATGGTGGGCATGTTTGTCTCCACCTGCCTCCACTTCCATCCTATATTCCCGCGTGTAATAGGAGGATGTTGGATCTCTAACGTAGCGCAAAGCTGAGGAGCGCCTCGATAGTTAGGCGTCGATGTCGGTGCTGCGAGTTTTGCAGCGGTTCAGAAACAGCCTAAAGAGGCGGTGTGTCATAAGGTGTGTCATAAAGTGTGCCACAAAGCGTATACCCTTACCTATGGGAAGCACAGTTAAACTGCGCATTCCTGAGAGGAGGGCGGTGCTAGGCCTTTGAGGACGAGGATCCAAATTTACTAATCACATCTACTGGTGAGCAGGAGAATCATTCCGATCATATGGATACGCAGTAACAATAACTGGGTAAAACAATATTCGTTCTGGAGTCCCATTTACGACCTGCTAGAGCTCCTTGACTCTCCCATCTACACTGGCTGATAGTAGTATGCGTGATGCAGATTAAGAATGAGGCGACATGCAACGATCACAGTTGTGGAAGGAATCATGGAGGTGGCCTATGAGAGAACATAATGAGAGTGGTCAAAGGCACTCCACGATAAGCTTACAGATATTTGTAAATTATCCTAAGTCAAATGAAGTGAATGTAGGTGCTATATACAAGGTTCGCACTCACCTCACATAAATATAATAGCCAATATAATGCAAGATCAAAGCCAGCCATAGCCATATAATATTGGAGGGATCCGCTGGAACGATAAGTTGTTGTCGATATACACAGCCTACATATAACTACCAGTGGCTTACCGTATCACAATATCCCGCAGTTTCGAATGACTCCCCCGTAGCATTTCCAGTCGATAGGTCATTATCCCTTTTATAGTAACCAGGATAGCCAGCATTCCGTTGTAAGCTGTATGTGTGGTTAACTCTGAGGGTGGTGCCATGAAGTATGAAATAAACCTAAATAGGTCCACCTGTTCTCGATCTCTTAAGCAAAGGATGAAACATGTGAAATATTGGCTTACCACGCCCTGTTAGGTTATGCGAATCATCAGAAAAGAACTCAGACAGGTGAATAGAGGGACCCACTTCCATATCATAAAATCAAAACGGTAAGATGCTCTCGGGCCACATAGAGGGGCATTCAGGGCGATTTTGTGCATCACTGGATCAAGTGTTAGAAAGCACAGTGGTGAATTGGCTGAGCATACCATCGGAGTACGTTGGTGGAACCGAGGCAAATAAAGTGACATAGCTTGTATATAACACTGGATCAAATGTTAGAAAGCACGGTGGTGAATTGGCTGAGCATACCATTGGAGTACGTTGGTGAACCCAAGGCAAATAAAGTGATATAGGTTGTGATACTACCAACCCATGCTATGGCAACAATCGAGAGTATCCATCTAGAACTGGTAGAAAGGGAATGTGTCAAAGAACGATCAAAGTAGATGAATAGACCAACTTCTCCCAAACCACAACCACCCGAGCCGCCAGGACATCTGAGAATATTGATCAGTGATGAGCGGACCAAATATGTAAATTTATCATAATTGCACACAGCACAAGATGAGTAGAAGGTAAGCACTTATCAAGTAGGCTGAAGTACACACATTCAGCAAGGGAAAGAATGACCAGCGCTGCAGTCAATGAGTATAGTTCCACACCCCAGTCAACGTTAGACTCACAGGGCCATATCCGCATGTACATGGCAACTATGCCTGAATCAGCAAGATCAGCATCAAGTGATCATGTACGAGATCATGTGATGCGGCGTACACCTGCACAGGGAATCAGTATTGCTCGAAAGTTGGGTGAATGTCAAACTGACATTTTCTCAGTTTTGGGGTCCCCTTAATCATTCAATGATCAACATGATTGAAGCCTTCATATTCAAATACCTACCGAATATAAAAACGTCCATTGTAGAGAAGACCAGGCTTGTGTATCGAAGCTGTACGAAAGCTTCAATCCCTGGCGATGACGAGATGCTGGGACGCACAAGCAGATAGGTTTTCTAGAAAATGGACTTAGCTACCGATTTGCTCAGGGAAAAGTAAGGGTCATCACATTAATGAACTTTTTCCGTCCCCTCTTTACAACAAGAATCAAGATAAGGTTTCATTCGAAAAGTGGCAGTTACACGCACCCAGATATATTCCACCTGGTCTTATATTGAATATCAAGTTATTCATGATATAGGTATATGCGACTTACTTCTTGGTCAAATGATATCACTGGACCGACGGTAAGGCATTGATTCATTTGGAATATCTGGGATGTGAGCTCACCGTAATCCCACACGAGTAATAGCCACAATGAATGCCTGATATAACTGTCATTGCGAAATGCTTGAACTAACGGGGCGTCAGGATCGAGTTGAATAAACGTAAACATGAAGAAGTGGAAGAGTGCCTGGAGGTAAGGAGAAGAACATGGTTTTTATAGTTCCACTCCTTTGGATCTTTCTAGCATAACGTCACCATTCTCGTCAAATACTCCGCGCCCGATGTCAATGTCCAATGTCCAATGCATGCTCCAGCGCACAGTCTGGATTTTTGTGACTGTTCTACAGGAGAATGACACGTCAGGTGTGTTCGATTTTAGTCGCTCATGGTTGAATGATTTGTAACGAAACAGACTCAGTTTGGGGTCAAAGCTGTATAGTATATTATGTATACCTGTAACGAAACACTACAAGACAATGAGTAATGGAACTACAAGA
>WNFL01392995.1_pt2 | contig 17582 bp, 16 predicted proteins | sample 5400361 | NCBI WGS metagenome assembly WNFL01 (sample SAMN13153351, study PRJNA577476) | soil metagenome | isolation source: 40 cm soil on Douglas fir-dominated hillslope | place: USA:California | collected 2013-09-17 | reverse complement strand
ACCGGCGTCTTGCAGGTCCGCACGAAGTCGCGTGTGACGGTGAACACGAAGTCAGGATTTGTCCTGTACATCTTCGTCAGAAACTTGTCGACCGTCTCCATCGTGATCTCGGGCCGGCGCTTCACGAGATCCGGGCCCCAACCCTTGATGTTGTTGTCGTAGAAGAGATCGCGCGCCTCTGGACGCGACCCGCTGGGCTGCGCCAGCACCGCCGCGACGACTCGATTGGGCGCCCGCTTCAGGAGATTCCAGATGAGCGGACCGCCGATGCAGAAGCCCATCACCATGAACTTGTCGATGCGGAGGTGATCCATCAGTCCGAGCTGATCGTCGGCGTGCGAATCCCACGGCCGGTCGATCTCGAGCGGGCCCGTCGACTGGCCGCTCGTGGCATTGCGCAGGTCCGCCGCGACGCAGCGGTACTCTCCCTTGAATTCGCCGATCGCGTCGAACGGATTGGTCAGGCCGCCGATCGTCGAGCCGCCGAGCCCACCGCCCGAGATGAGCAACAGCGGAAAGCCGGAGCCGGTCACCTCGTAGTGGATGCGAACGGGCCCTTTCTCGTAGAACGATCCCGCAGCCCCTTTTGCCACGGCCTGCTGCGCGAGGACACGCGGTGCGGCGGCCATGACCGTGGCCGCGGCGCCCGTCTTCAGCATCTTGCGTCTGATCCGATCCACCATTGCCGTCCTCCTCGCTTTTCGGGCGTTAACGTGCGGCTCGAGCCGCGCGACATGATCGCACAAGGCAGCCGCTCGAGCTTGCGCTTTTCAAGCCCTCAATGATTTCGTCATGCGAGCGCACGGGACCGCCACGCCCTTCGATGTGGGCACGTCGATCCGCTCGATCACCGCGAAGCCGCATGCCGAATACAGAGGCTCGCCCGCGACCGTGGCCACGAGCTCGAGTGAACGAAATCCCTCGTGCGCCGCGGCGGCCTCGCACAATGAGAGCACCAGCCTCCCGACGCCCCGCCTCCCGAAGTCCGGATGCGTGTACATGGCGCGCACGCGCGCGGGCTCAGCCGCCGGATCGAGCAGCCGCGCGTCGCGTCCCGCCGAATGGTCGCCGCCGAACAGCGTGGCTCTCCGGCTCCAGCCGCCACAGCCTGCGAGACGACCCTCGCACTCGACGACAAAGTAAGTGCCGTCGTCGATGAGCTGGGTGTCGATTCCCATGATCTCGAACGACGCGTCGACGTGCGCCGCATCGAGATAGACACTGATGAATGTCCGGATGGCAGCGGCCATCAGCGCCTGGAGTTCAATCAGGTCCGCGTTCGTCGCGAGCCGGTGCGACAACCCCGCCCGCTCGCCCTGCCTCTTGTACCAACGCCTCGCGTCGGCAAGCGTCGACTTCACAAACGCATCCTTGGTGTGCATGTATCCGATGTTGTCGAGGCGATGTGCGATTGCCGTCCGTCGTTTCAGATCCCCATAGGCGGCTGCTGGCTGCCCATGCGAACGGAGGTAGTCGCGGAAGGCAAGCTTGTCGCAGATCTCCTGGTGTCCTTTTGCGCACGCGTGCACGTGATGCGAGCGAACGCCGTTCGTGTCTTTCGTGAAATAGAACCGGCCCGGAGTACCGGGGATCACGGCATCAAGGCACTCGCCACGCACGCGATAACCCAGCGCCTCCATCCCCGGACTGAACGCGTTCATGTCGTCCGTGTCCGCCAGCACGACGAGCATGTCGATGATCGGTTTGGCAGGAAGGTCCGGAACCGCGGTGCTTCCGATGTGATGAATCTCGAGCAGGCGCCGCTCAAAAACTGACGCGAGCAGCGCGGCCTCCCTGTCGAAGGCCGCGATCCAATCCGGGTCGTAGTCGACAACCTCAATCGTTCGCGGCATGTGCAACGTCAGCTCTTCGACAGCCGCTGGTAGACATCGGCTTCGGTGAGACCAACGATCTCAATCGTCTTGCGCGCGGACGTGTGGCCGGTCGCCACGCGGATGCAGGTGCTGGACACGCCCAGAGCGTCAGCCAGGATCGCGGCCACGGCTGCATTGGCCTTGCCGCGTTCGGGTGGCGCGGTCACTCGTATCTTGAGCGTGTCGCCCAGCCAACCCACGATGCTGTTCCTCGAGGACGCGGGGACGACTTTGATCGTCAAGATCAAAGTGATCCACGGCAGTGTGCCGCTCCGCAGTTGCACTCAAGCCTGAGTTCGGGCACCTCGGAGCTGTAATCCACGGTCACTTCTTCGCCAGCTTCGATCGCACGGATGGCGACATCGTGCCGGTCGGTACCGCGGGCGTTCGGACTGCAGGAGTGATTGACGAACCGTGACGGCGGCTTCATCAGGATGTTGCGGCCGTCCACGACCGACAAGAAAGGTCTCTCCTCGACGGAAAGCGCCTCAGCCGCTTCGCCGCTCAGTATGTCCCGGCATCCATCGATGATGACTTCGCCCGGCTCGATGCGCCGGGTCGCGAACACGCCCCGTCCGTGAATGGGCGAGTCCCGTACGGCGACCTTCATGCGCTCGCCTCTGCGAAACGGATGACCGCCATCGCAAGCGCGCTCAGGATAGCGAACCCCGCGACGAGCGGCAGCACGGTGTTGTCGTAGCTCTGGCCGATCACGGTCCCGAGCGCGAGCGAGATCAACGTCTGCGAGCCGCCAACCACAGCCGCGCCGATGCCCGCGATGTGCCCGAGCGGCTGCATCGCCATCGCGTTGAGGTTGCCGAACAGTAATCCGATCCCGAAAAACGACGCGAGCAGGTACGCGATGAGCGTCCACAGCGGAGGATGTCCGGCCCGGGACGCGGCGATGCCGAGGAAGACGACCGACACGACGAAGACCAGCACGAGCGCCCGCCCGGCCAGAGGCCGCATCCCGTAGCGCACGACAAGCCGCGCATTGCAGAGCGAGGATCCGCCGAGCGCAATCGCCAGCGTCGCGAAGTACAGCGGAAACCTCGTCCCGAGCGCGTACTGCTGCTGAAGAATCTGCTGGACCGACGACAGGTACCCGATGAACGCGCCGTAGACGAGGCCCGCCGCCACGGTGTAGCCGACGGCGAGGCGGTTGCCGATGACTTCCCGGGCTCCGCGCATGATGTTTGCGGCCGACATCGGAATGCGCCGCGCCGGCGCGAGCGTTTCTTCCTGTCGCCACGCGAACCACACCCAGACCACGAGGGCCAGCGTCAGGTACACGCCGAAGATCGTCCGCCAGCCGGACACTCCAAGGATGGCCTGACCAATCGACGGCGCGATCACGGGGACGAGGATGAACACGGCCATGACGAGCGACATCACGCGCGCCATCGCACGGCCTTCGAACGTGTCTCTGACGATGGCAATCGTCATCGCCCGCGGCCCGCCGACGCCAACTCCCTGAAGCACCCGCCCGGCCACCAGCACGGCAAAGGTTCGCGCGAGCAGGGCAAGCAGACAGCCGGCCGAAAACAACGCCAGGCCGATATACACCGCGGGCTTGCGCCCGACGTTCTCCGACACCGGTCCGTAGAAGAACTGGCCGACGCCGAAGCCGAGGAACAACAACGACACGATCAGCTGGCTGTCGTTGGCTCTCTGCACGCCGAGCGTCGCGCCGATGGCCGGCAGGGCCGGCAGGATCATGTCGATCGACAGCGCGATGAGCGCCGTCATCGTCGCCATCAGCGCCACGAACTCGCCGAATGGGATCGTGGTGCTTCGCGCGCCTGATGTCACGGCGCCGCCGGCGTGCGCGTCTCGTAGGGCGGCCGCGCCGGCTGTTTCGGCTGCGTGGCCATCCGCTTCTGGACTTCGTCGATCGCACGCTGCAGCTGTGGGTCGGCGCCCTTCGCGAGCGCCGTCGGATCTTCGGGCACGACGATGTCCGGGTCGACGCCGTGGCCTTCGGCAAACCATTTGCCGGCCGGATCGAACATGCGGAACGTCGGTACGGTGACGCCGCCGCCGTCGACCAGGTCCGGCGTCCCGCTGAGGCCGATGAGCCCGCCCCACGTGCGCGTGCCGATCAGCGGACCGAGTCCGGCCTGGCGGAAGTAGAACGGGAACGCGTCGCCGCCCGATCCGCTCCAGCCGTTGATCAGCATCACCTGCGCGCCTCGGTGCGCGATGGGTGGCCACTGCTGGGCCGGCGCATCGCGCACGGCCCAGTAGGCGACGATCGGCCGGTGCAGCAGCTCGATGAAGCGATCGGGAATCTGGCCGCCGCTGTTCCACCGCTCGTCGATGACCAGCCCGTCTTTCTTCCACTGCGCCATGAACTGCCGCATCAGCTCGTTCTGCGCGTCGACACCGGTGCTCTGCACGTAGATGTAGCCGGCCCGGCCACCAGTCGCTTTGTCCACGATCTGCCGGCGCTCTTCGATCCACGCGCGAAAGCGGAGCTCGACTTCGTCTTCGAGGCACGTGACGACAGCCTGACGCGCGTTCGTCGGCGACGGCGTGCTGTTCACCGTGAGGACGACGGTCTTTTTTCCGAGGCCGTCGAAGCCAGTCCACGGATCCGTCTTCGTGTCGAGCGGGCGGCCGTTGACCGCGAGGACGTAGTCGCCTTCCTTCACGTCGACGCCCGGCTCGTCGAGCGGCGACCGCACGATCGTGTCCCACGGTCCGCCGCGAATGATCTTCTTGATTCGATAGGCGCCGCCGGCCACTTCCCAGTCGACGCCGAGCATGCCGGTCGATTTCGCCGGTCCTTTCTCGAGGTCGCCGCCGCCGTGGTACGTGTGCGACGCGTTCAGCTCGCCGATGAACTGGCCGAGGATCCAGTCGACGTCCCACCTCGTAACCGCGTCCTTCAGCAGCGCCTCGTAGTGCGTGCGCATCGCGTTCCAGTCGACGCCGTGCATGTTCGGGTCGTAGAAGTAATCGCGCTCGAAGCGGAACGCGTCGGTGAAGATCTGCCGCCATTCGGCGCGCGGATCGACCGGCACCTCGATGTCGGCGAGGTTCAGCGGCTTCTCGAACTTCTGCTTCTCCTTCACGTCGACGACGGCGTACTTCTTCTTCTGGCGGGCGAGCAGCTTCTTGCCGTCGAACGTCGGCTCGAAGCTGTCGGCATCCTCGAGGATGACCTTCTCCTCCAGCTCTTCGAGGTCGAAGTAGGCGACCTCGCTCTTCTCGCTCCTCACGCCCGCGCGCGGCTGCCGGCGATAGAGCAGCTTGCCCTTCACGGCGTACAGATCGGCGTAGCGGCCGGAGGCCAGCGGCATCACGATCGATCGCGCTTCGAAGCGATCCAGATCGATGTCGACGTTGGCGGGGGGAGCCGGCGTGGCCGTCCTGGCATCGTCTTTTTTCTCGGGCTCTGGTTTTTTCGCCGCTGGATCGGGCTCGGCGTCGTTGCGCGCGGCGAGCGGCGACTTGACGTCCCTGCGAAGCGGCACGGCGACGATCTGCGTCGGGTTCGCGTACGTCCACGAGTTGTCGAATGAGCCGTAGACCGGATCGAACGCGCGGTCCGACAGGTAGAAGAGGTACTTGCCGTCGGGATCGAACGCCGGCGACGTGTCGTTGAGGTAGCCGCTCGTCGCCTGCGTCAGCTTGCCGTCGCGTATGTCGAACAGGAAGATCGCGTGGTTGCTCGTCGACGCCGGGCGCGCGTAGGCCACCCACCTCGAGTCGGCCGACCACCGGAACCGGAAGTCGTACAGCTCGTCGTCCGAGATCCAGTCGAGACTCCTGTCGACGTCGCTGACTTTGCCGGTCTTGTCGTCGTACAGGCGGATCCGCATCGCCTGATCGATGAACGCGATCTTCTTGCTGTCGGGCGCCCACGACGGCGCGTAGCGGTAGCCCGGGCCGAGCGACGTGACCTTTCGCTCCGTGCCCGTGCCTTCGGCATCGCGCAGCGTCAGCTCGTACTCGCCGCTGCGATCGCTCCAGTAGGCGAGCGTCCGGCCGTCGGGTGACCATCGCGGCATGCGCTCGGCCACGCCGGACGACTGCGTGAGGTTGATCGTCGCGCCTTTCTCCGCCGGCACCGTGACCACGTCGCCGCGGGCCGCGAAAGCGACCCGCTTTCCGGTCGGCGACACCGATGCCGCTGTCACGAGGTCGTCGGCCGAAACCGTCCGCGCGCGCAGCGTCGTCCGGTCGGTGACGACGCGGATGTCGAGGTCGGTGACCTTTTCAGACGGCAGGTTCAGGAGGTGGAGGCGGCCGCCGCGCTCGAAGACGATCGCGTCCGGGCCGATCGAGGGGAATGTGATGTCGAAGTCTGTGTACTTCGTTACTTGCCTGACGGCGCCGTTCGAGAGATCTTCGACCCAGATGTTGTTGCGCTGCTCGGGTCCGCGATCGGAGATGAAGTAGATCTGGTTGCGGTACCACATCGGCTGCGCGTCGTTGGCGGGGTTGTTCGTGACGTTGCGCGACGCGAACGTCTTCAGATCGAACAGCCAGATGTCGGGCGCCCAGCCGCCGCGGTAGCGCTTCCAGTTGCGGAAGTCCTGCGATACCGGCATGTAGACGAAGCGGGCGCCGTCGGGCGAGAGCGCGCCGAACTCGCCGTACGGCACCGGCAGTTTTTCGGGCAGGCCGCCGGTGATGCCGACCAGATAAAACTGGTTGTAGCGCTGCCGTCCGCTCTCGCGCGACGAAGCGAACAGCACGCGCGTGCCGTCCGGATGCCATCCGATCACGCGGTCCGGCATCGGGTGATGCGTGAGCCGAACGGGCTCGCCTCCGGCGACGGGCACAACGTAGACGTCGGTGTTGCCGTCGTAGTCGGCGCTGTACGCGAGCTTCGTCCCGTCGGGTGAGAACCGCGGAAACGATTCCTCGCCGAGCGGCGAGCTCAGGCGGACGGCCGTCCCGCCGGTTTTCGGGACCAGCCAGATGTCGCCCGCGTAGATGAACGCGATCTTGTCGGCCGAGACCGCCGGCTCGCGGAACATGCGGGCGTCAACTTGTGCCGCGGCAGGTGAGGCGAGTCCGGCGAACCCGGCTAGAACGAGCAGCAGCGGAAATCTTTTGGCCATACGGCCGCATCATAGCCGAGCGTCGCCGCTTCAGGCTCTCTCGCTCGTCCGCCCGCCCGCCTGGATTTCGTAGAGTTTTGCTCCCGCCCAGCATTGCGGGATCGCCAGCACGACGAGGGCGACAGGATACCAACGTGGTCCCAGTCCCAGGTTCCACGTGGCGATCAGGCCGACCAGTGCCAGGACGATGCCCACCCCGCCGAGGATCATCGCGTGTTTCATCGGCCTCTCCGGCGCGAGCCGCGCGGTGAGCCATGCGCCGCCGACGCTGACGACGATGCGATACGCCGTCGCCAGAAGGGCGAGCTTGTCGTCGATCGGCTGGCTGAGCGGCGGAAACACGCCAGTGGCGTGAAGCACGACGTCGACGAGCGTCGTCACCACGATCACAAAGACGAGGCCCGCGACCACGGACCAGACGGTAGCTCTGCTCACGGCAGCCATAGCGTTCAATTCTCCGTCGGACGTTCGACGTGATCGATCACCAGGACGTCGACGGTTTCCTTCGACGGATCGAGCTTGAGGCCGAGCTGCTCCTGCAGCGCCGTGAAGAGCGACGGCCCGGAATCCGTGGGCGCGGGCGCCGGTGTGCCATCTGGACCCGGCAACGGCCTGTCGGGCGTGAACGTGAGCTCGATGTCGTAGCGTTCGGTCAGTCCAGTCTTGTCCACGACAGTGCGGCCGACCATCAGGGAGAGGATTGGGGCAAGCTGCGCCAACGGCATGCCGACGGCACCGCCGGTGAAGCGCCATCCGCCGGAGGGGGAGCGCCGCGGCCAGCGCACGTGACCGTCGAGAGACGCAGCCCTGACCCGAGGGTGCCGTCGCGGCGGGCGCGCACGAGCGCGTAGAGCGGCTGATCGCGCTGTTCCATATGCGTCGCGAGCTTGAAGCGCTCGGCGAGCAGCGCCTGCAGCATCGGCCGCATCGCTTCCCGTGAAGGAATGGAGTCGGCCTTACCGATGACGTCGAAGCGTTCGACGTTCGCCCAATCCGGAACCCCCACGAGCCTGGAGGGGGTATTAATGCCCCAGGCAAACTGGATGATCGGCCGCAACTGCAGGTTGATCAGCGTCACCGCCGTCGTCCCGAAGTTGGTCGTCACTTGCGTCGAGCCCGACTTGTTCGGCTTGACCGAGGCGACCTCGAACGTCGTGGCCGGGGTTTGCGCGGCGGCGAACGCGCTGAGGAAGGAGAGCGCGCAGGAGAACACGAGCCGTTGCGACCGGCTTTTCACGAGAGGTTCTCCTTCGGTGCGTGGCCGGACGGCCTCATGACGAATGCGAGTGCGCCGCTGAGCGCAACGACGAGGAGTGCCCCGGCGCGGACGAACATCGGCCCCTGCGCGATTTCCCAGTCGATGACCGCTTTCGAGCGGGCGACGCCGAAGAGCGGCGTGGCCATGCCCGCCAGCAGCGCCAGTGCGCCGAATGTCTGCAGTGTTTTCGGAGCGCGCGAGCGCGGCGCCACCATGATCAGCACGATGCCGATCGTGCTTCTCAGGACGGCGATGCCGAGCAGCCCGCCCTGGCTGGCCGCGATCCACCGAAGGCTCACCACCCAGTCCGGCGCGACCAACCCGGCGATGCCGGCCGCGGCGAAGAACAGCGCAACGAACCAGGCCACGTATCTCATGATCAACTCCTTGGTCAGGCGCGAGCGGATACGACCCCGTATTCCTCGAGCACGCGCCAGGCCTCCTGAGGGTCGCGCGCCTGGTGCGCACGAATGCCAAGCGCTCGTGCCGCATCGACATTCTTCGCGACATCGTCCAGGAACACCACCTCGGACGGAGACAGCGCCATGTCCTTCAAGGCCAGCAGAAAAGGCTCGTCGGCAGGCTTGAGGCACCCCAGCTCGTGCGACAGGTAAGTGCGTTCGAACCGGCCGGCGAGGCCCAGTGCCGTGATTCGATCCCAATGCACCGCGTTCGTGTTGCTCAGAGCGGCGACGCGATACCGCTGCGGGATGGCGTCCAGCAGCTCGAAGGCTCCTGATTTCACCCGTCCCGGCCACGTGCGGAAGTCTTCGAGGAACGCTGCAGGCGAAATCGGCAGGTTGAGATCGGCGACGACGCCTGCGGCAAAGTCAGTCGCGGACATCCTTCCCGTTTCGTACGCCACGGCGGCAGGCGATGCCGCCCAGAGAACGTGGACGGCCTCATGTGAGTTCTCTATCCCGAGGAGCTTCGACAGCGAAGGCGCGCCACCGAGCGTGACGAGCACACCCCCGATGTCAAAGAGTATTCCGCGGATCGTGTCATTCATCACCGCTTATGTGGCCGCGCCGACATCTTCAGCAGCTCCTCGAGGTACGCTTTCCACACTTTCGCGACGGTATGTGTCCCGTGGCCGCGCGTGTCGGGACCGAGCGGCACGATGATGGCGCGGCCCTTTGGTACGCGTTTGATCTCGCGTTCGAGGATGCCGAGCTCCGGCGGGTTGATCAGATCGTCCGCGGAATTGACGGCGAACAGGGGAGCCTGAATCTTTTCCAAGTCAGGACCCGGATCGTAATCGAGCGACGCTTCGATCTGATACAGCACATCATTGGCATCGTCCTGCTTGAGCGCGGACGCGATCGCGGCGTCGAGCACGGCATCGCTCTTTGCGAGCGTCGGCATGCTGCGGTAGCGCACCACGGGATTGCTTCCCATCAGATACAGTATCTCTTCGGCCGTGCGGAGGCTTGACGGCTGCGACGCATAGTTCCCGCCGCGCCATTCCGGATCGTGCCGGATCGCGTCGATGATGATGCGGCGCCAGACGCGATTGCGTCCGGAGATCTGGGCCGGCAGGCTGGCGAGCGGCATGAGCGCGTCCATGAACGTCGGATACCGTTCGCCCCAGAGCCACGTGTGCATGCCGCCCATCGACGTGCCCATGACGAGGCGGAGGTGGTTGACGCCGAGGCCTTCGGTGACCAGGCGGTACTCGGCGGCGAGCATGTCGCGATAGCCGTAGTGCGGAAACTTCGCGCGCATGCCGTCGCTCGGTTTACTGGAGCGGCCGTGGCCGATGCCGTCGGGCAGGATGATGAAGTATTTCGTCGCATCGAGCAGTGCGCCTGAGCCGAACAGCTCACCGGAAAACTCCGGGCGGATGAACTGGGCGCCGTCGCCGCCCGTGCCGTGCATGATCAGGACGGCGTTGCGCACGATGCCCGCCCGATCGCGCGCCGGTTTGCCGAGGGTGCGGTAGTGAATGCGCAGTTCGGGGAGCGTCCCGCCCGATTGGAACGTGAAGTTCTTCAGGACGACGTCGTGCTGCTCGGGAGCTGGAGACTGGGCGACGCCGCTCGAAGCGAACCCGAGCACCGCGACCAGGACAATCAACAGGCTCCTCGACATCCGTGGCGACATGATCGCACAGGCCATGCCGGCTCAGACATTGAACCCGCATTGAAGTAATCTGACCGCTGCGCCCTCGTGACAGCTCCCCGCGAAGAATATGAACGCCGCCTCGCCGCACGGCGCGAGCGGATCGCCGCGCTCGACCGCGTCAATTTCATCATCTCCAACATCCGGTTAGCGCTCGCGCTGGCGGGCGCGGTTCTGTTGTGGATGACTGTCGTGCGCGCGTCCATCTCGGGTGCATGGCCGTTCGCGGCGTTGGTGCTCTTCGGCGTCGTCGCGCTGATTCATGCCACGCGCCTGCAGGGGTTTCTACGCGCGAAGGCCGCCGAGCGCGTCTACTCACGCGGGGTGGATCGGCTCGACAGCCGCTGGGTCGGGAGCGGCCACGATGTTGCGTCCGGGGGAGCCTTTCTCGTCGATCACCCGTACGCAGGCGATCTCGATCTCTTCGGCCGGGCGTCGCTCTTCGAAATGCTGAACACCACGCGCACGGAGATCGGCGAGGTGACGCTGGCCGGCTGGCTGCGCGGACCGGCCCCGATCGTCGAGGTGCGCGCCCGCCAGGCGGCCGTCGACGAGCTTCGGCCGATGCTCGATTTCAAGGAGGACGTCGCCGTCCTCGCGTCGGAATCGCCCGTCGGACGCACCGGGTTGCTCGCCGCATGGGCGGGCTCGCCGCCCGTGCGTTTCGCCGCTGCGTTGCGGGTGGCTCTCGCCGTCTGTGCGCTGGTCACGATCGTGCTTGTTACCGCCTGGTACCGCGAACTCATCGGACTGGAGTGGGTGCTCGGCTGGCTGGCTCTCGAAGTCGGCTTCGCCGCGATCTGGCGGCGGCCATTTCACCAGGTGCTGCACGGCATCGACACACCCGAGCGCGATCTCGGCCTGCTCTCGGATCTCCTCGCCCGCATCGAGCCGGAGCGCTTTTCGTCACCGCGGCTGGCGGAACTGCACGAGGCGCTCATGACGGACGGCGCGCCGCCGTCGCGGCGCATCGCGCAGCTTCGGCGGCTCGTGTCGTGGCTCGATTCGACGCACAACCAGATGTTCGCGCCGATCGCGTTCGTCCTGCTCGTCCGGCAGGGCGGTGGCTGAGTGGCTGCGCGTCGTCGGCGAGGTCGAGGCGCTGATCGCGCTGGCGACCTTCGCGTACGAGCGGCCGGAAGATCCCTTCCCCGAGCTGGCCGACGAAGGCCCGCTGTACGAAGCCGATGGTCTCGGTCATCCGCTGATCGGGCCGTCGGGCGGCGTGCGCAACGACGTCCGGCTCGGTGGCGGCAACGCGTCCGTCATCATCGTGAGCGGATCGAACATGTCGGGGAAGAGCACGCTGCTGCGGTCGGTGGGTGTGTCCGTCGTGCTCGCGCTCGCGGGCGCGCCGGTGACGGCGAAGCGGCTGCGCGTGTCCGCGCTCGCTCTCGGCGCGACGCTGCACATCCAGGATTCGCTGCAAGAGGGCCATTCACGCTTTTTCGCGGAGATTCTGCGCATCCGGACGATCGCAAACACGGCCGCCGACACCGCACGCGGCGGGGCGCCGCTGTTATTCCTGCTCGACGAGATTCTCCACGGCACGAACTCCCACGATCGTCGGATCGGCGCGGAAGGGATCGTGCGCGCGCTCGCGGGTTTGGGCGCCATCGGGCTTGTCACCACCCACGACCTCGCGCTGACCGAGCTGTCCGCGGTGCTCGGCTCGGCGGTCAATATGCATTTCGAGGATCGTCTGGAAGACGGAAAGATGATTTTCGACTACCGGATGCATCCGGGCATCGTCGCGCACAGCAACGCGCTGGCGCTCATGCGGGCGATCGGGCTGGATGTCTGAGGACGCTTTTTCTCGCCTTGATGATGAACGTGGTCGGCATCACGCGAGCCCGGTCGACAGAATACCAGCGCGCCGGATCCAGATGCGCTTCATTCACAGCCGCCGGATTGAGGGGCGTCTCAACCAGCGACTCGATCTGCAGACCGGCCTGGATGATCTGACTGATGTAGGTCGCCAGCGTGCGACGCTGGATCACGATCGGCACGCCCTTCCACGAACCGTGTTCCTGCGGGCCTTCGGTGAAGTACGGCTCCGCCATGGTGTACTGCGTTCCATTCCACTCCAGGCAGCTGTACATCGGATGCTCGCCACTGAGGACGAACGAGCCGCCTGGCCGTAAGCAGCGGCCGACGAGCGCCATCGTGGCCGGGAGGTCCGTCGTCCATCCCAATCCGTAGATCGAGAACACGAGATCGAAATAGTCGTGCGGAATTCCTGGATCGATCTCCATTGGAGATTCGATGAGCCGAACCCTGGACGCGAACGGACGGAGCGTCTCTTCCGCGAAGGCAATCTGAACGGGAGACAGGTCGAGACCCCAGAGCTCTCGTGCTCCACGCTCGGCGAGATAACGAAGGGAATGACCACTCCCGCAGCCCAGCTCCAGCACACACAGATCTGGCGTCGCGTCCAGAAGCTTCAGCGAGTCTTCCGTCGGGGCCAGTGGACCGTACTCCGGCAGGGCCGTGCCTCCGTGGAATTTCGGCGCGACGCGATTCCAGCCGGCGCGATTCGTCGCGAGGAAACGCTCCTGCTGGGCGATGCTATCCGTCATTCAGTGTGGTATTAGCCGGCATGACGGCCGGCGCTCGGCTGCGCGGCGCGGTGCCACCTTAACATGATCAACTGTTAACGGTGCCATCCCGGCGCGGCTGAATAGACACGGCGCCGAAAACCATCTCTCGGCTCAACCTGACGTTCGAAGCGCATGTGCAGCTTGTCGCGAAGGATGCGCTCCGATGCATGGTTGAGTGGATGACAGGCCGCAAGAACGCGCGGCAGTTGCCACGACTCAAGCCCACGCATGATGAGCCGCGTCCCGAGGGCGCTGGCATATCCCCGTCCATGGTGTTTCCTGGCGAGAACCCAGCCAAATTCAATGTCGTCTGCATCGAGATATCGACATTCTCGAAATCCCGAAAAACCAATCGCTTCATCCGTTGATTTCAAGCTGACGGTCTCATACCGAAGGCGCTTGTCGATCCGGAATTGTTCGTCGATGAATTTCTCGGCCTCGTCCGGGGCGAGTGCGCGCTCGTCGAGTACGAGCTGCATGAGATCAGGTTGGGCAAGAATCTCGACAAGCGAGGCGCGATCTCGATCCTCGAAGGGTCGCAGTACAACGTCCCCGGCGTCTAGAACCATCTGCACGCCTGCCGCTGAATCGTCTGAACGCTAGTGCCTGTGCGATGCGAGTCTTCGCCCAGTACCGCCAAGCAGTCCTCCGAGCGCGCCGAGCAGCGCGCCAGGAACAACCAGCATCACGGGTAACGTGAACACCTCGCCGAGCCCACCGCTGCCATCAATCGCAGCGAACGTCGGCGCGTCATGCCAGATCGCAAGGAGCAAGGCGGCCCCGACCATGCTGATGACGGCGCCGATCAGGGCCGTGGCGATCCCTGCGACTGCCCCCGCTCGGAGCGAGCGTGTTCGCCACGCCGCCAGCAAGCCAGCCCACACGAAAATCCCGGCGCTCACGGTTGTCGAGACCGTCGACCTCGCATGGAAATCCGCTGTCGGCAGGAGCCAGTCGACCGCCGTTCTTGCGACGAACGCCCCACCCAGGAGGCCAGCCCAGGTTCGGTTGGCACGCCAGGCGAATCCGGCGACCTGAATCAGGTACCACAAGTCGGCGCGGCGCCGTCCTCTGGCCGGATGGATGCTTTCACGGTACTCCTCCAGGAGATCGCCCGACACGGTCTGGCGATCCTCAGGCGCGAGAAGCATGCGAAGAACGACGTCGGCCCATCGCGGAGGGGTGGCGGTGTTCATGCGTGTCCTTTCAGCGGCCACTTGAAGCCGCGCCACAGAGTGTTGACGGCGGCGTGCGCGTCGTTGAGGGCACGAACGCCCGACGGATCGAGGCGGTAATACCGGCGCGGTCGTCCGGCGCGAACCTCCGTGCCGGGACCGATCTCCGACGACAGCAATCCTTTTTGCTCGAGCCGGACGAGGGTTGCGTGTACAGCGCCGGCCGCCACGTCGCGATCGAGTCGCGCCGACACGTCATTCAGGATTGCCCGGCCATACGCACCGCTCCGCAACCGAAGCACGGCCAGCAGCACGGCCTGCTCAAAGGTCCCCAGGACTTCGGCCATTTAAACTACATTGTAGGATTCAGGCTCACGAGTCAAGTTGATAAGGAAGGACGTTTGACCCGAAGGGAAGGGCGTTTGGCCCGAAGGGAGGGACGTTTGGCCCGCAGGGAAGGACGTTTGACCCGCAGGGAAGGACGTTTGACCCGAAGGGAAGGACGTTTGGCCCGAAGGGAGGGACGTTTGGCCCGAAGGGAGGGACGTTTGACCCGCAGGGAAGGACGTTTGGCCCCAAAGGATGGACGTCACATTCCAAAGGAGGGACCTGCGACGGAAAGGACGCCCGGTTGGATCGACAGGGACGCAGGTACACGCGAAAGGGAAGCGAGTGTGGCGGAGCTGGTGGTCTATTTCTCTAGCGGGGACCCGCGTTCGAGCATGATCGCGAGCTGTGTGCGGCGGCTGACGAGCGCTCGCGTAAGTTCCTGCTTCGTTGCGGCGTCCGGAGCAGCCGTAGCGGCCTGTTGAAGGCGCGTGATGTCGGCTTGCCGCACAAGGTGCCCCTGTTGCTTTCCAAAAGGTCGTGTGCCATCCTTCCTGTGGGAACCCCAATAGAGACATTTCCGTAGAGAGATGGCAGAGATATGAAAGACACGGATGTTCGACAGGGCACGCTGGCGCTGATGGTGCTCAAGACGCTGGATGTGCTTGGCCCCCTGCATGGCTGGGGGATCGCACGGCGAATCGAGCAGATCAGCGGGGAACTGCTGACCGTCAATCAGGGGACGCTCTACCCGGTGCTGCTCAAGCTCATGCAGGAAGGATCGATCGCGTCCGAATGGGGCGCGTCCGAGAACAACCGCAAGGCGCGCTTCTATCGGCTGACTCGGCAGGGCCGCAAGCAATTGCAGGCAGAAGCGCGGAGCTGGGAGCAGACCACGACGATCATCGAGCGGTTTTTCGCCGCGAAAGCGCAGGACCTGGAATGAAGACACTGAGGCGGCTCTTCCAGCAGTTGACCTCGTGGGCGAGGTCCGCGCAGGACGAAGAAATCCTGCGCGCCGAAATCGAAGAGCACATCGCCATGCAGACCGCCGAGAACCTTCGCGCCGGCTTGTCGCCCATCGAAGCCCGGCGGCAAGCCTTGCTGAAGTTCGGCAGCGTCGAAGCCGCGAAGGAAAACTATCGGGACCAGAGGAGTCTGCCGTTCATGGAGACGCTCGTACACGATCTGCGTCATGTGATGCGACGTCTGCGCAAGGCACCCGCGTTTACGGCCGCCGTCATCGTGACGCTCGCGCTGGGGATTGGCGCGAACACCGCGATCTTTGGCGTCGTCGACAGCATCCTGATCAGGCCGCTCGCGTATCCGCACGCGGAGGCCCTGGTCAGCATTTGGCACACAGCGCCGGGCATGCCCGGGTTAGGCAACAGTCTCAGTTGTTCTTCCTCCATGTACTTCACGTACCGCGAAGAGAACCGGAGCTTTGAGCACATCGGATTGTGGAACATTGGCGGCGCGAGCGTCACGGGCGTCGCCGAGCCTGAGATGCCTCGAGCGCTCTCCGTCACGTACGGCGTCCTGAATGCCCTGGACGTCAAGCCTCTCCTCGGCCGCTGGTTTTCGCAGGCGGACGACACGCCGGGATCGGCCGAGACGGTCATGCTCACCTACGGCTACTGGCAGCGTCGCTTCGCGGGCGACCCTTCCATCCTCGGGCGTACGATGACGATCGATTCGACGCCGCACACGGTAATCGGCGTGATGCCGGAGGGTTTCCGCTTTCAGCGCGATCCCGAACTGATTCTTCCTCAGCGATTCGACCGCAACGAAACATTTCTGGGAGGCTTCGGTTTCCAGGGGATTGCCCGCCTCAAGCCGGGCGTCACCATCGAGCAGGCCAACGCGGACGTGGCTCGCATGGTAGGTATCTGGTTGAACGCCTGGGCCCCGAACCCGGGACTCGACCGCACGATCTTTCAGAATGCTCGCGTAGGGCCCAGGCTTCTGCCGCTGAAGCAGGACATCGTGGGAGACGTGGGCACGGCGCTCTGGGTCGTGATGGGGACGTTGGGGCTGGTGCTCCTGATCGCCTGCGCGAACGTGGCGAATCTCATGCTCGTGCGTGCCGAGAGCCGCCAGCAGGAACTCGCCATCCGCGCCGCGCTGGGCGCCGGCTGGGGCCGAATCGCGAGGGACATGCTCGTCGAAAGCATGACGCTGGGAATATTCGGCGGCGTCCTCGGTCTCGGCCTCGCGTATGCGGGGTTGCGGATCCTGGTCGCGAACGGTCCGGACACGCTGCCGCGGCTGCGCGAAATCGGCATCGATCCGCTGGTGTTGGCGTTTACGCTCGGTGTGTCGTTGTTCTCGGGCGCGCTCTTCGGGGTCATGCCGGTGTTGAAATACGCAGGCCCCCGTGTGGCGACCGCGCTGCGGGGTGTCGGCCGCACGTTCAGCGAAGGCCGGGAGCGCCACCGGGCGCGCAACATCCTGGTGGTGGTGCAGGTGGCGCTCGCGCTCGTGTTGCTCGTCAGCTCCGGCCTGATGATTCGCACGTTTCAGCATTTGCGCAACGTACAGCCGGGATTCGCGCACCCCGAGGAGATCCTGATCCTGCATTCTCTGACTCCGCAAGCCATGGCCAGGGAGCCTGAGCGCGTGATGCGGATGGAGCACGAGATTCTGGACAAGCTCGCCGCCTTGCCCGGCGTCACGTCGGTGGCGTTCGCCAGCGCCGCGCCGCTGGAATCGTTTCTATCCGGCGGCAACCCTGTCTACGCCGAGGACAAGAGGATCGCCGAAGGTCAAGTTCCTGCCGCCCGGCGAATCCGCAGGATCGCACCGGGATTCTTCAAGACGATGGGCACGCGTGTCGTTGAGGGACGCGAGTTTACGTGGACCGACATGTATGAGAAACGCCGCGTCGCCATCGTGTCTGAGAATCTGGCGCGGGAGTGGTGGGGCGAGCCGCGCGCCGCATTAGGCAAGCGGATTCGGGAAGGTGGCGCTGCCGATCCGTGGCGCGAAATCGTGGGCGTCGTCGAAAACGTGTACGACAACGGCGTGCAGGGGCAGCCGCCCAGCTTTGCATACTGGCCGGCGCTGCTGGACAAGTACATCTGGGGTGGTAAGAACGGATCCGCCCTGACTGCGGGCATGTTCGCGATCCGCTCCAGCCGCACCGGAACAGA
>WNFL01047364.1_pt1 | contig 17584 bp, 8 predicted proteins | sample 5400361 | NCBI WGS metagenome assembly WNFL01 (sample SAMN13153351, study PRJNA577476) | soil metagenome | isolation source: 40 cm soil on Douglas fir-dominated hillslope | place: USA:California | collected 2013-09-17 | reverse complement strand
CCGCTCGCGGTGCGTCATTTATAGGGGTTTCGCCTCACCCTGTCAAGCCGGGCCGCCGGTGGCGAAGGTGTGCCAAACATGACAGAATCCAGCGCCATGAGCCCCTCGGCGGACATCGTCATCATCGGCGGCGGCGCGAACGGCACGAGCACCGCGTTTCACCTGGCCAGCATGGGCGCGAAGAACGTCCGCCTGCTGGAGCGCCGCCATCTGGCGGCCGGCGCCACCGGCAAGTCCGGCGCCCTCGTACGCATGCACTACACCAACGAGCACGAGTCGCGCCTCGCCATCGAGAGCCTCAAGATCTTCCGCGACTTCACCTCCATCGTAGGCGGCGACTGCGGCTTCGAAGCGCCGGGCTTCCTCCAGATCGTGGCGCCCGGCTACGAGGCCGCCCTGCGGCGCAACCTGGCCCGCCAGCAGCGCCTGGGCGTGGACACACGAGAAGTCTCGCGCGACGACATCCGCGCGCTCTTTCCCGAGTGCCGCGTGGACGACATCGGGGCCGCCGCCTGGGAGCCCGGCTCCGGCTACGCCGATCCGAGCGCCACCGCGTTCGCCTTCGCGGCGGCCGCGCAACGCCTGGGCGTCACCATCGAGACCGGCTGCCACGTCACCCGGATCCTGACCGAGCGCGGGCGCGTCACCGGCGTCGAGACCGCGGGCGGGCGCGTGGAGGCTCCGGTGGTGGTGCTGGTGCCCGGCGCCTGGGGCCAGCCGCTCCTCGATCCGCTCGGCCTCGACTATGGTCTCCAGCCGTACCGCATCCAGGTCTCGCTCTTCCGCTGGCCGCCCGCGCTCACCCGCAGGCACCCGGTGATCATCGACGCGGGCCAGAAGGCTTGGATCCGTCCGGTGGCCGGCAACCTGACCCTGATCGGCGTGGAGCTGGGCGCGGCCTTCGGCGGCGATCCGGACAAGCTGCACGAGGGCGTGGACGAGGGCTTCGTCGCCCTCTGCCGCGAGCGCCTCACCCACCGCCTGCCGCTCTTCGCCGACTCCACGATGCGCGGCGGCTGGGCCGGCATGATCATGATGAGCCCGGACGGCCGCCCGATCATCGACCAGGTCCCGTCGATCCCCGGCCTCTACGTGATGCTCGGCGACTCGGGCACGTCCTTCAAGACCTCCCCCGCGATCGGCAAGTGCCTGGCCGAGTGGATCCTCGAGGGCAAGCCGCGCACCGTCGATCTCACCCCCTTCCGCGCCGCCCGCTTCGCCGAGGGCCGCCCCTGGGTGGACGACGACAACTACGGCCGCGAGCGCCTGACCATCTCGCGCTAGCATTCGCCCCCCTCTCCCCCTGGGGAGAGGGCAGGGTGAGGGGCGAGTGGCCCCACGCACATGACTACACCGAGAACCGACCTCACCCCGGAGCTGCTGAGCCGCCTGGCCGAAGGAGCCCCGAGCGAGATCGCCGCGGCTCTGGCGTCGGTCCACGAGGCCGACCTCGCCGAAGCCCTGAACCGGGTGGATTCGGGTCGAGCGGCCGAGGTGATCTCCGCGCTTCCGTTCGAGTTCGCGGTGCGGGTGGTCGAGCATCCCGAGCTGGAGCAGCGCCACGAGGTGTTCCACCACTTCCCGACCGACAAGGCCGTCGCGTTCATCCAGGCCATATCGCCGGACCAGCAGGCCCACCTCTTCCGTAGGCTGCCCGCCGCCGACCGCACTCGATTCCTCGAGGACCTCGACGCCTCGACGCGCGCGACGCTGGCGTTGCTCCTGGCGTTTCCGCCGACCACCGCGGGCGGGATCATGACGACCGACTACCTGAGCGTGCCGTCGACCGCGACCGCCGGGGAGGCGCTGGATCATGTCGCGCACGTCGGCCGGCGCAAGCCCGTCTACGCCATCTACGTGCTGGACCCCGGCGACCGCCGGGTCGTGCACGTCGTCTCGCTGCGGGAGCTCGTGGTCGCGGATCGCCGCGCCGGGGTCCTGGGGGTCGGCGAACATCGCGGGCTCCTCAAGGTGGCCCCGATGACGGACCGCGAGGACGTCGCGCGACTGCTGTCCAAGTACAATCTCCTGGCCGTGCCGGTGGTGGACGAGCACGGCCACCTGCTCGGCACGATCACGGTGGACGACGTGATCGACGCGGTCGTGAAGGAGCAGACCGAGGACCTCCACAAGATGGGCGGCCTCGAGGCGCTCGACGAGCCCTACTCGCAGATCGCGTTCGGCACGATGATCCGGAAGCGCGCCGGATGGCTCTGCGCCCTCTTCCTCGGCGAGATGCTGACCGCGACCGCCATGCAGCACTTCGAGGCGGAGCTCAGCCACGCCCTCGTGCTCGGCCTCTTCATCCCCCTCATCATCAGCTCGGGCGGCAATTCCGGCTCGCAGGCCACCTCGCTGATCATCCGCGCCCTCGCCCTCCGGGAAGTGCGCGTGGCCGACTGGTGGTGGGTGGCGGCCCGGGAGCTGCCGGCCGGGATCTCGCTCGGCGCCATCCTCGGCGTGATCGGCATCCTCCGCATCACCGCCTGGCAATCCCTCGGCTTCTACGACTACGGCCCGTCCTGGCCGCTCGTCGCCCTGACCGTGGGCGCCGCCCTGGTCGGCGTCGTGACCTTCGGGTCCCTGGCCGGCTCGATGCTGCCGTTCATCCTCCGGCGCCTCGGCTTCGACCCGGCCAGCGCCTCGGCCCCGTTCGTGGCGACGCTCGTCGACGTGACCGGGCTCATCATCTACTTCGGCGTCGCCCTCCTGATCCTGCACGGCACGCTGCTCTGACCGGAGCGCGCAACCGCAGCCGGAGCCTGACCATCTCCCGCTGGGGTCGCCTCATCGGGGACGGATCCGCACCAGCGGCAGCGGACCCTCGAGCTCGCCCTTCATCATGGGGTGCTGGTTGCCGCCGACGGAGCGAGCCCGGGCGGTGACCTCCTGCTCCACGTACTCGTAGAGCTCCTGAAGCGAGACGATGCCGTCTCGATTGGCGTCGGCGGCGCCCTTCAGACCCTCGACGAGATAGTAGGTGAAGATCCCGTGTCCCAGCGCGGACAGCTCGATCGAGACCTCGGACGGGCGGGACGCGGTGACGATGGCGCGCCCCTTGGAGCGCGTCAGCCGCTCCAGAAACAGGTCGTCGACGCCGGCCGAGCGGGTCTTGCTCGACGAGAACGTGCGGCCCCCGGCCGCGCCGGAGTAGCAGGCGTCGATGAATACGACCACGCGCTCCGCCTCGATGCGGGAGAAGATCGTCTGGATGTCGTCCATCGCCAGCGCCGAGGAGAACAGGTCGTCCGGGTCGACGTCGATGGGAGCGAGGTACTTGGCGAGGCCGTCCCGCTCGACGCCCCGTGGATCCACTTCCGGGGCTCCATGTCCGGCGAAGAATATGACGACGGTGTCTTCCTTGCGAGCCGAGCGCGCGAGCAAGGTGCCCAGGGCCCAGCGGATGTTCCGGAGGGTCGGCCGGCGCTCCGTCCGGTCGGTCAGCAGCAGGACGTGCTCGGTCTTGAAACCTCCGGGCCCGGTCAGGACCTGGTAGACGGCTTCCGCATCGCGGGCCGCGTAGCGGAGCTTGGCGACGTCGCGGCTCTCGTAGTCGCCCACCCCGATGATCACGGCCCAGCGCGCGGGCGCCGGTCGGGAAGCCGGAGCCGCGGGCGGAGCCGACGGGGGCGTGTAGGTGATGGTGCGGATGTCCTGCCGGACCAGGCCGTTTGAGTCGGTCGCGCTGACCACCACGACGTTCACGCCCTCCCGGAGCTTCGCGGGAGCGGTGACCGCCATGGACTTTTGCGAGGGGCCCGCGCCGGTGAAGCGCGACACCTCGCTGCCGTTGAGGTCGACCCGGACGAGCGCGATCCCCTTGCTTCCGGTCACGAGCGCGGCCACCACGGTCGTCTCGTCCTCCACCCGCACCTTGTCGTCGGGATACCGCACCGCGATCGACAGCGGCACCACCTTCTCGTAGTACAGGGTGCGCGCTTCCTGCTGGGTGGCGCCCTCCCCGTCGGTGGCGGTGACCACGAGCGTATTCTGGCCTTCCCGCAGCGTGACCGGGGCGTGGAAGGCCAGAGACGACGCGGGGGCGGACTCCTCGCGCCGCGCGACCTCGCGACCGTTGAGCGTCACCACGAGCCGGCGCGGCCCGCGGCCGCCCGCCGCGAACCCGGCCAGGGCGGCGGACTCCTGCTCGAAGCGGCTCTGATCTCTCGGCGCGGAGATCGTCACCGCGAGGGACGGGGTGGGCCGCGCCGGCGCCGGCGGGCGAACACCCGCGGGCGGAGAGGGCCGCGGGGTGGCGGTCGCATCCGGCGCGGGGGGAGCGGCCGGCGCGGGAGCCTTCAGATGCAGCGTCCGCGCGATCTGCGTCGTCTCCCCGTCGGTGGTCGTCGCGGTGACCAGCACGACGTTCTTCCCGGGCTTGAGCTTGACGACCTGGTCGAGTGGCACGCTGGATCCGCTGGTGGAGACCGACCGCGCCTCGCCGTTCACGCTGACACTCACGCGCGCGACACCCTTGCCGGCGAGCACCTTCCCCTCGAGCCGGAGCGAATCGGCCTCCACGGTCTGCTGGTCCCGCGGATGCGTCAGCACGATCTGCAATGGCGCGGCCGCGGGCCGATTGACCGAGACGACCTCGAAGCCGTACCAGCGCGACGGATGGTCGTCGGCCAGCTTGACGATCTGTTGCACCTCCGGCGCGTACCACATATGCAGGTGCCGCTGGTACTGGGAGCCCGAGGCGACCGCGCGCTGATTGAGCGTGAAGTCGATACGGAACGCCTTGAAGGTACCCGCGCGGGTCACGACGTCCTCGTAGGCGCCGACCTCCCAGAAGAACTGACCGGGCGCCCCCGCGATGTTGGTCTCGCTTCGCCACACGCCCCCGGTGACCCCCTTCTTGCCGACCTGCAGCGGCCAGGAGACCCGCGGGGGCGGATCGAACTCGCCGAAGAACCTCCCCTTGCGCACGCCGGCAATCGTGAGGTCCCGGCTCAGCTGCACCTCGCGATCGCCGTACTCGAACACGTAGAGGTCGCGCTCGATGCGCGCGAGGCGATAGACGCCGTCCTGACGACTCCAGGTCTGACCGACCTCGTAGGACGGACGCTCGGCCCGGACCTTGTCGGACCCCGCGGATCCCTCCGGCGAGGACGAGCGCGCGCAGGCCGACGCGAAGGCGACCGCGAGCAGCCCGAGCGCGACGGCGACCGGCCAGCTCGGCACGCGCGAACGGTCCCCGGCGCGGGGGCCGAGAACCTGCTCACATGACTCGGGGCGGCGCCTCCGCAAATGTGGCCTCCTGCCCGGCCGGGCTCGAGCACGACGGGCTGCCGCCGGAGACTAACACAGGCGACGGGATCGGGTTGCGGGGAACCCGGCCCCTGCTCCGTGAGGGCGGCCGCCAGACCGCGCGGCGGCTCCCGTGAACTTCATGACCGGAGCCGGAAGAGCCGCATCGGCGTCTCCACGTTCTTCAGCTCGCGCACCCCCAGGTCCTCCACCGCCAGGTCGTCCCCCAGCCGCGTCCGCGTCGCCTCGCTGATCACGATCTCGCCGTCGCCCGCCTGCGCGGCCAGGCGCGCCGCGATGTTGGTGGTCATGCCGGAGGCGGTGTAGGTCCAGCGCGTGCCCGCGCTGCCCTCGATCTTGGTCGCGCCCAGGAGCGCGGGGCCGGTGTTGACGCCCACGTGCATGGCCACCGGCTCGAAGCGCGCGGCCAGCTCGGCGCCGATCTCGGCGGCCCGGCGGTGGATGGCCCGCGCCGCGTCCACCGCCGCGCGGGGGTGCGGGCCCTCGTGGAAGATCACCATGAGCCCGTCGCCCGCGGTCTCGTTGACGTCGCCGCCGTGCTTGACGATCTCGTCGAGGAAGGCGCCGAAGTAGCGCTCGACGAGCGCGCCCAGGTCGTCGGGGGCGATGCGCGAGGACAGCCGCGTGTAGCCGCTGATGTCCGCGAAGAGCACGCTGACGTCGGTCTCGCGCTTGTCGAGCGACGGCGCCTCGGGCGCCTCCTCGATGAGCTGGCGCACCCGGCGCGGCACGAACTTGGCGAGGCTGCCGCGGATGAGCAGGCTGCGCTCGAGCTGCTGGGCGTAGTCCAGCACCTGCCGGTGCGCCTCCGCGTTGGCCACCGCCACCGCGGCCTGGTCGGCGAGGGCCTCGAGCATCTCGAGGTCCTCGCCGGTGTAGGGGGCCTCCGACCGCTTGCCTCCCAGCACCAGCAGCGCGCGCAGCCGCGCCTGGAAGCGCAGTGGCACCACCACCTCGGCGCCGAGCGCCTGGTAGGCGGCCAGGGCCGCGCCGCGGTCGCTGCCGAAGCTCGGATCCGCGGCGAGCTGGTAGCGGGACAGCGCGCCCGGGGCGATCTCCAGGGCGGCCAGGACGTCATGGGGGAAGCCGTCGACGAGCAGCCGCGTCGTGCGCACGTGCATGGACGACTCGATGGTGGTGGTGAGGCGCCGGGTGATCTCGTCGAGATCGAGCAGGCTCGACATGGAGCGGGCCAGCGTGCGCATCGCCTGCGCGTAGTCGTAGCGCTCCCGGAAGAAGGTGCGGTCCACCCCCCGCCGCACCCGCTCGCGCAGGGGATTGAAGAGCAGCACGACCACGAACATGAAGGCGGCGGAGAACCACGGCGAGCGCGTGAGGTCGGTCTGGGCCAGCAGCGCGTTGGTTCCGGCCAGGAGCAGCGCGTAGGCGCCGGTGATGAGGCCGGCCAGGCCGGTGTAGATCACCGAGCGGCGGATCACCACGGTGGCGTCGAAGAGGCGGTAGCGGACGGTGGCGTACCCGATCGCCGCCGGGTAGAGCAGCATGAGGGCCGAGCCCACCTGCGGATCGAACGGGCTCTCGTAGAGCTGCTGGAGCGGCCACAGCATGAAGCAGAGCCAGGCGCCGAGGCCCATCGCGATGCCGAGCAGCAGCACGGTGGTCTGCTGGTTGACGAGCGGCGAGGCGGCCCGCCGGCGCGTGTCGAGCAGCGCGCCCACCTTGATCGGGAAGGAGAGCGTGCTCAGCACCGAGAGCACGGCCGCGGAGGCCGGGTAGACCCAGCCGTTGACCAGGAGCGCCGGCGCGAAGGCCTGGATCAGGATGAACGAGAGCGCGCCTGCCAGGCCGAGCACCACCGCCACCCAGTAGAGGCGCGGCATCACGCGGTGGCGCTCGAGCCAGCGCTCGCGGTCGGCATTGGCCGGGTAGGTGAGGAAGAAGACCCAGCCGTGGATGGAGAGCAGCGGGGCCAGCAGGCCGACGAGGGCCCCCGCATACGGGCGCGCGCCCAGCACCGCCTCGGGCACCGCCACGTTCGAGATGGCCCAGAGACACATATAGAGGAGGAAGCGGCGGTTGGGCGCCGCCGCCGGGTTCTGCGCGTAGACCGCCGCGCCGACGACCAGCAGGATGGCCGAGACCAGGAAATACACGCCGAAGTGGTCGACCAGCCGGCCCCAGGTCAGGGGCCGCGGCGCCAGCTCCACGGAGAGCCGGCGCCCGGCGCGCTCCACCTCGTAGCGCAGGGGCCCGGCGGCGGTCCGAACGCGGGCGGCCAGGGTGAGCGGCGAGTCGCCCTCTACCGCGACCACCCGGTCGCCCGCGCGCAGGCCGGCCGCGCGCGCCGCGGGCTCGACCGGGCCGACATAGTAGTCGGGCGTGACGAAGAATCCCGGATAGGGGCGGCCGGCGTCCAGCGCGAGACCGCCCAGCAGCCCGAGCAGCACCGCGAGGCTCGCCGCGACGAGGAGCTTCGATCGCCGGTCCCACCGCGCCATGCGCATACTCTAGCGGACAGCCGTCTACTTCTTCAGGCTCTTCAGCTGCGGGGGCCCAGACATGGCCCCCGCACTCCCCCAGATGGCGGACAACCGTCGGGCTTATACTCGGGCGGGTGACCGACCTCAGCGCAGTCTTCCGGCCTCGCGCCATCGCGGTCGTGGGTGCCTCCGATGATCCCGTCAAGATCGGCGGCCGGCCGCTGGCCTTCCTGCTGCGCCACGGCTACGCGGGGCGCGTGTTCCCGGTCAATCCCGCGCGCGCCACCGTACAGGGCCTGCCCGCCTTCCCCTCGATCGGCGCGATCCCGGAGGGCGTGGACCTGGCCATCGTGGTGGTGCCCGCGGAGCGCGTGCTCGAGTCGCTGGAGGAGGCCGCCGCCAAGGGCGTGCGCGCGGCCATCGTGTTCAGCAGCGGCTTCGCCGAGGTCGGCGACGCCGGGCGGGTCGCGCAGGCGCGCCTGCGCGAGCTGGCCGAGCGCACCGGGCTGCGCATCATCGGCCCCAACTGCCAGGGCTTCGCCCACCTGCCCTCGCGCCTGGTCGCCACCTTCGCCTCGCCGTTCCTCGAGCCCGGGCTCGCCACCGGCCCCATCGCGATGGTGAGCCAGAGCGGGGCCATGGCCGGGATGATCTACGAGATGGCGCGCGCGGCCGGGCTCGGCCTCAACTACTGGGTCAGCACCGGCAATGAGGCCGACGTGCAGGCGGCCGAGATCCTGGCCGAGGTGGTCGAGGACGAGGACACGCGCGTGGCCTGCTGCTACATGGAGGACGTGAAGGACGCGGGGCGCTTCCGCCGGGCCCTGGCGCGGGCCCATCGCCGCGGCGTGCCGGTCTTCGTGCTGAAGTCGGGCCGCAGCGCGGTGGGCCGGCGCGCGGCCTCCTCGCACACCGGCGCGCTCGCGGGCGAGGACGCGGTCTATGACGCGGTCTTCGCCGACTGGGGCGCGATCCGCTGCGCCGATCCGGCCGAGCTGCTCGCGCTGCCGCAGGCCTTCCTCCGCTACCGCGAGGCCGGGCGCCGCGTGGCGATCCTCTCCAACTCGGGCGGCCTCGGCGTGCTCTCGGTGGACCTCTGCGTGGACCTGGGCCTGGCGCCGGCCGAGTTCACGCCGGAGACGACCGCGGCGCTGCGCGCGGCGCTGCCCGACTTCGCGGCCGCGGCCAACCCGGTGGATCTCACCGCGCAGATGCTCACCGACCCGGGCATGCTCATGCGGGTGCTGCCCGCGCTCGAGGCCGATCCGGGCGTGGACGCCATCGTCTTCCAGATCGCCTTGCTCGGCGCCGCGACCGATCTCGGGCGGCTGGTCGGCGACGTGGCCCGCGTCGCCGCGGCGACCCGAAAGGTCGTCGCGGTGAGCTGCCCGCAGCGTCCGGTCGTCGACGCCTTCCGCGCGGGCGGGGTGCTCGCCTTCGAGGACCCGAGCGTGGCCCTCCGCTCGCTCGCCTGCCTGGCCCAGGCGACGGCGCGCCGCGCGCGCTGGCTCGATCGCGCGACCCTCGAGGTGCCGGCGCCACCGCCCCGGCCATCGATACCGGCCGGCCGAGCGGGCGAGCCGTTCCTCAACGAGTGGGAGAGCCAGCGGCTGCTCGCGCCATTCGGGTTGCCGCTGGTGGATACCGTGTTCGTCACCGCGGCCTCGGCGGCGCCCGACGCGGCCGAGCAGCTCGGCTATCCGGTGGTGGTGAAGGCCTGCGCCGCGGCCCTGCCCCACAAGTCGGACGTGGGCGGCGTGGTCCTCGGGCTCTCGGACCGCGCCGCGGTCGCGGACGCGTGCCGGCGCATCGAGGCCAACGTGCGCGTGGCGGCGCCGGGTCTCGCCCTCGACGGCTTCCTGATCCAGCGCCAGGCCCGCGGCGCGCTCGAGCTCGCGCTCGGGGTGAAGGTCGATCCCGTCTTCGGGCCGGTCGTGCTGGTGGGCTCGGGCGGGGTGCTGATCGAGGTGCTGCGCGATTTCCGGCTGCTGCTGCCGCCGATCGACGCGGTCGCCGCCGAGGAAGCGCTCCGGAGCCTGCGGATCGGCCCGCTGTGGGACGGCGTGCGCGGCGGCGCGCCGCTGGATCTGCCCGCCGCGGTCGAGCTGCTCGAGCGCCTGGGCGAGGCCGCGCGCAGCCTCGGCACCGTGATCAGCGAGATCGACCTGAACCCGGTGCTGGTGGGCCGGCGGGGCGAGGGCGTCACCATCCTGCACGCCCTCGTCCGCCGCTAGCCGGCTGCGGGAAAAGGCCGGCTAGGCCAGCACGGCGGCGCCCGCGGCCGCGCACTCCTGATCCTGCTCGCCGGTGCCGCCGCCGCAGCCGATGGCGCCGATCACGCGGCCCTTCACCACGAGCGGCACCGCACCGTGGCTGGCCAGGAGCTGGCCGGGGACCGCGCTCCCCACCTGAGCCCAGAACGGCGAGCCCTTCTGCACGCGGTCGGCCAGGTCGGCGGTGGACATGCGGAAGTTCGCAGCGGCCATCGCCTTGGCTCGCGAGGTCTCGGGCGTGAAGAACCCGGTGCCGTCGCCGCGCGAGCACAACACCAGCCGGCCCGCCTCGTCCACCACCGTGATCGTCATCGGGGTACCGAGGGCCTTGGCCTTCTCCCGCGCCGCGCGGGTCGCGCGCTCGGCCATCTCCAGCGTGAGCTCGATCATTACCGGCCACCTTTCTCGAAGCGTCTTCCGAAATCCTGCAGTCGCGCCCGCATTGAAGCCCGGCAGCCCGGCGCTGTCAACGGCCCGGGAGTGACAAATCCGGGGAGCGCGTTACCCAGTCCTGCCGCCCACCGACTATAGGTGGGGGCCGCGCCGGCGCCGTATCGTAGGGAAAGTGCTTGAAAGAACGGCGCTCGGTATCCTATGCTCGCGGATGGCTCGCCGTGGCACTGGCCTTGCTCCCTAGGAGCGGGCCTGCCGACCGCGGTCAGCGAGCTCAGCCAGAACCTCGAGGGGGACACGGAACGTGCGTTTCGGATTCGGGATGCGACAGGCGGCGCTGCTGGTGGCGGTTTCGGCCCTTGCCATGGGCGGCTGTGGCACGCTGTCCGGCGGGCTGCGCAGCGAATCGCTGACCGCCGCGACCGCGGGCTCCACCGACCCGGACAATCCGATCGCCGCGGCCCTCGCCCCCGAGCAGCAGCCGACCGGCGCGGTGGTCGAGCCGCACGCGGGTGAGCAGGCCATGGCCGCGACGGTGGCCTTCCGGCCCGCCTCCATCGAGCTGATCCAGCCCGGGTCGCAGCCCTCCTACATGGTCGCCTCGGTGGAGCCGCTCGTGGTCGCCCAGGCGCCCGCGTGGATGCTGGCCCAGGCGCGCGCCGCCGATCCGGCCGTGCCCTCCGAGGGCATCCTCGAGGAGTACGACCCGTGGGAGCCGTTCAACGAGAAGATGTTCTCGTTCAACTACAAGCTCGACAAGTACGTGCTCAAGCCGGTGGCGAAGGGCTACAACTTCGTGATGCCAGACCGCCTGCAGCAGATGATCGACAGCGGCTTCGACAACCTGCTGGTGGTCCAGCGCGTCGTCAACAACCTGCTCCAGGGGCGCCCGCTGGGCGCGACCGCGGAGGTCGGCCGCTTCCTGATCAACAGCACGGTCGGCATCGGCGGCCTCTTCGACATCGCCAAGCAGGAATTCAATCTACAGAAGACCCGCGCCGACTTCGGCCAGACCCTCGGCATCTGGGGCATCGGGCCCGGGCCCTTCCTGGTCCTGCCGCTCTTGCCGCCGCTGACGGTGCGGGACGGCATCGGGACCGCGGTGGACGGGGCGATGGATCCCCTGAGCTACGTGCTGCCCTTCATCTGGACGCGACTCGGCATGAAGATCGGCAACATGATCAACGACCGGTCGCTCAACCTGGATCTCTACCAGGGCTTCGAGGAAACCACGGTCGATCTCTACAGCGCGGTGCGGAACGGCTACCTCCAGCGCCGCGAGAACATGATCAAGAGCCCGTCGCCGTACTGAGCTAGCCGCACGGGCGTTCGCCCCGCCGCACCCTTCCCCGCAGCCTTCTCCTCGACCTGACGCGATGCGTGCTACTGCTGCAGTGTTTTTTTGTTGACAGGGTTCGACAGGCCGCAATATGTTGGGGTCCGCTCAAGACACACACACTACCTATATGCACGAGACTTCACAGCGCGCAGCTCAGAATGACGCCCTCGCGGCGCCCCAACCCGCCTTTCCCGGCTGAAGTAGGCCCGTCTCCGTGATTCGAGCAGGGTCGTGGTTTGGCCAGTTTTCTTTTATTAGGAGGATCTCATGAGAGTCGCCCGGCGGTTCACCAGAGAAGGCCAGAGTCCGTACGCGGGGATCCAGTTCGATCAGCGAGTGTCGGAGATCAAGAACCCCGACGGCTCCACGGTCTTCCGCCAGGACGGGATCTCGGTGCCGGCCGGATGGTCCGCGGTGGCCACGGACATCCTCGCCCAGAAGTACTTCCGGAAGTCCGGAGTGCCGCAGTACGCGCCGGACGGCAAGCCGCTGCTGGATCGGGACGGCCGGCCGGTCCTGGGCGGTGAGCGGGACGCCCGCCAGGTCTTCCACCGGCTGGCCGGCTGCTGGATGCACTGGGGAGAGAAGTACGGCTACTTCGACACCCCCTCCGACGCCCGGGCCTTCTACGACGAGCTCTGCTACATGCTGGCGGCCCAGGTCGCGGCCCCGAACTCGCCGCAGTGGTTCAACACCGGCCTGCACTACGCCTACGGGCTCTCCGGCCCGGCCCAGGGCCATCATTATGTCGATCCGGACACCGGCATCCTCACGCGCGCCAGCTCCGCCTACGAGCGCCCGCAGCCGCACGCCTGCCAGCCCTTTCACGCCCTCATCTCCACGCCCGATGGACCCATCCCGATCGGGCAGATCGTGACCAAGAACCAGGTCGGCCTCGAGGTCTACGACGGGCGCGACGAGGGCGTCGGCACGACGCGGGTGGTGGCGGTCAAGGAGAACGGCGAGAAGGCGGTCTTCCGGATCGAGCTCCGCAACGGCGTGGCGGTCGAGGCCACCGGCGACCACCTGGTGTACGCGATCGCCAACGGGATCGGCGCCTGGCGCCGCGTGGACGAGGTGGAGCCGGGCGCGGCCCTGCGCCTGTCCACGCGGACCGACGTCCGCCGGGACTCGTACCACACCGAGATCGACGAGGCGGCGCTGGTCGGCTGGCTGCAGGCCGACGGCTTCGTGGGCCAGGACGGGCTCAGCACCGAGCACAGCCTCGCCGTCGAGTTCACCACCATCGACAAGGACGAGCTCGACTTCATCGTCGAGCGGGTGCACCGCGTCTTCGACGGGGTGCACTACCACGTCCGCTCCATGGAGACGCGCACCCCGGGGCTCGACATCCACCGGATCCGCCTCTACGGCGAGCCGCTGCGGCCCTTCGTGGACAAGTACGGTCTGCTCCGCTCGAGCGCCGACCACGCGGTGCCCGCCATGATCCTGCGCGCCGGCCGCGACGCCCAGGCCGGCTACCTGCGCGCGCTGTTCCAGGCCCAGGGCTCGGTACGGCTGCGCTCGTACTGGGCCCGCCAGGCCGACGTCACGCTCTCCACCATCTCGGCCGGGCTGGCCCACGGGGTGCAGGCCCTCCTGCTCAACATGGGCATCTACGCGAAGCTCGGGCGCGGCGCCGAGACCCGGGAGACCCGCCGCACGCCCCACGTCGTCTCGATCGTCCACGCGGAATCGCGGGCGCGCTTCCGGGACCTGATCGGCTTCATCTCCGACGACAAGCGCGAGAAGCTCGATACCGCCTGCTCCGAGCAGTTCGCGGGCAAGAAGCTGCCCGCGCTGCGGGACGAGACGGTGGTGCGGGTGGAGTGCGTCGGGGTGCAGCCGGTGTTCGACATCCAGACCGAGAGCGGGCAGTACCTGTCCAACAACGTCATCGTCCACAACTGCTTCATCCAGTCCGTCACCGACGACCTGGTCAACGACGGCGGCATCATGGATCTCTGGACCCGCGAGGCCCGCATCTTCAAGTACGGCTCGGGCAGCGGGACCAACTTCTCCAATCTGCGCGGCGCGAACGAGCCGCTCTCGGGCGGCGGCAAGTCCTCCGGCCTGATGTCGTTCCTCCGGATCGGCGACCGCGCGGCGGGGGCCATCAAGTCGGGCGGGACGACCCGGCGGGCCGCCAAGATGGTGATCCTCAACCTCGACCACCCGGACATCCTCACCTTCATCCGGTGGAAGGTGGTGGAGGAGCAGAAGGTGGCGGCGCTGGTCAGCGGCTCGCGCATGACCAAGCGGCGCCTCCAGGCGGTGCTGTCCGCGGTGCGCACTCCCGCCGGGGTCGAGGCCGATCCGCGCCAGAATCCGGCGCTCCGCTCCGCGGTGCGCGAGGCGCGCGCGGCCCTCGTGCCCGAGGGCTACATCCAGCGCGTGCTGCTCCTGGCCGCCCAGGGGGTGCGCGAGATCCACTTCCCGGAGTACGACACCGACTGGGACAGCGAGGCCTACTACACGGTCTCCGGCCAGAACTCCAACAACAGCGTGCGCGTGCCCAACGCCTTCTTCGACGTGCTCGCGCGCCGCGGCCAGTGGGAGCTCAAGCGCCGCACCGACGGCAAGAGCGCGGGCGCGGTGCCCGCCGAGCAGCTCTGGGACGAGATCGCGCACGCGGCCTGGGCCTGCGCCGACCCCGGGGTGCAGTACGACACCACGATCAACGAGTGGCACACCTGCCCCGAGGACGGGCGGATCAACGCGAGCAACCCCTGCGTGACCGGCGAGACCCTGGTGGCCACCGCGGACGGCTGGCAGCGCATCGATGCGCTGGCCGGCAAGACCGCGCGCGTCATCGGCTCGGACGGCGAGCCCCACCTGGTGACCCGCATCTTCCCCACCGGCCACAAGCCGGTCTTCGATCTCCGGACCCGCCTCGGCTACCAGGTGCGGATCACCGGCGATCACAAGGTCCTCACGGTAGGCCGCGGCGACGTCGCGGTGGCCGACCTCACGGTGGGCAACCGCCTCATGCTTCGCGGCGCGGGCTTCGGTCGGCGCAGCCTCGCCACCGACCTGGCCCTGGGCGTCGGGGTGGCGGTGGCGGACGGCTACCTGACCCAGTCGGTGGTCCGCGGCCACGCGCAGGAATCCCTCGTGCTCACCACCGACGCGGGCGAGTCTCCGGTCCTGGCCGTGGTCGCCGACGCGGTGCACGCCGGGCGCGCCGCGCTCCAGGCGGTGGGCGGGCTAGGCCGCCAGGCGGGCAGCGGGGTGATCACCCGGACCGCGGCCACCGCGCGGCTCATGCTGAGCGAGGCCGCCGCGGTGGCGGTCTTCCGCGAGTTCGCGATCCTGGACGAGGGCGCCGCGTCCATCCGCTTCGCCCCCGCGATCTTCGAGCTGGACCGGCCGGCCCTGGCCGCGGTGCTCCGCGGCCTCTTCACCGCGGACGCCACCGTGGCCAACTACGGCGAGCAGTCGCGCTACATCTCGCTCGACTCGACGTCGCTCGAGCTGCTGCGCCAGGCCCAGATGCTGCTGCTGACCTTCGGCATCAAGGCGCGGCTCTACGAGGACACGCGCCTGGCCGAGGCGACCGCGGCGCGGCCCCACCCGACGCATTCCCTGCGGATCAGCCGCGCGTCGTGCCCGCTCTTCGAGCAGGCGATCGGCTTCCACGCGGAGAGCCCGAAGGCGGAAGCCCTGGCCCGGCTCAACGGGAACGAGCCGGCGACCGGCGAGGAGCTGACCGACGAGGTGGTCGCGATCGAGCCGGCCGGCGAGGCGGACGTCTTCGACCTCACCGAGACGGTCACCCACCACTTCGTGGCGGGCGGCATCGTCGTCCACAACTGCTCGGAGTACCTCTTCCTCGACGACACCGCGTGCAACCTCGCGTCGATCAATCTGGTGAAGTTCCTCCGCGAGGACGGCGGCGTCGACGTGGACGGCTTCCGCCACGCCTGCCGCCTGTGGACCTCGGTGCTCGAGATCAGCGTGCTGATGGCCGCCTACCCGAGCCCGGCGATCGCCCAGCGGAGCTGGGACTTCCGTACCCTGGGCCTGGGCTACGCCAACATGGGCACCGTGCTCATGCGCCGGGGCATCCCCTACGATTCCCCGGAGGCCACCGCGATCTGCGGGGCGATGACCGCGATCATGTGCGGCGAAGCGTACGCGACCTCCGCGGAGATGGCGCGGGACCTCGGCCCCTTCCCCGGCTACCACAAGAACCAGGCCCCCATGCTGCGGGTGATGCGCAACCACCGGCGGGCCGCCTACGGGGTCGCCGCGGTGGAGTACGAGGGGCTCAGCATCACGCCGGCCGGCATCGATCCGGCCCACTGCCCGGCCCCGCTCCTCCAGGCCGCGCGGGAGACGTGGGACCGGGCGGTCGGGCTCGGCGAGCAGTTCGGCTACCGCAACGCCCAGGTCACGGTCCTGGCGCCGACCGGCACCATCGGCCTCGTCATGGATTGCGACACCACCGGCATCGAGCCCGACTTCTCGCTGGTGAAGTTCAAGAAGCTCGCGGGCGGCGGCTACTTCAAGATCGCCAACCAGAGCCTGCCGCTCGCGCTCGAGACGCTCGGCTACACCCCGGGCGAGATCGACGACATCGTGGCCTACTGCGTCGGCCGCAAGACCCTGCGGGGCGCGCCGTCGATCAATCACGACACGCTGCGCGCCAAGGGCTTCGACGATGCGGGCCTGCAGCGGCTGGAAGCCTCGATCGAGACCGCGTTCGACATCACCTTCGCGTTCAACGCGTGGGCGCTCGGCGAGGGCTACATCGGCTCCCGGCTCGGCATCAACGAGGCGCAGCTCGCCGAGTGGAACGGCAACCTGCTGCGCGCGATGGGCTTCTCCACCACCGAGATCGAGGCGGCCAACGACTACTGCTGCGGCACCATGACCGTCGAGGGCGCGCCGCGCCTGAAAGCCGACCACCTGCCCGTCTTCGACTGCGCCAACCGCTGCGGCAAGAAGGGCACGCGCTTCATCGCCACCGAGGCGCACATCCGGATGATGGCGGCGGCCCAGCCCTTCATCTCGGGGGCCATCAGCAAGACCATCAACATGCCCATGGACGCCACCATCGAGGATGTCAAGTGGGCCTACGACCTCGCCTGGCGGGGCATGCTCAAGGCGGTGGCCCTCTACCGCGACGGCTCCAAGCTCTCGCAGCCGCTCAACTCCACCACCGACGAGGAGGAGGAGCAGGCGGCGGCCGCGGACGTGGAGGCGGTGGCCGAGAAGATGACCGAGCGGGTGGTCACCCAGTACCTCCGCGAGCGGCATCGTCTGCCCGACCGCCGCTCGGGCTACACCCAGAAGGCGGTGGTGGGCGGCCACAAGGTCTATCTCCGAACCGGGGAGTACCAGGACGGGACGGTCGGGGAGATCTTCCTCGACATGCACAAGGAGGGGGCGGCCTTCCGCTCTCTGATGAACTGCTTCGCGATCGCCATCTCGCTCGGTCTGCAGCACGGCGTGCCGCTCGAGGAGTTCGTGGACGCCTTCGTCTTCACCAGGTTCGAGCCGAACGGGATGGTCAAGGGCAACGATCGCATCAAGATGTCCACCTCGGTCATCGACTACGTCTTCCGCGAGCTGGCCATCACCTACCTCGGGCGCACCGATCTCTCGCACGTGCCCGACGAGGACCTGCGCGCCGACGCCATCGGCAGCCGGCCGGGCGAGGGCCCGGTGGCCAACGCGCCGGTCGTCCCGCTCGCGATGGAGCTGACCGCGGAGCCCCCGGCCGCCCCGCGCCCGGCCCCCAAGCCGGTCACCGCGCGCGCCATCGCCCGCGTGAGCGGGGGCAGCGGGTCGGTGGCCGAGATGAAGCTGCTCAGCGCGTCCGAGATGGCGCGGCTCAAGGGCTACGAGGGCGACCCGTGCGG
>WNFL01380886.1_pt1 | contig 17586 bp, 18 predicted proteins | sample 5400361 | NCBI WGS metagenome assembly WNFL01 (sample SAMN13153351, study PRJNA577476) | soil metagenome | isolation source: 40 cm soil on Douglas fir-dominated hillslope | place: USA:California | collected 2013-09-17 | reverse complement strand
TGTTATTTGGCTTTTGGTTCGTGCGCATTATTACCTAACAGCCGATCCGGACGCAATATGGGAACGTTGGCGGCGCAGCTATGAGCAGCGCGGTCTCCTTAAATTTCGTCCCAATAACTGGAAGGCACATGTGCGTCGAGATGGGGTTATTCTACTGATCATTGGAATTGGTCTTTTCGGTTTTGTGATTTGGTTGTGGTTTACGACCTATAGATAGAGTGTCAGTTCAACAGTGTCTCCCGTGCAGTTAATCCTCCTGAATCAAACCAAAACCTAACCGGATTGTCATAACTCTACTACGCGGCCCGACTATATAGTATGGTTGGCTTGTGCTATCCTTAATGAATAATGTAGCCAGGGTCACAATCCGGTGTCAAACTTTCCTCTCGTCAGTAACTTGCTTCTGTCTCGTGCAGGCATTTACCTCGCTCCGGATCGGAGCGATCATCTTGAGTATTGTTTGCAGGCGGCGTCCCAGGAAGCTGATTACGCCGATCCTGGCAGCTATGTTGCGGCACTCTCCGGCAATGATGTAACCCACTTCTCCTGGCAATACCTGCTGCACCATCTTGCCATCGGTGAAACTTATTTTTTCCGTGACGCCGATATGTTGTATCGTGAAGTCCTGCCCCGACTAATCGCCCGCCGCCGTGCTGATAACTCACACGCGCTTCACATTTGGAGTGCAGGCTGCGCGACTGGCGAGGAACCGTATTCTGTGGCGATGCTGCTGCGCCATTTGCTGCCCGATTTTGTCCGCTGGAAGATCACGATCCTCGGTACGGACATTAACGAGAAGGCGCTCATCCAGGCGCGGCGCGGACGCTACAGCACATGGTCAATGCGCGGCGCAATCCCGCCCTTTGCCCAGATGTACTTTCAACGCAACATCGACTCGTGGCAACTGTCCGAGTCCATCCTTCAAATGGCCTCCTTCCGCTACGGCAACCTGATCGAATCGCAGATGAGCATAGCGAACGCCGATCTTATTCTGTGCCGCAACGTGCTGCTGTATATGGCCCACGATCAGCGCCGAACCGTGATAGCCCGACTCAAGCAGGCGCTGGCGGAAGGCGGCGAACTTCTGCTCGGCAATCACGATCCGGCCTTCAAGCCGTTCTATCTGCCGACGTGGATTGAGCGCCCTGCGGGTAAAGAGGTTCCGGCAGCAGAATTCAGCAAGCCAACTGAACGGTTTATTGAGCAGGCCAGACGTGCGGCAGATGGCGAAGAATGGGACGAGGCGCATCGCTGGCTGAATAAAGCGTTAGCGGCAAATCGCCTGGACTTACCCGCTTATTACTTGAGTGCGCTCGTTTTTGAAGGCGAGGGCCGCACGGATGAAGCGATAGCAGCCTTGCGGCGCTGCCTGTACCTCGATCACAACTTTGCCCTGGGCTATTTTACGCTTGGCAATCTTTATGCGCGACGTGGCGAACGCGGACAGGCCAATCAACTCTGGGCGAACGCGGCAACGCTGCTCAAAGAGAACCCATTACCTGATCCGTTGCCAATGGCTGATGGCCTGACAGCGGCGGATATTCTGGCGCTCATTAATAACCAGATCGCGGAGTTGTCGGCATGAGCACATCATCCTGGGACGAATTATGGGCAGTGCTGCGTGAAACCGCTGACATTCTCGGTCAGGAAGGCGCTAACGCGGATGACACGCTGGATGAGCGAACCCGCCAACTGGCACAACGACCTGCCTATGATGCGGCTGCCGGGCACGAAACGCGCAATGTCCTGACCTTTCGATTGGGAGATGAGCGATACGCGTGGCGTGTCGAGAACGTGCGTGCCATCGCGCGAATATCGCACCTGACGCATGTTCCGTCCGCACCGCCGTATTACTGGGGCGTAACCAGCCTGCGCGGGCAGGTGCTTTCGGTCATGGATTTACGAACTTATATGGATTTGCCACCGCTCGAAATTAGGCCAGAATTTATGATGGTTATTGATGGGGCCGGATTGGAGATCGGTGTGACGGCGAATAATGTCTATGATGTACTCACCGTCTCCGCCGATAAGCTGTCTGCGGCCTCCAGCGCCGGACTGGATGCTGAACTGGTCATCGGACTCACAACGGATGGATTGACCGTCCTGAACGCCGAGGCACTACTCAGGCGCGAACGGGCGCGGGTTGAAGCAGAGGACCGATGAGAAATATACGAGTACCCTTTCTAATTTTGGTGGGTTGGCTGGTGATCGTGCTGGTGATCGGGGCGCTGCTGCGTGTCCCCCTGGAGTGGACGCTGGTTGCTGCCTTGTTGCCCGCCGCGTCGTATGGCTTACGGTCCGCCTATCGCCGCAACGTACAGACGCCCATCGCACCAGCACCGATTGCCGCTCCCGTCGTCACCGAAAAGGTGATGCCGGATCGTGCACAGCAGATCGTTCGTGAACTGGAACGTATTGCATCCACACTGTCAATGCTATCAGCAGAACAGGGTAACGTCGGCAACCAGGTCACCGAGATGACACGCGTGATGCGGACTGTGGACGACTTCAACGAGACATCCAATCAGGCCCGCCGCGAGGCAGTACGATTGGCGGTTATGGCACGTGAAACTGCTACGGTGACGACGACAGGACAGGGGGCATTGGAATCAGCCATCAGCGATATAGCCAAGATGCAGCACCAGGTGAGCGAGATCGTCAATATGCTTGGTGCGTTAGCCCGCCATCTCCGGCGCGTTAGCGAAATCAACGCGGCTATCAATGAGATCGCCACACAATCCAACTTTCTGGCGCTGAATGCTGCCATCGAAGCGGCCCGCGCCGGGGAACAGGGCCGTAGCTTCGCTACCATTGCCGATGAGGTGCGTACCCTGTCAGAGCAATCGCGTGCCGCCGTGACGCAGGTACGGGATGTGATGCTGCAAATTCACCAGGCGATGGAACAGACCGTCAGCGCGATGCAGACAGGCGCGGAAAGCGTGGATGGCGGCGCTTCAACCGCCCGTCAGGCACGCGAAACCATTGATCAGCTATCGGGCCGCCTGGACGAATCGAGCGGTGTAATCCACAAGATTATCGCATCCATCGATCATCAGTCAGCGGACCTGGAAAACATGGTCCAATCCATTAATAGTGTCAATCAGACGACCTTGCAGGTGCAGGCCGGGCTGCGGCTGGCAGAAAGTGCCGCCCGCGATCTGGGTCGGCTTTCGGGGGAATTGAATGCAATCGTTGCGCAGGAACAATAAAGCATGATGAATACACAAGCCCTTTCGACTTCAAAAGATAATAGCCGCTGGCGTTCATGGCTCCTGCTGGCGACCATCGGTATCGTGCCGATGCTCGTGCTGGCCCTGGTAATGTGGCTCTGGCCGGGGACGCTGCTGGTGTGGCTTGTCGCCCTGGTCGTGACAACCGCGCTCGTCGCCTGGGGCCTCAGCGACTCCGAGTTTGGCATGAACAGCGAGACACTCATCGCACAGCAGCGGCAGTTTGCCGAGCGCGTTGCGGCTGGCGATCTGAGCGCGCGACTCGATCTGAGTGCCTTCCGGCATTCAAGCAGTTTTTCGCAGATGGCGGCGGACCTCAACAAGATGGTGGAAGGTGTTCATACCGTCGTCTCCGAATTGCAGGGTGCCGCAGGAAGCGTCACCCGATCAGCGATGGCGATCCTCGAATCGACCAACGAGCAGATCGCTACCTCTGGCGATCAAGATTCGAGCGTGATGCAGACCAGCAGCACGGTCAACGAAGTCCGCGCTACGGTGACGGAAACGGCTGAACGGGCGCAGGCAGTAGCCGAAATGGCGCAGCTATCGGTGGCAGTTTCACGGAATGGGCAGGAATCGGTGTCGGCGACGATTGACGGTATGAAGTTAATCCGCCAGCGCGTCGAAAGCATTGCCGACAATATCCTGATCCTATCTGAGCATACACAGCAAATCGGCGAGATCATTGCTACGGTGAGCGCACTCGCCGATCAGACCAAGTTATTGGCCCTTAACGCTTCAGTAGAGGCGGCACGGGCGGGCGAAGAGGGCAAAGGCTTCGCCGTGGTAGCAATGGAAGTGCGCAGTCTGGCTGAACACAGCCGGGAAGCCACTGCGCAGATACGCGAAATCCTGAGCGAAATTCAACAGGCAACCAACAGCGCCGTGATGGTCACGGAACAGGGCACCAAAGGCGTTGACTCAGGCGTCCAACTTGTGGACCGGGCGGGCGAAGCAATTCGCGAACTTGCCAATACCATCGAGGGCGCGGCACAGGCTGCTATCCAGATTGCAGCGTCAACGCGCCAGCAAACCGTGGGAATGGATCAGTTGACGGATGCGATGATGCGCATCCGCGATTCGACAGCGCAGGCCACAACAACGACCATGACTGTTGAACGGACGGCCCGTGAACTCAACATCGTCGCCCGCAAAATGGAAGACGCACTGGCACGGTATCGCCTCTAATGGCACAAGCATAGTAGCTAACATGACCGATGATCAAGAACTGCTAACCCTATACGCTGCTGAAGCTGCTGAACACCTCGGCGTGCTGAACGAGACGTTGTTGCGCCTCGAAACCATGCAGGGTGCGGATGACAAGGAACGTAAGCGGCAAATTGAGGCACTCGGCAGGGCCGCGCACAGCCTCAAAGGGGCGTCGCGAGTGGTTGGCATTAGCCCTGTCGAGAAGCTGGCCCACCGCATGGAATCGATCTTCGACGGCGTGCAGGCTGGCAAGCTCGCACTCGACGCGGATATTGCGGATGTCCTGTACGACGCGCTGGACACGATCCAGGAGGTGTTGAGCGGGACCGACACGATTGATGTAGAAGGCGTTTTGATCGCGCTGGAAGAAGCCATATCGGCCTTGCCGGATTCCCCGGTGCCGGTTGTCCAATCAGTGACGACGGTGCGTGAAACTCCCGCCCGGATAACGCAGACCCTGGCAATCATCGAGCCAACTTCAACACCCGGCTTCCCGATCCCCGCACCCGAAGAATCGATCCGGGTGGCTGTTTCCAGGCTCGATGACCTGATGGCCGATTCAAGCGATCTGCTGGTAGCGCGCAGTGGCATTGAGCAGCGTCTGGAAGACGTGAAAGCGCTGCGCAAGGCTAACCAGAAATGGCAGAAGGAATGGCGACGTGTGCGAACGCTGTATATTCGCGCCGTCCGCCAATCAACACAGAGTGACAACGATGAGTGGTCGGCACTGCTCACTTTTCTGAATCTGACGCAGCGCTATATGCGACTTTCGACACAGCAACTGCTGGCATTGGATCGCGCATTGGCGGCTGACAGTCTGCGGCTCAACCTGATATCGGATTCGCTGCAAGACAATATCCGGCGGGTGCGGCTTGTCCCGTTTGAGATGCACATCAGCACGTTTCAGCGGGCCGTACGCGACTTGGCTCGCGAGGAAGGCAAGGAAGTTGCCCTGCAAGTCACGGGCGCAAGTATTGAACTCGACAAGCGGGTGCTTGAGACAATCAAAGACCCGATCTTGCACCTGCTGCGTAATTCTGTAGACCACGGCATCGAGTTACCGGACGAACGCAAACGGAATGGTAAGCCTGCGGACGGTATCATCATTCTGGCGCTGTCGCAGCGCGGCGGCAACGTCTCGATCATTCTGGCTGACGACGGGCGCGGCATTGATGTGTCAGCAGTACGGCGTGCTGCCCGGCGCGTCCTCAGCGAAAGTGAAATCGACGCGATGAGCGACGACGAAGCACTGTCCCTGATTATGTTGCCCGGCCTCTCAACCAGTTCACAGGTGACACAAATCTCCGGGCGTGGTATTGGCCTCGACGTGGTGCGCCAGAACGTCGAAGGTGTACAGGGTCGCATCGCGATTGAGAATTCACCGGGCGGTGGAACGACATTCCGCTTGACCATCCCCGTTTCGCTCAGCACCATGCGCTGTATGCTGGCGCGCGTTGGCAGCGAAACGTATGCTATTCCCACCGCATCCATTGAACAGATCGTCAAGCTGGACACTGTTCCACGCGAATCGCGTTTCACGGCAGCGGGTCGGCCTATGCTCACCCTGAATGACCGCACGGTGACACTGGCAGCGCTGGCGGCTGTGCTGGAACGTCCGTCGAGCGACAATCCGCAATACGTGGTTATCGTTGGCAGCGGCGACAGGCGCATGGGCTTTCTGGTCGATGACCTGATCACTGAGCAGGAGATGGTCGTCAAGAACCTCAACTTTGAACTCTCGCGGGTCAAGCATGTTGCAGGCGCAACGTTGCTGGGCAGCGGTGAAGTTGTGATCATCTTGAATGTGGGCGACCTGATCAAGACGGCACAAAATGTCCCGACACTGCACTTTGTCCCGGCTAAAACGACGATTCAGCAGATTGTAACGACACGCACAATTCTCGTGGTCGATGACTCGATCACGACGCGCACGCTGGAGAAGAACATTCTGGAAGCGGCTGGCTTTGAGGTGATCACCGCCACCAATGGGCTTGAAGCGTTCGATGCCCTGGATCGGAGCGCCTGTGCGCTGGTGGTCGCCGATGTCGAAATGCCCTACATGGACGGCATCGAACTGACCACGCGGTTGCGTCACCATGATCGCTACCAGCACCTGCCTGTGATCCTGGTCACCTCGCTTGATACGGAGGAGCATAAGGCGCGGGGCTTCCACGCGGGTGCGGATGCGTATATCGTCAAGGGCAATTTTAATCAGGGCGAACTGTTACAGACAGTGCGCCAGTTGTTGGGGCATTAGGCATGAGTGGAAGTATGATGACCACCCCCAAAGGATCGCAGCCGTGGGCATGATTCGCGTGCTGGTCGTCGAAGACAGCCTCTCGCAGCGTCACCGGCTGGTGTCCCTGATCCGGGAATCGGCGGGGATGGTGGTCGTGGGCGAGGCAGGCGATGGCGTTGAGGCGCTTGAAATGGTCGAAAAGCTGCGGCCTGATGTCGTCAGTATGGACCTGCGTATGCCGCGCCTGAACGGGGTAGACGCGACGCGCGAGATCATGGGTCAGTTTCCGACGCCGATTGTCGTGGTCAGCAACTCGGCAAGCGACTCGGAGATCACCATGCAGGCGATGCAGGCCGGGGCACTGGCCGCGATTGAAAAGCCCCCGGCTGACGATCACGCGGATTTCGCCCGACGGCGGGATGAGTTGGTTTCTATGCTTCGACTGATGGCGGGCGTACGCGTCATCCGTCATTGGCCCGTCGCCGTGCCCACGGGCAGCTTCCGACCAACCGAGCGGGTACGGACTGGACTGCGCGGAACAGGGCCGCTGTCTTCAAGCCTGCTGTACTGTAACGAAGCCGCTCCGCCAGAAATTGTCGTGATTGGTGCCAGCGCGGGCGGGCCAAGTGCGCTGGTTGAGGTGCTAGGCAGTTTATCCGCGTCCCTTGAATTGCCAATTCTCATTGTACAACACCTCACGTCCGATTTTATGCCTGGACTCGCCGACTGGCTGAACCGAAGTTGCGCGCTGCCAGTGCGCCTGGCGCGGCGCGGCGAACCGCTAACGCCCGGAACCGTCGTGCTTGCGCCGGGGGGATCGCATCTTGGTATCGGCACAGATCGCCGTATTGTGCTAGACTCAAACCCTAATGGGTACAGGCATCAACCTGCCGCCGATGTGCTACTCGAATCAGCGGCAGCCGAGTATGGCCCCCATGCCATTGGCGTCATCCTGACCGGGATGGGTGACGACGGTGCGCTCGGACTGCGGGCGATGCGCACTGCCGGAGCACGTACTGTTGCACAGAATCGGGAAACATGTATCGTGTTCGGGATGCCTGCGGCAGCAATTGCCCTTGAGGCTGCTGAATTTGTTCTACCATTGGATAAAATAGGTTCCGCGATCATGACCCTAAGTGGTTGTGGATAGGGGATGAAAGTATGCAGTATTACTCGTTGAAGACAGTAAAACACAGGCCAAGCAGATCAGGGATGCGCTGGAAAGCGTAGGTCTGGTCGTGCGTGTCGTTAATGATGGCCCCGATGCCATTCGTGAGGCATTGGAAAACCCACCGCAGCTTATTGTGCTCGATATTCAACTCCCCTCGATGGACGGCTATCAGGTTTGCCGACGGCTCAAGCGGGCTGAGGAAACCAAGGATATCCCCGTCATCATGCTCACCGACAAGGCCGGAGCAAAAGAGACAATGATCGGCCTGAAGGCGGGAGCAGATGACTATATTCCTAAAGACATTTTTGCATCAGAGCATCTAATGGAGACACTCAAAGAGTTGGGTGTCCTGGATTAGCCTATTGGCGCACGGAGCAACAGAGGATCGAATGACAGCAGGAAGCAGTAACGTAACAGTTCCCCCGGTGATGGTCATCCGCGTCGAGGACACCATGGACGTGATGATCGCCCGAAACACGGCGCGGCGGGCTGCATCGCTGCTCGGATTTTCGTCGGCAAGCCGCGCGCAGATCGCTACTGCTGTCGCCGCGCTGGCCGATATTATTCTGAATGTCGAAGCTCACCAGACGATCCATCTGCATGGATTGCGCAACGGCAATCATATGGGTATCCAGGTAACAGTCGAAGCGCCGTGGCTTGCCAGCGCCAGTCACGATAATGCTCTGCTGGCATTGCGTTCCAAGTTAGGTGAGATGATGGACGAAGTAGAGCTGGAAGTCGGGCCACCACCGCGCATAAGAATGGTGCTGTGGCTTTCGGCAGGGCGGACAACGCAGCAGTAGGAATGTAACAGTGATTATTCTGACCTTTTCGCTGGCTGACCGGAAATATGCGCTGGACGTGCAGGATGTGCGCGAAGTGATCCGCATTGTCAGGATCACGCCGCTGCCCGACTGTCCGCCGGAGGTGTTGGGAGCGATTGACGTACACACCCGGCCCGCGCTGGTCTTTGATCTCCGCCAGCGCTTCGGTTTACCGTCGAGGCCGCTGGCATCGAATTCGCCATTGCTGCTCGTCGAATGGCAGGATGGCCTTCTGGCAATTCTGGTTGATGAAATACACGGAATAAAACATGTTGAGGGTGAGGCCGACGCAGCAGGTCTGCTCCGCGTTGAAGACGAACTTGTGTCGCTGCTCAAGGTGGACCAATTGCCCACCAGCAGTATGCTGCCGTTGCTTGTAAAATCTACCGTATAATGCCTGCCAGAAGGTGGCAGGCGCGAGGTGTGCCATGAAAGATCGCGTTCTTATCGTCGCCAAAGATGAATCGTTCAAAACTCGACTGATTGAAATGCTAGAGGCCACTGGCGATTACCTCGCGGTGGGGACAACCACGTTCGAGGAAGCGCTCAGCGAGATACTCCTTGCCGAATTCTCGCTGGTCGTCACCGAAACGGAACTGCCCGACCTGAGCGGCATGGACCTGCTGGCGGTGGTTGGTGGACTGCGGCCCGGTACGGCAGTCATGATGATTGACGATGACCTCTCCGCCAAGTCTGCCGTTGCGGCGATCCGGCTCGGCGCGTGCGATTACCTGCACAAACCGATTAACATGCACTTCCTGCTGATGCAAATTGAGCGCCAGATCGATGTTCACAACATGGCGATGAAAAAGAAAACCGTGCAGGAAAAGCACAAGGAACCTGCACCACAGCGTGACCGTGAGAAGCAGTTGAACCCCGCGACCCGCGCTGCCGCCTTGATGCTGGGCCGCGAACAATTCACGGTAATCAATCAGGAATTGCAGCGTTTGCTAGGCCATATCAAGGCGCATTTTGTTGGTCTGGTAGACAGTGACGGCAACCTCGCGGGCGCGGCAGGGACTCTCGAAGAATATGACCTGGTGCTGCTAACGCGCGCCCTGTCCATCGACCACGGTGCAACCCGAACGCTGGCGACGATTCTCGAAGAAAACCAGTTCCACAGCACCTATCTGGAAGGCGAACATAACGGCGTCTATATCGTCGAAATTGAAAAGCCATATCTGCTGTCATTGGCTGTCATCTGCTCGGTAGACGTGAAAGCGGGTATGGTCTGGCTGTACAGCAAACGAACCGCCGAGACCATTACGCAGATGCTAAAATCGACGCCGCGTGCGCCACAGACCAGCCAATTGTCGCTGTAAGCGACCATGAATAATCAAGCCAGTCTATCTGAGCAGTCTTCAAATACGTCCACTCCCCAGGAACTCGCGCCGGGTCTCCTTCGCTATTGGCTTTACGATGGACAGTCCCGGTTGGCGTACCCGGTTGCGCAGCGATTTTGCTGCCGAGAAATTTTGTTGCAACCATCATCCGCCTCTTCATGCGGGTCCAAAAATCAGGCGGGATCAACAATCAGCTTTTCTTCGACTACAAGGAAGGCTTGGCCTGGCTAAAATCAAAAATGGGACGACTGAACAGCAATTGATCTCGTGCTGCCAGCGCCCGCCATGTATTTAACTTTATTCCCAATCGAGATTACATCATCAAGTTGCCGTTGATGATTGCCCGTGAGCGCCGCTTTTGCCGGAGCACCCGCGCTTCCTCTTCGCTCTCACAGAAACGAATGTGCAAACCGAGCATCGTCGCCCGCGCCGTGACAAGCGGGCGCTGCGACTTCGGCAGCCCGTGAATGATCAATGTCCCCACTTTGGGATGGCGCGACATCCGCTCCATCACGCCGCTCTGGACGAGCGCCGCAATGTTATCCACGCGCAGCAGGACATCTACTTTGTGAGGAACATGGGCTAAAGTATCTATATATTGTTCTTGTACAGGAAATGGGATTTCCTGTCTTGCCACTGCCAACCACTTAAAATTATCAAATTTCGAATCCGTCATAAGCCAACTCCTTATACTTTCCGGGAGATGTGCACAAACTTGTCTTTAAGGGAGGATTAATATTGCCAGTACAGCATATCATACGATCAATTCTTTCCGAACTCAAGCATTTCTAACTTTTCTGTGCTGCTTACAGCAACTGTCACGTCAATTGTTCAACCAGCGCCCGAATGATGTTTTTCTGGCCCAACAACGATGGATGAAGACCGTCGAGTAGGTATTCTGAATTAGGTGGGATACCGAAGACCTTTTGTAAGTCAACAACAGGGTCTTTCTGGCGACGCACCGCGTCCACAATGGGAGTCAGGTCGTCATTCGTCCATATGGCCTGCCCGCCTCCCAACAACCAATGTTCTGTAATCCTTTCAAGGATTACTGGTGTCGGAATCATCCAGACCCACTGCGCCGATGTTTCAGTCGCACCGAAGTTGCGCAGCATAGCTAGATTCTTCTCGGTTTCTTCAGGGCTGACGAGCACCTTTAAAGGTTTTATGCCGTGTTTGCGTGCGTCGTTCGTACCTGCCATGCAAATGATCCAGTCGGGTTTTTCGAGCGCGATGCTGGTAAAGCGGCTGATCATGTCAGGTGTGGTATTCCCGGTAACGCCTGCATTAATGACCCGTATTGCATCGTTTGGGCGGCGAATCGAGAGCAATCCGCGCAATATTTCTAGCCACGACTGCCAATCGTCAGTGATACTGTCACCCAAACCAACAACTGTTGACCCCGGCGCAAACGGGAGCCGATCCACCCGGTCAGCAAAATCGTTTTCTGTGAGGAGTTCTTCTGCTGTCCGACGGACTGCTGCTGTGCATTCCGCCTTAATCTGGCGATAGGTGTCAAGTGGCATCTCGAAAATCGCGGCAATTGCCACATCATTGAGAGCAGGATACGCCTTGTCAGGATGTATAAACCGGGCAAGATAAGTATGTTGATCGTAACTCAATTCACTCATAGAACCTTCTCATTTCTTTTGGAGCACGATTTTCCGCAAACAAGGGGAAACCACAGACTGCCGCAACTGTCAGATCGATTGAGCTTATACCGAATAGCCTGCACGAGCAACCTAGCTTTTGGAAGCATGGGCGGTAATCTGGTTCCGACCTCACTCTCGTTCCAGCTTTTGACTATGCGTGCTCCTAAATCAAGTGAACAGGCTTTCGTTTGTCGCACCTGTTGCGAGATGAACGGGTTCATGGTATCAACCGTGCTTATTCGCAATACTAGATTTCGCTGAGGACTACTGATGAAAACTTTCCCAACAAACTTTGCCTGGGGCGTCTCCACCGCTGCTTATCAGCTGGAAGGAGCCTGGAACGAGGATGGCAAAGGCGAATCGATCTGGGATCGATTTACGCACACACCTGGCAACATCGAGCGCAACGATAACGGGGATATCGCCTGTGACCAGTATCACCGCTATCCAGAAGACTTCAAGCTGATGCACCAAATGGGTATCAAGAATTATCGCTTTTCGGTCTCATGGTCGCGCATTTATCCAGAAGGCAAAGGTCAGATCAACCAGAAAGGGCTGGACCATTACTCGCGAGTCGTTGATTCGCTGCTGGAAAATGGCATCACGCCCTGGATTACGCTGTATCACTGGGACCTGCCACAGGCCTTACAGGACGAGGGTGGCTGGCCTGAACGTACACTTACCGATTACTTTGCGCAATATGCTGAAACGGTGGTCAAGGCGCTTGGTGATCGTGTCAAGCGTTGGATGACCATTAACGAGCCGGGCGTCGTCGCCATGCACGGCTATCGTGAAGGAGTATTTGCGCCGGGTATCCGCGACCCCAGGCAAGCTTTTCAGACCGCGTACCATCTTGTTTTGGCACACGGCAAGGCGTACAACGCTATCAAAGCAATTTCGCCAGACGCGAAAGTTGGACTGGCCCATGCGAGTCAAAACTACCATCCCCTGACGCGTGACGAGCAAACGGCGGGTCGCATTGCCTATCGACTGGCTGAGGGCAACGGCATTTATCTTGACCCTCTGTTGAAGGGAACCTATCCGCAGATAATTCTGGACCGGCTAGGCTCCGAGGCTCCAGAAATCCGCCCTGATGATCTGAAGATAGCCCACCAGACAGATTTTATTGGATTGCAATATTATGCCGACCACATCGTCGGACCCGACTCAATCGACTTTGAAGTTAAGGGCAAGTATGATTTCTACGACACGACGGAAACGGGTTGGGCCGTCACGCCAATTGGCTTGTACGAACACCTGATGATGGTTAAAAATGAGTATGCACCGCAGGAAATTGTCATCACCGAAAATGGCTCGGCGTGGCAGGACATCCTCGGACCCGATTGCCGGGTGCGCGACCTGAAGCGTCAGGATTATCTGGTTCGGCATCTGGCAATGCTTCACCGAGCCATTAGCGAAGGTGCTCCCATTACAGGTTATTTCGCGTGGTCGTTCATGGACAACTTCGAGTGGGCCAGCGGGTTCCGTCCGCGCTTCGGGCTGGTCTACACAGAATACGCCTCGCAGAACCGTTATATCAAGGACAGCGGCTACCTGTACTCTGATATAATGCGGGCCAACGGGTTGCAGGACTCGTATAGTTTTTCGTAGTAACTGACAAAAGGATTCTCTGGCAATGACAACTGGTGCGTTGATGGATTGTTTGCAGGCACTTCGTATCCCGGACGGTGTGGAGGAATGGCTGCGACCTGAGGAGGCCGCCCCATCAACGCGTTCCAGCCATGATTATCGTCGCGGCGTCAATGATGTGCTGGCAGCACTCGGCGCACTCTCCGCAGAAACGGGCGAACTGACCTCGCCGATGGCTTACTACTTCGTTCGCAGTCTGCTTGCTTCCCTGCATGACGGTACGTTGAACGCTGCATCGTGGCAGGGCTTGCCCGATGACGCCTGCGCTGGAACGGGAGCACGGCTGGTCAGGCTGCTCGAAGAAAACCGTCTGGCTTGCTGCGACAACCCGACTCCGCTGCGCGTCGTTCGGGCGGTTACCGCCGTGATCAAAGCACTGCGTGGCAGCGAAGATGTCTACCTCATGCAGTACGATACCAAGGCGCGTCAGTTCCAGCCGATTGGCGGCAAGCAAGAATTATACGATGCTGACAGCATCGCCGCGCTGACCCGCGAACTGTGTGAAGAACTGGCTATCGACGGCATCCAGGCCGACCAGGATTTTAGAGCCGTACCACTGGCTGAGAATGTCCGCGTGAACGAAGTCTCAGCCAGCCTGCACATTCTCACGCAATATGATCACAGCTTCTATCACCTGACCGATGTGAAGTTTCCGCTTGTTACCGATTCGATCACGCGCTGGCTTACGGCTGCCGAGATGTTCGCTGGCAAGACAAACGATGGCTTGGCCGTGACCACGCTGTTTGAGGATTTCATACCCGGCATCCTGCCGACACTTGGCTACAGCATTGCTGAGCCGCTAGCTTAGATCGCCGCTTTATACTGCTGGCAAAGACAAGTTCACGCCTGTTTGCCTTGCAACCGCAGTGCTTCCACAAGTTCAGGATGCGATTGCCAGCGGCCCTCTAAATAGACTTGTTTGTCCCACGGAAAAATCACCAGTGCATCGGTCACCAGCGCGACATGATCCGGCGCTGGATTGGCCCAACTATGGCTGACCAGGCTCGCCGTGACGACTTGTTTCACGCCGATGGTCCGCGCCTGCTCCGCGACAAGCGCCAACGTTTCGCCAGTGTCTGCCATTTCATCAACCACGGCGACTATTTTGCCCTGAACGTCAGCTGACATCGGAACTTTCCAGATCGGACGCTCAAATGTAACCTCATCATTTACCCGGCGCGTGACACGCACGGGATACAACTCGCGGCGCAGCAGACAGGCAATCGCCGTTGCCGGGAAAAGTCCCGCCCGCGCAATGCCGACCACCGCCTCGATCCCCGCCAACCGCTCCGTCAGCACGGCGGTCAGGCTGGCGAACCGCTCCCAACTGATCTCCTCGACGCCTGTTCGGCGTGAATAGTCATAGCTTTGCATAAGGTTTGTCTTACGCTTTCATTGTGCTCAATACAGTCGAGTTTACCGAAATATCACCCATGTCACTAATCGTTCACTTGACAACAATTCATGAAATCATATAATTCTGCGCTTGCGATAGTTCAGAAATTTGGATTATCTTGGCTTATGGATGAAATCGTTCAACAGATTCTCGATCTGGATATTCATTTGCAGCGCCAGCTTTACGCGGGATGGCCTGAATCATGGGTCCAGGTGAGATGGCCCATTGGCGCGGTACGTGCCTTGCTCCTCATCGAGCACGGCTATGGTCGTACACCGGGCGAAGTAGCCGATGTACTCAAGGTGAGCCGAACCAATGTCACTGGAATTCTGGATCGCCTGGAAAATGACAAGCTTATCACCCGGTCCATCGATCCCAATGATCGGCGCAGCTTTACACTCGCACTTACGGAGGCAGGCCGAGAGTTGGTCCGCGAGATCGATAGCCTGCGGCGGGATCAACTTGAGCAAGCATTGGCGCTGATGGATGCCGATAGTCGGCAGGCGCTTTATGTGGGATTACAGGCACTTACACGCGCAATGGATGTGCGTAAGACAGAGATGATAGCGAAAGGGATGGTCGAATGAGCGCGGATGCACAGGCTTTGCCGAGACATGCCCGGCCAACGGGACCCAATTACAAGTGGGTTGCGTTGTCGAACACGACGCTCGGTGTTCTTCTGGGAGCGATGGATAGCAGCATTATCCTGATTTCGCTCCCGAATATTTTCAAGGGGTTGCACGTCAATCCGCTGGTTCCTGCCGAGACGGGAAATCTACTGTGGATGCTGCTGGGTTATCAGGTCGTTACGGCGACGCTGCTCGTCTCGCTGGGACGGTTGGCTGATGTTCGCGGGCGCGTGAGAATCTACAATCTCGGCTTTTTGATCTTCAGCATTGGCTCGGTGTTGCTGTACATCGTGCCAGAACTCACCCCGCAGCTTGGCGATACAGCAGTCTTTGAACTCATCATGTTCCGACTCGTCCAAGGCGTGGGTGCAGCCTGCCTCATCGCGAACAGCACGGCCATCCTGACGGATGCGTTTCCACCGAGGCAGCGCGGTCTGGCGCTCGGCATCAATATGGTCGCCGCGTTAGGTGGCAGCCTGGTCGGTTTACTGTTGGGCGGCTTTCTGGCGGCTATCTCCTGGCGCTGGGTATTCCTCATCAGTGTCCCGTTTGGCATTATCGGTACGATCTGGGCCTATGTATCTTTGCGCGAACAATCGACACGACGTGGCGCGACCCATGTGGACATCCTCGGCAACGTTTTTCTGGGCGGGGGATTGGTCCTGATCCTGGTTGCCTTGACATACGGGTTGCTGCCTTACGGCAATTCTAACGTTGGATGGAGCAATCCGTGGGTGATTGGTGGTGTGATCGCGGGCGTGGCAATGCTGGTCGCGTTCGTACTGGTCGAACGCCGTATCCGCGAGCCACTCTTTAATCTCGCATTGTTCAAGATTAGGCCATTTACCGTGGGTAGCATCGCGCAATTCCTCGTGTCGATTGCCTACGGTGGACTGCAACTGATCTTCATTATCTGGTTGCAGGGCATCTGGCTGCCACTCCACGGCTATCGCTTCGAGGATACTCCGCTCTATTCTGCTATCTACCTGATTCCGCTGCTGATCGGCTACATGATCTTTGGCGTGACAAGCGGCTGGCTGTCCAACCGGTTAAGCCCGCGCATGGTCACGACGGGCAGTATGTTGGTCCTGTCGGCGGCATTCTTGATCCTTCGGACCTTCCCGGCAGATTTCCAGTATGTGTGGTTCGCCATTATCCTGTTTGTCATCGGGGCAGCGTTTGGCGCGTTTTCCGCCCCAAATACGACGTCGGTGATGAATGCACTGCCACCACAATTTCGGGGGGTCGGGTCGGGAATGCGTTCTACTTTCCAGTTTGCGGGCAACCCGCTTAGCCTGAGTGTCTATTTCACCGTGATGATCCTCGCGCTGAGCACAAGCCTGCCGACTTCTATCCGCGCTGGACTTCAACAAAACGGCGTCCCAGAGCAGGCAATCGCCACGATTACCAGGCTGCCGCCCACCGGGGCGCTGTTTGCCGTCTTCCTCGGCTACAACCCGATGCAAACGTTGCTGCCACCACAGGTGCTTCAGGCGTTAGGGCCACAGGCGCAGGCGAACCTGCTCAGCACCACGTTTTTCCCAAGCACCATTAGCGACTCGTTCATGACGGCCTTGAGCGCTGTGTTCCTGTTCTCGGCCCTGCTGACTCTTCTGGCCGCGATCTTCTCGGCGATCCGTGGGCCACGCTTTGTCTACGAGGAGTCGGCTAATGAGCAGCGTCAGGATATAGACCGGGCGCTGCAAAGGCAATCGCTGACAACTGCGTCCAGTGGAAAGTAAACGCCGCCGCGAAATTCCACGCGCCGATGTGAATCACATCGGCGCTTTTTTACCCCGACCACCCTTATTGAATTGCTCGCCAATCAGCAGATGAGCTGTACCGCGCACAATGTTACCTTTGTCGCATTGCACCGATTAATAGATCAATGGATAGTTCAGATGCAGTGAAATATTGTCAACGCCTCTAGACAAATTCTGGCAATGTTCCATGATAGACTACGCTCACGAGCAGTAATGCCGGGGCCGTGGGCAATTTTGTTTTACATACGTGCAACGCATTTTTTACAAATTCAATAGTCAATGTAATGAAACGACACTCCTCGTTTCATGATCAAAAGTATCAAATTATCGTAATGATTTGCCTTAGGAGGGCCTGCACAGTGACAATCAGACTCAAGCGGCTATTTGTAGGTGTACTGGCGATTGCCGCGCTCATCTTGGGAACACCCGCTTTTGCCACGGCTGCTGCAACACCCATTCCGCCTGGTATTCCCGCGCCGC
>WNFL01418224.1_pt2 | contig 17591 bp, 13 predicted proteins | sample 5400361 | NCBI WGS metagenome assembly WNFL01 (sample SAMN13153351, study PRJNA577476) | soil metagenome | isolation source: 40 cm soil on Douglas fir-dominated hillslope | place: USA:California | collected 2013-09-17 | reverse complement strand
CGGCTTGCTCCAGCAGATCCTTCGACTCAGCGATGACATCATCGGCGATCGGCTGATCGAGGTGCGACAAATCGACGGTGATCACCTTGTACTTGGGAGCATTCTTATCGGTAAGAAGGAACTAGCGGTCTCCGACAACACTGAACGATTCGTATTGTGCGTCGAATTGCGCAAAACCCGGGCGTAGCGGTGAGTCTAATTTGGGGTGGCCCGGATCGCCTAGATTCATAGCATACACGCCATTCTTCGGGACGGTATTCTCCGAAGCGGTGATGATCAGGTAACGCCCATCCTTTGAGGTAGATGGCTGGAGGAACCACTCCGGATGATCGGGTCTCTGATAGATGAGCTGATCTTTGTCCTGCGAATCGCCCAACCGATGATAATAAATTTTGGGATCATGTAAGCTTTCCAGCTTTTGACCAGATGCGCTCGAAGGTGATGGATATCTGGTGTAGAAAAATCCCAGGTTGTCTTTGGTCCAGCTGATGCCGGAAAATTTCACCCAGCGAACCAAATCAGGCAGATCCTGATCAGTTTGAAGGTCGCGCAAATGGATTTCATTCCAATCTGAGCCGCTTGATTCCAGCCCGTACGCGAAAAACCTACCGTCGCTGCTGAGCGCGGTCGTGCTAACCGAGATTGTTCCGTCCTCCGCAAGTTTGTTCGGATCGAGAACTACCTGCGGTGTTTCATCGAGATTTTTGACCGTGTAGATGACATCCTGATTCTGTAAACCGTCATTTTTTTCGTAAATGTATCGGCCGCCTTCCCAATAGGGTGACGAGTATCGCTCAAATTTCAGGAGCTTGGTCAGTCTTTTCTGGAAATCTTCCCGACTTGGCAATTTTTCCAGATACGGCAACGAGAGTGCGTTCTCTTTCTTGATCCAGGCGAGAGTCTCCGGAGAATCCACGTTCTCTAGCCATCGATACGGATCGGCCACTTTCGTACCGTAGTAATCGTCCACCGTGTTGTCCTTCGCTGTTTCCGGATACTCAAAGTCTTTAGCCATCGTCGTACCGATCGTGAGCAAAAGGAATAAGACTCCTCGAATCATGAGCCGAACGGAAGCATGAGAATCAATCCAACGCCAGCGTGGGGAAAATTGAAGGGCGGAAACCCGACTTTCATTCTGCCACTGCCGATGCGCGTCAACTGAAGGGCTTCGATTGTACGGTGGACTTTTGTCCCGGAGGGCACTTCGTGACGATCCGATCCTGAATGTGGCTCAAACCCGGCGCATGCGGACGCGAACCGGATGGGAGCAACCGCATAAGCGCCGAGGCCGCCTACGCAAGCTTCGGCGCGCCCTAGCCTGAAAGCATGCTTACCGAAAGACGCGGCCGACGTAGCTTTGCCCTACCAACCGGGTTAGATCGGACGCGTCATCGCGACTTCTGACCACACCCTCCTAGATTCACTCCTCCACCTCCCACTTTACAACTCCTGCCTGGGGGGACATATTCCGCCCCTTATGTGGCTGTCGATTTTGATTCCGATCTTACTAGTCATCCTAGTGGTCGTTTGCCTGCTCCTACTACTCGTGGTGCTGATGCAGCGCCCACGCAGCGAGGGGTTGGGAGCGGCTTTTGGATCCGGCATGACCGAGAACATATTCGGCGCGCAGACTTCTTCGGTATTGACGAAAGCCACAGTTTATCTTGGAGCGATCTTTTTCGGGGTGACTTTGCTGCTAACGTTTTTGACCGCCAAACAAAGTCTGGAACGACGAGCCGGCGTTCTCGAAAGCGAAGCCAAGAACGCAAAACCATTGCCGAGCGCAACTCCGTCGGCGGTTGCTTCCTCCAGCCCGGCCGCTTCCGCCTCGTCCAGCGCATCCGCTTCAGTAGCGAGCAGCCCAACTGCTAACCCACAAGCGACCCCCACGGCTACTCCGCAGCCGACGATTTCGCCGTCTCCTTCGGCCAGTAACGCGGTCGAGTCACCCCGCCCGACTCCCTGACGTGTGAAAAATCCGGCCAGGCTGATCGGATTTGCTCTTATCAGCTTCTTCGTCTGCTCGCTGACCAGCTGCGATTCCTCGGGATCGCGCGCCGATCTGGTAATCCTAAATGGGGCAGAGCCAGAGTCTATCGACCCGGCAGTGATCACCGGACAACTGGATGGTCGAGTCGCATACGCGCTCTTCGACGGCCTCGCGCACTTTGATCGTTATGGCATTCCGCAACCGGCGATTGCCCAATCATGGGATATCTCCTCCGACGCGAAGACCTATACCTTCCACCTGCGGTCAAACGCCAAGTGGAGTAACAACGAACCGGTAACCGCAAACGACTTCGTCGAATCATGGAAGCGAACGCTCCTGCCCGAAACGGCCGCCGAATACGCGTACGTGATGTATCACATCAAAAACGCGGAAGCATTTAACGAAGGTAAGATCAAAGATTTCTCTTTAGTCGGAGTTCATGCCCTCGATGCCCAAACGTTACGAGTTGAACTCGAAGACCCGACCCCGTACTTCCTCGATCTTCTTTCCTATGTTCCCTATTTGCCTGTCTATATCCCGTCAGTGAAACAGTTCGGGGACGACTGGATCAAGCCGACTCACCTGGTGAATGATGGACCATTCCTGATGGAGGAATGGCGGCTCAACTATCGTATCCGGCTGCGCAAAAACCCTAACTATTGGGACGCACAAAACGTGCATTTGCAGACTGTTGATTTGCTTCCGATCGAGAACGCTATCTCCGCCTACAATTTCTATGCATCGAAAGTCGCAGATTTGATTCTGGACAAGGGACTGACTCCGCCTTCGCTGATCCCGGAACTAAAACGCCGACCCGACTTTCACGCCGCTCCGTTTCTGGGCGATTACTTCATTCGATTCAATGTAACGCGCAAAGTTTTCAGCGATGCCAGAGTGCGTCAGGCATTTGCGATGGCGATCGATCGGGAACGAATTGTCCGGAAGATAACTCAAGCCGGGGAACCACCGGCATACTCTTTCACACCACCTGGTACAGCTGATTACCGGCCTCCGGAAATGTTTCATTTCGATCCGGAAAAGGCGCGCACACTGCTTGCCGATGCCGGGTATCGGCAGGGGCGCGGATTTCCCACGGTCACTTACCTTTATGACAACAAGAAGTTGAACGAAGACATCGCGGTAGAAATCCAGAGCATGCTTTGGCAAGAACTGGGGGTGCGCGTTGAGCTCCAAAAGCAGGAGTGGAAGGTTTACCTGAATTCGATGAATCGTCGAGATTACGACTTTTGCCGGTCAAGCTGGATAGGCGACTATAACGATCCTAACACTTTCCTCGATTGTTTCGTAACCAATGGCGGAAACAATCGTACCGGTTGGAGCAACCAACAATACGATCGATTGATCGAGGCAGCGGCTAAAGAAGCCGATCAACGAAAACGGTTTGACTACTTTCGGCAAGCCGAAGATATCTTGCTCAATCAAGCGACACCGATCTGTCCGCTCTATTTCTACATGGGCATCCAGATCTACGACAACGCTAGGCTCGGCGGGATTGAACCCAACCTGCTCGATGAACATCCCTTCCGCGAAATGTATCGGAAGGAAGGCGGAGTGCTAGCGGTTGGGCGCTAAGAGGGAGGTAGGGCGAAACAGATCCTGCCTTCGCAGGATCTGTTTCGCCCTACCGCTTAGCGCTCATCAACTCCCGATACGCCATCTGGTCATCATACATCCGATGGTACACCTGGTACTTCCTCTGATGATAGTCAGCCGTCGCGGTATTCGGTTGTATCGCGCTAGCCACGTCGGTCATTGTCGTCATTGCCTCCAAAATGGTCGGATAGGCTTTGGCCGCAACGGCGCCGAGAATCGCTGAACCAAGTAAAACAGCCTCTGGTTCCTTGGGTAAAACCAGATCGCAACTCGTAATGTCCGCGTGTTCACGGAGAAAGACGTAGTTCTTGAGGCCCCCTCCGCACGCAAAGATCTTGGAAATGCGATATCCTTGTCGATTCATCTGTTCCACGATGTGGCGCACCTGATAGGCAATCGCTTGGATCGAAGAGAGATAGAGAAGGGCCAAGTCATCGATGGTTGCAGATAGCTGGAGCCCTGAAATCATGCCGCGGAGATTCGGGTTGGCTCGTGGTGACCGGTTGCCGTGGAAGTCAGGATAAACATGAAGGTCTTCAGTCAGCTCACCGATATTCCCTTTAGCCCGGCTGAGTTGCATTTGCTTCAGACGCCGATTCAAGAAGTCAAAAATCGAGGTGCCGGCGCTATCTGCCTCCTTTTTAGCCTCGGAGTAGCCGGGATGATTATAAATCAGGTGATCGATCAGTGCGCCGGTCGCCGACTGTCCGCCTTCGGTCAACCAGAGCCCTGGAATCATCGCCGAGTAGTAAGGGCCCCAGACACCGTGAATGTATCGAGGCTCAGGAGATACCCCCATAATGCAAGAGGAGGTTCCGGCAATCATCGCCACTCGTTCCTCCAAAAGCTTTGCATCGAGTATTTCTCCGGGATGAACGGCGCCAAGGACTCCAAGACCGCCGGCATGCGCATCAATGATCGAGGCCCCCACCGAGATTCCGGGTCGAAGGCCCAACTCGGCCGCAGCCGTAGCAGAGAGACCGTTGCCCACCGGTTCTCCCATCGGCCGCACTTTTGTTCCGATCCGCTGATAGCCTTGCTCAACCAAATCGCCCAGACCGATCGTTCGCCAATAGGTATCGCTCCAACCCGCCCTATCATCGCTCGCTTTTTTGTGACCGAGATAAGTCCATTTGCAAACCAACGAGCAAAGCGAGCGTCCGAAGTCACCGGTGGCTCGATAGGTCAAAAAATCCGGCAAATCGAAGAAGTGACCGGCTCGCTCCCAGGCGGTTGGCATCTGCTCCTTAAGCCAGAGTAACTTCGGCGACTCCATTTCGGGCGAGATCACTCCGCCTACGTATCTTAAAACTTCATCTTTGGTCGCATTGATCCGCTCGGCTTGCTCGATCGCCCGATGATCCATCCAAACAATCACATTTTGGGTGTCATTTCCCGAGGGACTCACCGAAACCGGCCTTCCCGCTGGGTCGAGAACAACCAGAGAACACGTTGCATCAAATCCTAATCCTCTCACCTGATCCGCCAAGATGCCGGCTTGATCCAAAGCCGAGCGGACCGATTCGACGCATCGATTCCAGATGTCCTCAGAAGATTGCTCCACGAAGTCCGCCGCTGGTTTCCAGATTTGAAGCGGACGGACTGCTGCTCCATGCATTTTTCCTATTCCGTCGAAAACGCCAGCTCGGACGCTACCGGTCCCGACATCTACGCCGATGAAAAACTGTTGATTGGGGGGAGTTGCCATAGTTTCGATGGATACTTGGGGGCAGAGCGGATGCAATTGAAAAAAGGGAAAGCGGAACGCGGATCGCGGAACTCGATGAACTAGACTCGCAACCGAAATCAGAGTCCGAAATCCAAAGTTTTAAAATGAAGAACGAGCTTGGAACGGGAACCAATCCAGCTTGTTCGCGAGCCGCTAATCCGCATTCCTCGCTCCGCATTCCGCATTTTCTTCTAGCTCCTGGGTTCTAGCTCCTGGATTCTAGGAGCATGCACGACCACTTTGTCGGGGGCGCTTGGATACGAGGCCGCGGCGAACTGCTTGTTTCAACAAATCCATCCACCGGAGAAGAGGTTTTTCGTACGAAACATGCCACTTCTCTCGAAGTCGAAGGAGCTTTCACCGCTGGTGCGAAAGCTTCTGCGAACTGGGCCAATCACGCATTTGCAGAAAGAATCAAGATTGCACGGCAATTTGCCGAGATTGCGCAAGCTCGACGAGAAGAGTTTGGGCAGGCCATTGCCATGGAGACCGGCAAGCCGCGGTGGGAGGCAAATCAGGAAGTCGACACGGTAGTGAGAAAAATCGACCTGAGCATTGAAGCCTATCGCCAGCGAACCGGCACTAAATCGGAGAAATCCGGCAACGGCCGTTCTGAGCTCGCTCATGCACCGCACGGCGTCGTCGCTGTTCTTGGACCCTTCAATTTCCCGGCGCATCTCCCAAATGGCCATATCGCGCCCGCGCTAATCGCTGGCAACTGCGTCGTGTTTAAGCCCAGTGAACTCACACCCTCGGTGGGAGCACTGATGGTAGACTTCTGGCGAGAGGCTGGCCTGCCTCCAGGGTGCCTGAGCCTTCTTCAGGGCGGACGAACTGCCGCCGAACTGGTCCTCGATAGCACCGAACTTAAGGGAGTTTTTTTCACTGGAAGTGCTCGAACCGGAATTGCTATTCACCGACGCTTCGCCGGCAGGCCCAACGTGATTCTCGCGCTCGAGATGGGCGGAAATAATCCCATGGTTGTGCTCGATGGCGCCGACCCGGTAGCAGCTGCTCGCACCATTGCAACCTCGGCATTCATCAGCGCAGGACAACGCTGTACCTGCACTCGTCGATTGATTTTGGTGCAAAACGACGTGTTGTCGGAGCTCATTCGGGTGACCGAGGAGATTCGAGTTGGATCGCCGGATGAAGTCCCACCGCCATTTATCGGCCCGCTGATCAATAGTGCAGCTGCGCAGAACGTTCTCCAAGCGGAGGAACAGCTTATTGAGCGTGGCGGAGAAATCCTGGTCAAATGCCGGCCTACGAAGGAGGGTATCCCTTTCCTGCAACCTGGCATCCTCGACGTAACGTCCGTCTTGAACCCTCCAGATGAAGAGATATTCGGACCACTTCTACTGGTGACTCGAGTGGCGGATTTCGACGCGGCGATTCTCAAAGCAAACTCAACCCAATATGGGCTTGCGGCCGGTCTGATTGGCGGGCGCAAAAAGGATTTTGAATTATTTCGGCGTAGAGTTCGGGCGGGAATTATTAATTGGAATCGCCCAACCACTGGCGCGAGCAGTGCAGCTCCTTTTGGCGGGGTTGGCCTATCTGGGAATCATCGCCCGAGCGCCTTTTACGCAGCCGATTATTGCGCGTACCCAATCGCAACAGTGCAAAGCGAGGATCTGATCGCACCACAGTACCCTGGATTGCCGTAAGAGGAGGTCGATCTCCATGTCATCGATAGCCACCCCATGCGACGATTTTTGATCGAGCAATTGCCAAGCAGTCCGATGAGTTTGCGTTCTGAGTCTAAGCCCGTCCAGACAGGATGACGAGAATGGCGACGGCGGTTTATGGCCGCGTCAAACGCTCAGCTCCGCGTCAACTGTTGGTCCGCGCTAAACCGAAGCAATAGCGGGACAGTCGCCGCTGAAAACAAGGCTCATCAAATCCCTAGCGGAAATCACCTCACTTCAACGAAAAATCGTTCAACCTCGCCCCTAACCGCTGGCGAAGCGTATCACGAATATCGGCAGCACTCCTTGTCTCTGCGGCAATCGCCACGCACAGATCAATCAACCCTTCCAGATCCCTTATATCGACATATTCCGCATCGATTCGCGAATCCGGTGTACAGTTGTGGTAATTGCCCAGCGCAATGCTGAGCGCCGCCGAACGATATCCATAAAGTTGAAACGCGGTCGCCTCACAAGTACCACCATCCATTAAGCAACGCTGATACGTTAGTTGCCTCGATTTGGCGGTCTCGACCAGGAATGCGGTCACATCAGAATCAAATATGGAAGTGCGATCACCGACGCGAATAATTGGTCCGGCTCCCATACGCGCCGGCGGTCTCTCTGCACTCGTTTCAAGTGAGATCACGGTCAAATCCGGATCGAGCCGTCCCGCTTTGACCAACTCGATCGCCCCGATAAAGCCGACTTCTTCTGCACGGGTGAAAATCCCTAAAGCCGACGCCAATGAGCGACTCTCTTCCAAAGAGTTGAGCAAACCTATGATCGCGCTACATCCGACCAGATCATCGCATGCGCGGGAATAGAGGCGGTCCCCTTCCACCACCAGTTCGGGCAGGTCCCACATGCCGAAATCTCCAAATGAGCGGATCTTCCCTTTCTCTTGCAGATCAGCCGGTACGCCCCCGAGAAATTCCTTCTTCGGCCGAAGCCGCCAACCCGGATGATCCATATGGGCGACGAACGCATATCGCGCTTGCGCTGAACCCGATCGAACCACAATCAAATTACCGAATTGATCCTTTTCGATATGGATCCCAGCGGGACCTCGCAGCTGGCGACAGATCTCTTCAGCGACGGCTCCTTCGAACGTTGGAGCAGTAGGACAGCGGAGGAGAGGCTCGACAATTCTAAGAAGTTGATCACGGTTCATGGTGTTTATTTCGTTTCTGAATTCTTTCTGCCGCTTGTGAAAAAACTTCGTTATTGGTTCGAGTACATTGGGGTACGCGCCGTGCTCCGCATAGTTCCGTTACTACCAATCGCGCTTCTGCGGATGCTTGCTGACGGCGCCGGTTGGCTCGTTTATCACCTCGACCGCAAAAATCGAAGAGTGGCATTAGCCAATCTGGAGGCGGCCTTCGGCGACAAGTTTACCGCAAAAGAGCGAGAACGCATCGCCCGGCGATCGGTACAAGTATTCGGGCGTAGTTTTCTTGAGCTATTCTGGACACCGCGGCTGACCGCCAGCAACGTCGGTAAGTACATCACAATCGAAAACGAAGAACTGCTTCAGTCCATATTGTCGACCAAGGCTTCTCGACCTGTGGTAGGGGTGACGATCCACTTCGGAAACTTCGAATGGGCCAGCACGTACTACGGCCTTCGCGGGTACAATGGCTTGATCTTGATGCAGCGTTTCAAGAATGATCGTTTGACCTCTCTCTTTCAACGGCTGCGGGAAACCTCCGGCCAAACCAGTGTTACCCAAGAGAACTCGATGGTTCGATTTTTCAAAGCTCTCAAACGGGGTGTCCCGGTAGGCATCCTGATCGATCTGACGCTAAAGATGTCAGACCCAGCGGTGATTTTTCGCACCTTTGGGTTACCGATGCGGGCAACGATGATGCACGCGGTCTTGCACCATCGAACCGGAGCCCCGATCATGCCGTTCGTGGCATTGCCCCGCAAAGGGGGCGGATACCTGATCCGGGCTTTTGAACCGATGCAGTTTCCCGCAAGAACACCGTACCATAAGATCGCGCAAGCTTGCTGGGACAAATTTGAGCCACTGATTCGCGAGCATCCGGAACAATGGCTGTGGGGATACAAACACTGGCGTTATCGGCCAGCTAATCCGGAAAAAACGCATCCCTTTTATGCTAACCAATCCGAACTCTTTGACGCGGAGTTTGAAAAGATTAACGCGAATTGACACGAAATGGATCCTCGTTGAATTCGCGTCCATTATTGTCCATTCGCGGTTATTTCCGACCGAGCGGCGAGCAGGCGATTGTATAAAGCTGAAAATCTCTGACCGATGTTGTCGTTGCGCACCGCACTGGCGAGAGCTCGTTTCTGTCCAACGAGAACGACCATCTGCCGGCCTCGGGTAATGGCGGTATATACCAGGTTACGTTGCAGCAGCACGTAGTGTTGCAAAGCCAAAGGTATCACCACTGCGGGAAATTCCGATCCCTGGCTCTTATGAATCGTGATCGCATATGCCAGAGAGACCTCGTCTAATTCACCAAAATCGTAAGGCACTTCTCGGTCATCGAACCGAATGGCCAGTTCTCGCTCCTCGGGTTGAATTTTTACAATTTGTCCGATGTCCCCATTGAACACTTCTTTTTCGTAGTCGTTTTCAGTTTGAATCACTTTATCCCTGAGTCGGAATTGCCAACCGAAGCGTTCAACCGTCGGCTCGCCGTCTCGGCAAGGATTGAGCCGTTCTTGGAGCAGCATATTCAGTTCTCTAGCGCCCAGGCTTCCTCTGTTCATCGGGGAAAGTACCTGGACATCAAGAATCGGATCGAGCCGCAGCTTTTTTGGAATCCGTACCTCAACTAACTCCAGGATCGTTGACTGAATGCTGGCAGGCTCGTCGCGCTCGATGAAAAAGAAGTCTGATTCCTTTGCTGTTTCCTGCAGCTGCGGCATCTGCCCTGCCCTGATACTATGAGCGTTAGCGGTGATTCTGCTGGAAGCTGATTGCCGGAAAATCTCGGTTAGGCGCACAACGGGTACAACATTGCTGCGGATGATGTCAGTCAAAACCGAGCCTGGGCCGATGCTGGGCAATTGATCGATATCGCCGACGAGCAAAAGGTGAGCGTGTTCCGGCAACGCCTGGATCAGTTTGTGAAAAAGCGGCAGATCAATCATCGAGCTTTCGTCACTGACGAGGACATCGCACTCTAAGGGATTGTTTGCGTCGCGCGTAAAGCCGCCGGAGGCAGGTTGGAACTCCAGTAGTCGGTGAATCGTCTTCGCCTCCAGACCCGTTACTTCGCCCAGCCGTTTCGCGGCCCGTCCGGTTGGTGCGCACAGCAGGCAATCAAGCTTTTTGGCTCGGAGAATTAACAGGATCGATCGCACCAGCGTTGTTTTTCCGACTCCCGGTCCACCGGTAATCACAAGCACGCGATTTTCGAGCGCCTTTCTGATTGCTTCTCGCTGAGTTGGCGCAAGTTCTTTGCCCGTCTGCTGTTCGCACCAGGTCACTGCTTTCTCAATATTGATCGGCGGCAACTGCGATGGTGCTGAGCTGAGTTTCTTCAGGAGCTTGGCAATGCCCTGTTCGGCGCGCCTCAGATAAGGCAGGTAGAGGAGATGCTGTTCACCGATTTGTTCAGGCATGACCTCAGCATTCAAGATTAAGCGTTCCAGTGCCTGTTCGACGATGGCGACGTCGACACCCAGCAACCGCGCCGCTTCCTCAATCAGTGTGCCTCGCGGCAACGCGCAGTGTCCCTGGTTTGTGGCGTCTAGAAGCGCCTGCTTAATGCCAGCCTGCGCCCGAATAATCGAGTCCCGCGGCAGGCCGAGCTTTTGTGCGATCAAATCTGCCGATTTAAACCCGATACCTTGAATGTCCTTAGCCAGCGTATACGGATCAGCCCGAACCGTCTCAATGGCATTCTCGCCGTAGGTCTTGTAAATACGTAACGCCCGGCTTGTGGTCACTCCGTGGGAATGGAGAAAAACCATGATTTCACGTACTACTTTCTGTTCCGCCCATGCTGCCTTGATCTTACGCCGGCGGGTGGGTCCAATCCCGTCGATCTCCTCAAGCCGCACGGAGCACTGGTCAATGATCGCAAAGATTTCTTCCCCAAATGTGTCCACCAGCTTCTTGGCGTAGACCGGACCGATACCTTTGATCAAGCCACTGCCAAGATACTTTTCAATGCCCTCACGAGAATTGGGAGCATTGCAGGTAATAGAATCGGCCTTGAGTTGTAGCCCATGTTCTCTGTCCCGTACCCAAGTGCCCTGAGCGGTAATCCACTCACCGGTGTTAACGCTTGCCACTACTCCGACCACCGTTAACGGTTCCCTCCGCCCCTTTACCGTGACGCGCATCACGGCAAATCCTGTCTCAGGATTGTGAAAAGTGACGCGTTCGACCAATCCGGATACACCATCCGGAATGGCTGCTGATGAGGGCGTCTTCATGCTTCTGCAATCAAAGGAGCGATACCAGATCCACTTAAGCGTAAGGAGTTTATGTAAGAATGAAACCCACAATAAAGAAAATGATGGGCGGACATTGAAGGTCCGGTGCGACGCTCGGTACTCGAGCACCGCTCAGCACGCGAGCGAAATCGCGTCGCTCTCCCTTTTTCCGTTCCGGCTTGCAAAAAATGCCATTCGAGTACAATACAGGTCCAAATTTTTAGTTTGTATGACAAGATCCCGCCTCCTGACTCCCCTCGTCGCAATTACAGCCGGCTTCGCCCTTTTAACCAGCTGTACGACTATAACGAACCCGATTACTGGTACTTTCCCCGGGAATTATAATGCGGTGGCCTACAAGCCAAAAAATTCAGGGGAGGTTCGGGTGAAAGTATCGCTCCAAAACCGGATGATTTACGTGATGGAAGGAGACCACCCTCTGTTGATCACCCCCTGCACGATCGGCGTGCCCGGAAAGGGCACCCCAACCGGGGGCTACCGGGTGACGCAAAAGATCAAAGACAAGCGATCGGCCTCCTACGGTTTCTGGGTGAAGGGCAATGAAGTCATTCCCGGTGAGGCGGGAAGAGCACCGGGATCGGGTTTTCACTACGTCGGTTACCCAATGCCTTACTGGGTCGAATTTAAGCCCGAGTACGGTTTCCATGCCGGCGCAGTTTGGCCGGTCGCACACAGTCATGGCTGCGTGCGGATCCATCCGAATGTTGCTCCAAAATTCTTCGCGTTAGTGCATGACAGCACCCCAATCACGATTGCGAGTTCATTACCTGAAGATAAGACGATCGGAGCGAAAGTAGACCGGCCGAACGATTACGCCTGGAAAGATCCCGGCGGATCCACGCTCATCTCTGGTCCTTCCAGTGGATCCTTTCCGCCGCCGAAAGAGCCGCTTCTCGTCACCCAATAATGCAGGTCTATTTATCGGCTGCAGTGCTCCGAGAAGTCGTCTAGGATAATTTATGTCCGGATCCCAGAGCGCGGCTCCAGCCAAATTCAGGAAGATCAACCTGCGCACGCCTGAAGTGATGGCGAAGGTGCAGGAACAGGTGGAATCTCATTATCGGAGTATCATTACCGAGCGAATTCGGGCCGGCGGCGGTACGCTCCAGGTGCGCGATACGACCGTACTTCTAGCGAAACAATTTGGTTTTTGCTATGGAGTCGAACGGGCGATCGATCTCGCCTATGCAGCGCGCAAAGTATTTTTCGATCGCCGGTTATTTATCCTCGGCGAGATCATCCATAATCCGCTCGTCAACGAGCAGATCGCCACCATGGGAATCAAAAACCTCATTGGCAAAAACCGGGAGGCAAATATTGAGGATCTCACTTCCGAAGACGTCGTCATTGTTCCGGCGTTTGGCACCGATTTGGAAACGCTGGCGAAGATTAACGAACGCGGCTGTCAAATCGTTGATACTACCTGCGGCGACGTCATGAGCGTCTGGAAACGAGTTCGCCAGAATGCAATGGAGAGCGTCACCTCGATCATCCATGGCAAGGCTGAACACGAAGAGACCAAGGCAACCGCATCGCGAGCGCTCGGCTCAGGCTACGGCCACTATCTTGTCGTGTTAACCCTTGCCGATACCGATTACGTTTGCGACTACATTAGGCATGGCGGAAACAAAGAGGAATTGTTGGAGCGCTTCAAAGATGCGCACTCGCCGGGATTTGACCCGGAATTGCATCTGAAGGCCGTCGGCGTGGCTAATCAAACGACGATGCTGCGTGGAGAAACCGAAGAGGTGCAGCGTCGAATTCGAGCGGCCATCATGGACCGCGACGGCCCAATCGAAGGTCTGAAAAATTTCCGGTTTTTTGATACTATCTGCGGCGCCACCCAAGAGCGACAGGAAGCGCTCCGGGAGCTGCTGAATGTAAGGATGGATTTGCTTCTGGTGGTTGGAGGATACAACAGTTCGAACACATCTCATCTGGCCGAGATGGGAGAAGCGCAATTGCCTACCTACTTCATTCGGGGAGCCGATAAGCTCGAGAGCACCACCAAGATTACGCATTTCAATTTGCATAAGAACGCGGAAATTATGACCACAAATTGGCTGCCGAGCGGCCCGCTCGTGATTGGTATTACGGCCGGTGCTTCGTGCCCAAACAATTTGATCGAGGAAACCATCTTGCGCGTGTACGAACTCCGCGGAGTTCCCCCCGCGGAAATACTGGAAGACAGCGCTCAGCTAGCGAACGGCCGATGATCGTAAAAGTATTTCATTGGTGATTAGCTATCACTTCGACGCTTTGCGCCGCCGTTTCAGCTCGGTGGCAAACTCGGTCTTAGCGTCTTCGATGCGGCGTCGGAGACCTTCGGACCCGACGCATTGAGCTCCGAATGAAATCACTGTCTGCTGCTCAAGTAGGTCAGCAGTGGCAACGGTGATTGCGTATTTATGTCCATATTTTGCCACCAGACGCTCCACAATTTCGTCTGCCGTTCGTCCGGCATTAGAATAAAAGATCTGGATACCACCCGGCTCAGTCACCTCGTTAACTTGCTCGCCTTTGCCATCGAAAACGACAACCACATTTACGCCGCTAACGTCCTGATACTCCGTAAGAGTTTTGATGAGGTCTTCGCGGGCTGCAGTTCCATTGCGCCGCTGCAAGGCCAGCAGTTCGGGCCAAGCAAAGATGACACTGTGCCCGTCTACGATAAGAAAACTTTCCGGCATCCCAGGCAGAGGATACCTGGAAAATCGAGGCGCGGCTAGTGAGCTGCGCTCCGGGCGTCGGCATCGGCTATCGGCTATTGGCTATCCACCAGCCTACCCCACATCATGGAGCCGAATTCGATATTCTAATTCGCGATCCAAGATCCGTTTCAATTCCCGGGGTACCTCAAGAGCAGCCAAGATCCCGCATTCTTCGAGCAAAACCAAACTGGACTGAAACGGAAGCCGCTGTAATTCGTAGGCCGACCGAAGCGGGGGGAAAACGGCGTTCTGCCCCCAAATGAACGTAACCGGTTGGATTAATTCGGTAAGCCGTTTCGAGAGATCGACCTGCTGTTTGCTACTCGCCGACCAGAAAACCGCCCTTTCCGCGTCGAACCGATGGGCAAAACTATGGAGCACATCCACAATTTCGTCATCAATCCGGTCGGCATCGAAAAAAGCAAATGTGGCCAGCCAGGCGCGAATTTGCGCGCGCGTCGCCAAGAATCTTCGATAATAAATTCGGTTAAGGAACGGGAGAGAGCAGATCCACGTTCCTCTGCCGAGATATCTCTTGGCGCCGCGCTCGGTCAATCCGACTGGCATTAGCAGAACGAGACGTTGCACCAGTTCCGGGTGTTGGACCGCCAAAAGGACCGCAAAGGCAGCGCCCAGCCCGCTGGCAACGATCGTAGCTCGCTCCCCGGTTTTTGCCTTCAAGAATTCTGCTAATACAGCCGTATGATCGGCCGCAGACAGCGGGCGATGCGGGCGAGTTGATTCACCGAAGCCGATCAGATCCGGGGCAAGGACTTGGAAGCGGTCCGCGAAGTGGGGATAGATGCGCGACCACTCGTAGGAAGAAGCTCCTGGATAGACGCCATGCAAAAAAATGAGAGGATTCCCCTGACCCGATTCGTGGTAGACGAGTTCCCCTTTGGCCGTATAGAGGATTCGGGTCGCGAAAATCGCTGGAAAGATATTGTCCGGTAACGGGCTCTTGCGGGGTGGCCGCAAGGCGTAGCGGATAGTGAGAATGAGAAGACCTAGGAGACCGGCACCGATACCGAAGCCCCAAAATCGACGCCGAAAGAAGGATTGCGCGGCCATGGCTCAATTAATAATCAGGTAACCAGCACCTTCCGAGAACCAGGCGTGACCTGACCGATGATCTTCCCAGCAGTCAGTTCGATCACCTCTGCCGCGTTACGCTTCGCAACAACTAGTACCAAACCAATACCCATATTGAATACCTCCAGCATTTCCTGGAACGCAATTCCTCCGCCCCGCTGAATAAGGCGGAAAATCGCGGGAACTTTCCAGCTCGAAGTATCAATCAATGCGTCACAAGTGGCAGGCAGGATGCGCGGTAGGTTATCAATCAATCCCCCGCCGGTTATGTGCGCAGCTCCCTTTATTCGCCCGGGCGGAATCCCGGCCAGGATCGGCTGATAGTTTCGGTGAATCCGAAGCAATTCCTCACCCAAAGTCTTCGGCAAGCCCTCGACTTTTTGTCCCAGACCCAAACGCATCTCAGATAGCAAGACCTTACGAGCCAAGGAGTAGCCATTGGTGTGCAACCCATTTGATGGCAGACCGATTAAAACGTCAGACGGAACAATACGAGTGCCATCGATGATCTTCTCGCGATCAACGATGCCAACGATGCAGCCGGCCAAATCATACTCACCCCGATGATACATATCCGGCATTTGCGCGGTTTCTCCTCCGATGAGTGCGCATCGGCCAGCTTGGCACGCCTTAGTGAAACCGGAGATCAACTGATTAAAGACCGGTGGCTCGAGCCGTTCGGCACCAATGTAATCCAAAAAGAACAGCGGTTTCGCTCCGGTCACAGCAATATCGTTAATGCAATGATTAACTAGGTCCTGGGCAATGGAGTCGTGCTTTCCCAGCGAAATCGCGATCTTCAGTTTGGTGCCAACCCCATCAATACTCGACACCAGAACAGGATCCTTTATCCCTTGCAAATCCAGGCGAAAGAATCCGCCGAATGCACCGATCCGCCCCAGGACTTCAGGGCCGAAGGTTGTTTTGACCTTATCTTGCAGACCTCGCTTCACCAGATTTCCCAGTGCGATGTCTACCCCGGCCGCCGCATACGCCTTCTTTCTCGGGCGGGTCATTTCGAACGCGCAAAGAGCTGCGGTTGACTGGCAGATTCCGCGAAGAGCCGGGACCGATTTTGGCGGCGTTCCATGATAAACTTATCAAGATTGGGATCGAATGGCACCGGGTAATCGCTATTGAAACAAGCCATACAAAACTGATTAGCCGGCAATCCGGTCGCCCGAACCATTCCATCGACATCGAGATATCCAATCGAATCGACCTCTAGATAGTCTCGGATCTCGGACAACGTTAACTGGTTTGCCAGAAGGTTCTTCGGATCGGGGAAATCGATCCCGTAGTAACATGGAAATTTATGCGGTGGACAACTGATTCGAAGATGGACTTCTTTGGCTCCGGCTTCTCGGAGATTCACCACCCGAGCGCGAGCCGTTGTCCCTCGGACCACTGAGTCGTCCACCACTACTACCCGCTTTCCCTGGACCAATTCTTTGATCAAATTGAGCTTTACCCGGACATTAAAATCACGAATCAGCTGCGTTGGCTGGAGAAAAGTGCGTCCGATATAGTGATTTCGAACGAAGGCGTGCTCGTAAGGGATTCCCAGCTCGTGACTAAACCCGAGAGCCGCATAGTTGCCGGAATCCGGGACCGGAACAACTATATCCGCTTCAACCGGGTGAAGTCGGGCCAGCTCGCGACCCATCTCTACTCTCACTTTGCTGACGTTACGATCGCTAATCAGACTGTCAGGCCGAGCAAAGTAGACGAACTCGAACATGCAAAATGCTTTCCGCTCCTCTTTGAACGGCCACTCTGAATGGATGCCATCATCATTAATGATGATCACTTCACCGGGTTCGATTTCGCGAATGAACTCCGCATGAATCAAGTCGAAAGCGCAAGTCTCCGAAGCCAGCACAAATGCGTCTTCCAACTTGCCAAGAACCAAAGGTCGAAAGCCGAAAGGATCCCGAACGCCGATGATCTCCTCTTCACCAAGGAGCACAAATGAGAATGCACCGTGAACCTGACGCAATGCTGTAAGGACATTTTTTTGGTCAGTCGGGCTGGCGAGCAAGTGCAAAATGATTTCGCTATCGACAGTAGTCTGGAAAATCGATCCCCGAGATTCCAGCTCTTCTCGGAGAATAGCAGCGTTTACCAGATTACCGTTGTGAGCGATCGCCAATTGTCCTCGGGCGCAGTCGACCACGAACGGTTGCGCGTTTTTCAGATTGCTGGATCCAGTCGTGGAATATCGAACGTGACCGATCGCGCGGTTTCCTTTCAGTGCTTCCAGTTCCTTTTCTCCAAAAACCTGGGACACCAGCCCCATGCCTCGATGGATCAGAAAAGGC
>WNFL01277415.1_pt1 | contig 17596 bp, 22 predicted proteins | sample 5400361 | NCBI WGS metagenome assembly WNFL01 (sample SAMN13153351, study PRJNA577476) | soil metagenome | isolation source: 40 cm soil on Douglas fir-dominated hillslope | place: USA:California | collected 2013-09-17 | reverse complement strand
GGACGTGACAGTGGAAGATCCCCTCAACAGGCGAGCGTAGCCATTCAAAGCTCTTCACGACGGTCGGTGGCTCGACGCGTTCCGGGCGGCCGCTCACGGCTCCGATCGTTCGCAGAATGTTCGTGACGCCGTTGACGTGACGTGCGACGTCCTCCTCGATGAGCTGGCCACGGCCGCCGGACTCGGCGAGCATCGCCGCGACGCCGTTCAGGGCCGCCACGGCCATCAGCGTTCCGGGCCGCTCGCCGGTCGGCGCGCTCTTCACGGCCCAGCGGGCGCCGTACGCATTCGCCATCGCCTGGATACGTGTGTCGAGCGCGGCGTCCTGCGTCTCGCGATAGATCACGAACGGAACCAGGTCCTCGATGAGGTCCCCGGCATGGAGATCGATCGCGTTGTCGCATTTGGTGATGATCTCCGTGAGGAGGTGATGGGCGAACCGCTCGCCCCACGTTCCGTCCGGCTTGCCAGGGAAGAGCCGGTTGAGGTTGTCGTTGTCCTCCGGGTTGACGTAGATGCTGCGTTCGTAGAACCCCGGACGGTTAAGGAGCGGAATGATGAGGATCGTTCCGCGAACGGCGTCAGGCGAGATCATTCGTCCAAGGCGAATGGCCGCCTCGATCCCGGTGTATTCGGCAGCGTGGATGCCCGCGGTGATCAGGACGGTTGGGCCCGCCACGAGCCCCGCGATCGCAATGTACGGCCAGTCATATTTCGCGAGCCCCTCATCACCGGCGAAGGTGAACGTCCCCGTCCTGCGCTCGCCCGCTGGTGGAATCTCGATCGGCCCGATCTTCAATGCGTCCTCCATCAAATGAGCTAGTCAATTTGTGAACCCTTGGCGGATTGTGCTGGTTCGTCGCGGCCACCACTCTTGTGCGAGAGCAGGACGTGATGATCCCGCGCGTAAGGCGACGCCACAACGCGACCACTATCGCGGGGATCGCACTTGCCCTCCTGATGCTCGCAGCCTGCGGCGCTGCGACTCCATCCTCACCGACGCCCGAGCCACTCACCGGAACGTACACCGCGAGCGGCGGAGGAGGCGCGCTGCCGGCGGTCCAAGCGCTGACGGCGCGGTTCCGGGAACTGCACCCGGGGGTCGACTGGATCGTCTCGGAAAGCGGGTCCAACTCGGCGATCAAGCTCGTGCTCTCGAACACGATCGACGTCGGGTTCGTGAGCCGCGCCTTGACCGCCGAAGAAAAGCAAAAGGTGACTGGGATCCCGATCGGCTTCAGCGGAACGGCCGTGATCGTCAACTCGGCCAACACCGTGACGAATCTGACCCGCGAACAACTTCGCCAGATCTACGCCGGAGAGGTGATGAGCTGGCTGCAGCTTGGCGGCACCGAGCCGACCCTCCGTGCCTACATTCGCGAACCCAACGCGGCGACGCGGCAGAACTTCGAGGCCTTCGTCTTTGGTGGAGCGGTCGCGACGTACGGCAAGAACGTCATCCAGCAAACCGAGGTGGAGGCGATGCTCACCGCGGTCAGCTCGTTCCGCGGCGCGATCGGGATCGCGAGCACCGGTTCGCGGACCGCGAGCGACAAGCGCGTCAAGATGCTCAGCATCGATGGCATCATCCCGACGCAGGAGACCGTCGCCAGCGGCGACTACAAGATCGTCCGCCCGCTCGCCGTGATCTACTCGAACACGGCCGAGCTGAAGCCGGCAATGCGCGCCTTCTTCGAGTTCGTGAAGAGCCCCGAAGGCCAGAGGATCGCCGCCTCCGCGTTCTAGGAAACCGACTGCCGGTAGCGCTCCATGTCCACCGCATCCCCGGTGACCCTCGCATGCTCCGCCGCGAACGCCATCAAGTGACTCGCTACAGATTCGCGCGCCGAGGTGAGCACGCCCGCCCCACCACCGCGGAGCGCGGCGACGAACGCACGCATGATCCCGTCGTCTCCGCCCCCGTGTCCGCCGACACCGCGGGGCCTTGCCGTGCGCTCCACCTGGCCGGTCAGGTGGTCGTGAATCTCCACCTCGCCGCGGGCCTCGTTGGCAAGCAACGTCGCGCGCGTCCCGTCCATGCGGATGGTGCGGCCTTCGAGGTGCGAAGACCCCTGCATCGTCAGGCTGACCGACAGCCCGCCCGCGAAGCGCATGAGCACGACCTGGTGGTCGACGACGTCGTTGTCACAGCGGTACACGCACCGACCATACGGTCCCGTCTCGAGCGCCCGCATCACGCCTTCCTTCGTTCGATCGAGGGTGATCGCGGCCACGGCGAAGCTCGCGGGATTCTCGCGGAGCCGACCGAGATACACGCGCGGCGCGAAGTAGGGGCAGGCTTCCGCGATCGGGCAGCCGTCCGTGCAGCGGTCGGGTATCTCCGCCCCCATCGCATCGCGCGCGAAATGCGTGAGCGAGCCCGACGACGAGAGCCGCTCGCATCGGCCGAACATCCACACCAGGAGGTCGAGATCGTGGCAGCACTTCGTCAGGATCATCGGGCCGGCCCGCGCGGTATTTCCCCAGTTGCCGCGGACGTAGCTGTGCGCGAAGTGCCAGTAGACGAGGTTCTCTCGCCAGTCGACGGAGACGATCGCGCCGAGACGGCCGGACGTGACGATCTCGCGAAGCTCGACGAAGAAGGGGGCGTATCTCAGCACGTGGGCGATCTGGAGCAGCCGCCCGTGCGACTCGGCCGCCCTGGCGATCTCGAGGCACTCGCCGGGAGTTGGCGCGATCGGCTTCTCGAGCAGCATGTCGTAGCCGGCCGCCAGCAGAGCGAGCGTGCTCCCCCGGTGGTCCCGCTCGAGCGTCGCGTTGATCAGCGCGGGCGCGAGGGGCGGACGGCTCGCGATGTCTTCCCATGAACGGAACTGGCGCTCGGCGGCTATGCCGTGCGCATTCGCGAACCGCGCGCGACGAGCCTCGTCGGGCTCGACGACAGCCACGAACCTCGCCACATCTGGATTCCGCTCAGCGAAGGCGCCGTAGGCGAGATGACCGCGGTTGCCCGCCCCGACCATGACGAGTTCGACCGGCCGCATAGCCCGAAGGCTAGCGGGTCACTCGACCTTGGCGATCGTCTGGCCGTCCTCCGAAAGCGTGAGGACGTACCAAACGTCCTTGGGTCCGTGATGGAGTACATACACGAACTGACTCTCGCCGACGGATCCGAGGTAGCGAACGCTCGTGCAGTCCAAGCCGTTGTCGTGCAACCGCTGGAACTGCGCGTCGATGTCTTCCTTGGTGACGCCGAGCGCGGCATCGGTCCGCTCGACGATGAATGCCGAGTTGGCCGAGCAGAGAGCGCCCGCGAACTGGTTCACCCACGCCGGGGCGGCGCTCCCGCGCCCGTGTCGGAGGTCGGCGACCTCGCCACGCATCCGCGCCATCTCGTCGCGGTTGCTGAACAGGTTGCCCATCGAGTCCTTGAGCGGCCCAGGTCCGCTCGCACCGGTCAGCAGGACGAGCCCGAAAGCGGCGGTGAAGAGGAGCTTCATGGTCCTGCACGCGCAAGGGCATGCCGTATGCCACAGCGTCCCACTAGCATCGGGCCCATCGCCAGCGAGATTCGCCTCGACGACCTGGTCGGCAATCGGACGATGTCGCCCGAGATCGCCACGACGCTGCGCGAAATTGCGCGCGGCAAGCGGTCGCTCATCGTCTTCGCTCTACCGCGCCTGGCGGGCAAGACGACGGTGCTTCGAGCCATCCTCGCGGAACGCCCGCCGGAGTCGCCGTTGATGACGCTCGCGCAGGACGGAAACGACGTCGACCAGCTCACCAAGAAGAGCGCCGGTGGCTATCTCGTCATACCGGAGATCGCGAAAGGCGCTGCCATGCCCGGCTACATCTGGGGCGCTGACGTACGCCGGATCTTCAAGGCAGCGACGGAGAGCGTCTCGCTGGCCGCGACTCTTCACGCCGACGGACCGGAAGACGCTTTCGCGCAGATCTGCGGAGGCTGCGGAGTCCCCGACGCCGAGGCGTCGAAGTTCAAGTTCGCCGTTCACCTGCGTTCGATCGGACGCTGGGAGGAACCCACGCGCCGCGTCGTCCAATCGGTCAATGCGATCGAGAGCGTCCGTGACGGCAAGGCGCAGATGAAGCTTCTCCACCGCTGGGACGAAGGCCGCGACGAATTCGTCAGCGCGACAGGCGGCGCTGGGAGGCGACGAGCCGGGCAGGCGTGAGGCCCGTCAGGACGCGGCACTCGCGAGATATCTGCGACTGGTCCGTGTAGCCCGCGCCCGCCGCGAGGTCGGCAAGACTCGCCTCGGGTAGGCGCCGGGCGAGCCCCAGCAGCCGCTGGAACCGCAGAACGCGGATGAGGTATTTGGGGCCGTAGCCAACCTCGTCGACGCAGCGTCGGAAGAGCTGACGCTCGGACAGCCTCACCTCGTCCGCGATGTCTCGCACGGTCCGTCGAACGCCGGCGATTTCGACCACACGGGAAATCAGCCGATCTGGCTCGCAGGTGGAAGCTTGACCCCGTTCGGAAATTACCGAGCCAAGCGTGACGATCGCATCCTCGGGACCGGACACCTGAAGTCGTTCCGCTGCTGCGCGCGCGGCGCTCCCCCACAAAGTCTCGAGGGACACCGTGCGATCCGCGAGTTCGATCGCCGCAATCCCGAGGATGGCGCGGGTCGAACCGGGACACAGCCGGACTCCGACGACCGTTCCGGTGGCGAGCTCGCGTGGCGCATCCGATCGAGTACGCGGGCCGAGGACGGCGAGCGCGGAGCCGTCCCAGACGATGTCGATCGACGCGTCGGGATGAACCCCGTCCAGATGTGAACCCACCGTGACCGTTTCTCGCCAGCTAGATGACACCCATGTCGCGAGCTCGCGGGGCGGAGCAATAGCCCGGTACACGGCCTGACTCTACCGGCGGCCGATTCGTACAAGCCGAGAGCTCGCGGCTCCGGCTAGTCTCGAACGCTCTGATCGACCTATCGCCGCTCCGCGAGTCGCGTTCCTTCCGGCTGCTGTGGTTCGGACAGCTCGTCTCACTCACCGGGACGCAGCTCCGCCTGGTCGCCATCCCCTACCAGATCTATCTGCTCACCGGATCGTCATTGGACGTCGGGCTGATCGGCCTCTTCCAGGCGATCCCGCTGATATCGCTCGCGCTCTTTGGTGGCGTCATCGCCGATCGGGTCGACCGGCGGCGGCTGCTCATCGTCACGCAGATCGGACTCGCAGCATGCTCCGCCGGGCTCGCCATCGGAACGCAGCTCGGCTTCGCGAACGTGCTCTACCTGTATGCATTCACCGCCTTCGGCGCGGCCTTCTCGGCTTTGGACGGCCCGGCGCGCGGTGCGCTGACGCCAAGCCTCGTCGAACGTCGACAGCTGCCGGCCGCGATGGCCCTCAACCAGGTTCTCTTCCAGACCGCCTCCATCGCGGGACCCGCCGTGGCCGGCGTCGTGATCCTCACCTTCGGCGTCGCCGGTGCCTACTGGATCGACGTCGCATCGTTCGTGGTAGCGATCGTCGCCGTGACCGCGCTGGTGGCGCCCCCGCGTGAAGTCCGGCTGCATCTGCCAGTTGGCCGCGCCCTCGTCGAGGGCCTCGCGCACTTCCGAGCCAATCGCATCCTGTTCGGGACGATGCTGCTGGACTTCCTCGCGACATTCTTCGGGTCGCCGCGGGCGCTCTTCCCGTTCTTTGCCGATCGCATCTTCGCGGTGGGCCCGCAGGGCCTCGGCCTCCTCTTCGCCGCTCCGGGCGTCGGGTCGCTCATCGCCGCGCTCACGTCGGGTTGGACGAAGCGCGTTCAGCGCCAGGGAGTCGCGGTGCTCCTCGCGGTCGCGGCGTGGGGCTTCGCAATCGCGGCCTTCGGCCTCATGGGCGACGGCCTCTTCATCCCCGCTCTCATCCTCATCGCGATCGCGCAAGGTGCGGACACGATCAGCGCGATCTTCCGGAGCACCATCCTGTTGACGGTCGTGCCCGACCATTTGCGCGGGCGCCTCGTCGCGATCAGCTCGATGTTCTTTTTGGGCGGCCCGTATCTGGGTCAGGTCGAGTCAGGAGTGGTTGCGGATCTGGTGTCACCGATGTTCTCGGTGGTCTCGGGTGGGCTCGTAACGTTGCTCAGCGTCGTCGGTGTCGCGCTCTGGGCGCCGGAGGTCGTCTCCTATCGAACTCCGGCGCCCGAACTCAAAGAGCGGTCTAGCCGCGACGCATGAGCGCGCGCGCGTTGCTGAGCGCGAGAAACCCGAACGCCGCGGCGGCCGCGATGCCGACCAGCAGGATGGCGGTGCCCATCGACAGCCAGTCGCCATTGCGATCCGAGCCGAGCCGCCCAGCCGCGACACCGGCGGTCGCGATCGCCGTCGAGTAGAACGCGAGTGTGAGCCCGAAGATCGTGAAGCCAATGAACGCTAGGGTTTTCGGCCAAGTGGGGTTCTTCATGGGGTGCATTCAATTTGGGCGGCGCGTTTCGGTCAATGTCGCGCGGGTACCAAGTCGGATCGCAACGGAATCGATCCTCCACCGTTGTACTTAAACGCGGGCGGAACCCGAGCGGAGTAGGCTGGTTTTCCCATGAAGACGGAGGCCTCTTCGGCTGCGCTGGGTGATCGTGTCAGTGAGGACGTGCCTCGCATCCGCGCTGAGCTCGAGACACTCGTCCGCATTCCATCGATCAGCCACCCCGGTCACGATCCCTCACAGCTGAAGCGATCCGCGGAGGCGACCGCGAAGATCCTGCGCGACGCCGGTTGTGAGACCAAGATCGTGGAGATCGAGGGCGTGCCCGCGGTGATCGGACACGTCGCTGCGCCGGCTGGCGCTCCGACCGTTCTGCTCTACGCGCATCACGACGTTCAGCCGACGGGCGGACGTGACCTCTGGCATTCCGATCCTTTCGAGCCGATCGAAAAGAACGGGCGGCTCTACGGTCGTGGCACGTCCGACGACAAGTGCGGGATCGTCATGCACGCGGGCGCGCTGCGCGCGCACGACTCGCGGCCGCCGATCGGCGTGACCGTGTTCGTCGAAGGTGAAGAGGAGTGGGGCTCGCCGAACCTCGGGAAGTTCCTCGAGGAGTACGGCAGCGAGCTACGCGCCGATGCCGTGATCCTCGCGGATTCCGGAAACTGGCGCACGGGACAACCCGGCCTCACGACCTCGCTGCGCGGGATCGTCGCGTGCGACATCGAGGTGCGTACGCTGGATCACGCGGTTCACTCGGGCGAGTTCGGCGGGCCCGTGCCCGATGCGCTCACGGTCCTCGCGAAGACGCTCGCGACGCTGCACGACGACAAAGGCAACGTGGCCGTCGGGGGTATCGCGCGCGGCAAAGCGGATCCGCTCGACCTCGAAGAGGACGAGCTCCGCAAGCAGGTCGGTCTTCGGCCCGGCACGAAGCTCATCGGCGAGGGCGGGATCACCGACCGAATGTGGATGAAGCCCTCGATCTCGATCCTCGGGATCGACGCTCCCAAGCTCACCGAATCGACGAACCAGCTCGTTCCCTCGGCCAAGGCTCGCGTGTCCATGCGCATTCCGCCCGGTCAGGACGCGGATGCCGCGCTCAAGGCGCTGGCGGAGCACCTTCGGACGCACGTGCCCTGGGGTGCGGAGGTCTCGATCACGCCGCGGGGGTCCGGCAAGCCCTACAAGCTCGAGGGCAAGGGAGCCGCGTACGATGCGATGCGCCGCGCGATGACAGAGGCATTCGGTCGCGAGCCCGTCTTCATGGGCGCCGGAGGGACGATCCCGTTCGTCGCGGACTTCGCGAAGGCGTTCCCGAAAGCCACCCTTCTCCTCACGGGTGCGGGCGATCCGTTCTCGAACGCCCACTCCGAGGACGAAAGCGTCGACCTGAACGATCTCGAGCTATCGACCCTGGCGGAAGCGCTCTTCTTCGAGTACCTCGCCTCCAAGTAGTCCGTTCCGGCACGCGTCCTGCGGCATCGACCCAACATGAAAGATCCTCAGGACGTCGAGAACGACCCCACCGAAGCTGTCGAGGAGGCTGAGCCCTACTTTCCGCCGACCGACCCGGTCGTGCGCGTCGACGAAAAGGGCGAGACGCAAATCGCCGGAGGTTTTGGGACCGGCGAGGCGCTCGAGCGGCATCCCACCGCGGCCACGCGGGGCGCCCCATCCGATGAGGCGCTCGAAGATCTGGTCCACCGCGCGCTGCGCCTGGACGCGGGCACCGCGCATCTGCATTTGAAGGTGGGTGTAGTGCAGGGCATCGTTCGCGTTCAGGGCCTGATCGAAGATGAGTCCGACGCGGAGAGTGCGCTAGCGGTCGCCGGCGACGTCCCGGGCGTTATCGACGTCATCGACGAGTTGACTCGTCCCGAGTAAGCCGGTGCGGTCTAGCGAAGCGTGATGGTGCCGAGCGCAACCTCGGGACCGCCAACGGTGACTGTGACCTTGCCGTGGAGGGTGCCGCCCCGAGCGGCGTCGTAGTTCCGGAAGTAGAGCGTGATCGACTGGCCCTTCTTCGCGGTGAATTGCAGGTCGACCCTTCCTTTGATCGAGCCCGCCACGCAGGTCCCGTCGAGCGAGGTCGACACGCACGCGCCATCCACCGGCGACCCGTCCGCGTACAACACGTATCCGTACGCGTGGACATTCATCGGCGTTGGCGTCGGGGTCGGCGACGGCTTCGTCGTCGTGGTCGATGGTTTTGGCGTCGGCGTCGGCGGCTTGGGCGTGGCGGTTGCGGGTATCGGAGTTGACGTGCGCGCAATCGTTGGCCTCGGCGAAGCTGTGGGTGTCATCGTCGGCGATTCGGTAGGCGCCGCGGAGGCCTCGGCCATCAGGCTTGGGCTGGGCGAAGGCAGCGTGATCGACGTGCTCGCAGAGGGTTCAGGCGACTCGCTCGGCTCGGGGGTGATCTGATTCAACAGGCGCAGCGCCTCCCTCTGCGCGCTGCGTGCGCGCGACGCCGCGAGCGCGTTGCCGGTCGCTTCGAACCGGGCCGCTTCCTCGAGGCGTTCGTCATAGAGCTGGCTCAGGTAGTCGACGGGGTCGGATTGGAACGCCACGAGCGAATCCTCGATCGCGACTCGCGCGCCATAGAGCGGATTGTCGGCGGCGGCGCGCATCGTGGAGAACGCGACGAAGACGGCGAGCGCGGCGACCGCGAACGCGCGAGCGAAGCCGGGGATGACGAAGCGCGAGTGCCTACGCGTGGCGCGCTCGGCCCACGCCTGCTCGAGGCGCTTGCGGACGTCGTCCGCCGCGACGTCGTCCATGCGCGCGCCCTTGAGAGTGCCGAGCGCGCGGGCGAGAGAGTCCTGCATCATTCCGCCGCGTCCTCACCGGACACGCGCTCGAACAGGGCGAGCTCGCCCGTTCGCTCGAGCTCTTTTCGCAGACGATCGAGCGCGCGGTGCTGCAGCGTGCGCACGGCACCTTCGCTACGACCGGTCATGCGTCCAACATCCGCGGCACCGTACCCCTCGACAAAACGCAGGAGCAGCACCTCGCGGTAGTCGGGCTTGAGCCTTGACATCGCTTTGAACAGGGTGTCCCGCTCGATGGAGCGGACCGCTTCAGCCTCGACGTTCTGCCCGGACTCGGGATGGTTGATGAGCTCGTCGATCGACATGTCCGGCCTGGTCTTCCGGCTTCGGTCGATCGCGGCGTTGCGCGCGATCCGGAAGAGGAACGCGACGAATGGAAGACCACGGTCCTCGTACCTGTCGAGCGCTTCCATCGCGCGGATGAACACGTCGGCCACCAGGTCCTCCGCCTCGTGTTTCGCGCCGGTCCTCGACAAGCAGTACCGAAAGACCGGGTCGCGATAGCGTTCGTAGAGCTGCCCGAACGCTCCGACATCTCCCGCCTGGGCGGCCTTGACGAGCGCAGCGTCGATACCGCGCTGCTGCGTGCCTGTTGCCGTCTGGCCGGTGATGCCGGCGTTCTCGACGATCTACGGGCTCCGGGGCATCTGGTCGGAGAACGACGCTAGTCAACTTTCGATACACCCCCGTGTGGGGGCGGTGTCAGCGCCTCATGTGAATGATTTCTCATGAGGACCAACTACGAGTGGCGCAAAATCCGACATTCATCTGGCTTGCGGTGGGAGCCGGAATCGCAGGCGGTGTGTTCCTCGTGGCTCGATCCGCCGTCCAGATCGGAAGCGTCGCCTACCGCGCGATGGAGAAGCAGCTCTCGGGTCAGGCGGCAACACGTCAGGCCGCGCTGCTCTCGGTCGGAATGATCGTGGCGCTGCTGGCCACGGCGCTGATCGCGGGGTACGCGATCTTCGCGATCTTCGGGCAGCTGCTCGACACGACGGGATCGATCAACACGCTCAACAACGGCTCGTAGGAAACGAAGAGCGCCGGTCGAAGCCGGCGCTCTTACGTCATCACGTGCTATTCAGTTGTCGTGTCGCCGGACTAAGCCGGAGGCTGCCTGACGTCGCCACCCTTGTCGGGTATGTCAGTGGGCTCCTCGATGCTCGGGTTATCGAGCGGAGCTCCACCCTTCTTGCCGACGTCATCCGGGCCGTATTCGCCCGGACGCTTGGGCAAATCCTTCGACTGCATTAGTACTTCTTCTCGGTGCCGGGCTGCGAGGGCTTCTCGCTGCCGACGTCGCCGCTGCCGCCCTTCTTCCCGATGTCGCCCTGGCCACCCTGCTTGCCGGCCTCGTCACCGGGGAACGGCTTCTGCTGGCCGCCCATGTCGCCCTTTCCTGGCTGATCCTTCTTCTCCTGCATTCGATGGCCTCCGATGAGATGTCGCCTCTGTGAAGGCGCACCAAACGATCGAGCATTCGTCGTGCCGACCCCTATCTAGGTAACGAATTTGCGCCGCGATTGAACGTCAACCGAGTCGCGTCGCGAGCGACCTCACCCTTTTCTCAATTCCGTCGCGCACTACGCGGAACGCAGTGAGGCGCTCGTCGTCGTCGTCGCCTGCGAGAGCGGGATCGGGAAAAGACCACCGCAGCTTCAGGCCGGAGCGCGGAGGAATCGGGCAGTTGGCGTCGCACACCGTGACGACGACGTCCCATCCTTCGCCGGCGTCGTCGACCGACTTGCTCCGCTGATCCGAGATGTCGATCCCGACCTCGCGCATAACGCGCACCGCCAGCGGATGGATCGCCGTGGCTTTCGTGCCGGCGCTCTGCACGATGAAGTGATCGCCCGCGTACGTGCGTAGGAAGCCCTCGGCCATCTGAGAGCGCGCGGCATTGTGGGAGCAGAGGAACAGAACGCGCTTCACCCACTAAGCATGGCGATGGCGCCGAGCGGATGCCCGGCGCCATCACCACTTACAGAGCGTGTGTATGCGGTCAGGCGATGGACAGGATGTCCAGGAAGGACCGCGTGTTCGTACCGGAGTTGAAGATCTGGGGACCGGCGTAGAAGATGAGAACGAGGACGATGAGGATCAGCAGGATGATCCCGATGATCATTCCAGCGCCGAATCCACCGTCGTTCGTCACGACCGGCCCGCCCCCCGGCGGGTTCACGTTTACCTGGCCCATTTAGAACCTCCTCGTGCTAAGTCGGTCGCATCTCTCGCAAGCAGCGTGCCGCGACCCGCGCTCGTTCGTATGCTCGCTGGGTATGCGGCTCGGCCCGCTCCGTCATCCTTGGTTCGCCGCGTTTTCCGGCTCCGTCGGCCTCGGCGGAATCGGCGACGAAGTGGCGCGGCTCGCATTACCGCTCCTCATCCTCGATCTCACGCATTCGATCGCGGCGGCGGCGGCGCTCCGCCTCGTCCAGGCGCTCCCCTACGTTTTCTTCGGCGGCCTTCTCGGCGTTCTCATCGATCGCGCGGATAAGCGAAAGCTCCTCATAGCGTGCGATGCCCTGAGTGTCGCGCTCACGCTCGCGATCCCCGTCTCGGTTGCTGCGGGCGTCTTCAGTCTCAACCTCCTGTACTTCATCGGCTTCCTGCTTGGGACGGTCGAAGTCGCGTGGGGCGTGACGACAGACTTCAGCGTGATCCCGGCGCTGGTCGAGCCCGACGAGCTCACAAGCGCGAACGCCGCATATTTCGGCATCGACCGAACCGCACGCATCCTCGGCCCGACGATCGGCGGCCTCGCGATCGCCGCCTTCGGAACGGCGAACGCGATGTACATCGCCTCCCTCGCGTTCGTGCCAACCCTCTTCGTGTTTTTTCTCATGCCGCCCATCTATGACCTCCACCGCCCGACCGCGGCGATCACCCCGCGGAACATCGCGAACGAGATGGCCGACGGCTTTCGCTTTGTGTTCCGGAGCAAGATCCTCCGCTGGCTCCTCGTACTGATGTTCATCGCGAACCTCGGCCAGCAGGGCATCCAGACGCTCGTCCTCTATGTCCTCCGCGAAGAGAACGGTCTCGACGAAGTCACCATCGGCCTCGCGCTGTCGCTCGCCGGGGCGGTCACTGTCCTCGCGAGCTTCATCGCGCCGCGCCTCGCGCGTGGTCGGCCGCTCGGGCACACGCTCCTCGGTTCGGCCGCGGCGGCCGGCGTCATCGTGTCGCTGACGGCGCTGGCGCGAGACTGGCGTTGGATCGTCGCGGGATTCGCGGCCCGCGAAACCGCGTGGATGAGTTTCATCATCTACGCATTCGTGCCCCGGCAACGTGAGGTGCCGGCGCAGATCCGCGGGCGCGCAAACGGAGCATTCCGCACACTCGTGCTCATCTCGAACAGCCTTTCGGCGCCGTTCCTGTCGTTCGTGGTCGCTATCGCGAGCTCCTCCGCGGCGTTCGCGGTCGCCGGGGCATCGGCGCTCCTCGCGGTCGCTGTCACCTATTTCACGCCACTGCGCGAGTACAACCTGAACGAGCCCCAGCAAGACGCCGACGATCTCGTCGAGCCGGCCGCCGCAGAGTGAGGTCGTACATCTGCGTCACCTGCGCGGTCCAGCAGCCGCCGACTGAGGCGCCGCCGAGGCACTGCCCTATTTGTGAGGACGAGCGACAGTACGTGCGGCAAGGTGGTCAGGCGTGGACGACCGTGGAGGAGCTTCGTCTCATGGACCACCGGATCGAGCTTCGCGAGCTCGAGCCCGGGCTTGTCGGCGTCGGCGTGACGCCATCGCTCGGTATCGGGCAGCGCGCGCTCCTCGTGCGCACGACGAAGGGCAACATTCTCTGGGACTGCGTCGGCTACATCGACGATGCCGCCGTGGCCGCGATCCGCGCACAGGGCGGGATCAGCGGTCTCGCCTTCTCGCATCCGCATTTCTACGGCGCCATGGTGGAGTGGAGTCACGCCTTTGGCGGAGCGCCGATGTACATCCCGCTCGCTGATCGCGAGTGGGTGCAGCGCGACGATCCCGCGATCGTGACCTGGCGCGGCACTCGCGAGCTCGCGCCAGGCGTCACGCTCGTCCAGTGCGGCGGTCACTTCGAGGGCAGCGCCGCACTGCACTGGGCGGGCGGCGCCGGCGGCCGCGGTGCGCTTCTGGTCGGCGACACGATCACGGTCGTGCCAGACGTTCGCTTCGTCAGCTTCATGCGGAGCTATCCGAATCTCATTCCACTGCCCGCCGATGAGATCCGTCACATCGTCGAGCGTGTTCGTCCGTACGCCTTCGACCGCGTGTACGGCGGTTGGTGGGATCGCGTCATGGCGTCCGGAGGGATCGCCGCGATCGAGAGATCGGCGGAGCGCTACCTGCGCTGGATCGGATCGCCCCGGTCGTGAATGCGAGGTTCGAGCACATCCCGCCGGGACAGGACGATCCCGATCCGCTGCCCGGCGACTTCATCCTCACGCACGGGGGCGAGTTCTTCAGCCGCGTCATCCAGTTCGGGCAGGGTCTTCGCTTCATGGGCAAGGACCAGCCATATACGTATTGGAATCACACGGCGCTCATCGTTTCCGCGGATGGCGCGCTCATCGAAGCGCTCGGGCCTGGCATCCGGCGGAACACGCTCGCGGGCTACAAGGGCACGCAATACACGGTCGTGCATATCGAGGCGTCGGACGAGGACCGTAAAGAGATGGTCGCCTTCGCCGAGCACTGGGTCGGTGGTCAGTACGACTGGGCCACGATCGTGAGCATCACGCTCTCGCTGCTGACGGGCGCGAAGCTCAGCTTCGGATTCGCTGGCCAGCTGATCTGCAGTGGACTGGTCGCGCGCGCGCTCGAGCGGACAACCGCGATCTTCGACGAGGAGCCGTCGCACGTGATGCCGGCCGAGCTCGCGAAGATGTTCGATGTCGTTCCGCCGCCGCCGGATACGCCCAAGGGCAAGCCGGTTCGGTGCTCATGAACGTCGTAATCAAGTCTTAGAACGCTCTTAGCGCCGGTGCTTGCATGATGTCCCACATGAGAGTTGTTGCCGCGGCCGTCTTCTCGGTCCTCATCGTCGGATGCGCGGGCACGACCGCGAATACGCCCACCGCAACGCCGACCGTGACTGCGACAACTTCTGTCGCGACAGGCACCAGCGCCACGGCGACAGCCGCGACCACCAATGCGACGCTCGCATGCACCGCACCAGCGGCGGCGCTCGTCGAGCTCACCGAGGGTCCGTACTACAAAGCCAACCCACCGCGGAACGCGACACTGCGCACCGCGGGCGTCGCGGGCACGCCGCTCACATTGACTGGGTACGTCGTGTCGAAGTCATGCCAGCCCATCGCGAACGCGAAGCTCGACTTCTGGCAGGCCGACGGCAACGGCAACTACGACAACTCGGGCTACACGCTGCGCGGTTGGCAGCTCACCGACGCGAACGGGGCGTACCGCCTCGAGACGGTGATCCCGGGTTTGTATCCCGGCCGCACCGAGCACATCCACTTCAAGGTCACAGTGAACGGCAAGACCTACACGTCGCAGCTCTTCTTCCCCGGCGTCTCGCAGAACGAGGGCGACTCGATCTACAGCGCTCAGATGCTGGTGAAGCTGAATACGAGCACGAGCCCGGTCACCGGCACCTTCACGTTCGTCGTGAACGTCCCCTAACACGCCGCACGGGCATCTTTTTCCGCTCTTTAGAGTCGAAACACTCACTTCCGGGTCGTCTCTTTGCCCGACAATGGATGGATGCAGCGCACCGACATCCGAAACGTCGCGATCATCGCCCATGTCGACCACGGCAAAACCACGCTCGTCGACGGGATGCTCCGGCAGAGCCGGATCTTCCGCGACAACCAGCACGTGGAAGAGCGGGTCATGGACAGCAACGACCTCGAGCGGGAGCGCGGCATCACGATCATGGCGAAGAACACCGCGGTCATCTACCGCGGGGTGAAGATCAACATCGTCGATACCCCAGGCCACGCCGACTTCGGCGGCGAGGTCGAGCGGATCATGAACATGGTCGACGGGGTCTTGCTGCTGGTCGACGCGGTCGACGGACCGATGCCGCAGACCAAATTCGTCCTTCGTCAGGCGCTGCGCCGCGGTCACCGGGCGATCCTCGTGGTGAACAAGATCGACCGGCCGCAGTCCCGCCCGAACCACGTACTGAACGAGACGTTCTACCTCTTCCTCGATCTCGGCGCGACCGAGGAGCAGGCCGAGTTCCCCACCCTGTACACCAACGCCATTCTCGGGACCGCGAGCGCCGACCACCGTCACATCGGGACGACGCTCGAGCCGCTGTTCGACGCGATCATCGATCGGATCCCCGGACCCGACGTGGACCCGGCGGCTCCGGCACAGCTGCTCGTGACGACGACGACGTACGACGACTACATCGGGCGCATCGCCGTGGGCCGTCTCCAGAGCGGAACGCTCCGCAAGGGCCAGGCGGTGGCGCGCATCGACCACCAGGGCGGCATTACCTCGGCCAAGATCACCCAGCTCTTCACCTTCAACGGCCTCGCACGCGAGGAGGTCGACGAAGCTGCCGCCGGCGACATCGTCGCGGTCGCCGGCGTCGAGGCGGGGATCGGCGACACCATCGCCGACGCGGCGAACCCGCGGCCGCTTCCACCCATTCGGGTCGAGGAGCCCACGCTGCGCATGTCCTTCAGCGTGAACAACAGCCCGTTCGCCGGCCGCGAGGGAAAGTTCGTCACGAGCCGCAAGCTCCGCGAGCGCCTCTATTCCGAGCTCGAGCGCGACGTCGCGCTACGCGTCGCCGACAGCGATTCCGCGGACACGCTCGTCGTGAGCGGCCGCGGGGAATTGCACCTCGCGATCCTCATCGAGACGATGCGGCGCGAGGGTTACGAGTTCCAGGTCTCGCGACCCGAGGTGATCCTCAAGGAAGTCGACGGCGAGACGCAGGAGCCGTATGAGCAGCTCGAGATCGAGGTGGCGCAGGAAGAGCTGGGCGCGGTCGTCGAGCTCGCCGGGCGTCGCCGTGGAACGCTCAAGGACATGAAGTACCGAGACGACGGCATGGTCCACGCGGTCTACAAGATCCCGACCCGCGGGTTGCTCGGGCTCCGTCAGGCGTTCCTTACCGCAACGCGCGGACGGGGCGTGATGAACACGCTCATCGAGGGCTATGGCCCGCTCGCCGGCGCGATCGCGACGCGCGAGCTCGGCTCGCTGATCGCGTTCGAGGACGGGACGACCACGACGTTCGGGCTGAACGCCGCGCAGGACCGCGGGCAGCTCTTCCTCAATCCCGGAGTCGAGGTCTACGAGGGCATGGTCGTCGGCCAGCACATCCGCGAACGCGACCTCGAGGTCAATGTCGTGCGCAAGAAACATCTCACGAACATGCGCAGCAGCAACTCCGACATCGCCGCGAAGCTCGACGGCATCCGCGAGCTTTCGCTCGATGACGCGGTCGAGTTCCTCGCGGACGACGAGCTCCTCGAGGTCACACCGAAGGCCTACCGCATCCGCAAGCGCCTGCTCACGAAGCAGGACCGCGACCGCGCGATCGGTCAGATGAAACGAGCGGCCGGGGTCGCGTCCTAAGCACTTACTTCGGGGCCGCGCATGGCACGGCCAGCATTTCGTTGATCCTCTGCTTTAGCTCGAGCTCCTGCGCGCGCGTCATGGTCGACGCGGAAGCGGCCATGTCTTTTGCCCGTTCCTGTGCCGCGAGGCACTCCGGGGTCATGACGATCGCGGGTTTGAGCATCGGCTCGCTCGCGGGCACGACGGGCTTGTTCGGGATCGGCCCCTTTGTGCCGCTCGCGTTGCACGTCTGGCCGACGAGCTGCGCGGCCCTCTCTTTGAATTGAACCTGCTGCTCGAGCGTCCCGTTCTTCACGCTCTCGAACCAGATCTCGACCTTCGACAAGACGTCGGTGCACGACAGGCCCGCCGCCTCCGCCGTGCCGTTGACGTCAGCGGCAAACGCGAACCCTCCCGGCCGAGCGAAATGTCGACGCGGTGATCGCGGCGGCGGGAGCACTCGAAGGAGTCGTTCGTCGAAGATCCGCTGAAGTCGGGCGTCATGTTCTTCGATCATTTCGATCCTCCAAGAAGTCGTTCGCGCAGGAGCGACGTCGCCTGGTGCGTCGTCGCGGCGACCGTGCCCGGCGCGATGTCGAGTAGCTCCGCCGTCTCCGCCTGCGAGAGGCCCAGGACATACCGGCTGACGATGACCTCGCGCTGCCGTTCGGTCAGCTTCGCGAGCTCGACGAGCAGATCGATCTCGTCCTCGCGGCTCGCGAAGTGCCCGGCAGCGCGTAGAGCCGCCAGAGGACGGAGGAGCCGGTGCCGCCAGCGATGGCGTTTCCATGCGCGGGAGGCGACGACGAACAGCCAGCCTTCGGGCTTCGC